>ERZ779869.391-NODE-391-length-51655-cov-7.406783_pt1 | contig 51655 bp, 46 predicted proteins | sample MGYA00511557_ERZ779869 | MGnify/ENA primary metagenome ERZ779869 (study PRJEB29588, sample SAMEA2154620) | human gut metagenome | biome: human gut; feature: human-associated habitat; material: faeces | place: Denmark | collected 2008/2010 ... | reverse complement strand
CTACTTCTTCAGCGCTATCGACGAGCCTTCGCATTGCGGTGAGGTAAGTTGCCTCTAACACATCTTCGTTGACATGATGACTGTCGCATACTGTTCGACCATTGTTTATCCTATTGCAGCAACCCCACATCTTGATTTCCCGATTTTTCGCGCGTGACCCCGCGCCGTTCCCACATAGAAAAGGCGTGGAGATTTATATCCCCCTACCCCCTGGCAAAAACGTCACGGATAAGTTAAGGGTTCCTGAAAATCATTGGGAATGGTTATACCCCTATATTTTCAATCTTCATTCGAAGATATTGTTTTTCAAGTTTATTCGTTCATTCTTATTTGGCCAACGGACACTTTAGCTCCGTTTTGTTTACAGCCTGATGATCTGGCTGTTTGCTGTGATGCGGTCTACTAAGGTCTGCATCAGATGTGTGTCTTCCGCCGCGTTGATCCAGCCGGACAGCTCGCGGTTAGTAATGATAATGAGGCTTCGTTCTTCATTGAGGAAGCTGACTGCGCGGTAAAATAGCGGTAAGTCCTCCGGCATGATGTTGGCGTACATCACGTCATCAACGATAATGACCGAGCAGTCCAGCATATAACGGTATATGATCTCCGTTTTGCGAGACTTGTCCTTGTTCTTGATGACGCGCAGGAATTCTTCGATGTTGCAGTAATATACGGTCTCTTTTTTCCGCAAGGCAATCTGGCCTATATGCGCTGCCAGTGTGGTTTTGCCAGCATCGCATTTGCCGATGATAACAAGGTTCTGCCCTTCGTCGACCCACTGCATGTTTTCGAGTTGCTCCACTTGCCACGCGATGCCGGGCTTGAGCCTCGACGGATCGAAATCCTTTTTCGGCAATCTGCTTGCATTTGTGTGACGCTTGATGGCTGCCTGTCTGCGAAGCTCCAGTTCCTGACTCAGAATGTGATCCAGATAGTCTATGTTGGACACGGTCTCTTGATTCAAGTCGATTTTTCCGTGTGCGAGGTTTTGTAGGTTCAGCAGCCGTGCTTTTTCGTATAGTTCAATCAAGTCTGCCATTCTGTTCCTCCGCTATTTCCTCCGCACGCTTTTTGCAGTGATAAAACGTGTTTTCCGTCATCTTTCGTTTCGCCATGCCGAGACCGTAGCGGTAAAGCAAATATGCCTGCACCTCATTGAGTGAGCATTTCTTCACCCGGATACAATACAGTATGGCGGATTCCACTTGATCGACGGTGTATACCTTCGCCAACGAGACTATTTTGTTCATCTGTGAATTTGCATACCTGCCGTTCTGTTCACGGAGCATGGCGATGAAACTCTCGACATCTTCCACATCATCGAATACACGGCGCATGGCGTTTTCTCCGACCGTTTCCATGTCTATGGCATCATCTTTGTATGGAATATCTCCGCCTTCCTCAGCCGACTTCCGGCATTTGTGGATCAGCTCGCCGGTGTCTGCTTTGTAGAACATAAGCAGGCCGTCGTTTTCTTCTATGCGTATCGTGTCATACTGTTTCACACAGGAATGTGGCAGCTCATATTTACTCCAATCGTATATAACAGCGTGCTTGTCCGATACCGCGCGGATCGCCACCTCAGTATCCTCGGTCTGTACTTTGGTCAGATGTTTGGATTCCTCCCGGAACATTTCCCTCGGCACTTTCCGTGTGCGCTCATGGGTAGTCCCGTTGCACTCCTTATCCAGCCACTCCAGTGCCGCGCTGTTCAAGGAATCTATACCGGTATACAGCCTGCCCTGCAAAAAGCCTTCTTTTACATAGCGGACGAAGCTCTCGACCTTGCCTTTCGTCTGCGGGTCGCTTTTGTGGCAGAGCACAACGCTAAAACCGGCCTTGCGCACAAAGTCTTCAAACTCCGGCACCAGTATGATATTGCCGTACTTTTCGCTGATAACAAACAGCCTATCCTGGTCATACAGGATTGTCTGTGTTCTGCCGCCGAAATAACGGAAGGCAAACTTGTGAGCGTCAACCGCAGTCTTTGTACAGAAAGGTTCACGGCTGAAATACACGAAGCGCATCCGGCTGTATGACAGCACCATGCAGAAGAAGTACACGCGGATATTGCGGTCGTACATGTCCTTCATTTTGAACTGCCCGAAGTCCACCTGCGCCTCATAGCCCGGCGGGGTTTCCTCGCGGAAGGATGTGGGGCGTTCCGATGGCTTAATGTAGCCGGTCTGCTCCCGCAGATCTTTCACGTATCTGAAGAAGGTCGTTTTCTTGCAGTTGAAGTCCGGAAACTGGTCCTTGATCCGATACATGATATTGGTTGCCGGCGTCTGTGGGCAGATTTTCAGGATGCTGATAATGAAGGCGCGGTACTGTTCGAGATACGGTGTGTTGTTCCGTAGGTAATTCTCAAATGCTTCTTCGTCCAGACGCAGCCACTTGTTGGCGTTCGGCACAGATATTCCGATTTTCTTTGCGATCATCGTTGTGGGTACACCCAGTGATTTCAGGTGCTTTAGCTCTAAAAACTGGTCTTTGGAAATCATGGTTTTACCTCCTTTATTTGTTATTTGATTTCCAAATCAGGCGAGGACAATCATAGGCATCACCTCCGAGGGTATTATATAGCAAACGGCCATGGTCTCCAACTGTTTTGAAGGCCATGGCCGTTATACATATTAAAGGCTTTTATTAAGGGCACAAAGTGCCCTTAATATCCTGATGTTCTGATTATTACTTATTCTTTATCTGATAAAATCGCGTATGAAAAAATATATAGAAAAGTTACGCGAAACAGCATCAAACTGACTCAGCCGTCAGCCTCGGGACCTGAGTATAAAGCCATTACAAGGAACTTTATAAGTTCCTTGACTTAATACTGGGGTTCTGCTATATACTGGTTCTTTTTTATATAAAGTCGCGCGTAAAAGAATGTATAGAAAAAGATAGGAAAAACCGACACAGCCCTGGGCAGTTCCCCAGTAGGATATGTGGTTTATTTACAGGCGTCTTTACTTGCCAAATGCAATTCTGTGCATGAGGGTCTTATAATTAATCATCGTTTGATTTGTTGCTTTCAGATCTGACAACAGCTCTTCATACTCCGGAAATGCTTTTTGAATATCTTGTGGGGAACCTTCTTTGTTGGAATTTTCGAAATACCATTTGCGGTACTTTGCTTGCCACTTTGTCAAATGCGGCCGCAAACCATTATTCAGGACTTTTTGAGTTAGGTCAACCAGCTCTCCAGAATAGGCTAATCGTTCAGCGGGTAAGTCTTTCAATAAATCTCTGGCAATTCCAAAGAAGGCATACCATGAGTCATACACCTCAGAGATAACGTCATTTTCATCAAATGGCAGGCCAATCTTCCTTGTAGATAGTTCTACCCATAATTTGTATGCAATTTCTTGATCTTTTTTGTTAAACTTTAATGTAATGCTGCTATTTCCTATGCCTATGTTTGCTTGATCTACGCTTATTGATCGCCGTCCAATTAGAAGTCCAACCTTTTTTAGTACATGTGCCGCTACTATAACGAGTATAATAAGAATAACAATTGCGATCCAATTCACAGATACAATTATTTTCGTGCACCCATCAAAACTTATATTAAATATATCCATTATTCATTTTCCCCTAAATTTCTTTGCATCTGAGCTCTGGAGTTATTCATTTTATCAAGTGCAGAAATTCGTTTCTGAAAAGCATTATCAACTATTTCATCGAAGTGAGATTTTGCGTAGTCCCAGGTATACCATTCTGCATATCCCGATTGAATATTATCAGCTAACCGTCCAGGCATATCCGCATAATAATAACCGCCGTTAGGTGCTGAATTCAGTTCTGGTAACATGATTCCTACCAACCCAGAACTACCGTTTACACTCGACCGAAGTCCTGCGTAAATTTCCCAGTCAACATGCTTTCTTTTTCTAGTGTTTGGGCCAACAAGAACGATAACGACAGATGAGTCGCTTACCTTATCTTCACGAATAAGTCTTTTAATATATTCATCAGACTTGTCGGGATCATATTCTCCCGGCTTCACAGATTTATTGATAATATTTTCTGATAGACGATTATCAATATAATTCTTATAGTATTGATCGTCCTGGTGATAATAACTAATAAAAACCTTGTGTTTTTGTCTGTAAAAGTTTACCATAGCTTGCCCTCCTGTTTTATCTTTTTATAATCAGTATCCGAAAACCATTTGTCGGATAATACTTCTATTGCAAAACTATCTTTATCAACCGATTGAGTATCTACATAATAGATTGTTTTTCCGCGTTCTTCTGCATAATTGAGTTCGTATTTCACCCAAATTGAACTGTACGAATAATCCGATGCAATGAATAAAACTGCGTTAGATTGATTGATTCTTGTCTCAATCACTTCTAATGTGGCATCACAAACTAAATTGCGTTTCAAATAGTCAGAATCGCTTATCCAATCACAATACACATTCATTCCGGCTCCGTTTAGTTTATCGATCAAACTTTGAACTGTACAATAGTCTCGAAAACTATGCGAGATGAAATAGTCGTATGATTTTATTTGCTGTTCTTTGGAATTATGTATTCGGTATTCCAGCTCTTGTGGAATTGACTCTATGGAAAATCTTTTCTTCGCATATGTGTCAAGAATATCTTTTCGCTTCTTTTTATTCCCCACATGAGATTGCATGTATTTTTGCTTGCGTAATTTAGCATAGTGCCCCAGTGAAAGTAGATGGTGAACTGCTTCCTCCCGTAATTGAAAGTTTATTTCTGCATGCGCAATCCGCTTAAAGAAATTAATCGTCTTTTCACAATAGTATTTCTCCAATTCCACCACTATATAGACTTTATCTTTTTGGGAGGTGTTTTTTCGGTCATATAGCCCTATTAACCTATCCAGAAACTCTGGTTCAACCCTTTGCGCTTTTTCCAAAGCTTTTTCAATTTTACTTTGACGTTTGTTGTTTTTTCCGTATCGTTCTGTGCAAAAAGCTTGATACTCTTCTCGCCAATCATCAGAACCATAATATAGTGAGTACTTTTCTTTGGTATCGTCTTTTAAAAGAACTTTAGTTTCTGGTAGATTACTCAGGATTTCTCGGGGGCTTGGCATACGGTACCGTTGCTTCTTGTTGAATTTTGCAAGCTTTACATCCGCTTTTGAATACTCTTTATATCGCTCATTGATAATTCGCCACTCAAACGGATAAAACTTATCAATAGATTTTTCGATATCTTCAATGCTATATCCTTGCGGCAATGTAACGGAAACTTGCTTAAGGCACTTTTTGGCGATTTCGGTAATCTCTGCCATCTTGTTCCCTCGCTATCTCTTCCGCTCGTTTCTTATAATGGTAAACAGCGCTCGGTGTCATTTTTCGCTTGCCCTCGATCAGTCCGTAACGATATAGCAAATAAGCTGCGACCTCTGCGCTGCTGCATATATCCACCCGCAGGCAATAACGGATTGCCTCTGCCACCTGCTCCGGAGAATAGGTATTTGCCAGTGCTGCGATCCTGCCAAACTGTGCGTTTTTGTACCGGCCTTGACTCTCAGCCAACTTATCTATGAACGCCTCCCGCTCGCTTAGTCCGTCGAAGATGTGCCGCAGCAGGTTTTCCGGCACCGGCTCCATCCGCAGGGAATCATCGGTATATGGCACATCGCCGGGGATCGCCGCTTTCTTGCACTTGTAGATCAGCTCGCCGGTCTCTGTGAGATAGAACATAAGCATGCCGTCGGCTTCTTCAATTCGTACCTGATCGTACTGATGTACCTTAGAATGTGGCAGCTCATACTTCGTCCAATCGTAGATGACGGAGTGTTTTTCGGAAACGGATCGTAGGATAACCTCTGTGTTCTCTGGCGTGACCTTGATGAGGTGCTTGGATTCCTCAATGAACAGGTCTTTCGGCGGTCGTCGTGTACGTGAATGGGTGGTGCCGTTGCCCTCCTTATCCAGTCATTCCAGCGCCGCGCTGTTCAAGCTGTCTATGCCTGTATAGATACGACCTTCGAGGAAGCTCTCTTTCACGTATCTGACGTAGCTTTCCACTTTGCCTTTAGTCTGCGGATCGCTTCTTCGGCAGAGCACCACACTGAAACCTGTGCGCCGGACGTAGTCTTCAAACTCCGGCACAAGAATGATGTCTCCGTAGTTCTCACTGATGACGAACAGACGGTCCTGATCGCACATAATGGTCTGCGTCCGTCCGCCGAAATAGCGGAAGGCGTAATCATGTGCCATGATCGCCGTTTTTGTACGGAAGGGCTCGCGGCTGAAATACACGAAGTGCATCCGGCTGTACGACAGCACCATGCAGAAGAAATACACGCGAATGTTTCGGTCGTACATGTCCTTCATTTTGAACTGGCCAAAGTCCACCTGCGCCTCGTATCCGGGCGGTAAATCCTCGTGGAACGACGTGTCTCTTCCCGTTGGTGCGATGTAGCCGGTCTGTTCCCGCAGGCGTTTGACGTACTTGAAGAACGTCGTTCGCGGGCAGTCGAAGTCTGGAAATTGATCACGCAGTCGGTAAAAAATGTTGGTAGCTTTCGTCTGTGGACACACTCGCAGGATGCTGAGGATAAACTCGCGATACTGTTCCATCTCCGAGTAGTGGGCACGTCGGTGCTGCATGAAGGCATCCTCATCCATCCGCAGCCATTTCGTGCAGATGGTTGTGGAGACACCGACCTTTTTCGATATGGTTTTTGTGGGCACGCCCAATTCCTTCAGGCGCTTCATTTCAAGAAATTGCTCTTTGGAAATCATGTTGCTCATGGTAATACCTCCTTATTTTATTTTGATTCCAAAGATTTTCCGTCACGCAATCATACACATCACCTCCGTGGGTATTATATAGCAAATGGCCATGGCCTCCAACTATCTTGAAGGCCATGACCGTTATGCATATAAAAATCATTTATTAATGGCACAAAGTGCCCTTAATATTCTGATGTTATGATTATTACTTATTCTTATAAAGTCGCGCGTATAAAAATATATAGGAAACCTCTGAATTAATCTGGATTAGCATAGAGACGGGGGATATGGTATAATAACAGCAGCAAAGAAATGGTGGTGCAGGCAATGAAGCAGGAAACATTTACGGACATCGAATACAGCTTCCGAAAGAAGAAAACCAGGCGGGAAGAATTTCTGGAAATCATGGACGAAATTATTCCCTGGGACGAATGGGTCGGTGTGATCGAGCCTTATTATCCCAAAGGGAAGCGAGGCCGTCCTCCGATGGGGATTGAGAAAATGCTGCGGATGTACCTTCTTCAGATCTGGTTCAACCTATCCGACCCGGCGACTGAGGACGCTATCTACGACAGCTACGCCATGCGGAAATTCACGGGCATTGACTTCATGGCAGAAGCAGTGCCGGATGAAACGACCTTATGCAAATTCCGCCACCTTCTGGAAGCGAACGGATTTAACAAACTGTTTTTTGACGCGATCAACCACGTAATGGTAAAAACTGGGCACATGATGAAGGGCGGCACCATTGTGGACGCAACCATCATCAATGCTCCCAGCTCCACGAAGAACGCAGAGAAAGCCCGCGATCCTGAAATGCACCAGACGAAAAAGGGCAACAAGTGGAAATTCGGGATGAAATGTCACATTGGTGTGGATGCGGGCAGCGGTCTGGTGCATACCATGACGGTCACGGCAGCGAATGTCCACGATATCACACAAGCTGCGGCATTGATCCGAGAAGATGATGAAGTGGTATATGGAGATTCCGGGTATCTCGGAATCCAGAAGCGCCCCGAAGTAGCTGGCGATGATCACTTATCCGGCATTGATTACCGCATTAACCGCCGTCCCGGAAAGCTGCCGCATGTATCTGACAACGCAATTGACTGGGAACGATATATTGAAAACCGCAAGTCATCGGTGCGCTGTAAGGTGGAGCACGCATTTCGGATCATCAAGTGTCAGTTCGGCTATAGGAAAACGGTGTACCGCGGACTGGCGAAAAACGAAAACCGTCTGTATGCCATGTTCGCCTGTGCCAATTTATATGCCCTTGCCATCGCAGGGCAAAAACTTTCCACAACCTGATATAGGGGTAGTCTGCCCTTTTTGGGGAACTGGAGCAGAAAAGCAGCGGATTAATGCCTATTTCGTGCTGAAATTTCCCTAACCAAGCAAAAAATGGCTATTATATCAATTAGGAACGGGAGTAAAAGCTATTTATTCAGAGGTTTCATAGAAAAACATAGGGAAAATCGCGCCAGACTGACTCAGTTCCCCAGTGGACGGGTGCACCGATTTCAGGTAATAATACCTGTACTTGTTCATACTTTCTTTTGGACATATTAAAACCACCTTATGTAGTACTTCTATTGTCCTACATAAGGTTGTTTTGTCTATTGTGCGTTTTTTCTGGTTCGGTTCATCATTTGCTGCGAGTGTGGTGATTGTTATTTCTGCAGGAGATGAACAGCGAATCCGCCGAACTCATCGGTGAGATAGACAGCCTTAATATTGTCCTTATCCTTGATTGAATCCATATCCAGCTTAAAGCCTCGTCTCTCCATTTCGGCAATGGCAGGGATCATTTTGTTGGTGCGGATGGCGATGTGTCCGTTTTGACCCTTGAACATGGTCTTCATCACTTCCACGCCGCTAGAGGCAAAGTTAGAAGAAGTGCCCTCCTTCACGGGCAGATTAAATGCCTCATTAAGTTTACGGCAGACCTCCATGGAGGTGTCGGCATCGGCACAGTTGATGCCAATGTGCGCCATCTCAAAACCAAGAAGCGCCTGTCTGGTTTCCTTACAAATCTGGGTAATCTTCGAAAAGTTTCCCGCATTGATATCTGCCTTAGGGCAAACCCAGCTGCCACCCACGGCGTGGATGAAGGGGGCGGAGATGTACTCGGCCACGTTCTGCAGGCTCACTCCACCGGTGGGGATGAACCTAATGCCGGGGAAGGGGCCGGACAGAGCCTTCATGGCACTCAGACCGCCGTACACGTTTGCAGGGAAAAATTTCACGACCTTCAGACCGTGCTTGATGGCCATCATAATCTCGGTAGGAGTGGCGCAGCCGGGCGTGACGGGAATATTGTTCTCTACACACCATGCCACGGTCTCCTCGTCATAGCCGGGGGAGACGATGAACTTAGCACCACACGCAACGGCAAATTTGGCCTGCTCAAGGTTTACCACCGTTCCGGCACCCACCAGCATATCCGGGCAATTTTCATTGACTGCCTTGATGGAATCTGCGGCGGCTGCCGTGCGGAACGTGATCTCCATCACATCAACGCCGCCAGCCAGCATTGCTTTGGCAGTGGGAACTGCCTGCGCCGCATCATCCAGAACAACCACCGGCACTACGCCGCACATGGCAAGTCTCTTTAATACATCCATTTCCATTCCCCCGTTTTCTTATCTCTGTACCCGTCCGGTGCCGTCGCCGCCCATGAGCTTTTCGACGTCGGAAACGCTGACACGATTGAAGTCACCGATGATGCTGTGCTTGAGGCAGGAGGCTGCCACGGCGAACTCTAAAGCGGTCTGCTTGTCGTCATAGGTATTCAAGCCATAGATGAGACCGCCGGCAAAGCTGTCGCCGCCGCCCACCCGGTCGATGATGTCGTGTATCTCGTACTTCTTGGAAACGTAGAAGTTCTCCCCATCGTTCAGGCAGGCAGCCCAGCCGTTCCAGTCGGCGCTGTGGCTTTCGCGGAGGGTGATGGCTATCATCTTTATGTTGGGGTAGGCTTCCAGCACCTTGTTTCCAAGAAGCCTGTACTTCTCCCGGTCAAGCTCACCGGACTCCACATTTACATCCACGGTTATTTCAAGGGACTTCTGCACGTCCTCTTCGTTGGCAATGGCCACGTCCACGTACATAGCCATCTCACGCATGACTTCAGAGGCCTTCTTGCCGTACTTCCACAGGTTCTTGCGGTAGTTCAGGTCGCATGATACGGTGATACCCTTGGCCTTGGCGGCCTTCACGCTCTCGAGAGAAAGCTCCATAGCACTCTCTGAGATGGCAGGGGTAATGCCGGTGATGTGAAACCAATCCACGCCGTCAAAGGTCTTGTCCCAGTCAATATCACCGGGCTTTGCAAGAGCTATCGAGGAATAGGCACGGTCATAGATCACCTTGCTGGGAAGCTGGTTCGCGCCGTTTTCGAGGAAGTATATGCCCATGCGACCCTCGCCGCGAACTATCTTCTCCGTATCTACACCGAAACGGCGAAGCTCACTTATGCAGTGAGTACCCATATCGTTTTTCGGTAGGACGGTGCAGTATTCGATATCCATGCCGTAGTTTGCCAGTGACACCGCCACATTGGCCTCACCACCGCCGAAGGTGGCCTCCATCATGTTGCTTTGGAAGAAGCGCTCATGACCGGGGGCACGGAGACGGAGCATAATTTCACCAAAAGTTAAGACTTTCATACTCTTTCCTTTCTCAACTCAATAAGAGATATATTAAATTGTATCTATTCACTAGGATATTAACTTAATCGCTCATAGATCTCTTTACCTGGGTGCGTTTCAAAGCATTTATCAAAGTGTTACGCCGTCTTTGAATATTGCGATTCCGCGGTAGCCATGCTTTTCACCCACAGTCTGCTCGCCGGAGGCGACAGAAAGAACCTTATCCAGCAGACATTTCCCTGCATGGCCGATCTCCTCGCCCTCGGCAACGGTTCCGGCGTTGAAGTCTATCCAATTCTTTTTGAATGCATAAAGAGCGTTATTGGTAGACACCTTGATCGTGGGAACGGGGCAGCCGAAGGGAGTACCTCTACCTGTGGTGAAGATGACGATCTGCGCTCCTGCGGCGGCAAGGTTGGTCGCACTGACAAGGTCATTCCCCGGCCCGTACATTAGGTTAAGACCGGGAGTTTCAACTCTTTGCGCATAACCGAGTACGCCGTCAACAGGGGCTGTTCCGCCCTTTTGAATACAGCCGAGAGATTTGTCCTCCAAGGTGGAGATTCCGCCCGCCTTGTTGCCGGGGGATGGGTTTTCATAGACGGTCTGACCGTGGCTCGTGAAGTAGTCCTTGAAACCGTTGATCATATCCACGGTCTTGTCAAAGAGTTCTTTTGTTCGGCAGCGGTTCATCAGAATGGTCTCAGCGCCGAACATCTCGGGCACTTCGGTGAGAATCGTTGTGCCGCCTTTGGAGATGAGCATATCACTGAATGCACCAACAGCGGGATTTGCCGTGATACCGGAAAGTCCGTCCGATCCACCGCACTTTAGACCGATCACCAGCTTATTTGCATTTATTTTCTCCCTCTTGAAGCTGTCCGCATAGTCGGCGAGCTCCTTGAGGAGACGCGCGCCCTCTGCGAGTTCATCCTCGCTTTGCTGGCAAACGAGAAACTTCACCCTGTCTTCATCCCATTCTCCAAACTCTGCCTTGAACTGCTCCATGGTGAGGTTTTCGCATCCAAGCGATAGGATCAGCACACCGCCCGCGTTGGGGTGTTTGGCAAGGGAGACAAGCAGTTTTCGTGTGTTAGCGTGGTCATCGCCAAGCTGGCTGCATCCGTAAGGATGCGGAAATGCATAAATGCCCTCCACAGTGCCGACGGCAAGATCTGCATTATCCTTTGCCAACTTTTCAGCAACGGAATTGACACAACCTACGGTGGGGATGATCCATATCTCGTTGCGCACACCGGCAGAGCCATCCTTGCGGAGATAACCGTCAAACCAGGCATCCTCGGTGCGAGCAAGCATGTGAATATCGGGCGTATACGTATACTCGGAGTGCTCGGAGATTGCTGTTTTTACATTGTGAGTATGGACATGATGACCGGCATGAATATCACTTTTGACCGTGCCGATGGTGAAGCCGTACTTAATGACTCTTTCCCCAGCGTGGATATCTGTAAGTGCAATTTTATGTCCTTGGGGAATGTCCTCCCGTGCGGTGACACCAAATACTTCTTCACCCTTTGTAATAGGGACAAGCGTCACTGCCACATTGTCGGCAGGACTGATTTTTATTGTCTTCATTGCAGGCAATTCTCCATCAGCGCATAAGTGCCGTTCTGCTCAATGGCCTCCAAAGCCGCAGCAGCTTTATCTTCAAACCCAGGAAGGCCAGCCAGAACGCCGTTCCAGAGCTTTTCATCGTTTACCAGAGCATGCATAAGCTCCTTTGCGTTATCGTCTCTATGAGCAAAGAACAGGTCGAGAACATACTGATCGTCCTTTACCTCATACTGCTCACCGTTACGCACTCCCACAAGGCATCCATTCCCACGTTCTTTCGCATTATGGCAGAACTCTGCCCAAATGGCAAAGCTGGCGGTGAGGCAGGTCGGAAGCGTATTGAGGCGTTTGAAGTATTCGATCACACTGGGCATCACGCGTTCACGCCACTTTGAGGCGGAGTTGAGCGAGATAGCCAAAAGGGAATGATCGATGTATGGATTGGCAAAGCGTTCCTTTACAGCGGCAGCAAAGTCGTTAAGCTCTTCTTGAGGCAGGTCAAGAGTGGGGATGATCTCTTCGTAAATGGCTTTTTCCATGTAGGAACAGATGACCTCGTCGTGCATACACTCGCGAACGATGTTCTTACCCGCCAGATACGCGCCCATGACCATAGAGGTATGCGCGCCGTTCAGAATTCTCACCTTGCGCTGCTTGTAGGGGGTGTGATTGTCGGTGACAAGGATGGGCAAGCCTGCTTTTTCAAAGGGCAGGTCATTTTTAATGTTTTGGGGAGCCTCAATGACCCAGAAACCAAAAATTTCAGCTGTGTCGATGAGTACATCCCTGTAGCCAAACTCTTCGCACAGGGCATCAGCCTCCGCTTTGGGGAAACCGGTGACAATGCGGTCTACCAATGTTGAGCATACCTTGTTCTCATTTTCAAACCATGCCCGGAAGGCATCGGAGACATTCCACTCATCCATATATCTGTGCAAAACGCTCAGCAGGAGGTCACCATTGTGGTCGTTCAGCTCGCAGGGCAGGATCCACAAGCCCGGCAGTCCCAATTCAAATCGCCGCAGCAGAATAGCAAGAAGCTTCGCAGGATAGGAAGCCGGCGGTGCGTCATCTCTGCGGCAGTTCGGAGCGTATGCGATTCCCGCTTCAGTTGTGTTGGAGATGATAAATCTGATGCTTTCCTGACAGGCAGCATCAAGTATGCAAGTCCACTCGCTCTTCGGGTCAAGGCAGCGGCTGACACTGGAAATCACTCTCTTACGATAGACCTTATCACCATTCTCCTGTCCTCGAAGAATAAGAGTATACAGTCCATCCTGAGCATCAAAGCGTTCAGATACCTCCGGATGACCGCCGCGGGGCTGTACAAGGACTACCTTGCCGTTGAAACCCGCTTTTTCGTTCATCATGTCAATAAAGTAGTCTATAAAAGCGCGAAGAAAACCGCCCTCACCGAACTGAAGCACCTTTTCGGGCGCATTTTCCAGCACATAGCCATCATATTTTACCTTGCGAAGGGTAGAGAAGCTGAGAGTATCCATAAAATTTACCTCTGTATTCTTAATTCACGTATGTACTTACATCTATTGTTCTGTGGTTAAAAACGTTTTAGCGAGTTGTCAACAGTGATTAAAAAAATAAATAATATCTTGAAGTATTTGCATCTATTGTGGCATCAACTCTGTATACTATATTTGAAGGAGCTTACGCAAATGCGATACCCACTTTGAATATATATATCATATTGCCAAGCTCAGTAGTATTTCCATTGTCACCGTTTCCCATGTGCTGAACAGCAAATTGAATGTGTAACCCAAAACCCTAAAAAAGCAATTTCTGGCATCGGCAAATATGAATATCAGCCGAACGCTTTCGTCCGTGGTCTGAGTCATAAGCCGATGATGAGTAGCAGTTTAATGTGTCTCCCTCCGTCAAAAGTGGGTCCGTGATCATCGTAAACGGCTATCTTGCTGGGTTAACGTCCACAGAGTTGTCAACGACGGCAATGATGCCTTCGCCATGCAGTCGAGGTCTTTGCAAATCCTGGTTCAAAACGTATTCTGTACATGTATGGTACACAGACCTATGTAGGCAGAAATAGCTTGCCGGGTACAAGCTGGGACCGAAAAAGTGCGGTATTAAAGAACGCCAAAATATATTCTTTGTTCTGTATAATTTGACACAAACTGGCACCGCTTAATCTCCATAGCCAAAATATAGTTCGCATCTAAATAGTTTGTTTAGGAAACATCATTCGCCACGGTGCTATCAATACACACCTTTTCCTGTGCGCCACTTGAGACAGCCACCTACAAATACGGCTGAAATATTGATATTCTCATCGAAGATAACCACGTCCGCATCTGCTCCGCTTTTCAGGCATCCTTTTCTATTCTGAACACCCAGCAGCTTTGCAGGATTTTCTGTCATCATTTTTACGGCTTCATGTAGCTTTACACCTGCTTGATGGTACATCGTTCTCACGCAACGGTCTGTTGTACACACACTTCCAGCAAAGGACTTAAGGTTGGGTAGCATAGCAACTCCATCTTTTATGATTGTCTCCTGCCCATGTGCTAGACTTCCTAACATAACATGCTCACCATCCGCCATATCCGCACCACGCATTGAATCAGTAATTAGACATATTTCATCAACACCCTTGCTTTTCACAATGAGTTTGAGCAACTCTGGTGGAAGATGTTTGCCGTCAGATATTATTTCAACCGTCAACTGGTCAAACAAGTATGCGCTTTCCACAACTCCCAGCACTCTATACGGTCCGTCCCGGTGAAGCGATGACATGCCGGAATACAGATGAGTGACATGTGTGTATCCACTTTTCATCGCTTGCTCCACTTGCAGAAAATCTGCGTTGGAATGGCCGATAGATGCAACGATTCCTCTGCGGGAAAGCTCTTTTCCCAGCTCTAACGCACCTTCGAGTTCAACTGCGGCAGAGACCCTTACTATATCTTCCCCTCCTTCCTCCAAAATAGGCATATAGTTTTCAGCTATGGGTAATTGCAGATATCTAGGATCCTGCGCACCTGCTTGAGCTGCATTAAAAAACGGTCCTTCAAGATGGATACCCAAAAGGTTAGGCCCTTCATGCCACACTTTTTTCACCTTGCGATAAGTTTGAAAAAATTCGAACAGCTCTTCATTAAGGCACGTGAGAGTCGTAGGTACAATTGAAGTTGTGCCATGGCATAAGTGGGCCATGCACGCCCCCTTTATGGCATCTTCGGTCCCATCCATAAAATCATATCCGCCGGCTCCGTGGGTATGTACATCAATAAATCCCGGGGAAAGATAGCGTCCAGCTACATCTACAGTCTCATCAACACCAGCATAATGATGCTTCTGCGATATTTCTGAAATGACCCCGTTTTCCATCGTCAAAAGCAAGTCATCTCTTATACCATCTGGAAAAATAAGTTTAGCATGTGTAAAAAGAGTTTTCATATTTCTTCCTCATTAACCACCTAGAACAGCTCGCATCTGGATAAAACATCTCTGTCAATACTGTCCACCATATCTCTCTTTGGAACAGAAGGCGATGCACCCTTCACAGAAACAGACAGCCCGCTGGCAATGGCAGCTTTTTCCAAAGAAATTTGAGCATCATCGGACTTGATGTACTCCGAAATAAAGTATCCGGTAAAGGTATCTCCCGCTGCCGTGGTATCCACAACCGCCGTCTTATATATACCGCAAGTGTAAATTTGTCCGGTTTTATCTTTATACAATGAACCATTACCGCCCAATGTAAGCACAACTGACATTTCCGGATATTTTTCGTTCAACATATGTAATATTTCTAGGCAAGTATTACCTGAACTGATGGCAGCACCTTCTATTTCATTTACGAACAATAAATCTACCAAGTTTAAATCACACATAGAGATGCGCTCATTTAACGGTGATGGATTAAAAGCAATCTTCATTTGCTTTTCATGTGCTTTTTCTATCAGGTAATCAACATTCGAAATCTCATTCTGCATTACTACCAGATCTCCAACAGCAAAGTTATTGAGCACGCTGTCGATATGTTCTCTTGTAATTTCTCCGTTTGCACCGGCTAAAACTATAATTGAGTTTTGCCCATGGCTATCAATCTGAATAATTGCATGTCCACTCGGTGTGTCAAGTTTGGCTATATTCTCCACATTTATTTTTTCTGCCCTAAGTGCATCCAGCAGCAGATCTCCGTCCGCTCCCAGTGCCCCGGCAAAATACACTTCATTTCCGGCTCTTGCAAGTGCTATTGCTTGATTGAAGCCTTTGCCACCGCAAAATTCTTCCATCTTTATAGCGCTAATGGTCTCTCCGGGATTAACAAAATGTTCCACCACGTATGTGCGGTCAATATTTAATGATCCAAAAACAAGTATTTTCATACTATATAATTCTCCAACTGCAATCCGTGTATCACTCACCTATTATAGTTTAAGAAGAAATGCAAAATATTGCAATACAATTCAACAAAAGAGACGGTTTTCCGTCTCTTTTGTTGAAAAAATCAGATTATTTCTTTGCTGCGAAGAAAGCGTCGTTGTTAGTCTTAACAGCCTCGATAAACTGTTCTGCAGTGATCTCGCCATAGCAAAGCTGGTTGTTTGCAGGGAATATAACAGCACTTGCCCAATCTTTGTAATCAGGGTCAAACAGATAGAAGTGGATGGGAACACCAACCTCTGCGGTCTCGAAAATGCTAAGAACCTCCTGCTGGATCTCAGGAATGTTGTCAATACCGCTGATTGCGGGGAGCATATTCAGCTGAACCAGAGGTTCAAGGCCATCTTTGCTGACCAGGTAAGTAAGGAACAGCTTTGCAGCTTCGGGATTCTTGGCCTCTTTGCAGAGAACGTAAGAGTTTGCCTTCATCTCAACAACGGTGCGTGTCTCCTTTGCGCCTTCAATTTCGGGGAAGGAGAACATACCGTACTGGAAGTCATCAGGAGTAATAGAGATTATTTCCTGAGGGAACCAAGATGCGCAGTATGTCATAGCTGCCTGACCCTGTGCGAACAGTGCGTTTGCTGCAGGGTACTGAGTGCCCTTCATACCGGGCTGGAAGAAAGGAACTATGCCCTCTTCTACCATCTTTGCAGCCTGCAGGAATGCAGGATTATCCCACAGAGAGCTGTCGGGATTGGCAAGAATCTCTTTGTATGCGTCAAGACCTGCAAGGCGAACTGCCAGATTAGTGAAGTACCAAGGCAGATAGAAGTCAACGTTACCGTCTGCGCAAATGGGGCTTATACCCGCTTCAAGCATCTTAGCATTGTTAGCAACGAACTCATCCCAAGTCGCAGGCACGCTCAAACCCAGATTCTCGAAAACAGCCTTATTGTAGTACCAGGCGCCAGCACACAGCTCTGCAGGGAGAGCCATGATTTCGCCGTCAACGGTGTTCATATCTACAACTGCTTTGTACGGGAAGTCGTCAGCCATAATGCCAGTGCCGTAGTAGTTCTGCCCGTTGTACACATCGGTAAGCGGAGCGAGGAGATCACTCTGAACGTACCAAAGCATATCAGAGGGGCTAGTCCAGATGATGTCGGGTGCATCATTTGCAGCAAAGCGAGTCTTCATTTTAACAAAATTCTCATTGCCGTTGAACTGGATGGTCACATTGATTTCAGGGTGTTCTGCCATGAAAGCATCAGCAATACCCTGAAGGACTGCTGCCTGCTCACTGCCGGGTGCAAAATGGCTTGCAAGTTCTACATCTCCGGAGACAACAGGTTCTGTTTCAGTTTCCGGCGCTGCGGTTCCTTCTGCAACGGTTTCTGCAGGAGCGACTGTAGATTCTGCTGCAGGAGTTTTTGCCTGGCCACATGCTGCGAGACAGCTGAGAACCATAACGACGACAAGAATTAAGCTAATCTTTTTTTTCATGTTTTTCCCCTTTCACATTTCATATTTCTTTTTTAATAAAAGGCCTTACTCCAGGTATACGCTCATTCCGGAGTCATTGCCCATTATCCCTTGACTGCTCCGTCAGTAACACCTCTTGTTATGTGCTTCTGAAGGATGAAGAAAATTATCACAGTAGGGATGAGCATTATCATCACGCCCGCAAAAATGGATGCCCAGTCCATGCTCATCTGCTGTTGGTTCTTCAAATTATACAAGCCGGCGGAAAGCGGCATAACCTTTTCGTCAGAAATGAGCATCATTGAATAGAAATACTCATTCCACAAAGTGAACAGGTTCATTGTCAGTACGGTGACCAAACCCGGCTTGGACATTGGGAGGAATATCTTGTAAAAGACCTGAAATCTGGTGCAGCCGTCTATCTGTGCCGCTTCTTCCACGTCCTTAGGCAGAGACCTGAAAAAGCCTGTCAGGACAAATACCGTAAAGGGCAACAATATTGTAATGTAAACAAGTATAATGCCTGGATATGTGTTCAGCAGATGTAGCTGGGAAAACCGTATGTACAACGGTACAATAATTATCTGTCCGGGAATAGACATGCCCATGATAAAAGCCACTGATATCCACTTTGTCCAACGCAAATGAGAATAACGACTGATTGCATACGCGGTGCAGGATCCCATTATCATGGATACCGTTAGCGATGTGAGAACAATTATCACCGTATTGCCCACATAGTGGTTCATGTATCCATGAGTCCATGCGTTTTTGTAGTTCACCGCCATCCATTTCGACGGCAGGCCCCATATGTTAATAAATATCTCACTGTTTGCTTTGAACGAGGACAGGAATACCCATCCGAATACAACCAGCGTTATCGCAACCCAAAGGATAATGATAGAGTACTGAACCCCTGTGACAACTCTGGTTCTTAAATTCTTTTCTTTCCGCATTTTGCAGCTCCTTCCGTCAGTAGGTAATATCCTCTGTCTTTGAAAGCCAAGCCTGATAAGCAATGCCGAAAAGCATTACGATAAAGGCCATAACCACAGCAATCGCCGTACCATATCCCATGTGATAAACACCATTGCGATAACTGAGCGCCTCCCACATCATATATGTGGCTATTGTATGGTTAATGTTATTCGGGCCTCCTTCTGTCATAACGTAAACCACACCGAATGACATCCAGCCGTTTATGATCCAGTAGAGAATGCTGATGCCCAGGACATCACGCAGCAGTGGAATCTTTATGTGCCAAGTAACCTGCCAGTCGGTAGCTCCGTCTATCTTAGCTGCTTCAAGATAATCGTTTGGGATGCGTTGGATACCAGCGATTATTGTGATCATAAAGTATCCAACCCATACCCACACAGTTACAAAGATCATACACCCAAAGCTAACGCCTTCTGTGCCCAGCCATGCAAAGTATTGAAATTTATCAAAGCCTATTTTTACAAGTAAAGTATTAAGCAGACCAAACTGAGGGTTAAAGATAAACGTCCACGCGATACCTATGGCAACGATAGAAACGGAGTAGGGAAAGAAAATCATTCCTCTCAGAAAAGCTCCGAATTTTGTGCTGTCGTCTGCAAGCACAAGAGCAAACAGCATACCCAGAAACGCTACAAGTATTCCGCCAAAAACAATCAGCTTCACATTGTTTTTAAGTGCATTCAAAAACACTTGGTCGCTTAACAATCTGCGGAAATTTTCCATTCCAACAACTTTGATATTTGCGGTATTAAAACCAGACCATTCATAAGTTGAGACTCGAAACGCCTCCAGCATAGGGAATACAAAGAACGCGCAGTATAAGATGCAGGCTCCTATACACATACAAAATGCGAAAACCGTATCCTGCTTAACTTTTTTACTAAGTTTTTTCCCATAAGTTGGTTTCATTGAAAGCAGACCTCCTTTTAAGAGTATTTATTTTTCCTCCGTCAAGCAGACTGGACCTGACAGTCCGAACGGTGCATGGAGATCGTAGAACATATTCTCGGGCGTACTGGCAATCTCTATTTCAATCTCATTTCTGCCGGGGCGAATCATACCTGTAACCTCAGTCGCAAACGGCTCTGCAAGCGCTATTCCAGCCTCGCGTCCGTTAATATAAACCTTATGTGCACTGTTGAAAGTACTTGCCTCGATGAAATATCTTGCATCATCATCCGTTTCTTCTATATCAAAGATCTGGGAATATACTGCAAGGCCTGCATAGTGTGGGTATCCCTGATCCGCCCATGATCCGGTATGCAGTATTTGCTTTTCTTTTCTGTTCAGTAACTCGGCGCCCACGCTTTCATGGTTGTTGAGCCTAACAGTGAAGTCTCCCAATAAATACATAGGTTGGAGTAGGCCGTTTGCTGCTTCCTCTGCATGGAGCTTCACGGCAATATATAGCTCACCTTTTCTGTAAAAACGCTTATCGTCGGGTGTTAGATACGGAGTGAGATCTGCTTCCTCTGTCATGCAGTCATATTCCTTACTGCGCTTCCAATTATCTACCTTACGACCGTTTGCATAGACCTCCCACTTTCCATCTATGCCATAAAATTCCTTAAGTAGCGACAGCTTTCCGCTAAAGCCGTCAATGTCGGCATAGGTGGAGTAGCATATCTCCGCTGGAAAATTCACCACGCCAGACTTGCCCAAAGGTTCTGGACGGACGGCATAAGGTGTCTTTTCATAGTCGTTAATATGCAGTCTCTCCGGAGTAAAATCAGAAAGCGTCCACTCGCCCAGCCTGAGAACATTGCGCCTTTCCGTTCTGAACTGCCAGAAGCCCGAAAGCTCCTTTATCTGTTTTCTGGGCTTTTTGCCTCTTGCTGCTTCGAAAGCTGTCTCAGAAATTATTACCGCTCCGCGAGGAGAAACCGTGACCGTGCTTTCGGCAGATATGATGAGCTTCTCTCCTGTAAGGGGATTAAACACTTCTGCATTGCAACCCGGTGTATTTAACTTATAAGATACGGTGATGCTTTCACGGGTGGGATTAGAGATCCAGTGTGTCTTCTCCCCGTTCATCACCATAAGCTTTTCGTTTCCCTCTCCGGAGAGAGTCAGCTTTTCGTTCACAGGGCACTGGAAGCCCCCGAATTCAAAGCCATCTGCCGCACTCCCTTTTATACTGAAGCAGGCAAATGCAGTGTCAATAGTCCACTCAGAGACAGATGTATCAGAGATGCACACGTAGAGCCTTATTCCTTTACGGGCACATTCTTCAAATTTTGCTCTGGAAAGCTCAGATAGGTAGTATATTGGGGGCACAACAATGGAGCTGTAGCTCTGTGAGCCAATAACTAGTCTACCTTCAACGATCTGAGCTGTCTCAAAATCTCTGACATCGGCAAAGTCGAACTGGCAATGTTTGTGTATCAGCTCGTTCATTACTGCGCAAAATTTATCCCGGCAGGCAAAAGCCTGATTATGATGGATGTTGAACAGTACCTCCCAACTGTCAAATGGGTAAAACATTGCAGTGTCAACTTTTCTATCCATTGTATCCATATATTGGGACACTCTTTCAATGTACTGGGAAAGCTGACCAAAATACTCCCATTGCGGATTTTGATAGAACTCAGAAGGGCCTGCATCCATCTTTCTGTATCCGTCGGTGGAATACATAAACGCATGGAAAACAAATATATCCACGCCAAAGGTATAGAGCCAGTTGAGCATCCAAATCATATCATCATATTTCAGCCGCCATTCGGTAACACCGAAGGTTTCGCAAAGTGCGTGAGCGTTGCGCCACTGCCTTGCTGCCGAAGAAACATTTATTGGGCTCATTGGCAGGATGGGGAACTTGTCGTCTCCAACCTGATATGTTATAAGATCGGTGCTGGGGATGGTCATTGAGCGCATGAAGTTCATTATTGAACCTGTGTATCTCACCTGATCTACTGGTTCCTCTTCAGGACTGCAGTGGCCTATCAGCTCCAGGTTGTTTCTTTCGCACCATGCAGCAATCTGCTTAGGGAATGTTTCCAGGAATCTATCCTGTACTGCGTCCCAAAAATCCCGTCTCATCTTCTCTGCACCGGCAAAATCGAACACCAATGCGACAAGAGCCTTCTCAATCGGGTAGCCGTTTGCGTTTTCAAAATACTGTGGAAGCTTATCTGTCCACGGGAGAGGATCTGAAAGGTATTTGGGTTCATCTACAAAGAATCCACGTACAACATTCCCGAAGTATTTTTCAAAACGTTTCTTATAAGGTTCATAGGTGAGGTCAATAAAATATTCTATTGCCTCAGGGTTAAGCATGTCGGTATATGATGGATAAAGCCAATAGTCCCCGCAATATACGGAATAAAGAACAACAATGTCCCATTCTCTCTCATCTGCCTGCCATTTCAGCGTATAAAATGGCTTATAGGTGTCTGCACGGAGCTGAGGATTTGCCTTGGTGTATGAAGTGGGATAGTAAGTGTTGTATTTGTGCTCCGTCTGCCACTGAGTTCTTAGCAACCCCATGTGCGAACGAATATCTCTGACCTCTGCCAGCGCTCCGTTTTCCCGTCTCACCGCAAAAGCACCTATGATCTTCTCCATGGGAATATCCATGGATATCTTTTCATTGGAACATACTTTGCGTGTTTCGTACTTAAGTATCTGAGCCCTGTACTCAGGATGATCTGCTATCACCTGACCGCCTGCAATACCGCTTGGGTACGGATCCTCATCATATGTCTTCTTTTTTGCTCTTTTCAATTTGCGCAACTTATTGTACATTATCTGCGCAACTTATTGTACATTATCTGTGTAGGAGTTACAATGATGAGTGACAGATGAGAAAAAAGAATAGCGATTAGGAGAGACCTGTGTTAAGGTTGAGTTGACGAGACAAAACCAAAAGGCAGGTGAACCCTATTCGCTATGAATAAGATAACACAAGACATGCGGTATAAGCAAGCCGTAATTGAGTATTCGATGAAACAGGGCGTCACGAAGGCCGCAATCCGCTACAAAACCAGTCGGCAGAATATCTACCGTTGGAAGAAGAAATACACCGGAGACATTCACTCGCTGGCAGACCGCACCTACCGTCTTCACCGCCATCCAAAGCAGCACACTGAGGCTGAGAGAGAATATGCGCCGAAGGAACACGCACGACGGTCTGGTAGTATTCTGGGTCAAACTTCGCCGACGTGGATACACTAGAGCTATCTCCGGGCTGTATAAGCTGCTGCGCTGGATTGGCGGCGCTCAATCAAGCTGCCAACCCCGAAATATATTCCAGAGTCTTATGAACAGATGCGGTAAGGTTCAGATCGATGTGAAATATGTTCCTTCTGTATGCCTTGTTGGAGAAGCCGCAGAGGATGCTAAGGAGTGCGGAGGTTGCTACTACCTGTACACATTTATTGACGAATACAGCCGTTTTTCGTTATCCGGAGGCTTTCAAGGGAAAAGGCACTATACCTAAAACACGTGATAGAGAAGTTCCCATACGCCATTGAATGCGTTCAAACAGATTACGGATTTGAGTTTACAAATGAGATGGGGAACAGCAAGAAAAAGCCTCTCACCCTTTTCGAGAAAGCACTTGAACAGCTTGGTATCGAGCATAAGAAAATCAGGCCGTTCACTCCAAGACATAACGGCAAAGTAAAACGCAGTCATAGAAAAGATAACGAGGAATTTTATGTTTCTCATCATTTCTATTCTTTTGACGATTTTGTGAAACAGCTTGCTGTCCGTCAACGGCAGTATAATAACTTCCCTATGCGTCCGCTCAACTAGAAGTCGCCTCGCGATGTTCTTTTTTCTTTTCCTACTCTATAACTTATCATTGACCAACCTACACCGCACGGCACGCGGATACACTTGTCATATACAGCTCGATGCGCGCTTATTCCATGTTGCTTTCACGGCAGCAATAATACTCAGAGGCCCCACCTTTAAGCCACGTCATATGGAGCGTAATGTTGCCAACGTTGTGATAAGGTTACGGTCATATTGACCGCTATGCGTTGCTAGCTTAGTTGCGCTCACAGTGCGCAGCTTATGTCAGGGCTTCATCTCATTTCCATATATAGTTCAATTTGTTTTGCTTACGAGTCTGGGGGCATGTCTACGGATTTTGAAATATCCCGCTTCATCAAGAATATAATCATATATCCAGCCTCGCGCTTTGAATGCATTGAGTATGGCCACATTGTCGCTGGTATTTTCAAACTTTGGTCTACTACGGGAATCGAATATTTTTACGAACTCATCTAGATGGAGCGCAGACAAATATCTGGATATCTCGGTTTGAACTGCATGAGGAATATCTGCGACAATTAAATCGACTTTATATGAATCGGCAATTGCGTCCGATACGATGATGTCGTACAGTAGTTCAGCGGATACTGATTGTGGCGCAGAAGTTATTCGAGTAATATTGTCCACAGCATTATTAAATATAATTTCCTTTATAGGCTGCGGCTCATCAACATATGCTTTCAGCCGCCTCGAAATCCTCGCAGAGTAAAATTTGAGGATAGACATCTGTTCCCACATATCGTCTATCCCCCAATATCCTCGCTATCATATTTTTGTTCCAAGCCTTATCCCCATCATAGGAAACCGGCTGATTCATCAAACCTAATTTTATATCATTGAATGATGCGCCGCCTATATACGCTCGGAAGATATATTTCACGATGTCCGCCTCCGAGCATTTAACAGCTACCCGTCCGCCGCATATCTGATACCCGAATGGCTGCCGTCTGATGCTCATCATCGCACCGCCCTTCTAATAGTCTCTCTGAACTCAAGACCATTTTTTAGCCTGAATCTCAGGTGAGTATTATCTTCAACTATGATCTTATCAATGAGTTCGTCGAACAGTTCCGCATCGAATTCCTCAAGGAAGTCCGGGATATCACGGATAACCTCTATGATCTGCTTTGTTAGAGATAATGTGTCATCCGTCTTTGCTTCCAGCAGACGCTCTTTCTCAAGTTTCAGTTTGCGAAGTTGTTCAGCCAGCTCATTGGTCTTGGATATGAAAATGTCAGGATCAACGAGCCCCTGCTGTTTCAGTACGGCTAACATTTGATTCTGACTTAGAATATCGGATATTCTCTTGTTTAACTCTATTACATCCGGACTCCATAACATTCGGTGATTTGTCATCTCATATAGATTGCCTAAAACCCGCTGCAGTATTTCTGGGGCGTGTTTCAGTTTGTAGCAGAGGCGAAGGAACGCTTCCTCGATTTCTGCTTCTGGAATTTGAGATACACTGCATAAGCCGGTATTTTCTGCATGGGTCCTGCATAGCCAATATTTTACGTTCTTATTCGTCATTGAACGAAACGACGCGCCGCAATTACCACACAATAATTTTTTGCTGAATATGCTTGGGTGTTGCACTGGCGTTTCGGAGAGTGTCCTTTGCTCTCGCAAGCTCTGTACAGCCATATATTCTTCGTGTGACACTATTGGAGGATGCGTGTTTTTTGCGTAGTATTGCGGGATTTCACCGTTATTTCTCTTGTGCTCACGAGGAAGTACATTTGTCTGGTAAGTTTTCTGCCATATTGAATCTCCGGTATATCTCTCATTAGAGAGTATATAAAGTATAGCGCTGCTATTCCACGGCTTATGCTGACGATTAAATATCCCCCGTCGGTTTAGATTTTGAGCTATGGTAACTCTACCCGAGCCGGATAGGTACATATCATATATCTTGCGCACAACGTCCGCTTCCTCTGGCTCAATAGTTATCTTGCCGTCCTTAAGCACATAGCCGAAGGGTATGGACGCGGGGATGTATGTTCCCATCTGCATCCGCTTCTGGTAGCTCCAGCGCATGTTCTTGGATATGGACTCGCTCTCGGCCTGTGCCAGCGATGCGAACACTGCGGTGAGCATCTCACCGGAAACCTTGCCGGTGTCAATTCCCTCTTTCTCAAAGTACACGCTTATGCCGCGAGATTTCAGAGAGCGCACCGTCTCTAGGCACTCGGTGGTGTTACGCGCAAATCTGGATATGGACTTCACGAGTATCCTGTCAATCAGCCCGCGCTCACAGTCTCGGAGCATACGCTTAAAGTCGTCGCGCTTTTCTATCGAAGTGCCTGTAATGCCCTCGTCGGCATAGATGTCTACAAGCTGCCAGTTATCCTTGCCGGATATGAGTTCTGTGTAGTATCGGTTCTGTGCAGCAAAGGAGTTTAGCTGTTCGTCAGATGATGAACTGACTCGAGCGTAGGCTGCGACTCTCAGACGTATATCCTGCGGCTGTTCGGTTGCCGCTATCGTTATGACTCTCGCGGTGTTTTTCTGTGCCATGCGCTTGTTCACCTCCCTCTGCAGCAACACACAATACCACAACACCTTTCACAAAGCTACTGAAATATCAAGAAAATGTGCAAGATAATAAGCAAGTTCCCTCCGGCTGCACTAACTCCACTCTGCTGCCTGATACGCAAGAGAGTACGCAAGTTAATAAGCAAGATGTTTCTACCCAAACCTATTTCCACTTGATTTTATTCTCGATAGATGGTATAACTGACTTGAAAGTTGGGTAACATTTGCACTAAGTTTTAAGTGAATGGAGCTTGCCATGAGTAATGTCATTAGAAGAGATTATTATCTTCAAAAACTTATCGATCGAAAAGAAAACGGGTTAGTAAAAGTCATAACCGGAATAAGACGGTGCGGGAAAAGCTTTCTGCTGTTCAATTTGTTTTATGACTATTTGATAGGCAGTGGTGTCAAACCTGAGCAAATCATCTCGGTTGCGCTCGATGACGACACCTTCGTAGACTACCGTGATCCAGCCGAGCTTTCCAAGTATATTCGCTCCAAGTTGGTCAATCCGGATATGTACTATATTCTTATCGATGAAGTGCAGTATGCCATTGCGAAGGATGAACTTAAAGCCCCTGAAACGATTCGGCTTTATAACGTGCTCAACGGATTGATGCGTCTGCGGAATGTCGATATCTATGTTACCGGGAGCAATTCTAAAATGCTTACAAAAGACGTGCTGACTGTTTTTCGCGGCAGAGGCGATGAGGTTCGTGTATATCCGATTTCCTTCAAAGAATATTACAGTTCTGTTGGTGGTGATAAATCTGAAGCATACGAGGAGTACGCTTTGTATGGCGGAATGCCGCTGGTTTTTTCAAAAAGGACCGACGCAGATAAAATGGCGTATCTGCGGAGTCTGTTCACCGAGGTGTATTTTAAGGACATTTCTGAGCGCTACGATATTGAACTTCCGGATGTACTCGAGGAGCTGACTGACGATTTATGCTCATCTATCGGCTCCCTGACTAATGCAAGCAAGATATCTAACACTCTCAAATCCATAAAGGGCATATCTGTTTCCGGTACTACAGTATCAAACTATCTTGGCTATCTCACGGAGTCTTTCCTGTTCAGCAACGCTAAGCGCTACGATATAAAAGGCAAGAAGTATTTTGAGTATCCCTCAAAGTATTACTGCACGGACGTCGGGCTGCGCAATGCAAGACTGAACTTCAGGCAGCAGGAAGAAACTCACATCATGGAGAACATCATCTACAACGAACTTCTTTGCAGGGATTACTCTGTTGATGTGGGGGTTGTAGAGATATCTGCCCGTGCCGACGGAAAAGTCTCAAAGAAGCAATGCGAGATCGATTTCATTGCCGCAAGAGGTTCTAAGAAGTATTACATTCAATCTGCGCTCAATGTCAGCGACCCTGCCAAAATGGATACTGAGCTCAGACCGCTTAAAAATGCAAAGGACTTTTTCAAAAAAATCATTATCAGCAAAACCTCAATGAAACCTTGGACAGACAATGACGGTATTCTGCACTTGGGTCTTTATGAGTTCCTGCTGAATGAAGAATCCCTTGATTTGTGATTGGCTAAACGGAAATAATAAGCGTTGCGCCGGTCTGTTTGGCAACGCGGGAAAGAATCTTTTCTGCTTCCTTCTGCGTGATCAGCCCGTTGTTCCGCAGCTCTCTGAGGATCGTCGCCGTTACCCACAGGTCTATATCTACTGTCATATTAAACCTCCATATAATCTGAGCCGGGCAGAAACCCGGCTCTTAGTCTATTCACTTACCCTCTCGCAAAATACAAGAAGTCTCTGCCTCCCGCCGGTGTTCGGTGGATGGCAGGTCAGGAGCGTCACAAGGTCGCGTCCCTCCTGTATCTTTATTGCGTCAACATCGTCCGGGGAAATAACCTGTATATCTGTTACCTCGTACTTCATCAGCGTCCATACATTATCTATGTACACAAGGTCGCCAATCTGAAGCTCATCGAGATTCAGAAAATACGGATATCCGTTCCAGCCGCGATGTCCTGCGATCACGGAGTTGGTATTGACGCCCCCGGTGGGGACGCTCGTCTGACCAAGTACTGCCGCGCCGTTTGCCATGTTCTCATCATTCGCGCCGAGGTACAGCGGCAGAGTTACTTCAAGCTTTGGAATGTAGATTATCCCGAATGTCTCATCCTGCAAGCCGTACTGCGTTAAGATGAATGCGGGCTGCTCGTATTCTCGTCGAACTCGTAATGACCAGACTGCTGGATCATATACTTTCCATACTCTGCCGGGGAATGTGCGCCGGGAGCAAAGTCAAACAGGTCAAGATTCTCCACGAGATTTTTGGCCTGCTCCGCATTCTGAGGCTTCGCCAGAGTTACAGCAGCGCCCAGTTTCTTGATGTTGTCCGTGGAAAGCGTACCTGTTGCCTGTGCCAGTGCGTTGAGATCCGCAAGGCTCTCATGTTCCATATCCAGCAGCACATTCACTTCATCTGGCAGTTGACTGTGTTCCAGCCGGAGCCGGGCATCCGCAGAATCCGCGATTCCCGACCGCTGGAGAACACGGTCAATTTCCTCCTGCGCCATCGGGAGATATAGCCATGTGATGTGCTCGGTATTCTCCGGATCGGATTTGGGAGTCGCCGCAACCATAGTGGCACGCGGCTCATAGTAATAACAGGGGAAGAATTGACCGTCATATACTTGCTCCAGCTTCATGCCATTGTCGTAGACCACACCGTAGGGCGTGACTGTGCCGCTGCTGCCCTCAATGAGCTGTCTTGCCGTTCCCTCACCGTCCAACACCTCCAACTCAGCAACAGTTGCACAGCCTCCGCGCAGGTTCATGTAGTGGTCACGGCCAACAGCGGCGAGGTCAGAAAAATCCGTAATGACTGTGGTCTCCTGACAACAGAAGGTCAGATTGATAAGATCCTTCAGCTCGGAAAGCTCCAGCTTGTGTGCCATTGCCTGAAACTGAGCAGCTTCTCCGACATCGAAACTATCCAGCCGCTTGGCAAGATAGTTGAGCTCCTCCACATTAACCGGAAGCATCTCTGTGCGTTTGAGTGCAGAGTAAAAGCTATTGATCTCCTGCACCTGACAGTCAGCTTTGACTGCATCGCCAATTTCCAATGCCTCCAGCAGCTCTATGCAGTGTGCGTACTGGTCATGTGGGATGGGGAACGGAATGGTTGCAACACCGTATTCCGGGTGGTTTGGATTGCCGAGTACAGCATGTATTATCATATTTTCGCCTCCCTCATTTCAGTTCTCAGACATTTTCCGTCGCCGTGCCAGCAGATAAAACCGTGCGCTGGATAATTGCACCCTTCGCACTGCTCGTATTCGCGGCACATCACCGTATCGTTATCTGGCAGCCCAGCATCCGGCAGGTTCTTGAATGCCTGTTTGATTTCGTAATTCTTCACTTCGATACCCCCTTTAGAACGCAAAAAGGCCGGAACCTTTGATTTCTCAAAAGTTCCGGCCTGACCGATTCAATACTCTGTTGTCTATCCAAATTACTTGCTCATTAACTTACCTCCGGCTATGGCAAAAGCGCCGGAGCGTTGATTCTGCGAAACCAACGCCCCTGCGCTTAAATTCTTGTGATATTTATTTTTTGAGAATAGCAGTGTTTTCATACGACAAGTGTGCTTATCACACTTCAAGCTGTGTATAAAATGGCTCTGCCGCGGTTCAAGTCCGCAACGCTGCGTAAAAACGGCGTTTGTCATCAATGGAAAAATAAAAAAATTTCCGAGCTGAAAAAGCCCGGAAAGCCTTGATGACACTGCATTTGACGCAGTGTCATCAAAATTGGCTGACCATGATGGCAGGGTCAGCCAATTTTGAGGACATAGCGAAAAAGCCTGTTTGGGTAAATCTTACGAAAAAGTCGTGTTCAAGCGGTAGGCTTGAGTTAAAATATTAGTTTTGAATTCTTGGAGTTTTGGATCCCATACGGTGAAGCGTCCCTCAAAAAGGCTCAGGCTCTCAAGGCTCCAGAAAGCAGGAAGAAAAACCCGCTTTTCGGTAAAAACGTACGAAAAGCGGGTTTCATTCAGTAAGATCGTCACGAAACGTAAGAGCCCTTTGTTCCGGAGATATGCTCATGCATGAGTTTCTCCGCAAGTTCCGAATCGCCGCTGCGCACAGCCTCCGCAATGCAGCTATGCTGCTTGAAGCTGGTTATCGCGGTTTTGCGGTCGAGCTGGCTCATATGCTCTTTGAACACCTGCCGCAGTGCAGAGATAATACCGCTCAAAAGATGGTTCCCGGTGGACTCGGCAAGATTCATGTGAAAAATGATATCCTGCTGAACATAACCGTCAAAGTCGCCATTGTCGATGCATTCGCGCATATTGCTTATCACATCGTACATTATCTGCATATGCGAATCGTCTATATGCTGCGCCGCTTCCGACACTATGCTGCATTCAAGCATTTCACGCACACTGTATATATCCGGCAGCGAAATATATCCCCATTGCTTGAGAAACTGCATGTACTCCGCCATGTTCTCGAAGCTAACGTCGCAGATATACAGACCAGAGCCTGTTTTGCTGCTCACAATCCCAAGCTGCGACAACCGCTTGATGCCCTCGCGCAGGGTGTGCCGCGCGACGCCAAGCTCTTCACTGAGTACCTGCTCCGTGGGGAGTCTGTCCCCCGGCTGGAGATTTTTTTCGATTATCCATTTTTTTAGCTGCTCTGCAACAATAACGTCTGCAGTGACTCGTTCCACCTTCATCAACATAGATCTTTCTCCGGTTTCATTAAATATCTGTGTTTCCTGTATATTTGTTCTATTGTAGCACAGACATTCCGATTTTTCAATGCAAATCAAGCCGACATTTGAACGTTATTGTATATCAGCAGAAGGGTTTTACTTCCTTTACAAGCTTTGCATAATGCGCGTGTATCACCTGCTCCGGAATGGGCAGCAGGAACACGCCTATTCCGGGCCAATCCTTGGCTGCCTCAGCGTCCTCGGCATTGTCTATGAAATAGTTCAGTATCTTTCCGTTTTCGGCGCACAGCGCACCCGCGCGACGGATCGCTTCTATCACCTTCGGGTGCCGGGTCTGGCCGGGTATACCGAGTGCTACCGAGAGGTCGACCGCGCCTATCTGGATCACATCGATGCCATCGACTTTTACTATCTCCGGCAAGTTTTTCACGCCCTCCGGCCCCTCAACAAGGAGCATTAGAGTAGTTTCGCGGTTTGCTTTCTCATAATATGCTCCGCAGTCCTCGCCGCCGAACCAGTTTGCGCGGACGAACGGACAGGCGCCGCGTTTGCCGACCGGTGCAAACTTGCCGTATTCAACGGCCTTACGCGCTTGATCCGCGTTTTCTATGTTCGGAACCAGTATTCCGCAGGCGCCGGCGTCAAGCGATTTCTTTATCGCGTCCTCATCGGTCACATCGGGTACGCGCACGAACGGCAGCGCACCGACGGACTCACAGGCTCTGACCATTGAAACAATTTTGGGCGGGGTCATAGGGCAATGCTCCATGTCCAGAATTATAAGTTCGAGTCCGGCGTGACCGAGCATTTCCGCAAGCTCCTCGCTCGGAACCTGAAGAATCGTGCCGATATTCTTCTTGCCGGGCTGCATTAAGTCCTTAAAGCTCTTGTTCATATTATCTCCTGTCTTATTTCAAAACTACGATAAGATCCTCTATGTCCGCAAGCGTGTCAAAACGCTCCAGAACCTCAACGGCAGCGTTTGCGCGGTATGTACCAAGTGCGGCTTCAAGGCAGCCGCGCAGTTTCTGCTGTATTTCCGCTGTGCTCATCGGATTTTGCGGGTCGCCCTTCGGGAAGCATACCTTTCTGCTCAAGGTCCTGCCGTCCTTCAGTTCAATGCGCACCTCCGTGCCAAACCGACTCTCCGTAAAAAGCTCCGGACGGCATTCTATTTTTACCTTGTCTACGAATGCCAGCGCCGCCTTATCGGCGATTTCCTCTCCGATAAAGTCGTGCATAGTGACTCGCCCGCCGGTCATTACCTTGCCGATGCAGAACGCAAGAGAGAACTTTGCCTGCTCCGGCGTTTTCGGGTGTTCATAGCGATCGGTATCATGTGCGGCCTGATCCACATAGCATACGACCCTGTCCACATCGTCTGTGCCGATGCCGAACTGTGCCGACAGCTCCGTTGCAGCTTCAATTCCGCTGTGATTGCCGCGGCAGCTCGGATACGGCTTCATCACAAGTCCGGGAGATACAAAATCGCTCTCATGGCTGCCGATGATTTCTTTAGCTTTCTCCGCGTCAACTCTGCCGAGAGAGCTTAATAATCCGAACTCGCCTTCAAACGCATCCGCGCTTGAATCCATGCCGAGCCTGGCGCACTCCGCCGCCATCATTGCTTTGCGTGCGGCGCTGCCTATTGCCAGATCCTTCGACAGCGTCCCATAGTTTGCCTTGACACCAGAGGCCTCGTTTGCGGCAATTCCAAGCGCGTTCGCAAGCTGCCCGCGGTCAAGCTTCATAATACGACCCGCAGCGGCAACGGCGCCGAAAATGCCTATAAGGCACGTAGTATTCCAACCCTTATAATGTCCGCCATCGGCAAAAATTTTGCCGAGTATAGCGTCCGCCTCAACGCCGGCAATATATGCGGCAAGCATCTCTGCGCCCGTACACTTATATTTTTGCGCCGCGGCATAGACGACCGGAACGAGCAACGCGCTCGGATGACCGTTAAGCGAGATGCTCATGTCGTCAAAGTCGTTGCTGTGCGCCGCCATCGCGCAGAGCATGGCGCAGGACTCCGCGCTTGTTTTGTACCCGTCCTCATCGGGGAAAAGGCAATCCCCCGCCGCGCCGCTTGCCCTGTCATACTTTAGGGCAAGCTTCACGGAGGCACTGTTTACGCCGAAGAACATACATGACATGCCGTCAATAAAATGCGTCTTTGCGGCGTTTACTGCCTGAACGGGCATTTTTTCCGGGTCAACAGAGAGAATAAATTCCGCTAAAGACTGTGATATGGTCATATTTACAGCTCCACTCTGTATTTTTCTATAACGCTCTCGTCAAGCTCTATACCAAGACCGTACTTTGTGTCGTCAAGCTCCACATATCCGTTCACGGCTTTAAACGGTTCCTTGAGCAGTCCGGCACGCAGACCGTTTTCGGTCATGTCCAGCTCTACCATTGCTCCGTTTGAAAGTCCCGCGGAGAAGTGCAGCGACGCGGCAAGCAGTATGCCGGAAGAGAATGCGTGCGGTGCCGTTTCCATGCAGTGCGCCTCGGCGACGGCAGCGATCTTTCTGCACTCGGTAAAGCCGCCAGCCCACGAAATATCGGGCTGAACAACGTCAACGCAGCGTCCCTCAATCAAACGTGCAAAGTTTGTGAGCAGCACCTCGGTTTCATAGCCGGCAATGCGGGTATTCAGGCGATTTGCAAGCTCTGCGCTCCCAGCATAGTCGTCCGTACGCAGCGGCTCTTCAAAGAGATAAATGTTCAGATCGTCGAAAATTTTGCCTGCACGCAATGCGTCGGAGAAACTCCATGCGGCGTTTGCGTCGACCATGAGATTAACGCTGTCACCGACCGCCTCGCGTGCGGCTCGGACCCGTTCAATATCACGGTCAAAGCTCAGCGTACACTCGTCCGCTGCGGGAGCGATCTCGCGCGGGGTCAACGGAGTGTAGGTTCTGCCAACCTTCATTTTCACCGTGTCAAAGCCCTGTTCAACGTATGACTTCAGCTCTGCGGCAACAGCGACCTTATCCTTGTCGAGAGCGTAGAACCCGCCGCTCGCATATACCTTAACACTTTTTCTGAAGCCGCCGAGCAGCCTGTATATTGGCTGCTTGAGCGCCTTGCCGATGATATCCCACAGGGCAATATCTATGCCGCTCAGCGCGCAGACGAATATTCCCCCGCGCGAATGCTGGAAGCCGTCGAAAAACAGCTTATGCCATATGTATTCGACGTCCATGGGATCCATACCTATGAGCTTGGGCGCAAGCTCATGCTCTATGACCGTGGCTGTGCTTATCATCGGACCGCCGTAGGGAGCAGCCTCGCCAATGCCTACGATGCCGGCATCTGTATATACACGGACAACAAGGCAGCTGCGCTGAGTAGATTTTCCGAGCGCATTATAGAAAGGCTTGCTTGTCGGATAAGTGAGCGCAATAGTTTCAACTTTTGTTATTTTCAACGTTTTTACCTCTTAACTGTATCAGGTGAGCCATTTCAGCGGCACGGTTATAAGCTGCGGGACAAATATCATCAGGAACAGCAGCCCGAACTCGACCACAAGGAACGGCAGCAGGTGTTTGACCACCGGGCCGACCGACAGCTTTTCTCCATCCTTACTTGCATCCATTGCGACATAAAGCACAACTCCGACAGGCGGTGTAATGAGACCGATGCAGAGATTGAAATTCATGAGGCAGGCAAAGTAATAGGGATCTATGCCCGCTTTCTTGATGATCGGGAAAAGCACAGGCGCGAATATGAGTATGTTCGGCGTGCAGTCCATTATCATACCCATGCAAAGCAGAAATATATTTATAAGAAGCATCAGGAGCGTCGGGTGCTCGATAAGCCCGCCGAGAAGATTTGCCATGGCAGCAGGTATCTGGGCAAGAGTAAAATATATACTTGCGGCTGTGGCGCCGGCAACAATAAACATTATAGTTGCTGTGCTTGCCGCCGAGGAAACAAGCACTGAGCCGATGTCCTTGAACGAAAACTCCTTATAATAAAAGGTGCAGATTATAAGTGCATAAACAACTGCAAAGGCTCCTGCTTCTGTCGGAGTAAAGATACCAAAGCGAATTCCGCCGACGATGAATATAGGCATGAGAAGTGCGGGAAAAGAATCCAGCATGATTGCTTTGGCTTCCTTCCAAGTAAAAGTTTCTCTGTCATCATAGTTGTCGGCGCGCACAACGAAGAACCACGCAACCATGAGGCCGAGGCAGACGATGATTCCGGGAACCAAACCTGACATAAAGAGCTTGGTTATGGAAAGCCCGGTTGACGTTCCCATGACTATCATCGGGATGCTTGGCGGTATCATCGGGGCGACGATAGCACCCGCCGCAATGAACGCAACGGAACGGCTCTTTTTATAGCCGCTTTTTATCATAAGAGGAATGAGTATCGCGCCGAGCGCCGCGGCATCGGCGACTGCGGAGCCGGAAAGTCCGGAGAAAACAATGGTCGCAAGAATTGCGGTATAGCCGAGTCCGCCTCTGATGCGGCCGACTATCAGCTTTGCAAACTTAACAATACGCAGAGAAAGTCCGCCTCTGTCCATTATCTCGCCCGCAAGCATGAAAAACGGTATTGCCATCAGCGCAAAGCTGTTTGTTCCGCTAACCATATTCTGCGCTATGACCATGACGTCAGACTGGTTGAGCGAGAGCATCATGAATATCGCACAGATTATAAGCACGAACGCGAGGGGCAGACCGATGAGCATAAACGCAAACAGCGCCACAAGAAAAACTATAAACGTGGTCATTTGACATTCCCCTCCTTCTTTATATACTGCTTATACATATCCATAAGCTCTATGGCGATAAGGCACAGCGCCATGAGCGGAAGTCCGATCACGACGACGCCCATATTCGTGTTTGTGGCGGCGGAATGATTGGTGACGGCTCTGCGGAAATAAAGCACGCCGGCATAGAATACTACGCTGCTGACCGCGATAACAAGCACGTGGTTCACCGCGTCAACCACTTTCCTGCTTACGCCCTTGAGATGGCTATAAATAATATCAACGCAAATATGGCGCTTATCCTCATAGGCAATAACAATGCCTATATAACATATCCATACAAAGCAAAAACGTGAATACTCCTCAAAGCTGAGTACATTTTTGCCGACGGTGTATCTGAGAAGCGCGTTTATAAATGTCATTATGACGATCATTGCCATAAGAACGATGGCAAGCGGACTCAATACTTTTTTGAAGCTGAGCCGCGATGTACTTTTATTCTCCATCAGGATCCTCCAATTCCCCGCTGCGGCGCGGTATAAATTTAGAAAAATCCCGGAGCGGTTCATAAGAACAGCTCCGGGATAACGGTTTTTATCTTGCCTCCAGCGCTGCCTGGATCATGTTGACATATTCCTCGCTGCCTTCATATGCCTTAAAGAACTTCGGCCAGACGTAATCGCTGACTATCTGCTTAAGCTCCGCACGCTGCTCGTCGGTGGGATAGGTTATCTGCATACCTGCGTCCTCAAGAGCCTTAATCGTACTCTCTTCCTCACTGATAGCGAGATCCCAGCCGTACTCGCACGCCTCATCGACGCACTCCTGAACCATGGTGCGTTGTTCCTCGGTCAGTGCCTGCCACCAAGCCTCGTTGACATACCAGAAGTGCGCAGTAAACATATGCTTGGAGTCGAAAAGATACTTCTGTACCTCATAGAGTGAATTTGCCTCAATAGCTGAGTAGGGGTTTTCCTGAGCGTCAACACTGCCCTGCTCAAGAGCAGTGAACAGCTCTGCAAAATTCATTGCAATAATTGATGACTTAAGAGCTTCAAATTCCCACACGCAGTAGTCAATATTGGGAACTCTGATGCGAAGACCGTTGTAATCGGCCGCACTCTTTATTTCCTTGTTGCTGGTGGTAACGCGGAAGCCGATAGGCAGAGAGCCGATGCTGCGCACGCCGATCGCTTCGGGCATAGCTGCGTTTATCTCATCGCAGATATCGGTTTCAGTGAAGATGTAGCGTGCCTCATCCCAAGAGGTGAACAGGAAGGGGCATTCGGTGACACTGGTCAGACCATAGTAGGAAGCGATGTTGCCGCCGGGAAAGCTCATCTCGATGGAGCCTTCAAGCATCATGTCCTGCCAGACCTCGGCTGCGCCGAGTTGGTTGTTGGTGTAAAGCTCAACGGCGAAAGCTCCGTTGCTGCGTTCCTCAAGCAGTTCCTTGAACTTCGCAATAGCAACGCTCTGGGGGTGCTCATCGCCGAACTGAGACGCGATACGAACCTTGATGGGTTCTGATGCGGGAGCGGGGCCACTGCTGTCGGCTGCGGGCGTATCGCTCGCGGTCTTGCCGCAGGCGCACAGTGCAAAGACCATTGTCAGTGCAAGCACGAGTGCAATAACTTTTTTCATGTTTTTTCTCCTTTTTTCTTTATGGTGTGTTTTGTGAATCGCCTCTTATATTTTTTAAATTGTTGGACAATTCAACCTTGTCTGTACAGTAACAGGTTGACTTGCAAAAATAAAGACATTTTTCTCTTTTCTGCGTTGTCGACAAAAACCTAACGCAAAATTTATGTCAATTTACCAACGCGAAGAGGAATTAAAGCTCAGATCATGGTGTTGCAAAGAATGCCTATGCCGGGGATCTCTATCTCGATAACGTCGCCGACCTTTACGGGTGCTACTCCAGCGGGAGTGCCGGTGGCGATAACATCTCCGGCTTCGAGGGTTATCCACTCGGAAATATACTCTATGAGTGCTGGAATGTCAAAAATCAGGTCGTTGCTGTTGCCGTCCTGAAGCACCTCGCCGTTGACTCTGGTGATAACGCGGCTGTTGAAAGCGTCTATCTCGTCAGTGATTATCGGACCCATGGGGCAGAAAGTGTCAAGCCCCTTGCCGCGGGTCCACTGGCCGTCGCTCCACTGCATGTCACGCGCAGATACATCGTTGACGCAGGTATAGCCAAGGACATAATCCATTGCGTTCTCGCGAGTTGCCTTTTTGCATCTCTTGCCGATAACAACGCCCAACTCACCCTCAAAATCGACTCTGTTGACGCCGGTCGGGTAAATGACGCCCTGTTCGGGGTCGGCTATAGTATTGGGGCCTTTGCTGAAAATGAGCGGATGCTCCGGGATGCTGACATCCAAATTCATCTTTTCGCGGCACTCGATAATATGGGACATATAATTCGTACCCGCGCACATGATCTTGCTGGGAAGGCAGGGCGCAAGCAGCTTCACCGCGTCAAGGTCGACGACCTCTCCGCTTTCCTCATGCTCTCCGAAAAGGTCGCCATTGAGTACGGCAATCTTATTTCCGTCGAGAATGCCATAGCGTGACTCGCCATTGCGGCTGAATCTTACGTATTTCATGTTTCCCTCCGAATAGTTAAATTTAGTCAAGCTGTTGGTTTGTTGAACAAATCTTGATTTTCATATTACTCATGATTTTCAAAAAGTCAAGTTAATTTCTGTTACGCGCAAGCTTTTTGGCACTTTCCACATATTTGTCCAACAGAAAATAGGCAACATTCCGAAACTGCTATCAGCATGTTGACTTTTCATCCTTTCCGTTTTAATCTAAGTTAAATTGTAGAATTGTACAACAAATAAAGCGTGCTTCTTATCTGCGCTTTCCTTATGGAGGTCAAAATGAGTGCATTCAAAATAGGTTGTATTGCCGATGATTTCACCGGAGCCGGTGACGCAGCTTCATTTCTTGCAGTCGGGGGCATGAAAACGCTCATGCTGATATGGCCACACGTGGAAGCCGCCGTGACGGACGGCTATGACGCGGTCGTCGTTGCGCTGAAAAGCCGTTCCATAGCTCCGGAGCTTGCTGTGGCCGAGTCGCTCGCGGCCGTGAACTGGCTGCTCGAACGCGGCGCGGAGGGAATATACTTCAAATACTGCTCGACCTTCGACTCTACTCCGCGCGGAAACATAGGCCCCGTTTGCGATGCCATTCTTGAACGCGGCGGGCTCAGCTTCAGTCTGCTCTGCCCTTCCCTGCTGTCTAACGGAAGAAGTGTGCGCGCCGGCGAGCTTTTTGTCAACGGCGTCCCCCTTACGGAAAGCCATATGCGCGCTCACCCGCTCAATCCCATGTGGAGCAGTAAAATAGCCGAGCTTATGGGCGCGCAGTCAAAGTATCCCAGTTATATCATTACCGCCGCCGAGTACGCGGAACCTGCGCGGCTGAATGACAAGATAAAACGGCTTGAACGCTCCAATGCCCATTTTTATTTAATACCCGACTATTATGAACCGCAGCACGGCGAGATCATCGCCAGACTTTTCGGTACGCTGCCGTTTTTGTCCGGCGGTTCCGGTCTGCTCGGAGACATATCCTCGTCACTCGGGTACGGGCATGCAGAGCCCTCCGTCGACTGTGCCGGTACATCTGACCGCGGACGGCTGATGCTTGCCGGAAGCTGTTCTGATATGACACGCCGTCAGGTTGCCCGCTGGAAAGCCGATGGCGGACGCGCGGTCATGGTCAGTGCCGACGACGCACAGCGCGGCGCCGGGCGCGCAAAAGAGCTTGCGCAAATATATATAGATTCGCTCGGCAGCGATATTCTCTATTATAGCTCCGGCAGTGCCGACGCTGCGGATGTCGATACGTCTGACAAAGGCGTTTCAGCCGCGATGGAATCACTGCTGTCGTCCATCGCCACCGAAATATTCTCAGTATGCCCGCCGACGCGCCTGATATCCGCCGGCGGTGAAACCTCCGGTGCGATCATAACCGCTATTGGCTTCACTTCCTTTGCAATAGGCGACTCCGTCGCCCCCGGCGTACCGATACTCAAGCCCTCCGGAGCCGGTGATTTGCGGCTCGTGCTGAAATCCGGCAATTTCGGAGCGGAAGATTTCTTTCTGAAGGTGCTTGCATGATGAACAACGAAATCAAGAAAAATCTTGCCGAAGCGGTGCGGATAGCGAACTCACTGTTCGCGCGCTGCAAAACCAGCGGCACAACGGCAAACATAAGCTTTCGCTGCGGTGACAGCGTCTGGATATCGCGCAGCGGCTCGTGCTTTGAGACCCTCGCTCCGGAGGACTTTGTAGAGGTCGGTCTTGACGGCACGATACTCAGCGACAGAAAGCCGAGCAAGGAGCTTCCCCTCCATTTGGCGCTTTACGCGTCGGACCCGACAACACGCGCCGTGATACATACACATGCGCCGTACAGTACTCTCTGGTCATGCATACCGCATGACGATCCGCGAAATGTTATTCCCCGCTATACGCCCTATCTTGAGATGAAGCTCGGCGCAGTAGTTGAGATCCCGTATGCTCCCCCCGGCTCACAGGAATTATTTTCCCTCATGCGTGAACGTGTCGGAACCGAGCGCGGCTACCTTCTCTGCAACCATGGTCCGATCGTTGCCGGGCGCTCGCTCATGAATGCATTTGAATGTCTGGAGGAGCTTGAACAGAGCTCATGGCTTGCATGGGAGGCATATTCCACGGGCGTTCAGCTCAGGAATCTCTGACCGCAGGTAGTTCAGGAGGTAGATCAAATGAAATTTGGCTGCTGCATCAGCAAAATTGACGACTTAATCCGGGTAAAAGCTGCGGGCTACGACTTTTTTGAGTTTGCAGGCTGCACCGCCGCAGCAATGAGCGAATCTGAATTTGATGCGCTCTGTGCCGAGCAGGCGCGCACCGGGCTTCCGTGCATCGGCTTCAACGCATACTCGGCAGGTATACCCGCGATAATAGGTCATAACGTTTCCGACAGCGCGACCGCAAGCTATGCGGAACTTCTTTGCCGGCGCGGTAAGCGGCTCGGCATTTCCGCGCTTGGCATAGGCTCGCCGAACGCCCGCAGGCTGCCCGCAGATATGGACAAATCGGACGCAGACGCTCAATTCATGCGTTTTATCCGGATAGCCGCCGGCGCGGCAAAGGATCACGGTATGTGCGTCTTGGTAGAAGCCGTCCATTCCGGGATGTGCAATTATCTCAACGGCACCTTGGACGCCGCCGAGATCACACGGCTGATCGGGCTTGATAACGTCGGCATGGTGCTTGACTTTTATCATATGGCCGAGATGGGCGAAGATTATTCACTTGCAGCCGCAGCGGCGCCGTATCTGCGCCACGTCCACTTCAGTACGTCAGGCAGCGGTCTATGGCGCGGCTTCCCGCAAAAAGCCGATTTCGACGAATACAGGGGCATTTTCGCCATACTCAAAAGCATCGGCTATGACGGAACGGTCAGCATAGAGCCTTCGGAATTTGAACCTGAACAGGCATCAAGCTGCCTTGAGCTTCTGAAAAGGCTTGAAGCGGAGATAAAATAAATCATTTCAAGACAGAAAGAAGGACTTAAACATGAGCAATAAAAAAGTCGTACTCGCCGGTGCGGGTACAATGGGCGCGTCGCTTGCGCAGGTATATGCGCTCGGCGGCTGGGAAACATATCTCTATAACCGCAGCCAGAAAGGACTCGACCGCGCGAAAGAACTGATAAGGATAAACGAGTCGGTACTGGTCGAAGAAAATATCATCACCCCCGAAGCTTCGCAGCAGGTCATTGACGGCATAGTCCTCACGACCGACAAGGCATGCTTCACCGATGCTAATCTCGTCGTTGAGAGCATCGTCGAGGATTTGGGTGCAAAGCAGAGCTTTTGGGCTGAGACATCACAGCTTGTGCCGGACAGCGCGCTCCTTGCCACAAACACCTCCGGTCTGCACATTACGGACATTGCAAAAGCCGTGAAGCTTCCCGCCCGCTTTGTAGGGCAGCACTGGCTCAACCCGCCGCATCTGCTCCCGCTCTGCGAGATAATCGTCGGCGAAGAAACCTCCGCGGAAACAGTCGAAAAAATGCGCGCACTCGTTGCCGCGCTTGGGAAAAGCCCCGTGGTCGTCAAGGACATCAACGGCTTTGTCATCAACCGCCTGCAATTCGCCGTGCTGCGTGAGGCTCTGCACATCGTTGAAACCGGTGCCGCTACTCTCGAAGACGTGGACACCGTCATGAAAGCAGGGCTTGGACTGCGCTATGCGGCGCTCGGTCCGTTCGGCGTTGCGGATATGGGCGGGCTTGACACGTTTGCCCACATCAGTTCCTACCTGAACGCCGAGCTTTGCGACTGCAAGGATGTAAGCCCGCTTCTGAAAGATATCGTTGACGCCGGGAATTACGGTATCAAGACCGGCAGCGGCTTCTATGATTATTCCGGTGAGCGCAGGCAGCAGGCCATTGAGGAGCGCGACCGTCTGTATATCAGCCTTGCAAAAACGCTCTATTTCAGCAAATAAGTCCGGAGGTACATACATAAATGAGAAGCGATCTGATGAAAAAAGGTGTGGAGCGCATACCGCACCGCGCGTTGTTTTACGCGCTCGGTTTTACCGACGAGGAGCTGAATCGCCCTATTATCGGCGTCGTAAACGCACACAATGAGATCATTCCCGGCCATATGCATCTCGACGATATCGCAGAGGCCGTGAAAGCAGGTATACGCATGGCAGGCGGCACACCCGTTGAGTTCCCAGCAATAGGCGTGTGCGATGGTATAGCCATGAATCATGAAGGTATGTTTTATTCTCTGCCCAGCCGCGAACACATCGCCGACTCCGTTGAGATTATGGCGACAGCGCACCCGTTCGACGGTCTTGTATTTATTCCGAACTGCGACAAGATTGTTCCCGGTATGCTGATGGCTGCCCTGCGGCTGAACATTCCGTCCATATTCTGTTCCGGCGGGCCGATGCTGCCGGGCTGCGTGAACGGAAGCCGTGTCGCGCTTACAAACGCATTTGAGGCACCGGCGGCGGTCCTGTCCGGGAAAATGGACGAAGCGACGGCGGAAGCCATAGCCGACGGTGCCTGCCCCGGCTGCGGCTCATGCGCCGGCATGTTCACCGCAAACTCCATGAACTGCATGACGGAAATACTCGGTCTTGCCCTAGCAGGAAACGGGACTGTCCCCGCCGTCGATTCCCACAGGATTCGACTTGCGAAGCGTACCGGCATGTGGATAATGGAGCTCGTCAAGCGTGACCTCCGTCCGCGCAGCATTGTCACCGACAAGGCGATAAAAAATGCGCTTGTCTGCGATATGGCGCTCGGATGTTCTACGAACACAATGCTGCATCTGCCCGCTATCGCGCACGAAGCAGGGCTTAGATTTCAGCTTGACCGCGTGAATGAGATAAGCGACAGCGTGCCGCATATCGTGAAGCTCAATCCCGCCGGTCAGCATTTCCTTGTTGATCTCAATAATGCCGGCGGACTCAGCGCCGTTATGAAAAGGCTCGACGGCATGGGACTTATATGCGCCGATGCACTGACGGTCGACGGTGAATGGAGCGACAGGATCAATGCGGCGCGCATTGCCGACGATAACGTTATCCGCACGCGCGAAACGGCGTATAGCCCTACCGGAGGACTTGCAGTGCTTTACGGGAACCTTGCCCCAGACGGAGCGGTAGTCAAGAAAGGTGCGGTGCTGCCCGAAATGCTCGTTCACACCGGCCCCGCGAAATGCTTTGACAGTGAGGAAGAATGCTGCGCCGGTCTATACGGCGGAGCGGTAAAGCCCGGTGATGTTGTCATTGTCCGCTATGAGGGACCGCGCGGTGGTCCCGGCATGCGTGAAATGCTGTCTCCGACGGCGGCGCTTGCCGGGATGGGACTTGATTCGAGCTGTGCACTCATAACCGACGGGCGGTTTTCCGGTGTCAGCCGTGGCGCGTCCATAGGTCATGTTTCTCCCGAGGCGGCTTCTGGTGGTCTGCTCGCCTATGTTGAAGACGGTGACATGATTAGCATTGACATCCCGGCACACCGCATTGAGCTGCTCGTCGGTGAAGATGAACTGAAACGCCGCAGGGAACACACGGGGCCGAAGAAGCTCCGCCCTGTCAGTGGATATCTCAAGCGCTATAGGGCTCTTGTAAGCTCTGCCGACCGCGGAGCCATACTCGACGATATCGCACTCTGACCGTATGCGCCGTCAATATCCGATGACAAGGAGTTTCCGCCATGGACGATAGAATTGAAATATTCAGAGAGCATATCCGCGAAAACGGACATCTTGTCGGCGTTGCAGCGGGCAGCGGCATGACCGCAAAATATGCGGTCATGGGCGGCTGCGACATGCTCCTTGCGCTCAGCTCTGGCAGATACCGCAGCATGGGGCTAAGCTCCATGGCAGGGTTCATGAGCTATACGAACAGCAATGATCTTGTCATGGAATACGCATGCCGTGAAATATTGCGCGCGGCGGGTTCCGTCCCTGTGTTCTTCGGATATAACGCGACCGATCCCTCCAAGCAGATGTATGATTATATTAAGCTTATAAAGCAGCGCGGCTTTGCCGGGGTCAACAACTACCCGACCATCGGCATGATAGACGGCGAATTTCGCCGCGAATTGGAATATGATGGCATAAGCTACCGGCAGGAGATCGACGCGATACATTTTGCTCACTACTGCAAGCTGCTCACTCTCGCGTTTGTATTCAACGCGGAGCAGGCGGCAGCTATGACTGAGGCGGGCGCAGATATGATCTGCGCCCATTTTGGCCTTACCTACGGCGGATACCTCGGAGCAAAGAAAATACTGACGCTCGAACACGCTAGGCAGACTGCGGAGGAGATATTTGCTGCTGCTGACCGCGTCAATCCGAACGTGATAAAACTTGTTTACGGCGGACCTATAAAAACTCCGCTTGACGCGCAATATATGTATCGCGGCAGCAGTTGTCAGGGCTTCATCGGCGGCTCCGCCTTTGAGCGTATCCCTGTGGAGTCTGCCATTCTTGAGGTGACGCGGAATTTCAAAGACAATTCCCCCATGATACCGAAAACTAAGCTCGAAAAGATCATGTTTTCGGATCCCGGACACTATAATTATACAGACTTTGTGAAGGAGTATATCAACGAAAATTACTCCGAAGACATAAGCCTTACCGAGCTTGCGCAGGCAATACACCTGTCGCCGGCATATCTTTCGGCGCTGTTCAAGAAAGAGGTAGGGTGCAGCTTCCAGGAATATCTTATCTCGATGCGAATGGACAAGGCGCGTGAGCTTATCACCAGCGGAGCAAGCTCTCTGCTGCGTGCGGCGCAGTCGGTGGGCTATAAGGATTACGCGCAGTTCAGCAAAATGTACAAAAAGTACCATGGATTTTCTCCGAGAGTGGATCTGCCAAATCAAAAATAAACACAAGAGCCGCAGCAGGTCGTCTGCAGCACATCGTAAATAAACACAAGAACATCAAAACTGGCGTCATGGATTTATTGCGATAAATTCCCTAAAATATTAATCAGATGGAGCCGGTCTGTATCACCCGCTCCGAAATAAACACAACAAATCACAAGGAAGGAGGCTGTTGAATGAAAACGATAGCAATAATAGGCACATTTGACACCAAGGGTACCGAGTTTGAGTTCATCAAAAAGCTTGTCCGCGAGCAGGGGCTTGATACGCTGTGCATACACACCGGCGCTTTTGAACCTCTGTTCACGCCCGACGTATCGAATGCGGAGGTCGCGGCGTCGGTCGGCGTGAGCATGGAGGAGGTAAGCTCCAAAAGAGACCGTGCTTTCGCCACTGACGTCATGAGCCGGGGTGCGGAAAAGCTTATCCCGGAGCTGTACGCGCAGGGCAGATTTGACGGCATAATATCCGTGGGCGGCTCCGGCGGCACTTCAATGGCGACCCCGGCTATGCGCGCGCTGCCGATAGGAGTGCCGAAGGTGATGGTGTCTACGATGGCGTCCGGCAACGTATCCCAGTATGTCGGGACAAGCGACGTTGTGATGTTCCCGTCAGTCGTGGACGCAGAAGGCCTCAACGCCATATCCATGGAGATATTCTCCAACGCTGTCAATGCGGTCGTCGGTATGGTGAAGAACAAGAAACCCCTTGCCCACGAGAACAAGCCGATAATAGCGGCAACGATGTTCGGCGTGACCACCCCCTGCATCAAGACCGCGAAGGCATATCTTGAGGAACAAGGCTATGAGGTGCTTGTGTTCCATGCCACTGGCACGGGCGGCAGGACGATGGAAACGCTCATAAACGCCGGATTTATCAAGGGGGTTCTTGACATCACTACGACCGAATGGTGCGACGAGCTTTTCGGCGGCGTTCTGAACGCAGGTTCTCACCGGCTTGAGGCGGCAGGCGCATGCGGTGTGCCGCAGGTTGTTTCCGTCGGTGCTCTCGACATGGTTAATTTCGGCCCGTTGGACACCGTACCCGAGCAGTACCGCGGCCGCAATCTGTATAAACACAACCCGACCGTGACGCTCATGCGTACCACAAAAGAAGAAAATATCCGGCTTGGCGAAGTTATCGCCGAAAAGCTCAACGCCGCAAAATCCCCCACTGCACTTATGCTCCCGCTCCGCGGCGTTTCCGCCATCGATGGCGAAGGTCAGCCCTTCAACGATCCTGAGGCGGATAAGGCTCTATTCGATACCCTGCGTGCAAATATCGGCAGCAACGTTGAGCTTATCGAGCTTGACAGCAACGTAAACGACGACGCATTTGCGCTCGCCGCCGCTAAGAAGCTCCTTGAGCTTATGAGCAGATAAACAAAGCAAAATTCAAAATAAATTTTAAGGAGAACGAACATGAACACTCAGACCAGAAGCGAGATCATTGCAAAATTCAAAGAAGAAGTCAAAAACGGTAAGATCCTTGTCGGCGTCGGCGCCGGTACCGGTATCACCGCTAAGAGCAGCGAGGCGGGCGGTGCGGATATGCTCATAATCTACAACTCCGGCCGCTACCGCATGGCCGGCCGCGGTTCTCTTGCCGGTCTGCTTTCCTACGGCGACGCAAACCAGATAGTCGTTGAGATGGGTGCAGAAGTCCTTCCCGTTGTCAAGCACACCCCCGTTCTTGCGGGCGTCTGCGGTACCGACCCCTTCCGTGTTATGGACGTTTACCTCCGTCAGCTCAAGGCACAGGGCTTCAACGGCGTGCAGAACTTCCCGACCGTCGGTCTTATCGACGGCGTATTCCGCCAGAATCTTGAGGAGACCGGCATGGGCTACGGTCTTGAGGTAGAGATGATACGCAAGGCGCATGAGCTTGACATGCTGACCTGCCCCTACGTGTTCGACCCCGAACAGGCGAAGGCCATGGCTGAGGCAGGTGCCGATATTCTCGTCGCCCACATGGGTCTTACCACCAAGGGTACCATCGGCGCCAAGACCGCTCTTACTCTTGACGATTGCGTTGACAAGATAAAGGCCATTATTGCCGCTGGCCGCTCCGTCCGCCCCGACATCATGGTCATCTGCCACGGCGGACCTATTGCCGAGCCCGATGATGCGGCATACATCATTCACAAGATTCCGGAGATCGACGGTTTCTTCGGCGCATCCTCCATCGAGCGTTTTGCCGCAGAGCGCGGGATCAAGGCACAGGCCGCCGCGTTCAAGGCGATCACCAAGTAAGTAATGCGGCATATAGAGAGAAAGGATTTTCACTCGCTGCTTGAAGGCGGACGCAGACCCGTCGGAACCATTCTCCAGATACCGAGCGAAGAGCTTGTAGAAATACTCGGCTATGCCGGAATGGATTATATCGTATTGGACATGGAGCATTGCCCCATGTCCAGTGCGAAAATCGTTTCCATGATCCGCGCAGCTGAGGCTGTCGGAATTGTCCCACTGGTGCGCGTGCCGTACGTTGAGGACGAGGACTCGATAAAGAAAGCCCTTGATGCCGGCGCCGCCGGGCTGTTTATCCCGAACATAAGCACACCCGAACAGGCTCGCCTTGCCGTTCAATACGCGCGCTTTGCACCAATAGGAAATCGAGGTGCCTGCCCATATACCCGTGCAAACTGGTTTGGAGGCGACGATGTAACTAGCTTTTACGAGCGTTCTAACAAACGTACCTTCATAGCTCTTCTTGTCGAAGGCTCGGAGGGTATAGAAAATCTGCCTGAAATCGCTAAGGTAGATGGTATAGATGCAATAAACGTCGGTACTGTTGATCTTGCTGTAAACCTTGGTATTCCGGGGCAGCTCAATCATCCCAACATAAAAAATGCGATTAAAAAAGCAGCGGAGCTTGCTGCCGAAAACGGGAAAACGCTTGCTTACTTTTGCTTTGATCCTCACGATGCCGAAGAAGTCAGAGATTGGAACGGTGTCGGTTTCTATCTTTGTACAATTCCCGAAAGCATTCTTTTAAACAGCTATGAAGCTATAATTGACACAATAAAAAACTGCGATAAAAAATAAATAGGAGATAACAATGAAAAGATTTCTGTCTTTACTTCTTTGCGTCATGCTCTGCATGACGGTCTTCGCAGGATGCGGCAGCACCGACAGCGGAGCAAAGCATACCGACAGCTCCTCCAACGCAGTCGGCTCGTCCAATTCTGGCGATGTCATAACCATCAAGCTTGCACATAACTTTGCCGCAAGTCACCCTGTTTCCACTACTCTTGAAAGTGTCGCAGCGGAGCTGGACGAGCAGTCCGGCGGCACCATAAAGCTCGACATTTACGGTGCGGGCGCGCTCGGCTCCAATGGCGAGATAACTCAGCAGATGATCGCCGGCGAGATTGACGCCGTCGTTAACGGTGCCTGTGATAACTACGCTGCATACAATCCCCTGCTCTACGTCGAGGATCTCCCCTTCCTCTATCCCGATGTTGAAACCGCATATAAGGCATATGACGGTGCATACGGTGAAGCCCTTGCCAAGATCATCGACGACATCGGCTGCCACACTGTTGCCTTCTGGGAAAACGGTTCCCGTCAGATGACCAACAATGTTCGCCCCGTCACCACGCCCTCCGATATGGCAGGGCTCAAGATGCGCAGCGCCAACGCGACTCTGTTCATCAAGTTCTTTGAATGTCTTGACTGCACCGTTACCATGGTCGATATGAGTGAGCTGTTCTCCGCACTCCAGCAAGGCATGGTCGACGGTCAGGAAAACCCCTTGAACATAATTCTTTCCTCCAGCTATTATGAGGTTCAGAAGTACTGCACGCTCACCAATCATATCTACCTCAGCGCTCCCGTTGTCTTCAATGCCGACGTATGGAACTCCTACCCTGCCGAGGTTCAGGACATGCTGACCAAGGCCTTTGAGAAAGGCACTGCCGACCAGCGCGCCGCCTCTCAGGAGATGGACTCCACTGCACGCGCAAAGCTTGAGGAATACGGCATGCAGGTCGATGACGTGACCGATCACGAGGAATGGGTCACTGCGCTTGCACCCGTTTGGGATTTCTTTAAGAGCGAATACGGCGCAGATGGCGAAACTCTCATAAATCTGGCGCTTCAGGGCTGATATCTGACTCGGTTTCCGGCGGAGCACTGTCCCGATTTTCTCTGCGGCAGTACTCCGCCGGAGTTTTATAAACAATCCTATGGAAAGGGGAAGCTAAATGCTCAAACTCAGAGATACGGTGAAAGCCGTACTGCAATACATCGGCTGCATCTGCCTTATACTCGTTTCGGTAGTTCTTTTTGCGCAGACTGCCGCAAGATATCTGTTTCATTATTCGTTCTTCTGGGCGGACGAGCTTGCAAAATACTCCGTGATATGGGGAGCGCTGCTCTGCTCCGCAGCCGGTCTTTCGGATCGGGCGCACACTGCGCTTGACTTTGTTTTCTCCAAGCTGCCCATAAAGCTCCAGAATATTCTGCGGCTTGTGCTCGATCTGGTCTACACGGCGTTCTGCGCCGCGGCGTTCTATTTCAGCCTTTCAAATGTAAAGCTCGGCATGAAAGCCGTGTCCGCCGGTCTTGGCATAAGAATGGGCTATGTCTATCTTGCGCTGACCGTAACAATGGCGTTTATGGTTTTCTTCCTTATATATAACATAGCAGACGATATAAAGATCATGCGCGGTGCGGAAAAGGAGGCGGCAAAATGACAGCTTTGATAATCACTTTTATTCTGCTTCTTTTGGTCGGTGCGCCGATCTTCTTTGCCGTCGGCATCTCCGCCTCGGCATTCGTTCTCAGCTCCGGAAACAACTCTCTTGCAATAATCACGCAGAAGATGGTCGACGGCATCATCTCTACCACGCTTATGGCGCTGCCGCTGTTTATTTATTCCGGCAATCTCATGTCCTGCGGTGCAACGCAGCGTCTTATGCGCTTTGCAGACATGATCCTCGGCAAAATTCCCGGCGGTCTCGGCACTGCAGCATGCGGCGGTGCGGCGTTCTTCGGCAGCGTTTCCGGCAGCGCAGTTGCCACATCGGCTGCAATCGGCTCGATAATGGGGCCGGAAATGGTCGACCGCGGCTACAAGCCCGGCTATGCAGCTTCACTTATGGCGGGTGCCGGCGCAATGGGCGCGATAATCCCGCCAAGCATTTGCTTTGTCGTATATGCAAGCATTACGGGTGCATCGGTGACAAAAATGCTCACGGCCGGCATATTTCCGGGGCTTTCCGTTGTACTCGGACTTATCATTCTTAACTGTTTTATATCTGCAAAACGCGGCTACGGCAAATCGAACTACAAATACACCGCCAAGGAAGTCCTTACCATCACACTTCAGGCAATACCTGCTCTCGCTATGCCTGTGTTCGTGCTGGGCAGCATCATGAGCGGCATCGCCACTGCCACCGAAGCTGCCGCAATTTCCGTTATATATGCGTTTCTGCTGGCAGCGTTTGCATACGGTGAGATGAACTTCAAGCAGTTTGTTGAGATAACCAAGCAGAGTGCAATGGGTACGGCGTTTATATTTATTATAATTTCCGCTTCCGCCCCCTTCGGCTGGGTGCTTGCAAAGAACAACATACCCATGATACTTGCCAATGCCATTCTCTCAATAAGCAGCAGCAAATTCGTCATCACTTTCCTTGTTGTGCTTCTGCTCATTATACTCGGCACATTCATGGAAACGAACTCACTGCTCATTCTGCTTACGCCGATACTCTGGCCGGTCATGGAGTCGATTGGCTACAACGTTGTCCATTTCGGCATAATCCTGTGCGTTGCCTTTGCGATAGGCGGCTGCCCCCCGCCAATGGCGGTGTGCCTATTCACCACAACGCGCATATTGAATATCAAGGTTGAGGACACCTTCCCGGACATTTTTATAATTTGCGCTACCATGGTGGTCATACTTATTCTTATAACGCTGATACCAGAGATCTCGCTGTTTCTGCCGAGCCTTTCCGGCTGAATCCTTCCCCCGGCGGATTTTTCGATACGTCGGGGGAAGGACTCCCCGATTTGCGCGGAGTGTACCTCTACAGCTTTCGTCACGGCTCTCACATACATCGTCGCAGAACTCTGAAAGCTGCATAAACAGATCGCAGACTTACTGCTGCAGAGAAGCGTTCTTTCTCGGTCATTTGACCGTCTATATCGACAACTGCATACGACGTGGTAAACACCTCATATGTTTCAGCACCGACAATGTCGCTCAATGGATGATCACTTCTTCACCTCCCTCATTTCAGTTCTCAGACACTTGCCGTCGCCGTGCCAACAGATAAAACCGTGCGCAGGATAATTGCACCCGTCACACTGCTCATATTTGCAGCACGTCACTGGTTCATCGCCTGGTAAACCAGCGTCCGGCAGATTCTTGAACGCCTGTTTGATTTCGTAGTTCTTCAATTCGATACCCCCTTAGAATGCAAAAAGGCCGGAACCTTTGATTTCTCAAAAGTTCCGGCCTTACCGATTTAATGTTTTGTTGTCTACCCAAATTACTTGCTCCTGTTTCACCTCCAACATTCAATAACGCATATATAAATCTTGAAAAACCGTCAAGCAGCGGTGGATAATGTACAATAAGTTGCGCAAATTGAAAAGAGCAAAAAAGAAGACATAGCTTGCAGGCTCTGGTAGAATGAAGTTACCACACACCATTCT
>ERZ779869.388-NODE-388-length-51964-cov-7.095436_pt1 | contig 51964 bp, 51 predicted proteins | sample MGYA00511557_ERZ779869 | MGnify/ENA primary metagenome ERZ779869 (study PRJEB29588, sample SAMEA2154620) | human gut metagenome | biome: human gut; feature: human-associated habitat; material: faeces | place: Denmark | collected 2008/2010 ... | reverse complement strand
TTTTTTCCATCTCTTTTTCAAGAATTTTCCTCAGATCAGTCATAGTAAGTACATTCCTCCATAATTATGTGCTGTTTTATTAGTTACTATATGTCAATTCCTAAAAAGGAATTTATTTTAATAAAAATACTTAATTTAAATACATACATATTTTATCAAAAAATTGCCTCAATTTCAATCATATTTAGTCAATATTTATTAATTCATACTCTCTTGAACCAAATCCAAGTTCATTTGCAGCTTCTATTGTATGAACTCCATTTTGTCTTTCAACTCTTTCTACAAAGTGATCTCTTCCTGGATCTTTTGAATTATATATTATATCTATACATGCTTGATCTACTGCTATTGGATCTGTACTTGCAAGAATTCCAACATCTTTCATGCATGGATCTTCTGCAACTGCACAACAATCACAGTCAACAGACATATTACACATAACATTTATATATACAATGTTTCCCTTAAACATGTTATGAACTGATGATGCTGCATCTGCCATTGCTTCAATGAACATGAACACATAGGCGGGACCGCTGCCGCTGATCGCCGTAACGGCGTCCATCTTGCGTTCGTCGGTGCTGAGCACGGTGCCGAGACAACCGAGAACGCCGTTGACAAATTCAAGGTCGTCCTGATCGTCATCAAAATCGGACATATCCACGCCCATCATGCCGCTGCCTATGGAGCAGGGGAGATTTGGCATGCATCGAGCAACTTTTGCGTTCCTGCCGAACGCACCCTTTATCTTATCGCGCGTTACCCCAGCCATTATGGATATCACTTTATCGGGGTACACCCCGTCGAGCTCGCGGCACACATCGGCAAAATTCTGCGGCTTGACGGCAAGCAGAACATACTCGCTGTTTTCAACCAGGAACGCATTGTTCTGAGTCCCCACTATGCCGAGGTCTATCGCCCAGTCGAGCGCCTCGTCCGAAGGGTCGGACACGACAACTTTCTTTGCGCGGATAAAATCGGAACCGACAACGCCCTTAAGTATTGCCCGTGCCATAAACCCGCAGCCTACAACGCCGAGTTTATACAGTTTTTTCATATTTGTTCTCCAAAAACAGTTGACTAAAAATGTCCTGTATTATATAATTCTAATGTTGTAAAAATTTATAGGGGAGTGGCTCAACGGTAGAGTAGCGGTCTCCAAAACCGTAGGTTGCGTGTTCGAATCGCGTCTCCCCTGCCATAGCCGTCTAATCACAATATATTGTGGTTGGAAGGCTTTTTCTATACAATATATTGATGTGATTTGCGAAGTGTCCACTAAAGTGTCCACCAAAGTGTCCACTGAGGTGTCCACCGACAGCCGAAAAAACCAGATTTTCCAACACTGCTTACCTCTATACAAAAAAATTTTTGACACGTCTCACTTACGTCTTTTTCACGTTTCTTCTGCGCATTGCATTTTAGAGCAGTAAAGTATGAATATTCATTGCGTTTTGTATATTCCTTTTTACCGCCTCGTTTCTTTTATTTTATATCAACCGTAAAAAAAAGTCAATCAATAGCCTTTGCCTGATACTATCTTTATTATAAAAAGAGCAAGCGAGATGCTTGCCCTTTTACATTTCCGCTCCCTCATCTATTGATTCGAGTATCTTCCTTTGTGCGTTCGGAAACAGATGACTATACGTGTTTAAGGTCTCTTTTACGTCACGATGCCCCAATCGCTTTGAAAGCAATATTAAATCCTCTATCTTCAACCCCTTACTGATTACCAAAGATGCGTGTGAGTGGCGTAAATCGTGTACGCGGATTCTTTTTATCCCTGCTTTGTCTGCGTATTGATCCATTCTTCTTCTGACCGTTTGATCGGATAACGGTAACTTTCCGCCGAACACAAAATCCGTTTCCGCAAAATCATAATCGCGCTCGCTTTTTGCACGAAGGTCCTTTAATGTCTTTACCACCAGTTCCGTCATCCATACCTTTCGGTTAGACGTTATATTTTTAGGCGTTGTGATCTCGTAGCTCCTGCCGTTCAATATATGCCAACCCATACTTGAGGGAGTCGGATCACTCGCTAATATGATTTCCATACCTTGTTCCGGTTTTTTTCGGTTTAAGGATTTATTGATACGTACCTCCTGTCTTTCAAAATCCACGTCCTGCCATGTCAATGCCAACGCCTCCCCTTTCCTCGTCCCCATAAGATACATAAACAAGAAAAAATATCTATAAAGTTTCTCGTCCATTTGTGCGTGAACTTTCCAAAACTCTTGTTCCGACCAGATCTGCATTTCTTTCGGCGGTTCTCCGTCATTGGTCATACGCAAGGTGATGCCTTCCAAATCCTGCGCAACTGCCACAAAGAGGATCGTCGCCTCCTGCACATTCTCTGACAGTGTTTTCAGTTCCTGATAAAAGGCATTGGCCGGCCTCCGATCCCGTATGGGAAACATGTCCCGCACGCTCACGCTGAAAGCCGCATAGACTGGCCAGAAGAATGCTCTTCGGAGACCTTGGCGAGGTGTTGTAAGTATGCTGCGATTGAATGAGCTTGCCCCGGGCGGTGTGGGGCGTGTGGCGGGGCTGGAAACGGAGGGGGCTATGCGCCGAAGGCTCCTGGAATTGGGGCTGGTGGCAGGTACCCGGGTGCGATGCCTGGGCAGGAGCCCTCTGGGAGATCCGTCGGCCTATGAGATCCGGGGAGCGGTGATCGCTCTGCGGGACAGGGACAGCGCTGGGGTACTGGTGGAGGGCGAAGCATGGGACTGAGCCGCGCTTCCGTTGGCCATGGAGCTCTGGATGGCCCTAAGACCATAGAAAAGGGCTGCATCGCTCTGGCCGGGAATCCTAATGTGGGCAAAAGCACCCTGTTCAATGCGCTTACCGGTATGCGGCAGCACACCGGAAACTGGCCGGGAAAGACCGTGGCCCTGGCCAGCGGAAGCTGGAATGGGCGGGTGCTGGTGGACCTGCCGGGGACCTATTCCCTGCTGTCCCACTCCCCGGAAGAGCAGGTGGCCCGGAATTTCCTGTGTACTGCCGGGCCGGAACGGGTCGTCGTAGTCTGCGATGCCACTACCCTGGAGCGGAATCTGGTGCTGGTACTGCAGATCCTGGAGATCACGTCCCGGGTGGTGGTCTGCGTCAACCTGATGGACGAGGCAAAGCGCAAGGGCCTTTCCCTGGACCTGAGCCTCCTGTCCCGGCGGCTGGGGATTCCGGTGGTTGGGGTCACTGCCCGGAAAAAGGGCAGCCTGCGCCGCCTGGAAGCGGTGCTGTCCGGAAACCTGCCGGAAAGCGTGCCTGTTTTCGTACCCTATCCCCCGGAAATCGAGGGGGCTGTGGAGAACATTCAGCAGTGCCTGCCGGACGGCACGCTGCCGAAACGTTTTCTGGCCCTGAAAGCCCTGGAGGGAGAGCCCACGCTTTTGGAGGATCTTGGCATTCCTCCGGAAGCCCGGCAGGCAGCAGAAAGTGCCAGGAGCAGTCTGACCATGACGGATGGGGCGCTGACGGACGCCTTGGCAGCAGCCCGCCGCACCCGTCCCGCCGGCTCCCAGAATGCCCGTTCCCCCAACCTCAAAAATGCCCGAAACGCCGCCCGCATATCTAGACGATATTCCGTTGCCCGAGGCCGCGCCGCAACACCGAAAACCGCAGCCGGACCGCCCGTCTCAGGCTCCCCGGCAGTTCACAAATACCGGCTCGCCCTCTAACTCCGGCCCATTCCCCGATACGGCGTCTTTCTCAAGCTTCCGTCCGTCTTTCAACGCCGTCCCGTTATCAGGGAGGCGCCCATTCTCCAACTCTGCTTCATCACCTGATGCCCGCTCATTCCCCAATTCCGGACGCGGTGCCTCGCGCTGGGCAGACACCCGAACCCTGCGCCCCGCACTCAGCCACGGCATTGCCGCCGCACCGGAAACCTTGCGCCAGAGCGCCGACGGCGAATGCGACAAAAACCTGCGTTTCATCATCGCCGCCGGTTTGGTCTACCCCGAACTGATTGACGAATATGAAGAACAGGTTCTCTCCTCTGACATTAGAAATGCCGGCTTGAAAAACCTTTTCGCCGCCATGGCGGATTTGTACCGCGAAGCCGAAACGCCCCCTGCTGCCGATGAACTGCAGCAACAACTGGCGCAGCGCCCCGAAGGCGCCCCTCTGGCCTCGCTTTGGGAACTTGATATGCTCAAAAAACGCTCCCCTTTCATCAATGACCTGCGCAAAAACATTGATAAACTGCTTCTGGAAGACAAACTCCGCACCCTCGAAGAAGAAATCAAAAACGTCAGTGCCGAACTCTGCAAAAATTTTACCGAAGAAGCCTACCTCCGCCAGTCCTCCCTGAAAAAGGAACGCGATGAAATCCTCGCCGCCGCGGCTGAACCCGAAGACTGACCTAATTGTTTCGCGATACCTCCGGTTTCCGGCGTTTTTCTTTGGCCGTTTCCTGCCCCGGCCTGCCCGCTTGCACAGACTTTCCGTTTTATTTCTACTGCCCCGGCCTGCCCGCTTGCGCAGACTTTCCGTCTTATTTCCGCTACCCCAGCCTGCCCGTTCGTGCAGACTTTCCGCCTTATTTCCACTGCACCAGACCTGCCCGTTCGCGCAGACTTTCCGCCTTATTTCCGCTGCCCCGGCCTGCCCGTTTGCACAGACTTTCCGTCTTATTCCCTCTCCCTGCCGTTTCTTCCCGTCAGATTTTTTTGATATTTGTCTTGACAAAGAATTTCCGTAATGCTATATGTTCTCCCACTTAATTACAATTCTGATATTTTTTTCAAATTCTCTCAAAAATAGTCTGCCTTTGTTTTCAGCAAACGCAATACTATGAAAGCAATGCTATAGGCGAAAGCAACGCAGGCACCCCCTTCCCCTTTGTGAAAACCGGAAGGGCTTTTTAGAAAAATATTACTTTGTCAGATACTATAACTTAGCGGATACAACTTCTTTAGTCATAGATAAGGGCTGTTCGTTTGTGAAAATAGGCAGCTCTGCTTAAAAAGAACGCACTTAAATCTATATAAATCTAAATTTGCTTTTTTAATTTGTCTTACGACAAATTGTTTTATTAAAACATTCCGGCATTCGGTTTTTGCGAAAAAGTCCAATGCCTGCTTCAAAAACAAAACCTGTTTCTTTGCGAAAAGAAACAGGTTATTTTTTGCCGAAAAACTTTATTTTCTGCGCCAATGCCCGGATTTTCCCGACCGAGGGAGAATTCGCCAAATCCGCACTTTCCACCCTGCGTTTAATTTGTGCTGCCTGCTCTTCCGCCCGTTTCACCGCAGCTGTCGTAATATTCTTAATCCGCTCAAAATGCCTGTCTATCTCTTTGGGCGAGATATTCAAAATACTGCTTATGTTTATTTTCTTATCGTCCGCCGACGCATCGTCTGCCCTGCCTACCGCAGCTTCTTCCCCTTCATCGTCCCATTCCTCAATTGCGGGAAGTTCAGATATCGCCGCAGGCTGCTCCTGTGTTTTTGCAGAAAATTCCGAAACTTCAGTCCCTGCCATCGAAACTCCCAGCTCTGTCATCGGGGCTTCAGGTTCTGCCATCGGAACTTCCGGTTCTGTCATCAGAACTCCCGGATCTGCCATCGGAGCTTCCGGTTCTGTCATCGGAACTTCCGGTTCTGCCATCGGGGTTTCAGGCTCTGCCATCGAGGCTTCAGACTCTGCCATCGGGGCTTCAGGCTCTGCCATCGAGGCTTCAGACTCTGCCATCGGGGCTTCCGGTTCTGCAATCAAAGTTTCCGATGACACCGTTACAGGAGTTTCGGACACAGACAAAACCTCCGATGGCACAACAGCCGCTGCTTTTTCTCCCTGTTCAGGCATTTTTCTGGGCTCATCTTTTTCTTCTTCCGCAGCGGATATTTCTTCCGTTACCATTTTACCGGCTGATACAGTTTTCAAAGCTGCGCTTTTCGCCGCCAGTGCCTCCTTTAAGCTCTGATAAACGCCGTATGTCGCCTTTTCCAGCCCCTGCATTTTTGCCGTTGCCGCACTCAGGTCAATCGTCGTTGCGCCCAAAACCGCCCGTTCCAGCCGCCGCCGTGCCGACGTCAGCGGATTATCATCGGCCGTCCCGATAAACATACCGTCGGTATTTCGGTAAACATTCAGTTTCATTTTTTCTGCCAAAGCGGCCATCTCCGCCGCCAGCCGGCTGTCCGCCGCCGCAAGCGTATTCGCCAAAACAATAAACTCCCGCATCAGGCTTTGCGTTCCGCCGTTCCCGACGCCGCATTCATTGTCCGGAGCCAGCCAGCCTTCCTGAACGAGAAATTTGAGCAAAACCGCTGCCTGCACCGCGCATCCAGTTTCGGCAAAATCCCGCGCCGCACACAATGCCCGCTGCGCCGCATAATGGCGAAAAGCAGCATGTTCCAACGCCGTAACCCCTTTCGCCGGCAATTCGGGCAGATTTTGCAGATTAATCCGCACCATATCCGCAATCAGCGTTTCCGCCCCCTTAGCTTTAGGCAGCAACCGGTGCAAAAAGCCGCACATCTCCGTCGCCCGCCCTTTTTTAGCCAACTCCAGCAAAATCCGCACCGCCGACTTGACCTGATTAAGCTCCAGCAGCGCCAGCGCAAACACCACGCCTTTCGGCGCCGCCCCGGTTTCAATCAGATGCAGGCACCTTTCCGTCAGCGGGCGTATTTTTCCCGGTTCATGCCGGATAATTTTCGCTGCCGTTTCCTCGCAAAAGCCGGCTTCATCTTCCAGCCCCGCCGCAAATTCTCCAATTTCCGCATTGCGTGCCAAAAGCGGTGCCGCCTCAAGTTCGGAAAGCCCGTTCAAAGCGTCGTCCGCCGCCAGCCTGGACAAAACCGTATCGTCCAGCCCGATGCCCTGCGGCGCAAAGCCGTCAGCCGCTGCCTCACGCAGATAGCGGAACAAATAGTCTTTTTCGGCTTCGCTTAACCGCCGCTGCGTATAAGCCGCCACATCGCACAGCCGGCGCAGCGCCGCCCGCTTTTCGTAAACAGCCGTTACTGCGTCGCCCGAAATCCCGCAGGCCGCCCCCTGCCCGCGTAACCGTTCCAAATAGGCTTTCAGTCGGCCGCCCAATTCTTTAACGTTCAGTTCATCAATCAGTTTTTTATAATCAAAACAATATGGTAAAACATCTTCTTCAAGTTCTTTATCATATTTTGCCAGTTTTTCCAGTATCGTTTTCTGAAACTTAATTCCGGCCTGAAAATTATCAAGCCCGTGCCATGCCCGCAGCCGGTTGTCTTTATGCCGCGCCGCCAGTTCCCGCGTAAAATCTCCGAGTATTCCTTTTTCAAACGCGTCCGGCACGCCGTTTTCTTTCAGCACCTGCCAGATTTTCCGCCGGGCCGCGGCATCTGTTCCTCTAAGGCCGGCAACCCCGAGCGCTCCCCACAGATACGAAAAGTTCTCGGCCACAAAAATATCCGCGTTTTCCGGACGCGACAAATGTTTCATCACCCGTTCGGCCGCTACTTCCGCCCCGCCGAGCGCCAGATTTTCCAGTTCTGCCTTTGACCACATCATGCTTTTGCTGCCGTACTCCGCTTTGCCTGAAAGCCTGCCGCCATTCCGGCCAAGCTCCCGTATTGCCGTCAGAATATCGTGCCGCAGCCCCCGCTGTCAAGCACGAATTCCCGCTGTCAACATAAATAAAACCGGCTCCCCCTCCTCTTCTTTGCACAAACAGACTCACCACCGGATAATCTCAATCACGGCCGGCCAACCCAAACAGCCTGAAAAACCGCGGCAGCTGCCAAGCCGCCGCAGTCTCGGGAATATAAAAAAAACTAACCTCTGAGCCTATCTGGCCCTAGCCGCCTGCATGGCTTGTGTTTTTGCCGTCCGTTCAACTGTACATTTCTGCAAAAACTCAGCCAGTTTCTCATCTTGCATCTCATGTGCTATTTCAAGCGGAGTTCCGAAATCACTTTTTTTGTGAATATCGGCACCATTGTCAATCAGCAGGCGGATAATCTCATGACTTTTTTCCAACTCATCACCGCTCATTCTTGCTGCGCCCATTGTCGCATCCAGCAGCGGGGTCGACGATCCATCGGGATATATGCTGTTGACATACTTTTTGCCGCCGTTGGCAAGCACCAGACGCATCATCTCAGGATTATTCTCATTCATCGTCAATACCAGCATCTCCTGCATATCCAGCTTTACCCCATTATCTTGATAGAACTTAAATTTATCAGGAGTAAAACGACCATACGTACCTTCCAAATTACTGATACTGTTGCCTTTTTCTATCAAATAAGTTGCAATATCCTCATTCCACCGTTTTCCATCATCGCTTACCCCCATTCCGCTTAGCTCAAACAGAGGCTGTTTGCCGTCCTTGTTTTTATAATTAAGGTCTGCGCCGTATTTCTCCAAAAGTTTGACCATCTCAAGCGATGTGGCATAAAAAACCGGTGTTTCTCCTTGTTCCCCTTCCATATTGAGATTTGGATTGGCTCCGGCTTTGAGCAAAAGCTCTGCTCCTTTGATATTGTCCCACTCAACGGCTTCAAACAACACAGACTTTCCATACTGCCGCGAATTGCGTTTGTCCAAATCCGCCCCGTCGGCAATCATCTGCTTATATTTTTCCACCTGCTGCGCCAAACAAGCTTCCCGCCAGCGAGCATCCTCAAAAGACGCCGTTGTTTCATCGTGCTTTTGTTCTCCCTGCGCGGAAAGCTGCTCTTGTTTGTCCGTGTTTTCTTCCGATTGCTGCGCCTGTTTCGGCGAACACGACGCCATCGTTGCTGACGCCGCCAAAATAATTCCGGCCGTTGCCGCTTTTCTTCTGATTTGATCTTTTAGCTTTGCAATTTTTTCTTTTGTTTTCATAATTCTTTCTGCTGCTGTATTCATAACGGTTCTCCTAAATTTTAGACCTTTTGGGTTAAACTGAACTATCAAAAAAACTATCTTGATGAATAAAATTGTACCTCAGATATAAGCAAAAAGATATAAAGTTATATGATTGTATATATTGAAAATTTTTTTATTGCATATTGTGGAAAAATAAGGTACCTTTTTTCTCAACACCTTTTTGCCCCGCCGCCGATACTCTTGCTGCTGTCTCCGGCCCCTGCATCGGCATCTTTTCCGCGCCCCTCGCCACATCGGCATCTTCTTCGCGCCTATCTAGCCCGACATCTTTTTCGCGCCCCTCGCCACATCGGCATCTTCTTCGCGCCTTTCTCGCCATATCTGCCCCTCGCCGCAGCTTTTCGTATTATCTCCCCTTTTTGCTGCAAAAAAAATCGGGATTTTGCGGATTTAACACTTGACAAACGCGATTCGGCAGATTATCTCTTTAAGCGCTTGCAATTTTTTGCCGGTTTATACTATGTATAAAAGGCAATTTAAAATCGATTTTAAGGAACGACATGTCAGATACAGATAACGAAGATTACAAAACGTCTGATGCCCCCCTCTTGGATTCATTCGGCAGCGCTCTGAAGAAGCTGATTGCCAAAGGCAAAGAGCTGGGCTACATCACAATTGAAGAGCTTAATCAGGCGCTTCCGTCCGAAAAAGAAACCTCCGACCAGATAGAAGACATTATGGCTGCAATTTCCGATATGGAAATCAGCATCATCTCGGCTGACGAAACCGAAGATTTTGACGACGAAGGCGGCGAGACGGAAAACGAACCGGAAAACGACGTGCTGGAAGACGATGACGCCGTCGGTAATCTGGACGCGAAAGACCTGATGCGCTCGGACGACCCGGTGCGGATGTACCTGAAGGAAATGGGCACCGTCGAGCTTCTGTCGCGCGAAGGCGAAATTGCCATCGCCAAACGCATTGAAGCCGGAAAAACCGTGATGATTGGCGGCCTCTGCGAAAACCCGATGACGCTGAAAGCCATTTCCAAATGGCGCGACGAACTGGTCACCGGCACCATGCAGCTGCGCAACATCATTGACCTTGAAATGATGTACGGCGTTGATTCCGAAGCAATTGTCTATGACGACGATGCCGCGCCGGTTGACGACGACCTTGAACAGGTTACCAAAGAGCTGGAAAGCAAAAACCTTGACGAAATCGACGACGATTTGGAAACCGATATCGAATTTGACGGCACGGTCGACGATGAGCCCGAAGAAGAAGATGTTGAAGACACCGGCGAGATGGACAGCGAAACCGACGGCGAACTCGACGACGAGGATGAAGAAGGAGGACACAGCACTACTTCCATCAGCGCCATGGAAGCAGCGCTGTTTGAGCCCGTGCTGGACATCTTAAACAAAATCTCCAGCTATTATGACGAACTGAGCCGCATTCAGGCGCAGCGCATGAAGGCCATTCTGGCCGGACGCAAGGCGCAGACCTCGCTGGAAAAGAAATATATCAACATCAAAAAGGAACTGATTGAGTTGATGAGCTCAATCCATCTTAACTCTGCCCGCGTCGAAGAGCTGGTCGAACAGCTGAACGAGCTGAACCGCCGCCTGATGGGCGTCGAAGGCAAGCTGATGCGCCTCGCTCTAAACGCCCGCGTTAAACGCGAAGACTTTCTTGAAGCCTACCAGCGTTCCGAACTCGACCCGCATTGGGTTGAAAAAATGGCGGAAAAGAAAGACAAGCACTGGCAGAATTTTATTAACGACAACCGTGCCGAAATCACCGAACTCCGCAATTCTCTTGCCGAGATGAGCAAAGAATGCGGCCTGCCGATTTCCGAATACCGCAAAATGGTAGATACGATTAAGCGCGGCGAACGCGAAGCCGAACGCGCTAAAAAGGAAATGATTGAAGCCAACCTGCGTCTGGTTATCTCCATTTCCAAAAAATACACCAACCGCGGCATGCAGTTCCTTGACCTGATTCAGGAAGGCAACATCGGCCTGATGAAGGCGGTAGACAAGTTTGAATACCGCCGCGGCTACAAATTCTCGACCTATGCGACATGGTGGATACGCCAGGCGATTACGCGTTCCATCGCCGACCAGGCACGCACCATCCGCATTCCGGTTCACATGATAGAAACCATCAACAAGCTCGTGCGCACCTCGCGCCAGATGATGCTGGAAATGGGCCGCGAGCCGATACCGGAGGAACTGGCCAAACGCCTGTCCATGCCGGTTGACAAAATACGCAAGGTGATGAAGATTGCCAAAGAGCCGGTCAGCCTTGAAGCCCCGGTCGGCGACGAGGAAGATTCCTCTCTGGGCGATTTCATTGCCGACGAAAATGCGCTGCAGCCGATAGATTCCGCCATTCATTCGAATTTGAAGGAAACCTGCACCCGCATTCTGTCATCGCTGACCCCGCGTGAAGAACGCGTCCTGCGTATGCGTTTCGGTATCGGTATGAACACCGACCATACGCTGGAAGAGGTCGGACAGCAGTTTAACGTAACCCGCGAGCGTATCCGCCAGATTGAGGCCAAAGCGCTGCGCAAGCTCAAACACCCGAGCCGGAGCAAAAAACTGCGGTCGTTCCTCGACCAGTAGAACTGTTTTTAACCGACGCACAATCACTCGGACAAAACAAACTTTAAACGCAAAAAGGGTACCCGAAGGTACCCTTTCCGTTTTGCAGCACAATACAGCATAATAACTATTTGGCCGGACGATTGTTCTCCCCGGCCGCAGTAATTTTGCGGGTACTGTCTTCGTGATCCGCATTGCCGCTGGAACTGCTTTCATCATCCGTATCGTTGTGGGAACAGCCTTCGTCGGCTGCATCACGGCAGACACCGTTTTCATCGCCGGTACCGTTTTCATTCCCAGCATTGCACGTGCACCCGGAGCAGTTTTCTCCCCCGGCGCAATGTCCGCCGCAAGAACCGTTTTCACAGCCTTTGCAGCATCCTGCCGCCGCCCGGCATTTTTGCAGTTCTGCCGCAGCTCCGCCGCAAAATGCCATCATCATCCCGAGATGCATTATCTTTGTCAGACTTTCAATGCGTTGCAGCGCCCAGGCGGAAACAATCCTCATCCCGAGAAACAGAAAGAAGCACCCGATAATCCAAACCAACCGGCGCAAAGTAGCGGTCATTTCATTGTATGCATCGCGCAAAAACCCCAGTTCGCCGTGCGAAATCTCGCCGGAAGCATAGATATACTGTCCTTCCCAGAGGTAGGCCGTCTTCTCAGACAATGAGCCAATCGGTTTTCCTGTCAGTATATCTGTACTGACAGCCGTACCGGAAATGACGCCATTCATTTGCTCCGCCTTAACCGGAATTGTCTCCCGGCCTAATACGGGCCATTTGGCAAACAGGCCGATAATCATCAGAACAAGCATTAAAACCGAAAAGCCCCACACCGTTCGCAGCAAAAGCCAGCCCGACATGCGCATATTCAGTACCATTCTGTAACCGATATAATAAAGCAGCAGCAAAATCGCTGCCAGCCCCGGCACCAGATACGTCATCGGCGAACGCGGCAGATTATGCAGGGCCAGTTTGTCCGCGCCGTGAAGCAATCCCGCCAGCCGGTCAGTATCCATATGGCTGACAAGCTCGACCGTGCTTTCTCGGGCATAGACGTAAACTTTTTCGCGCAAATCGATTTTTTCATTGCCAACGCCAAAATCGGCATACGTCGTTATGTACGTTTTCACGGCATCAGCCGTATCTTTCGCCGTTTCGTCGTTAATTGTCAGCAATTGTTTCAGCGTGTCAAGCCGGGCATATCCATACGCTTCTTTCGCCAGGGGCGCTTTCGTTTCATTATGGCGGCAGCTGTTCCATGCCAGAAGCAGCAAGCCCAAAATAATAATAAATCTGAGTTTCATAAATAAAAATATTTAAGTAATTAGTAATTGGGGTGCATTTTAAGCACAATTAGACAAAATGTCAATATTTTTTTAGCCGCTTTCGCCATCTCGCAACCGCCGTTTTCGCCATCTCTCGGTTGCCGCTTTCGCCATCCCACAGCTGACGTTTTCTCCATGTCACGGCTACCGCTTTCGCCATCCCGCAACCACCGTTTTCGCCATCCCGCAGCCGCTGCTTTCGCCATCCCGCAACCGCCGCTTTCTCCATCTCACGGCCGTTGCCATCACCTATACTTATCGCCCTTTCGCTACTGTTGACAATTCCGCCCCGGTTTGCTACAATTAAGTTCAGGTTCCGTTCTTGATTGTGAAAGCGCCTGCTATGAAGATGTATATCTATACCTACCAATACGATAAAATCAAAGCCGAAGGATACAAATCGCTCGCCGCGCTTCCCCGCGATGAAAACTTTTCCGGCCGTCTGAAAGTACATGCGCATTCAGCCGGGACGGAAGACCCTGCCGGCATTATGCAGTATCTTGAAAATACGTTCCCCGGCCGGCTGCGCTCCGTTTGTGCCCTGACCGAAACCGCTCCGTCCGACACCTTCCGGCACCCTTATCTGAACACGCTGGTACATTGCGCCGACATCATATCCGTCAACTTGGAACAGCTCCTCAAAGACGGCATTGTCGAGGCAATCTATGCCAAAGACCTGCGCCGGACCATTCTGGACAATCCCGATTTTGAAAACATTTTCCCCGTAAGCGGCATTGCTGAAATAAAAGCTGCCGCCGCCGACGACCCTGTCGACTGGCACCTGTGCGAAAAAGACGAATATCTTCCTTATTCGCCATGGGCTGCGATAAAACATTATTTTCTGGTATTGGCCAACGGCTGCATCCCGCCTGAATACATCACGCTGGAAGTTGACCGCTCACCGAAAAGATTCCGCTGACCTTATCCGCCGCATCCTGCCGCGCTCAGCCATACCCTGCCTTGCTCGGCTCCTCTCCATACAAATCAGCCCCTCTCTCCACGCAAATCCGTCCCTCTGTCTACACAAATGTCTACATAAAAAGGGGCGCTGATGCACCCCTCTTCTAAGCCTCTTCTTGCGATTTTTCTTAGTTGGCTGCTTCTGCAACCGGCGCTTCAACAACCGGAGCCGCTGCTTCTGCGGTCTCGTTGCTGTAAGCCTTTTCCTGTTTCTTCGCTTCGTCGGCGGTTCTGGCAACATTAACCAAAATCGTCTGCGAAACTTCCGGATGCAGGCTCAGTTTAACCTGATAAACGCCCAGATATTTAATCGGCTTGTCCAGCGAAACGAAACGGCGTTCCAATTCAACCCCGGCCTCGTTAATCGCATGAGCGATATCACGGATGGTAACCGAACCGTACAACTGGCCGGTTTCGGCCGCCTGGCGGATAACAACCACGGAAAAGCCCTTCAGTTCTTCGGCTTTCTTGGTTGCTTCTTCAAACAGAGCCTTGTTGCGGGCTTCCAGTTCCGCACGCTGCTTTTCAAAATAAGCAACGTTTGCCTCCGTCGCACGCAGAGCTTTGTTCTGCGGCAACAGATAGTTACGGGCATATCCGCTCTTAACGTGAACCTTATCGCCCATTTTGCCTAATTTTTCGACATGTTCCAAAAGAATGATTTCCATTGTTTTTGTCTCCTTAGTTAGCAACATACGGCAGGAGGGCGACATAGCGGGCGCGTTTGATGGCGCGGGCAATTTCCCTCTGGGTTTTTGCGGTTACGTTCGTAATGCGGCTCGGCATAATTTTGCCTTTTTCCGAAATATAGCGGGAAAGAAACTTGGTGTCTTTGTAATCAATCACGAAATCCGGATTGTCGCTGAAATTCTTTCTCTTAAAAAATCCTTTGTTTGCCATTATTCCATACTCCTAATCTTAAGCCTGTTCTTCAGCGGCTTTTTCTTCTTTTTTGCTGCTGAATTCTTCAACTTTGACCGTCATGAAACGAATAATGTCTTCGTTCAGGCGGGCCAGACGCTCATATTCGAAAATTGCGTTTGCCGGAGCGGAAATGTTCAAAACAACATAGTAGCCCTTGCGGTTCTTTTTAATGCGGTAAGCCAGGTTCTTCAGCCCCCAGTTGTCAACGCTGACAACTTCTCCGCCTTCTTTCTTGATGGCTTCGGACAAAGACGCAACAATGTCGTTAACCTGAGACTGGCCGAGATCCTGACGGGCAATTAACATACCTTCGTATTTAGTCATAAATAAAATCTCCTTATGGATTCTCAACAAAATTAATGTATAGCCGCAGACAGCCGTCCACGGCAAGGACAACGCCGACTATACCCTGATTTTTTTAAATTGCAAGCCTTTTTTTTCACAAAATGCTCCGGTTGCGCCCGCCGCTTCCTGCCTGCGCCAAACGCCGCCTCCCATTCTGCAAACGCCGAAGCTCATTCCGCAAACGCCGTCCCCCTCCCCCTTGTTAATACCGTCCCCTTTTGCAAAATCCATACCTTTTTGCAAAAAAAATTGCCTTTCACGCATTTTTTGCTTGCCTCATTGCTTATTTTGCGCTATATTAAAGAATGTTTTATTAAATTTATTATATTTTTATGGAAAATGTTGTTTTATGCAGCCAGGACTATACCGTTGCCGCTGCGCAGTCATTGTCAAGAAGTGTGTTAACCCCGGCCGAACAGGTTGAGCTTATTTGTCTGGGAGACGCCTGCTTCTTAAAGGGATTTATCTCTGAAAACCGTTTTGACGAAGATGTCGAACCGGAATTTGTAGAAAACGCCGACCTCGCCCTGATTGTTTTTTATAACAAGATTCACGAGCTTTCGGCCAAAGCCCTGCAGATTTTCAAGACCCGCTTTGGCAATATCGTGCTGTAGCCCCTGCTGCTGCCAACTCTCTGAAAAGCCCCTGCCCCGCGCAAGGGCTTTTCTTTTACGGCAAACACGCACCCCGTAAATATACGGTACAGATTTCGCTTTACAAATACTGCCGCCCGTTTTATACATAACCGGCAGCCTGATAATGCTGCAAGAAATAATGCTGTAAGGAAAATTGCCGCTATGTCAAATGTCAAAACCAACGCCATGCGTATTCTCGACAAACACAAAATTGCCTACAAGACCTATTGCTATGCCGACACCGGAGCCGTTTCCGGCACTGAAGTCGCCGCCGCCCTCGGGCAAAATCCGGCACAGGTGTTCAAAACATTGGTAACCACCGGCAAATCCGGTACACATTACGTTTTTATGCTGCCTGTCGCCGCGGAACTGGACCTCAAAAAAGCCGCCCGCGCCGTCAATGAAAAATCGGTGGAAATGCTGAAACAGAAAGACCTTCTCCCCTTAACCGGCTATGTTCACGGCGGCTGCTCGCCGATTGGCATGAAAAAGCAGTTTCCGACCGTTGTCGACCAGACCGCTGCCGGATTTCCCACCATAATTTTCAGCGCCGGCATAATTGGCTATCAGGTTGAACTGCCGCTCCCCGCGCTCAAAACCGTCATTCCGCTGACAACCGCCGACATCACGGCCGCATAACCGCCGCATAACCGCCGCTTTTTGTCATTTTCCGTAAAGCTGTTGCTTTTTTGCCTGCATTATGATATAATTTTTTTATTGATAAACAACAAACGGAGAACGTGCATGCCTGATACCGCCAACAATCCCCAAACGCCGGAGGAAGCCCTCGCTGAATACCGGGAGGTCGTAGCTCCTGTTGCTTTTTATGACGGATGCCCACTCAATGATTTGAAAGTTGAAAACAAAACAATCCGGCCGCCGACAATGCACCTGATTATACCCAAAACGGCTTTACACAATATTAACCGCAACCGGAAAGACCCGTTCAATCCTGTTGAAAACGATAACATGTGGTATCCCAAGGCACAGGCGGGCATATTGTCGCTGAAAGATTATCAATCCCTTGCGGTTCATAACAACGTCGTCGGCCTGACCGACAAGCTCGCCGTTTTATGCGCGCAGCAAAAACAGGAAAAAGCGGACAAAATCCTTCCGGGGTTTTATGAACGCTACGCCTCAAAATTCACTCTGAAAAAAGAAGACCGCCCTCTCGTTTATGAAAACGAAGACTACGAAAGTGCACAGCAATATGTAAGAGAAAATTTTGGCACAGCTTGTCCCACCTTCCTGAAAGATACGGAAGCCCGCTGGAAAGAAGACAGCGAGAGTATTTTGGGGCGCGAAGAAAAAAAATTAAGCGATGCCGGATACTATGCCATAATCAGAGGACATTACTACGCCCCGACCGAAGAAAACAACCGTTACACCGCAAACGTCCGCCAATTAGATATTGCCACTCTTCATAAGCTGGAGAGGGAACGGCTGAAACAGGAAATGCACGAAGATTTTGACAAAGCTTTCAACCGCCCGGCAGATGAGATGAATAACGGCAGAAATCCTGCACAAAATGCCACCGCTCCCAGCGCCGCCGATACGGCCTTTCCAAACGCTGCCGCAAGTTCTGCCACACACGGCATCTCCGCAAGCGCCGCCGACACAGCCACTCACGACACCGTACACACCGCCGATACTGTCGCTCATGACACCATTCCAAACGCTGCCGCCCGCAATACCAGCGCCAATTCCTCAGAGGCAAACGCAGCAATGGTTGCTTCTCTCAGAAAACGAACGCTGGGACGCTAAGCTTCGCTGTTCTCCCCTTCGCCGGCAGCCTTAAACACCGGCTGCGCCGCGTGTGAACCGTCGCAAAACGGCTTGTTGTGCGAACGCCCGCAACGGCACAGCGTCTGCCGGTTGCGCACTTCATAGCTGCGTCCGGAAGCACTCTCTACTTCGATGCCGCCTTTGACAAAAACCGGCCCGCTCGCCTCAATAACCGGATCTTCCAGCACCGCCACCTCAGGCTCATATTCGGGTTCATATGCCTCGCCGCTTTCCTTATCGTACATTACCAGCCTGCCCGCCGGGCAAAGCATCGCCTCGCGGATAGCCTGCTTGTCCGCACGGTCGTTTCCCGCATTAATAAGGTTCCACACCCGCCCTTTTGCGTCGCAAAACCGTGCATACGCGCAGAACTTCGGATTATCCGCCAGCCGCAGGTTTGGCCCTTCAAAATATTCCGCTCCGTCTTCCAGCGGCGCAAAACCGGCACTCTCCTCGCCGTCCCAGCCCGCCGCCGCATGTGAACCGTCGCAAAACGGTGCGCGGTGCGTCCGCCCGCAGCGGCAGACGTAAACCGGGTTCTGCGCAACATCGTACTTTCTGTCTGCCCTGTATTCCTCGCTTGCCCCCTCGTCGTCGGGAATAATCTGATAACGCATAATACGGTCGATATTATGAACTTCATATGGTCCGTCTTTGGTAACTTTAATCCGTGGTCCGGCTTTCATCATCTGCCTCCTTTCTGTCCGGTTGTTTCTCTGCTGCCTGATTATATAACTGCCCGCCGCCCGTGTTTAAAGCCCGCGGCAAAAGTCTTTTCCCGTCCGCCCAAACCGATGTGCAGACATACAAAAAGGGCGGCATTGCACCACCCCTTCTGTCCATTAGCAGCTTACAAAATTTTGTCCCGGCAGTGCGCCGGGCAAAACGCCCCGACGCTTGCAGGCTTATTTACGCGTAATTTCAATTTTACGCTTTTTGCCCTTCTCATCCTGCGACTTCGGAATAACGACATTCAGCACACCGTTGTTAAATTCGGCCGTTGCGTCGTCAAACCGCAAATCCCACGGCAGAGCCACCGTCCGTTTGAACGACCCGTAAGAAAATTCCGAAAAATAGCTTCCCTTGCCATGTTCTTTGCGCTCCTGCTTTTTCTCACCCGAAATTGTCAGATACCCGTCGGCAGAAATCTCCAAATCAACATCCTTCTCGCTCATTCCCGGCAATTCAGCCGCAACTTTGACTTCATTTTCGTCCTCGCTGACTTCCAGCTTCGGCTCGGCCGCCTTCATTGCGGTATTTTCGTACGGAAAGTCCAGCCAGTTGTTGAAAAAGCTGTTGACCATATCGTTAAAGTCTTTGTTTCTATAACCGTAATGCGTAGGCATTCCGTGATTGTTGTCTTTGCGTGTCATATTTGTATCAGTCATTTTATCCTCCAAAATCTGTTCGTGTCTGCATCAGCCGCTCTGCGTATCCCCGCTCGGAAACATCTCCCGCGGTTCCGGTTTCATCGGCGGCTTGCATATGTACCACGTTCTGATTCTGAATTAGGAAGTCCGTAAATCAAAATCAAGACTTTTGGCAATAAAAGTGCAAAAATATTTTTCGCTTGCATTTTTTCACTCTTCCCCGTTTTTCGTCCGCAATTCCTGTTTCCCCGTTTTGCTCCCGTTTTCCGCCGCTGCCGCCTGTGCCCGCCGATACCCTTTGCCGAAATAATAAGCCGTAGCCAGCCCCAGCAGGCATAAGGCCGTACCCGGCGCTGCCGACGTCTGCACCGCATATCCCGCGGCAATCGGCAGACCGCCGAAATAAGCCCCGAGCGCATTGCCGAGGTTAAATGCCACCTGCGCACCGGAAGCGCCGAGGATTTCGCCGCCCTTTGCCGTATCGATAATCAGCGACTGCTCCGGGCTGGAAACGCCGAACAGGCCGAATACCCCAAAAAACATCAGCGCCAGCGCAACATATGGCTGCGGTGCCAGCAGCAGAATGCCGGCCGAAGCCAGAAACATCAGCCCGATCATCGCCATCGTCAGTTCCACCGCCGGCACTCTGAGCGACAGCCTCCCGCTGACAAAATTGCCGAGCACCATCCCCAGCCCTGCCAGCATCATAATTCCCGCCATATAATAAAACGGAAATCCGGCCGTTTCCACCATAATCGGGTTAATATAGCTGTACCAGCAGAACAACCCGCCGTTGCCGAGCATAATCGTCGCCAGCAGAAGCCACGGCTGCGGCTTTTGCAGAAACGCAAACTGCGCCCGAAAGTTCGTCGCCGGCAGCGGTGCAATATCGGGTACCCATTCCCGAATGGCATAAATCGTAAACAGCCCCCACGCGGCCACCACCGCAAACAACATATGCCAGCTCATAATATGCGTCAGATACGATGCCATCGGTATTCCCAGCAAGTTCGCCACCGTCATGCCTGAAATCATAACCGATACCGCCTCAACCTCTTTGCCCCGTGCCGCCAGCTTCTTCGCCGCAATCCCTGCCACGCCGAAATATCCGCCGTGCGGCAGCCCGGAGATAAACCGCGCCATCATCATGAGTTCATAATTTGGCGCAAACACCGCCAGCAGGTTGCCTGCGCACATCACCGCCATCAACGCAATCAGCAGTGTCTTCAGCGGCTTTCCCCGCGAGAGAAAAACCAACGCCACCGCACCGAAACAAACGCCCAGCGCATAAGCGGATATCAAATGCCCCGCCTTTGCAATCGAAATTCCCAGCCCCTCGGCCGCCGCCGACAAAATGCTCATCATGCCGAACTCGGCAATACCCAGCCCCAGCGTCCCGAACGCCAGAACAACCAGACTTTTCTTCATGACCTTTTCCTTCCCTTTTCCGGTTTCAAGCAGCACCGCCGCCCGGATTTTCCCCGCCGTATCGCCGTCCGGATTTTCCACGCCGTATCGCCGTCCGGATTTTCCGCGCCGTATCGCCGCCCGGGGTTTCCGTGCCGTGCCGCTGTCTCATACCGCCCGCACCGCGCCAATTCCCCAACCTTGTAATCCCGTAATTTAAAATTTCAATGCCTGCCGCACGATTGTACACTTTTCTTTTCCCTCTGCCCGGCCTTCGCCGTTCTGTTTCCGCCGGACACAATGCTTTCCCGCATTTCTTTCCTTCCCGGCCTCCCGCCTCTCCCGCTTCCCAAAAAGCTTGACTTTAACCACGGCGGCATTATAATCCGCGCATCAGACAATCATTATGTTATACCAAAAGTAAATTACTATGTCCCTGGAAACAAAAATTATGGTTTGGGCCGGTGCCTCTCTGGTATTGGGCATCGTTTTGCTTATCGCCGATTTAATCAGCGAAAACCGAAAATACCGCAAAAACCCGGAACACTACATTGCAACTGACCGTTCGGAAGAAGGCGCCGGAAAGATTACCAGGCCGTGGCTGGTCTGTTGCTTCATTCTCGCTCTCGTCTTAATGTTAATTCCGGAAAAAATTTCCTAAGTGCCGCCGTTGTGCACCGTATCTCGAGATACTCCGAAAGGCAGACATTTTACAAAAAAACAGCCCCTAAAAGGAGCTGTTTTTTGTTTCCAACGCCCACCGCGCCGAAAGCCGTTTTCCGGCCGCCGTTCAATCCCGCTGCAACCGTTCAGTCCGCCACAGTCGTTCAATCCGCCGCAGCCGTTCAATCCTGCCACAGTCGTTCAATCCGCCGCAGCCGTTCAGTCCCGCAACAGTCGCTCAGTCCGCAGCAGTCGTTCAGTCCCGCAGCAGCATTTCGAATCGTCTGGCGTTTCCCCGCGGATTTGTAACCGTCACAAACGCATTCCGCCCGTCCCGATAGCGTATCTGCACCCGGACGCCGTATCCATCGGCATCAAAGCGCCGTTCGGGATTTTCCCGCACATCCAAGAGCTGCGTTTCGCCCTTATGGTAAATGCTGAAGTACGGAAATCCCTTGTACTGCAAAAAGAAGGACCCGATCATCATCTTAACCGGATGGTCGACGCTCCCCCACAGAAAACAGTCATACTTTCTGATGTAGTACTCATTTTTTCCGTGCGGGCTGATTAAAAACCTCTCTCCCTCATGCTGAAACGATTCCCAGCTTGAATAAGGCGAACTGGAAAAATTAAATCCGCCGCCCGCCGCACAGGTAACCAGCGAACAGCCGGAAAAAAGACAGCTTACAACGCCGAAAACGGCCCAGATTAAAATCCTCATAACAATTGTTTCCATAATGATATAATATTAATATGTAATTGCCCTCAGTCTAAAAAGCCCGCGCTCCATTGTCCAGCAGATTATAAAATAATGCGCCGTTTTTTTACGGGTACTTTTATTTCCCCTCCCCGGCTGCTAGCCATCCCCCTGCATCTTCTTCACAAAAATCTCCGATTTTACCCTTCCTTCCGCAAAATTTCTTGATTTTTCTGACAACGGAATTATGATAACGCCCAAATTCGATTATGTTGTTTAATTATTAAATTTTAGGATTATGAATAAAAAAATGATTGAAGAGGCTGTAAGCCTGTTCCGGCATCAGTACGGGATACACCCCGCGCAAAGCGCCTACCCGGTAATCGACGTATATGAAAAGCAGCACGCTTATTTGTACGCCAGTTCCGAAGAAGCCGTTAAGGCATACAAAACTCAGCAAAACATTATCCGCTGGATGATGACTTATTTTTTATGGCCTGTGGCTGTCGATACGACGCTTCTTTTTTACGCCGCAGTCAAATTTCAAAAACTTAATCATCCCCTGATTATCTGCTGTATCGCTTTTTATGCCTGCTGGGGGCTTCTGCTTCTCGTCCTCGCACATAAGGCATTCAAAGCGGAAAAGAAGCAAAAGAACAAAGTCCTCTGGCTCAATTACTGAAACGCCGGACGCTTAAGCCGCCGCCCGCAGTCATGCTGACGAAACGCCTGGCTGCCGTATACCACCCGCATTTTCCACCGGATTTGCCCGCGTTGCCCTCCGGCCGGCTCCGCCCGCGTCTTCCACCGGATCTGCCCGTGCGCCTCTTTCAAAAGCCTTGCCCCACCGGCAGGGCTCTTGTTTTATCCGCCGACTGTTTTCTTCTTGCGATTATTTTTCTGTTGCTTTTGCCGCAAAAATCATATATAAAATCAAACGACAATTCCGGTATTGCCCAAACAGCAATTCCGGCATTGTAACGCGCAAAAAGAGATTTTCCCCGCTTTCTGCCCGTTTTTCCTATATTGCCAAACCAGACCAGAAGCCCTGAAATGAAACTGCTTATCCCCGCACAAAGAACCCCGCTGCTGATAGCGCAATTAGTCAAAGTATGGGAAGCTTCCGTCAAGGCGACGCACCTTTTTTGTCTGCCCGAGAAATTGAAAAAATAAAAGGATATGTTCCCGGTGCGTTAAAAAACGTATCGCATTTGCTTATTGCCGAAAACGGAAAAAGCGAACCTGTCGCTTTTATGGGAATAGAAGGCAGAAAAATCGAAATGCTGTTTATAGCGCCCGAAGAAAGGGGAAAAGGGCTGGGCCGGCAACTGATAAAATACGGCATCGAAAACTACGCCGTCAATGAAGTGTGCGTCAACGAACAAAACCCACAGGCCGTCGGCTTTTATGAACACATGGGATTCAGAGTGTATAAAAGGACTGACTTTGACGAACAGGGAAACCCGTATCCCATCCTCTGTATGGAATTAGGCTAAAGCTAAAGCCGGATATCCGTCTGAACGGGCGGAGTTGACCCGCAGTTTGCGGACTGGACGGCTTTTCTCAAACTGTATGTTCCTTGAGCCGGATGCTCATTCTCTGTTCAAAGGGTTCAAATCCATATCGTTCATAAAATTTGTAAGCAACAGTATTTTTATTAAATACTCCAAGCCGGATTTCATCAACACCTTCTGCTTTGCACATCTCAAAAAGTGCATCCATAAGCTTTTTTCCGATGCCCTTTCCCCGCAGACCTTTCTTCACCCCAATATTTGAAATATGGACAACATTTGGTTCTCTCAAATACGGCGAATACTTTTTCTCCGCCAATAAATACCCGTTAATTTCCTCACCTTCTTCCGCAACTAATGCTGTCATCCTGTCATCTTCCAGAGTTGCCAAAAACCCCGATTGCTCAAACGCATCGTCCTGCTCGGCAAAATACCCGCCGAGAATATCTGTATGATACTGGCGAACCTCCCGGCACAACTCCAAAACTTGAGGTAAATCAGCCCTCTCAAACTTTCGTATCTTCAAAATCTTCTTTTCCTCCAAAAATAATAAAATGCCCCAATTTAAAATCTTCATACATTTCTTTTACCACGGATATTAAATCACCTGCCGCAAAAAAAATCAACCTGAAATATTTACAGCCGTTTCAAGAAACCACAGCCGCCCCAACTTTTGTTTTGACTTATATGTTCTATTACACTAAGCTGCAAACAAGGATAAAATAACAGGAGGCGTTTATGGAGTGTGCTTTTTGTAAGATTTATAATCAAAAACTTCCGGCAAAAATAATTTATCAAGACAATATTTTATCCTGCTTTTTACCAAGAAATATGGAGGTGTACGGGCATCTGCTTGTCATCCCCAATAAGCATTTTGAAAATATTTTCGATATTCCGGAGGAAGAGCTGACACACATTATAAAGTTTACCAAAAAAATCAGCCTGCATCTGAAAGAATGCCTCGGCGCCACCGGCATTAATATTTTACACGCCAGCGGTAAGTCTGCCCAACAATCAGTACCTCATTTTCATATCCACATTTTCCCTCGCTTTGACAATGATTCCCTCGACACCTGGCCAAAACTTGAAAAAAAGGAGTATGATAAAGATGAAATTTTAACAAAAATTAAATTCTAAATCCCCAAACTTGTGCCAACCTTATAATTTTCGAGCTGATTTCTATTGCAATAAGCTTCTTATTTGTTAAAATAAAAAACAGAGAAGTGAAATGAATAATTCGCAACATTATATCGGAAAAATTGTTAAAGCCAAAATAGACCGCCCTTTAGGCTCATCTCATCCAAAGCATGGGTTCATATACCCGGTTAATTACGGCTATATTCCAAATACTGTCTCTGGTGATGGGGAAGAACTGGATGCCTATATCCTAGGAACAAATTTGCCCCTGTCAGACTTTGAGGGAAAATGTATCGCCATCATACACCGCTTAAATGATAACAAGGAACCAAAATAATCCTGGCGAACTGTTCATAGATGAAAATTGTTTTACTATCAATACACAAATTCGTACGTAAAATCTTCCCGAAATATGATTTTCACAAACGAACATTCAAACCTGCCGGAAGCCTCATCCCGTATAACAAACCAGCGCTCTGAAGAAAGCTCCGTTGAATTGGCGAGGCTCGCCTCATAGTTTCCGAGCCGATTTTACCAATTATTGATATGTATCCTGTCTTCAACATTAATAACTTTTTGCACCGGTATTTTTGCATCTTTGGCAGGATATCCCAAAGCAATGTAACAAGGCATCGCATAATCGTCAGGATGATTGATTGCTTTTCTAATATGTTCCAATTCCTCTGTCATCGGAATACGGGTAACGCCGAATATGCCTTCCGCGGCAGCCGCCAACAAAATATTTTCAATGCAAAGCCAAATAGAGGCAAATTCATTTAAAGAGCTAAGACAAGTCGGTTGCAACAACGGTTCACGCAACTTAAAGAAAGGCAAGATTAAACATCCTGAATTATATAACATGGAAAACTGCTTTGGCATTGCGATATGATACATTCCCCTTTGGTCTGTATCGGTCATGCCGAAACCATCCAGCATCTTGTCACAATCATCGGGATTTGTCATACCTTCCAGCTTCAGTACGCGTAAACGTTCTTTCTTATCATTGATAATCACAAATTCCCATTGGCGCAAGTGATTGTTTGTCGGGGCTTTCAAACCTGCGGAAAGAATTTTTTTGATAACTTCCATATCAACCGGTTTATCTTCAAAATCCCGGATTGTCCTGCGTTTTTCAATTGCTTCATAAAGTTCCATTTTAATATAATCCTATTTCAATTCATCAAATTTTCTCTTCATCAGACCAGAAAATAACATTGTCAACCGTACTAACTCGGCAATATTTTCCGATTTAGCCAACTCAGCCATCGCGTCAATCTCTGCATTTGCCGCCGGAGGAATAATTTTTTTCGCATAGTCATAGCCTTTATCAGTAAAACGGATGATTTTATTGCGCCGGTCTGTTTCAGATTCGGCAAGGGTTACATAACCTGATTTCCAAAATTTTTTGATTATCGCGCTTATGGTTTGTTTGGTTGCCGACATTCTTTCACAAATATAAGACTGCAAACAGCCATCCTCTGCAAACCAAATAATATCCAGAACAAACAACTCATTTGTCGTTAAATTATGCCTTCTCGCACAAGCCGTATACGCCGCATACTGTACATCCCGCAAATGGCAATATTGGTTAACAAACGCTCTGACTTCTTCCCTTTTCATATAAAATCCGTTTAGTAAATTATTTGATAGTCTAATATTTGACTATTATATAAAATCATATTTTCAACTTGTCAACACAAAAATAAAAAAACATAAAATGAGCAAAATATTTTCCGAACCCCGACGAACTTCAAACCCGATAATGCTGTCAAAAAATAAAAGATTGCCAGTACACGAGTTCGTAACATCTTCCCGCAATGCGATTTTCACAAACGAACATTCAAACCAGCCGGAAGCCTCGTCCCGCACAACAAACCAGCGCTCTGAAGAGAGCGCTGGTTGCATTGCTGATGCTTATCACAAACCGGATAAAATTCCGCCTATTTCAAATTATCTCTGAAAAATTGCGTTATTTTATCAAACGGGATTATATCAGTTTTATCATATAAATCTGTATGGTTGGCATTAGGAATAATCATAAGTTCTTTGTTATTGCCAACCAGTTTTTTATAAGCATCTTCGCTGAAATAGCGGCTATGAGCATTCTCGCCGTGAATCATCAGAACCGCACTCTTAATTTCATCGCTGTAAGCCAAAATGGGCATATTGATAAACGACAAAGAAGATGTCATATTCCAGCCCGTATTTGAGTTTTTAGAACGCTTATGATATCCGCGCGGTGTTTTGTAATAATCATAATAATCCTTAACAAACTGCGGTTCTTTTCCTGTTAATTTATCCGGCAGCCCTGCTTCTGCTGCATAAGTTCCGTTTCTAAAGTCTTCCATACGTTGGGCATTAAGTTTTTGCTTAAGCTTATAGCGGTCTTCCTTATCCATTGTATCAAAATAGCCGTTGGCATTAACTCTGCTCATATCATACATCGTCGAAGTAACAGTTGCCTTTATCCTTGTATCCATCGCCGCAGCGTTTAAAGCAAAACCGCCAAATCCGCAAATTCCGATAACGCCTATTTTATCGGCATCAACATCATCTTGCACACTCAAAAAATCAACTGCGGCACTCATGTCCTCCGTATTGATATCCGGTGAGGCGACTAAACGCGGATGCCCGCCGCTTTCGCCCGTATAAGACGGATCAAAAGCCAAAGTAATAAAACCTCTCTCCGCCATTGTTTGAGCATACAAACCGGATGATTGCTCTTTAACCGCACCAAAAGGGCCGGAAACGGCAATCGCCGGCAGTTTTTCAGTCACTTTATTTTTGGGTATGTATAAATCCCCAACCAGCTCAATACCGTAGCGATTTTTAAATTTTACCTTTTTAACAGTAACATTGTCGCTTTTTGGGAAAGTTTTGTCCCAGGAATTTACCGGATAAAACCGCCACGCCAAAATTACCGCCACGACAGCCAATAAAAATAAAAAAATCTTCATTTTTCCCTCCGAAAAATAACTCATAAATATCAGACACGAAAATGATAAATTTTAGAGCATACTTTAAGTCAAGATATTTTTCTATTTTATAGCATAAAAATTTATTGCACTGTAAAAACAAAGGATTATCGTCAAGCGAATTCGTAAAAACTCCCCAAATACGATTTTCACAAAAGAACATTCAGACCCGCTGAAAGCCTCGTCCCGCATAGCAAAACGGCGCCCTGAAAAGAGTGCCGTTAGTATTGGTGATGCTCAACTCACGGTTTACGAACCAAAATATTAAATCCTCAAACGGCTTTGAAATAAAAAAACTACAAACACATTCATATTCCGGCAAAACAAATTATCTCCAAATTTACCATTTATATTCTCTATAATTCTTAAATAATTTTCCATACTGAGGTTCTTTATTTTGTAAGGCTGAAATAATTGGATCCAATACCCTCATGGCGCCATCTGTTTCGTCAATCGCCATCTTGGATTTTCGCTCGTTTTCGCCCAAATTTTGTGGATTAGGTTTCTCATTGGTTATCCATCCCGTATCAACACTATTCATAAAAACGCCCAAATTTTTATAATGTTCCGCAACAGTCCTTGTCATCATATTCAATGCAGCTTTCGCCATATTCGTATGTGGATGGCGACTGTGTTTGCGTGGCGCATAAAAATTGCCTTCCATAGCCGAAACATTAATAATAAAAGCCATATTTTTATTCTGCTGCAAAACAGGCAGCAGCTTTGTATTCAGCAAAAAAGGAGCTATCAGATTAATTTGCAAAATTTCATACATCTCTACCAGAGAAACATCTTCCAATTCATACATCCAACTGTTATTATCGCGCAAATCCAGCTGTTGGCCATCTTTATCATATTTTCCGGCAGGAAAAATTTTCTCATTCGTAATCATATCCTCCGGCAATAATGCCAACTGCGACATCTCCGCTGAAGTCAACCGTTTGTTTTGAGCCGGCAAATTAAGTTTTGTATCGGCCAAGACTTTAATTCCGGAAGAAACAATATTTTCCAAAACAGGCCTTTGCAACTCCGCCTCCAACAAATGCTTATAAAAAGGAGCCGGTCTGCGTACTGTTTGTGCTGCGTTATTGATTAAAATATCTAACGGTTTGCCCTTAAAAAAATCTATTACACTCTGCACCGACTGTACAAAACGAAAGTCCGCGCCAATAATATGCAAACGCGGTTGATACTGATTAAAATTCTCAAGTTTTTGAAATCTTTTCAACGTATCGTTCGGAAAACGGGATGTTACCGTAACATCAGCCCCCATTTCCAACAGCAAACGAGCTGTTTCAAACCCGATTTTAATTCTGCCGCCGGTAACCAATGCATGATGATTGCGTAAATCAATCCGTTGTATTCTTTTTTGATAATTTAATTCTCCGCAATTTTCGCACATTTCCGAATAAAACTTATGCGGAGTCACAATATCCTTCTCGCAGCAATAGCAAACCCGGCGTTCAAAATACGCCTTTTCCCTGATGCTCATCTACAAACACTCTAAAGAACATTTTTTTATAAAATTCTGATTGGATAGAAGTAAATTCTCTGGAAGATTATTCACGTCAAACCATTTCCAACACACACATTTGTCTTTTTCCATAACTTGCGGCGTACCGACAAACTTAGTGCAAAAGAAATGCAATGTAATATAATGCTTTTGAGTTTGAGAATAAAAATCATTGGTAACGCCTCGCAAACTCAAATCATCTTCGCAAATATCAAGATTTGTTTCTTCTTTTACTTCCCGAATAGCAGCTTGTTCGTTCGTCTCACCAAATTCAAGGTGCCCTCCGGGCGGACACCAGCATCCATATCCGTGAACGCTTTTTCTCTGCCCCAAAAGAACTTGATGTTCTTGATTAAAAATATAAATTCCAACCCCGACACGAACAATATTTTCCATTGTTTACCCCAATATATCATTTTAGCTGGGCATTGTAATATCCAAAACTTAAAACTTCAAGGCATTTCTTCAATTGTTATAAAATCAGCGCAAACTCTTTGTCTGCACACTCTGTTTACCAAGCCAGATGCAAACGAATTCATAAAAACTCCCCAAATATGATTTTCACAAAAGAACATTCAAACCCGCTGAAAGCCTCGTCCCCATATAGCACCCATATAGCAAAACGGCACCCTGAAAAGAGCGCCGTTTGAATTGGTGATCCCAACGGGATTTGAACCCATGTTACCGCCGTGAAAGGGCGATGTCCTAACCACTAGACGATGGGACCATTGGTCGGAACAAAAGCGTTTATATAGATAAAAAAATAATAAGTCAACACTTTCTTTTCATTTTTTTGATTTTTTTTGCAAAAAATCAGTTAACGTAAAATAATTGATTTATTTTCAATATGTTATAAAAACTACTTTTGCGCTGAATCTGCCTCCTGCTGACGCGCTGCAATATCCTTCATCATATCGACAGCCCCTCCTCCCACTGATACGGAAGTTTCGAAAGAAATATTTTCTTGTGCTGTTACAGTAGGTTGAGTTTGATTTTCTGTTGTCTCGGCCGATTCACCGTCTTTTTGCCCCGGTATCAGCAGCACCGGCTTTTCGACATCATTAACACCTTTTGTTTCAGCCACCCCCGCTGCCTCTCCGGCACCGGCAGAACTCCGCGACACCTCCGCACCAGCAGCCTCTCCGTTGGAAGAAGCTTTGGCGCCGCTGTCTGCCGGAACGGCATTTCCTCCCACCGTTTCTTCTACGGCAACAACGCCTTTCTCACTGTCATAAATTTCTATCTTTCCTTCCTCAAAAACAATCGTTTCGGAGCGGGAGGCCGGCTTTGCCGCCGTTTCCGGCTGACTGATTTTTGCCAACGCCGATTCCGGTTTGCTTACGGCATCAACTTTTTCTTTTGTTTCCTGCATAAAGTCCAAAAATTCGGTCAATGCCTCGCCGGAAATTTCCGCCTGCTCCGCCCCCTGAACTGCCTGGCTGCCGCCGGAAACATTCTGTCCGTTCTCCGCTCTTGCTGCAATTTCTTCTGCCGCCGGAGCCGATAAAACCGAAACCGGAGCCCTCGCCTCCATTGCAGCTGTTTCCGTTCCGATTGTCGTTACTTTCGAGCCGGTTGTCTCCGCACTGCTTACCGTTGTTTCGGCTGCGGAAATTCCAGCCTTTTTATCGGCTTCGGCCGCTGCAGGCTGTACTGTTTCGCGGCGACTTTCCGCAGCCCGGCTGGCTTTTCCTCTCTCAAAAACGACTGCCGCCGTCGCCAAAGGAGCAGTTTCTCTGCGGTATTCCGCCGCCGCTCCGCCCAAAAGCGTCAAAAATAATACAAACGCCAGCAGTTCTGCTTTGCCTCTGGCTTTCAACCGGGAAATTTCCTGATTATCCATAATGCCCTACTCCGTAAAAAAACATTTTCAGACATTATAGAACAGCCTTAGTTTATTTGCAAGCTTTTCCTTATGCCGAAAATCAGCATTGCAAAACTCCTGTGGCAAAGTTTCCGCCCCAAAATTCCGCCATCGGAACGCCGCAGCCCCCAAAAGTGCGGCAGCCTCAAAAGCGCGGCAGATTCAAAAGCGCTGCAGCGGCACTCAGCCGATATGCTTTCTGACTGCCGCCGCGCTCCGCCCCAGCCTATTTCTCGGGTTTATACCGTTCCTTCAGCATCCGCCCGGCCTTGCCCAGCATATTCCCGACCGCATCAAACAGTTGTTTTCCGCCGCTGCCGGTTTTTGCAGGAGTCAGGTCAAGCAGTTTCGTCACCTTGTCCAGCCAGACAATGTAAAAATTATGCAATAGCTGCTCGCTATCCCGCTCGACCGTCAGCCGGCCGCCGATGGCATCCATAAAACGCTGCACGAACATTTCTTCCACGCCAGCTTCAATTGCCGCTTCCGGCGTAGAAAACCGTCGCGGCAGTTCCGGCATGACCCGTTCGCCACGTTTATAGACAAGCATATACCCGCCTTTGTAGTTCACCGGTTCGTAGCGGTGCAGAAGCTCCTTGCGGTAATTGTCCATCAGGCGGTAATAAGCCCGCTTTGCCAGCATATTGCCGTTCAAATCCGGGCTCTTCAAAATCTGGCTCAGATAATGGAACGTTTCATGCACAATCGTTTCCGCATCGGCCGTTTCAAACAGGTACAATGTCTTGTCCGCCGCGTCAAAAGCCCCTTTCGCCAAGACATCAAGCGTCGACTTCAGCCTTTTTTGCGGCGTCGGTGCTGCCGTTTCGTCGTCGGGCACAGAACGCATAAAATCAGGCTTAAACGCTATGTCTTTGTCGAAATTGCTTGCGATTTTCTCCAAATCGGCATACGTCAGGCGCGTTCTGTCGGTCGGAGGCGGCAGGTTCTTCTCATCCCAATACGAAAACGACCGCTGCCAGTCGCTGTAGTCCTGTCGGCGCAGCATCGCCCGCACATCGATATTGCCCTGCGATGTAACGCCGCCCCACGGAAACGGCGCCGCTACCGCATATCCCGAACTCATCCGCGCCCGCGTCAAGATTTCCGAATTCATCGCCTCGCGCAGGTTTTGCAAAGCTGAATACGCAAAATCGCCGATTTGCCGCTCGTCCGGATCCAGCTGCGCGCTGCCATAGCGTTCGTTGAGTTTTTCGTACAAACGGTCGAAATCAATCTCCCTGTACGTCAGGATTTCCGGTTCGTTCCCGTCGGCTCGCGCCTCAGAAGCCGTTGTTCCGACTGCATCATCTCCGACTCTTGCATCAGAAGCCGTTGTTCCGACTGCATCACCTCCGGCTCTCGCTCCTGAAACCGCCGTTTCAGCCGTATCCGCGCCGGCTTGCTGTCCGGCCGCGGATTTCGCCTCGCTCCGATAAAGTCCCAGCAGCGGCAGGGGAACCTCCCGCTCAACCAGATAATCGCGCTGCTTTTCCCCCGGAAGGTATTTGCCGAGAAACGCCGTCAGCTCCTTGTTAAATACCGGGGCAATTTCCTTTCGCGCCATATGGATGTGGCGGTCCATAAAATTGCGCCGCTGCGTCGGCGTCAGCGCCGGATCGAACCCTTCCCGCATCTGAATGGCAAATGCAGCTCCCCTCAGCAGCAGGTCTTTCAGATTGGCGTAGTCGAACTGCCGCGGATCAATCTCCAAAACGTCGGCATTGCTGGTTTTGTCATGATAAAAATGATACCCTTCGTCATTTGCCAGCTCCTCAAACCTGACCATAACGTCTTCCATATCGGGATAGTTGCGGTAAAGCTCCTGATGTTCCAGCAAGTCGCCGAGCCGGACTTCCTTCCTCTCCAGCAGCAGCTGCCGTTCTTCCCAATACCGACGCAGGCTTTCGTCTCCGCCCTCGTAATGTTCGGCAATATAGGCGTTTGCCGCCCGAATGTCGCGTTGTTCCGCCTTGCGTGCAAATTCGGTTTCCCGGTGCAGGCGGTAAATCCGGTGAACTTTGTCCAGCATTTCGGCAATCTGCACCTTCTGTGCCGGCAGCAGATAGCGGTATTTCTCCTGATTGAAAAACAGGTCGCTCATCAGCCGGGGCGTATGCGCTTCCCGATAAAAATCAGGACGATACGCCATATTGCGGTACGGTTTATGATAATCGCCCTGCGCCGCCAGATAGGTACGGTACGCCAGCTCTTTGTTCAAATCCATATAAAGTTCCGGCCCTTCGGGTATTCCCATCCGCTGCGCCGCTTTGCGCCGTTTGAGAACGCGTTCCAGCAGTTCCTCCCCCACTTCCGCCTGATATTCAAACAGTTCCGGCGTTGCCGCTTCGTGCACGTCCAGAAACTCCCGCAGCGTCTGAAAATTTTTCTCGACGCTCGTATCGTCTTTCCATATCTTTTCCAAAAATTCCAGATACTTCGTTTCCTCAAGCGTCGAGCGGATAACCTTCATCTGTTCCTTGGTATAAAACCGGTCGACTGCAGGGAAATTGTCATTGGAAGCAGTCTTCCTGAGCCACGGGGAACGCCTGCTTTTCGCCAGTTCTTCCGCTTTGCGCCGCTGCTCGGCCAGATAGTCGTCATACGAAATAACCTCTCCTGTGCTCTTGCGCAAATCGTCCTCGATTTCCTTGCGTGAAACGTCTTCCAGCCGCAAGTCCCAGAATAAATCCCCCTTGTCGTCCTCCTTGACCGTCATTCGGCTGTTTATCAGCTCGCCGTTAATCATCACCGGAAAATACGCCTTGTAAGAGTTTCTTTCTCCCGCTGTCACAGAATTCGAACCGTGCGGCGCTTTCTTAACGTTAAAAACCGCCGTTCCCAGCAACATGGGCAGATAAGGAATTAAAAGTTCCCGGCTGCCACTCCAGATATGTCTGTCCTCAACCGGAAGATTTTTGATTTCCACTTCTCTCCCCAGCGACGGATTATATATTTTCCGCCCCTGATACGAAACGAGCAGTTTTTCCATTTTCACCTTAAAATCAGAGTCATTTCTCGCCTGATATCTATCGGCACTGACATTCAGCAGTACTTCGCCTGATGCGCTCTTGACATTTTCTCCGGCAGCCTCTACATTATCAAAAAACGGCGTACTGTTTTCCTCCCTATCCGACACCCGGATTTGTAGCCGGTCACGCCTGGGGGAGGTTTTCGGTACATTATAGCCGTTTTCCTCCCTATCCGACATCCGTGACTTTACGCGGGACCGCCTGGGGGAGGTTTTTTGTATATAGCTGCCGTCTTCCGCACTCTGCGCTTCTCCGTTTCGGTTAGCCGCCGTGCCGTTTTCCCCGCCGTCGGGAATAACCAGTTCGCCCCGGTCAATCAAAACTTCTTTAAGGCTTTTGTCTTTCAGATAGATAGGCATCCGGCTCCAGTCCTGCTTATCGCGCAATTCCTCTTCCCTCAGCCCGTATCCGTCAGACAGGGCATAAAGCCTCGAATCGGCAAGTGCCCTCTGGGCTTTGACTTCCGCCTCAAAATCTCCTTCCAAATCCCGAAACTCAAAATACCCGCTGCGGTTAAGACCGACCGCCATATTGCGCTGGTAATGCTTGTCTAAGAAGTCGATAAAATCGCTGTACAGATAATTGTAAAGCTCTTTAATAATTGCCTTATCCTGAAAAATCAGCCGTTCATAACTTCTGAGCCCGAGAATATCATGCCCTTCCATTTCCTCCAGTTTCCGGATATACGTCTGCCAGTACCGCTTGGGAAGGTCGTCAGCCTTAACGTCGGTGTGTATTTTCAGCTTAGCGCCGGAATCATTGATTTCAAAACGCCACCGTCCGTCCCCGCCGCGATACCATCCGGTTCTTGACCAGATAAGCCGCGGGCTGTAATCCTGCTGTTCCAGTTTATATGCCTCCGCCAGTTTTTTGAAATCGGCAAATTTGGCTTCGACCCCGCCGAACTGAAACATCACCGCCGCTTCGGGCGACAGTCGTTTCTGAAACTCCTGATACGCCAGTTGCTTATATTCCGGTATCTGCCCCGCAAAAAGGGAAGCCGGAGAAAATCCGCCGTCAATCTCGTACAGTGCCATCATATTGGCTTGCATCATGCCGGCGGCAATTCTCGCTTTCCCTGTGTCTCCGGTAGCTTTAAGCGAACGTTTGTATACTTCGTCAAACAAACGGCGAAACCCCTTGACATCTTGGCGTACCTGCGCCAGGCTTCTGTTTTGCCGCTTTGCCGCCACCGTCACATTCTCCGCATCGGCACCGCCCTGTGCAATAGTTTCCCCTTCGCTCATCCGCTGCAAATTTCGCTCCAGAACGTAGTTCAAAACCTTTCCGAAAGCATCAGGTTTGCTCTTTAGCAGTTCCATCATATTGTTTTTGTAAAGCTCGATTTCCTCCGCCGTCACGCCGCGCAGCAGCATTCTCTGCCGGGCATCCTCATATGTCTTGCGCGCATAATAAACGCTTCCGTCGGCAGTCATCAGCGCCGAAGAACCTGCAATTGCCCCCAGTGCACTTTCAATCAGCCCTTCAAACAAATCCTGCGTATCGTCAATGCCGACCTTGCGCACAAGGTTTTCCGCCATCATCTGCTGCAAGACTTCCGTTCCTGCCTCGCGCAGCGGCGCCCCTGCAATTTCACGTGCAATCATTTTGGAGGTTATCCGCGCGTCTTTTTCTATCTGTTTCGGTAACGGGCTGAAAAGCTTATCAATCGCAAAAGTTGTGCCGCCGGAAATAAGTGCCAGCGTATTGGCAGTGTCAATATCCCCGTCCTTGGCATAGGACTCCTTAAAGATTTCTCCGGCGCCGCCCCCGGCAAACAAACCGTACGTCGGCCCCGAGCCGATAAATTTGGCCATGGTTCCCATTGCCAAAACCTGTGACGATCCCTGTCCCAGAACATTTGCCAGTTTCGACCAGTTCGGATCTGCACTGTAAGCTTCCGCTGCCGGTGCCAGTAATTCCGAATTTTCGATTTTGCCGGCATATTCGCCCAGTTTGTCGCCGATGTTTTTAAAAATTTTCCCCGTTTCCGGCACCAGAAGCCCGGCACCCGCCGTAACCGCCGCCGTACCGGCATTCTGGCTTTCAAGATTGGCGCCGAACATCGACAGGACATTCCCTGCCGTCCGCAACGTATTCGCGCCCAAACCTCTTGCCCCGGCTTTTAAAAGCTCCCGGCCGAACGCCCCTGCTTCAAATGTGCCGAACTTCCCTTCGTCATACGCCCACTTATACTCTGCAGCCTGTGCCCCGAAATTCTCCAGCAACGCCCAGTAGTTGCGCAAATCGGCAGCCTGTCGCAGCCATTTTCCCGCAATCTGAAAGCTCGTCAGCGGCGCATCTTCGTCAACCGTTTCCGCTGAAAAAGCCGGAAAATTCAGGTTCTGCTCCTCCTCAAGGTAAGCAAACGGCGCCCGTCCGCCTTCCTCAAATTCTTCCTGTTTCCTGCCGCGCGCCATAACGCCGGTATAAACCGGTTCCGCCGCAGTATCTTCTGCGTTCATATCTGCAGTCCCGCCATCCGGCAGCAATGTCATTGTCACCTCCGTAACGCCCGCACCATCCACAGATACCGGCGTCATCATCGTTCCGTCCGCAACACCATACGCCGGCACTGGCGTCATCATCGTTCCGTCCGCAGCACCATACGCCGGCACTGGCGTCATCATCGTCTCACCTGCGGCACTGCCTTCCGGCACCGGCGTCATCATTGCCCCGCTGTCCGCAATTCCGGAAATTTCCTTCCCGTCCGCATCGTATTTCATCGCCAAATTCCTCAAGTTGTCCATTGCCCTATCCTTTCATCGCCGTCAATTGTTTCAGCCTTTCATCACGGCAAGCCGCCCCTTGAAATAAAACCGGTCTCCCGGCGCCAGCCCCGCCTGCATTACCTCGTCATAAGTTTCAAACTGCGGATAAGAAAGCTCGCGTTTCTGTTCTTCCGTTGCAATCCGGCGCATAACCGCCGTTTTGTCCTCGGCATAAGGTACTTCTTTTGCAAAACGCTCCCAAATGCGCCTTTCGCCGCTGCCTGAATAGCTGCTCTTCAGGGTTCTCCGCAGCTCGCCGAAAGACGGAGCGTCGCCCGGTGTTTCTTTGAGGTTCAGCTCCGCCGCCGTTTCCGCCAGCGCCTGCCTGCCGATTTTCTTTGCCGCCGCAGGTGTCATCTGCCCGCCCTGCGCTGTAAATTCTTCGGCCAGCGCCGTCTTTCTGCCGTAGTAGTTCTGATAAATGTCAAACGCCAGTTTCGCCTTATGTTCCATCAGCTCGCGCCCGTACGGGGTATACTGTTCCGCCCCGGCGGGGATATCGCGCATAAAGGCTCTGTCCGCCAGTTCGTCAACCGCTCTGTCAAAAATAAGTTCGGACGCGTTTCCGCCCTGCTGCGCCGCCACCAGCTGGTTTTGCAGTGCCGCCGTTTCTTCCAGACCGAGTTCGTTATGCCGGTAAGCGCTGATAAGGCTGTTTCCCGCATCGCGCACTTCTTCGGCGCTGAGGCTTTCCCCTCCGTTCATTTTCCGCACCAGCCGGTAAGCGTCGGCAAGCGGTGCCGGAGAGCGGTCTTCGCCGTCTCCCCACAGCATTTCGGGATTGGTATCGGCGGAAAGCACATAATATTGCGCCGGAGAAATTTCCCCCCTTTCCCGTTTCTGCCACAATGACTGGGCGTCGCCGTACGCTGCCAGATAAGAACGCTGCCGTTCGCGCTCCTGCTGTCGTTTAGCCCCTTCTTCGTTTAAGCGCCGCGTTTCCGCAATCCGCGCCTTAATGCCGTCGCTGTCGCCGGGAAAATACCTGTCCGCGGCAGCTTCCGCCGTTTCCGGAGAATTCAGCGCCAGATTGAGAATTCCGGTTTTAAGATAGCCGTCGCGGTAAAACTGCTTGTCCTCGGGCGTAAGGAACGGTGTCCGCTCTATTTCGCCGGTTCCCATCTCCAGCAGCTTTTCCGCCTGTACCGGCTCTGCCGTTTCCGCCAGAAGGTTCTGGTTGTCCGCCAGCATCGACCGCAGGCTGTTACGGCCAAAATCCGCCTGTTTCATTGCCGCAATTTTTGCCGTATCGGCACGATTTGCTTCAAGTATCTTGTCGCCGTGTTCCTGCCAGAAAGCCTTGCCGGAATTTTCGCTGCCAAACTGCGCCGGCAGGCTTTTCTCCGCCGTTGTTGCAATTTCCCTCAGCTGCTCTGGCGTTTCTGCCGCCTCCATCGCCTGACGGGAAGCCCTTAGTGATGCCGCCGCTTCCATCGCCTGCCGCTGCTTTTCCGTTTCCAGGCGTTCCTCAGCCATTTTTTTGCCGGCGTCAACCAAAAGCCCCGCCGTTTCCAAACCGCCGTTTCCCGCCACAAAACGTTTTCCCGGAACCGTCAAAGTCGTTTGCAGTCCTCTCTGCGCCATCACGCCCGCCAGCCCCATCGGGGCAATTTTCTGTCTGTTTGCCATTGTCTTCCTCCGCTCTGCCCTAAAAACTACCCGAAAAGCCCGCCAAGCGACGATGTCAAGCCGCCCAGCATGCTGTTCATAAACTTGTTTTTACCAGCTTTTTTGTGCTGGCGCGCCTGTTCCTCCGCCAGCCGCGCCTGATAAAGATAGTTTTCCGCCTCGCTTTCGACCCGGTAACGCTCGTTAAGGATATTCTGTTCCAAAGCTGCCGAAGTCGTTGCCAGCGCCGTCGTTGTCGTCGGGCTTTCGCCCATGCCCGCTTCGCCCGCCGCCGCGGCTGCTGATGCCACTGCCGCCCGTTTCTGGCTGCGCATCATATCCTCGTTCAACGAACCGTTCAGCCGCACCCTTGCCGCGTTTTTGCGGTAAATCGCCGCGTTGTTCAGCGCCAGCTTTGCCTGAACCTTAGCCTCGTATTCTTCCTGTTTGCCTTTCAAAAAGCCGGAAGCAAAGTTGATTCCGGCCGCAATCAATGCCGCTTGTGCCACCATTGTTTTTCTGCCCTTTCAAAAATCTGATAATCTTCACCGTTAAAAAAATTTTCCAATATCCCGGCCGGGGAAAATCCCAGCATGCCGGCCAGCCGCGCCCCTGCCGCAAAGCCGCGGCGCACCGTCATCGTAACGCACCGTACCCCGAGCCGGACCGCCTGCCGCGGAATATACCGGCGGAAATAGCGTACCGCCTCAATCAGCTTTCGCCCCGCGTCGATTCCGACCAGCGCGAAACATTCCGCTTCCCTGCCTGTCGTAATGTCGCCGCCTTCAATCCGAAAGCCGAAAACCGCCAATACCCTGCCGCCGTTTCCGTCCCACTGCCTTCCCGCCGGTTTGCCGTCACCCGCCGCAGCGCCGCCGTTCCCGGACGCATCGTATTCCGCAGCGCCCATATTCCCGGACTCTTCGCCTGCCGCAGAGCCGTCATTCCCTTTTTCCACCAACGCGAAAGCCGAAATGCGTTCAAATTCCGCCGCCCACGTTGCCGCTTCCGCCTGCTGCTCAGGCTGCACCCGGACTTTAAACGCGTCTCCCGCCCGATATTTTCGTATCATAAACTACTCCCTGCTGCTATTGCCGAACCGCTCCGTTCAATGCCAAGCTGCTCCCTTCAATACAGAACCGCACCGTTCAATGCCGAACCGCACTGCCCCAAACCGCTCGCCGCTCTATTCGTCCACGTCCATATACGGCACAATCGCCAGAATATTCATCGGCAGCGGCGAAGAATTCTGAATCATCAGCGTCGCCGCCGCTTCCTTTTTCGTCGTCGCTCCGTTAAACAAAACTTCCTTGTTGCCTGTAAACAGTTCCTGCGCCTCGTTCATTGCCGCATCGGCCTGCCGGTAGAGGATATCCGTCAGCGTATCCTCGTCCTCGCCGATCTGCCCGCCGCCGGAAAGATACAGCATCAGCAGCACATGGTTGATGCGCTGTTTCTGGCCGATGCCGCTTCCGTAATCGTTCGGAATATAGATATTCTGCGGCATAAACTGGCTCGTAATCGGCAGCCCTGCCGCCACATGCCGGTACGTCGGCAGAATTTTGATTTTTCCGTCCTGCACGACCTGCGGTTCCAGAACCGTCCCGTCGGCATACACCGCCACTTTAAGCCCTTCCAGGTGTTCCAGCCCGGACATTTCCTCCTGCATGTCCAGTTCATTCTGCTCATACACCACAGCCCCGTCCAGATACAACGCTTCCTGGCGGACATATTCTTTCTCCAGCGTTTCCCTCTCGGCCAGGCTTGCCGCGCCGTAAACGCTCGACGGCCAGTACTGCGGAATACCGTTGTCCATCCATTCCACGGTTCTGTAGTTGGCATTGTTGACTGTGCGCTTGATTTCGAGCCACAGTTCGTCGCGGCAGTCTTCAAAATTCGGAATAACCGCCAGGCTTTCCGCCGCGCCGGACAAATCGTGCCGCGACAGTGCCGAAACTTCCTGTTCCGCCGAAAAAGTAAGCGCGGTCAGGCTCCCGTCGCCGACCATGCACCACAACACTTTGTCGGGAACTTCCTGATATGCCATGCCGGTAATTCTCGATTGGAACAGATGTTTCCCCAAAAGGGAAATGTCCATTTCGTCATACCCGTCGTTATAGTAATTGTACGTCAAATCGCGCAGGCTCAGGCCGTACCTGTCGACGAAAATAACGTGCGACCCGACCGAAAGCGGCATAATCGCCTTGCTCCCGACCCGCGAAATCTGCGAAATCTTTACATTGTCCGAAGCCAGCGGCGACGCCGACGACACCACGTCGACATAAAATTCCGACGCCCCCGTGCCGACAAACAAAACGTCCCGGGCATAAATCCATTTCCCCTCGTTAAATTCGGTATTGAGCACCGGCACCGTAATCGCCGTTTCCGCCGTTGCCTCGCCGCATTCCATATCGGCAAAGTTGTTATAGTCGCCCGAATACGACAGGCAGACGTTCGGCCCGGTTTCGGTATTGACCAGAAACGCAAACCTGTTGCGGAAAAAAGCGCCGGATTTCGGATATTTCGAAGCTTTGTGCAGCATGCCGAGTTCCCAGCATACCGTGCCGGACTTAATGGCGTCCGGCAGGCGCGTTACCGTTGTTCCCTTTACATGCTGTTTGTCGACAACCTCCGTAATCTTGACAATTCCCGACCCGTCATGCAGATATTCCCACAAAACGCCGCCGTCGGAACGCGTCCCTTCGCTGTGCACCGGTTTAATACTTCCGGTTTCGTCTCCAGTGATGGCTTGGTAATACTTATTGTCTGATACGCATATAGTCCCCTGAAATCCGATTTTTCCCGCCTGCCAGGGGGTCGTGTCGTCGTCAAAAATTCTCAGCCGCACCAACCTGCCCACATCCGTCTTGCTGAAAACGTCACCGGTTGCCGTAAGTTGGACCTCCCCTTCCAACTCGTCGGTCGCAATGCTGATGTCCGTCGTGTTCATGCTCAGAAACGGACCGTTTCTAATCTCCAGCTCTTCCAATACCCATGTGGTATTTGAATAGCGTTTCAGCACCATCAGCGGAAAATCCTCGTTAAAAATATACAGAATGTCCGAATGCTGGATAGTCTGAATTTTGCAGCATTGTTCTTCGTTGTCCCACAAATCGCTGTATGCGTACGGAGACGCAATCTCCAGCACCGGAAATACCTTCTCGACAATGTCGTCGGGAATTCCGCCCGTCGTGCCGCTTTCGCCGCTCATCGTCGTCTTTGACATATCGCGCACCAGTTTTCCCTGCGCGTACATGCGGATTTTCTTGTGGCTGAATTCAATCACATACGCCACCCTGTGGCTGTATTTAAACGGAAATAAAAAACTTCTTGCGTTAACCATTGTTTCTCCCCCTCAATTCCCAGACCAGTTCTTCCCCGCGATAAACACTGAGGATGTTCCGTTCCGCTTTGCCCGTATACGCATCATAAAAGAAACCGTAATTTTCCTGCGTTTCATCTTTCTGCCAGCCGTTTTCCTCTATAAACTCGGCATCAACGCTCAAAACCAGCGTATCATCGGCATCATAATAGTTTCCCTGATTCATTTCGCCCTTTGTTTCAACCAGACGCGTATGCACGACAGCCCCGTCCTGCAGCGCTATGCTGTTCAGTTTCTCACTGTCGGTATATTCAAACAGGCTTTCGTCCAAATTCCCCGTCGGAGCCATATCTTCCCGGGCAAACACAACCGGCAGAAAACCGTTGCTGAATTCAATGTAAAAGCACCGTTCCTCCCTGTCGCTGCGCCCGACCGCCGTACAGGCTGCCAGCCCGACGACATCGCCCCAGTCGCCGTAGTCGTATTCTTTTTCCTTGACCAGCTCGATTGTAACCGTTTTGGTCATATCGGCAATAATCGTCCCCTCCTGCGTGATGTAGTTTTCTTTTGCCACCCTGTAAAAAACTTCGCCGTTTTTGTTAATGCGCAGGCTCCGCCGTTCATAACCGTTGAGTTCGACCACGGCATCCGCCGGCACCGTTTCCACCGTCAGCTCGCACATAATGCCTTTTGCTACCAGCCTGACCGCAAGTTCCTCGTCCGCATCCGCCGTCAGCGTATCGACAACCGTAACGTACCCCTCGCAGCTCACCCGGTACGAAACCTCGTCGCCGCGCGCCAGATAAACTTCCCGGCGTTTGACGCCGTTGATATAAACTTCTGCTTCTTCCGGATCGGGCACGATTTTAAACAAAATGCTGTCCCCTTCCGGAGTTGCCGCCACAAAACGCGTTCCGCCGCGCCGTTTCAGGCTGCCTTCTGCCAGCGGAATAAAATTGCGGCAGAGCTTTGCCGTCTTGTCATATTTCGCAATGTCGGTGCGCCCCTCCAGCCACGGGCTCAATTCCCCGCCGTTAAACTGCACTTTCGCCGGTTTTATACTCATCTGCATTTCCCCTTATCATCTTGAATGTTTCTTACCAAAAAATGACCTTTCCGCCATCTCTCCATTTCCCCTCTGCCCGCCATCTCTCCATTTCTCCTCTGCCCGCCTCCCGCTATTCCGCCTCTCCAACCCATTTCTCCCGTTTCTCTCTTCTCCCGCATTTTCCCATAAAAAAAGCGCGCCCTCCGGCACGCCCGTATTTTTTTTTGCAGAATTTTTCCGCCTTTCGCCCCAAAGCAGCCCCAGCGCCGCTCCTATGCGTATCCTCTCTCCAAAGCCGCTCCTGTACGCCGCCTCACAACAGCCCCGCGATTAAAAAGGGTATCCCGCAAACCCCGCTGTACAGCCATATAAAGAACAACGTCCGCCGAACCGCCCCGATGCACGTTCCGGCATCATCCGCCGTCAGCCGCCCCGAGCAGCGAAAATACATCAGCGCCGCCAAAACATACGCTACCGCATAAAACGGCAGAATATCCCGATAAACGCCTCCCAGTATCAGCCATGACCCCGCCGCGGAAAACACGACCGCCCCCGCCAGCCACAGCACTGCCCGCAGTATCAACCGCAGCCATTGCCTTTTCTGTAGCAACGGCTCTCCCTGCGCACCTTGCGATATAACCGCAGTTTCCTTTATGCTTTTACCCATATCCTGAATTCCCCCTAAATTGAACCGGCTGCAAACCAAAACAGCAGCGCGCCGCACCACAGCAGAAAACACAGCGCCGTCGTCATACAATATTTCCACCGCGCCTGCCTGCGCACCATCAGCACATAAAAGCGTCCTGCGCTGAATGCCGTCAGAACCGCCGCCAGCCCGAAGAGAAACAGAAAGAGCAGATAAATCGTCATATCAAAACCGGGCATCCGCAAAACGGCTTTTTCTTCCGCTGTTATGGTATCATTCCACCCGCATTCATGAACATTCCCCAATATATTCATAGTTACCAACCACGCAAGAACCGAACATAGCATAGCAGCTCCGGCGATTTTTAACATCAGGGTTCCGTTCACCTTCCGCAACTTGCCCTTTTCCGTCTTCTCCCTCTCGGGCATCTGGGCAGCCGCGCCGGTTTCGCCCTGCCCGCAATTTGCCGCCCTGCCCGTCTTCCGTTCAGGAACAGGCTTCCCGTTCTCTTCTCGCTCATCTCTTACGGAAATTTTCAATTTTGTTCATCCTTTGCTTATAGTCAAGATACTCCTGCACCTTGTGCCTTTTCTCTGTATTTGCATCATATCCCGAGACATTCTCATTCCTTGATAATCAATATCCGTCCATAAGTCTGCGGGTACACTCCGCAAATAGTCCGAGTATAATCAGTTATATCTTGCTCAAGTTTATATTTTGCTCATTAGACATGTCAAGCGCTTTCTTATCTTCAAGCGGCTTCACCCCATAAATATTTTTTTAACATAATCATCTTCTCCCGCAAAAAAAATCTATATTTCATAAACTAACTTCTTAGCAATATACTTTTTTGCTAAAGCTATTCCGGCTCTGGTTTAAATTGACCACACCATATCATCTCTCCCCAAATAAGTTTACATTCCATTATTTTCCGCCGCCCCGTCAATCGCCCCAGGCCTCACGCGCCGGAACCGGACAGCCGCCCCGTCAATTCCCCCGGGCCTCACGCGCCGAAACCGGACAGCCGCCCCGTCAATCGCCCCAGACCTCAAGCGCCGGAACCGGACAACCGCCCCGTCAATCGCCCCAGACCTCAAGCGCTGAAACCAGACAGCCGCCCCGTCAATCGCCCCAGGACTCGCGAACCAGAACCCAGCTGTTGTCGGGAATAAGTTCCGCGTCTTTGGCTATCTCGTTGTTGAGCTGCGCCTGCCGTACCAGCGTCAGAAATTCGTTCTCCAGCGCCTGTTTGAGGTTAAGCGAATGTTTGATGCGCATTGCCAGTTCCGCCGCCACTTTCGCGGCTGCCGCCTCCCTGAACAAAGGGGGAAACGCCGCATCGTCCCCGACCGCGCGGACATACTCAATTTCCACCCCGTCTTTCAGCGGGCTGACAATACAGTTGTCTGCCAGTTCGTATCCCTGCATCGCATAAGGGCGCGCCTCGGTCAAATCTCTGGCTCCCTGCCCGAAAACCTTAAGCAGCAGCAGACAGTCCGCCGGCAGCGGATACATAAACCTGTCGCCATACGTTTTTTCGCTCCGCGCCAGACGCTTGACCCCTACCGCAAACCGCCACGGATATGACGACAGCAGCAGGTTTTTGACATCTTCATAAATCGTTTCGTATGATTTGCCGAACGCCGCATCGTTTAAAGACGACACCGGCGGCTCGCCGAGTTTCAGCAGCGCCCGGTTGATAATTTCCACTTTTGACATTTTTCCTCCATATTGTTTGCACCACATTGTTCGCGCCATATTATCCGCATTGAACCATATTACCCGTACTGCCCAGTTCGCACCGTAATCGGGCAGACGTTTCCGCCTGCCCTTCGGACTATGGATTGGCCTGATAATAAATTGCATAATAATACCGCACCCGCGCCGCCGTACCGCCCCAAACGACCGGTACCACATCACCGTGCCGTAATGCCCGGACAGACGGTACCACATCTCCGCGCCGCCCCGGACGGCCGGTTCTCACGCTGCCGGTACGTCTCCGTTCGGGTTAGCGCGCCAGATAACCGAGCGTCACGCGGATGCTGCCGCTGTTGCCGGTTGCCGAAGCCACCGCCGCGGTAACAAAGTCCTTCACGTCGGCCGGAAGCGTTGCCGTCGCCATCAGTTCTCCGTCGGCAAAACTCTTTTCCGCATCAATCGTCATCGTCAGCAAATCGGCAAACGACCCGTTTTCGGTATCGCCGTGCTTAACCGTAATCGTCACTGCCGCGGTTGTTGCCACATCGCCGACCGCAAACGCGTTGACGCAAAGCGCTCCCTGCGTGGAACCGGCTGCCACCGCATCGCCCGCCGCAATCGCCGCCTGGTTCAGGGCACCGCTTGCCAAGTCTTCGCCATAAACTTTCAAAATATTATTCAACATCAATCATTCTCCTGTAAGATTTAAACTCATATATGCGGCACACTGCTTCCCACCGGCAGGCTCCTCCCGGCCAGCAGCAGGAAACAGCGCGCCGTCCCCTGAAAGCTACGCCAGCTTAACCGCGTCTTCTTCGCCGTTCTTGAAGTTGTACGACGTGATGAAGCGGATGCCGTTCCAGGCCGCAAAACTGCGGTTGACGTCCATATCGCCCGTCATCGTCTGCAAAACGTTGCCCTTGTATTTGTTGAGCATCGAGAGCACTTTCGGATGGCAGAAAATATAGGTGGAAGCCGGCGTCGCCTTGGCGTCGACCAGCATATTGTCAATCTGTTCCGCGGTCGGAATCTTGTCCGCCGAGATATTGACAATCGCCGACACCGCGTCCGGATTTGCCAGCTGCATGCCGATATAGCCCTTAATGCGCACGCCGTAGCCCAAAAGGCCGTTGGCGTTTTTATAAAGCTGCGCGCCGTTAATCGGGGTTGAATCCAAAATCCCGTGGCGGTTGATGTTTTTCGCCGAATAAAGCCCGGTTACTTCGCCCGGGATAAAGCGCACCGCCACCATGGAGTAGCACTTGTCCGCCGCCCCTGCGGAAACGGCCTTGCCGTTGCCGACCGCATACGGGATAAAGTTGTCGTAAATGATTTTCTTTTCCGCGGTCTCGCCGGCATGCTTAAGCAAAATCGGGATTTTTTTGGAAAAATATTCCGAAACGCCGATAACCGCCGCCTTGTCTTCCGGAACGAAAATCTCGCCGCCCAGAATGGACAGGTCGATCTTCTTCAAGCTTGAATCGACTTCCATTTCCGGCAGCGGCTGATTGATATCCACAAAACCCGCGCCGTCGATTTTGCTGACTTCTTCATACGCGTTCCACAACCCGTGGGTCGACGCTTCAAAACGCATATTGTCCAAAATCGGCGACTCATTGGTCAGATAGTCCACATAATGCTCCTGCTTTTTTGACAAAGCGATCGCCAGTTCCTTTAATGTGCTAGACATAAAAAATTCCTTTCAAAACAAATAAATATCAGTAATCGTTAAACATTTCCCTGAAATATTGCACCATATCCCAGTCGTCGCCGCCGCGGCGCCTGCCGAAGCTGACCGGATTGTCCTCGCAAATTGCTTCGCCGAGCCTGCAAAACGTTTCCATCAGGCGCCGGGTGCCGATGGCGCGCTCGATTTCCTGCACCAGGGCCATATCGTCGCAAAACATGCGCAGCCCCCGTTTCATCAGTTCAAAATTGCGTTGTGCCCTCGTTCCCCAGACGCGTTTCATTTCCTCAAGCTCGCGCTGCGAATTTTCCTGCCAGGTCTGTTCGTCGCGCTCCAGCAGTTCGTCGCGGTGTTTGACATACCAGTCATACAAAGCCTGCGCCGACTGCGGCAGGATATGGTTTTCCAGACACACCTGTTTGAACGCTTCGCCGTCTTCCCTGTCTTCGTCGGCAAAACAGATGTCAAACCCGGTGCAGTCGTGCGGCATTCCCAAACGGGAATACAGCTTGTCAAAGCCTTTTTTATCGCCGTCCTTCGGCAGGGACACTTTGGAAGAATAGGCTCTTTCCAGTTCGCGGTAAGACCTGAGCAGGTCGGCAGGAGTTTTCAAACCCTTTTTGCCGAGATATGCCAGCTCTTCCTCGGACAGTTCCCCCCATCCGGATTGTGCACGCAAAAAGTCTTTTTCGATTTCAGACTTCAAAAAGTTGTCGGAGGTCGTCTGCCCCTCCGGCCTGTTAAAATTTCCCATTTCTTTTTCCCCTGATTAAAGTTAAAAATAAAATTAAAAAAAGAACGGCTCTTTCGAACCGTCCTTTGCCGTCCTGACCTTCTCTCGCCGGATTTTTTCGTTCAATCCCCCGCCTGCCCCGTTCCGCAGCCGGACGTTCGGTTTTCCTCCCATCACTTCCCGACCGTCGCTTATTTCACACCCGCTGTCCGCTCTTCCCGATTTTCCGCCACCGCTTCCCGACCGTCGCTCATTTCACACCCGCTGTCCGCTCTGCCCGGTTTTCCGCCCGTCGCGGCCGGCATCGCTACTCGGCAGAATTGGGTTTAACCACCGACCAGTTCATATAACAGGCGCCGCCGTCCGCCGCAGTCCACTTGCCTCCGTGCGCCAGACAGTCTTTTTCGCTTATCAGTCCGCCAATACAAACTCCCATATCATAACACCAGTCTTCAATTTCGGACAAACCGCCGTTACCGCCGGCAACCAATCCTCCGGCAAACAATACCGCCGCAACAGTCGGACTCAACGCTTTCTGCCATCCCCCGCACGCCGAAAACAGCAAAAACAGGCTATACGAAAACACTACCGCCGCTGCCAGAAAAAAACACACCGCAACATTGTCGCCTTCCAACAGACTCCATCCTGCGCCGGCAACAGAAAGCATTACCGATAGTATAAAAAAAATCCCCGCCGCCGTTTTGCCTGCGGCTCGCAAAAAACGCCACGCCGTTTTCATCATTTGTCCTTTCGCAAACCATACGTTTTTATTTTTTCTTTATATCACATTAAATCTGAAAAGAAAATAAAATTATTTGATTTTATGTTTCTTTAAAACATCGCATGCCCCCCTCTCCCGATACATCAGCCCATAGCCTGAACCTTAGAGATTATTTTTCATATCTTTGACACTGTCGCCTATAACACCCTAAATTCCTCCATACATTTTACGCAGCTTTCCGTTACTCAACTTACGATATAAATCCTTTCCCTCTTTCAAAGCAGCTCCAGCCAACACTGTTGATGCAGAAAATACGCCTCCCTGAGCGCCAACACAACTAACATACTGGTGCTTATTTTCATCAGACATTTTTATCGGTGTTAATCTTTCCGCTTCATAATATGCATGTTTCACCGTTTCAGGAAGAAGATTAACAGATTTCTTCGCTGCTAAATTGAAAACTTGTCTTGCCTCGTCAGCTGTTTTATCAAAAATGCGGGATAAATCATAAATATTTGCCCTGGGTTTTGAAAAAAATCCGCCGAACTCGGACACTCCACCGTCTGCTTCACCACCGGAACCGTAACCGCCGCTTGCATCTCCGCCAAAGCCATACAGCACGCTAAAACCGCCCGACTACCGCACGGCTAGTCCGCATACCTCCAAAGCTGAAATACGATATAAAAGAAATATGCTCCCGCAAGGCACAAAACCGTAATCGCAGCCTTCTTCATCCCGTTCCACAACCGCAGCCGGACTCCCGCTTCTTTTTCCCGAATGATGCCCTGCCCGGTTGCCCGTTCCGCCGTCCGCCCGGCCTCATCTGATTCCCGCCCTGTGGTTCCAACATCCCGCTCCATCGCATAAACGCCCCGTTTTGCTTTCTGTTTTGCCATAACATTCCCTTTCGTCTGTTCTAATCGCAAATATCAAAAATGCAAACACGTTCCTGCTCTCCAGCCGCGATACACTCCTGAATGCATTTGTCTTCAGATGGAGAAACAAATATCCGATACAATAAAAGAATTGTCAGAAACAACACGCCCGCAAGGCACAAAACCGTAATCGCAGCCTTCTTCGTCCCGTTCCACAGCCGCAGCCGGACTCCCGCTTCTTTTTCCCGAATGATGCCCTGCCCGGTTGCCCGTTCCGCCGTCCGCCCGACCTCATCTGATTCCCGCATCGCGCATTCTCCTTGTCCGCTTGTCATCCAATAACCATTCACACGGGTTATTTTTGTTTCTCTCTCCCAGCTTACTGCCATACATATTATTTTGCAAATCTTTTCTCGAATCTTCTAAAATAACTTTTCGATTCTGCCCGTTACTCCTCTTTTTTACATAATCTGCAACCTCTTTTGCATATCCAAGCAATATACCGTTACGCTGACTCTCCTGACTTATTTTAGCCAATTCACATTGTAAAAAAGAATGATAATAATTATCAATCTCAGTTCTCTGCCCGGAACCATACTTACGAACCAGCTTCCCAAAAATCAAAAAATATAATCCGTTCTCCTCTCGTTTCCCGTATACAAAAAAATTCGCCGTGAACGTCCTGCCTCCTCCCAACGCAAAAGGCACCGTCTCCGGTGCCTTCTCGTCTAGTATGACAGGATACTACTCCCCTTATGACACAATGTCAATACCTTTTGCCCCGGTTTTGAAAAAAAATCTTCGCCGCACTGCGCCCAAACCCGCAACGGCGCCGCCTCTCCCAATACCAAAGCTCCATTCCCCCCGTTGCTGTCAGACTTCCAGTTCGCGTTTAACGTCCTCGCCGTCGCGCTGCAGTTTCGTGTACAACGCAAAGACTTCGGTTTCCGACAGTGCCAGATATTTGACGATTAAATCAAAAATCCGCCGTTTTCCGAGAACAAACGCCGCCGCGTTCGGATCAAAACGATTCTGCGCGTCATAAAAATACGGTGTGCCGCCGTTGCCGAGTTCTCCCCGGGCGCCCGCCTCGTCGCGCAGAAATTCCAAAACGACCGCAGCTTCAGGTTTCAGCCGGCCTCCCTGCCCCAGAAAAAGTTTCTGAAATGCCCGCACCAGTTCATGTTCGCGTTTGATTTTTCTGAAAAACATCTTAATTTCTCCCGATTGTTTACGTTAAGCCCTTTTGCCGCGCAGTCCTGCGCTGCCTCCCGTCCGCGCACCGGTACCGCCGGCACGTGACAATGCAGAACCGCCCGTACTCGCGCTGATACCGCCTGCTCCGGACAAAACAACGCCGCCCGTACCGATACCGTTCGCACCGCCCGCGCCGCTCGCCATCATGCCCGTGCCGCTCGCCACCATGCCCGTGCCGCTCGCCATCATGCCCGCGCCGCCGATACCCGCTGCGTTTCCTCCCTGCTGCGCCAATATGGCCTGCAAGGCTTCCTGCTGCTGTATCGCTGCCATATCGTCCGCCGTTTTTACCACATCGGAACCGACCCCGTAATAATCGGCGATTTTCCGCAGCGCAGCTTCCATATCAAAAACCTTCAGCACGTCCGGATTGCTCTGTGCCATCGCCGCCGCCGCTTCCATCGTCTTATACAGCCCGACAATCGCTCCCGACTGCTGCATATGCACCGCCGGGCTTTCAAACTGGATGGCAATAGAGCCTTCATACATCAGCTCGTCCGGCACATCGTCCAACATACCGTACATGCCCAGAATATCCAATTCGCGCTCAATGTTCCCCGACAGCCATTCCGCCGCGATGCGTTCGCACATCGGCGCCAGCAGCATGGATTTTTCCATCTCGCGCTTTTCCACCTCGGTCGCCGTCATCTGCTTGGTCTGCGTCAGCGACTGGAACAGCGGTACCAGAAACGCGCGTTCAATCGCCGCCCGCACTTCGCGCTGCATCTCCACCGTAATGGACAGGTTGTTGCCGTATTGCATTGAAACCGCCGCCGGTTTGCCCTGGCTGTCCAGTCCGCCGCGGATAACCGCTCCCGCCGAACCGAGCTTATTGGCATCAATCAGCCCCATGCTCGTCAAAATCGGCGGATTTGCCTGCAGCTGCCCGGTGCGTAAAATGGTTTTGCCCATCTCATTGGCGGTCAGCATGTCATAAAACGCCTGCAAAGCCGGACTGTCGCCGTACGAGCTTCCCGCAATCCCCAGAAACCGCGGCGCCATATACGGACAGGTACGATAGCCGCCGGTACGGATAATACGTTTCGCAGCCATGTCCAGATGCACGCTCGCATATCTCATTCCGCCGAAATCTTCTTCTTCCGCCTGCCAGTCGTCGCGCTCGTATACCGCATGCAGGAATTTGAACATTCTCTCCGGCGTATTTTCTGCCGCCTGCCGGATTTCCCCGCGCAGTGAGTCGCCGAACTTGCTTACGGCCTCTGCCGCCATCAGTTCGTATTCGCGAAACACCGCCGCCAGCCTGCCGCAATCGTCGCGCTTGATATAGGCTTCCTTAACCGGGATGGTGCGGTAAACGATGCCGCGGCCGATATCGTCGTCAACCATCCACAACGCATGCCCGTAGATGCCGAGCTGATTAAACAAAAGGTCGCTCTCCGCCGCAAAATTAGATGCCGCCGCATAGCGCATCCGGAACAAAAGGTCCGTCGCCCGTTCCAGATACTTTTTGACCGCCGCATTGTCGTCCAGTTTCGGATTGACCGGTTTCAACCGGTGCCAGCGCGTTGTCGTCGGCACAATCACCGATTTCATGCTCGAGGCAAAACAAGACAGCGCGTTGCGCCCGGTCGTGTCAAACACCGCCTGCCTGACCCGCCCGCGCTCGTCGGTCGCAAACAGCTCGGAATCAACCGAACACATTTCCGCCGCTTTGTTCCACATCGGCTCCCATTTGGCACGTTCGGTTTTCATCGCCTCCAGCCGTTTCAAAATGCCCTCGGCCGTAACTGCCGGCTTCCGGTTCCCGTCGCTGCCGCGTCCGTGCCGCTGCCGAAATTTGTCCGTTATGCCATTACCGCCAGCCGTACCGCCGAACCCGCCGGTAACTTCGCTTCCGAACCCGCCGGTAACTTCGCCGCCGAACCCGCCGGTAACTTCGCCGCCGAACCCGCCTGCCGTCCCGAACGGCACGTCTTTGTCCGTCATACTAAATTGTCCCATAAAGACCCTCCGAAAATAAAAAGGGCGCCGCGTTTCCCGGTCAGGAACCGCTGCACCCGTACACCCATAAAAACGGC
>ERZ779869.379-NODE-379-length-53284-cov-7.925360_pt1 | contig 53284 bp, 60 predicted proteins | sample MGYA00511557_ERZ779869 | MGnify/ENA primary metagenome ERZ779869 (study PRJEB29588, sample SAMEA2154620) | human gut metagenome | biome: human gut; feature: human-associated habitat; material: faeces | place: Denmark | collected 2008/2010 ... | reverse complement strand
AGACGCTCGACGCCGCCCTGCCAGACCTCCGCGACGGCCAGTGACGGACGACGACGGCTTTTCCGCAACACGAAAGAGTATTGACACACCCCGCGCTCGCCGTATGCGGGTGGCCGGGGTTTGGATTATCGGGTTGCGATTTGGTTTATTCGAGCGATGTCGTCTCGTCCGTAGGGCATTTAGCCACATCGTTGCCGTCGATGCTGAGCGTCATCTGCCAATCCATGGACGTTCCACGCATCGCTGTGTCCGGAACAGACGTTGAGAAGACCGACTTGTCATCCGAGTTGTTCCAACCCGGATAGTTCAGGTCCTTGCTCGTCTGCATGTTGAACACGCTTCTGTTGGTCTCCCCGGATGACACGTAGTTGGATAGCTGCACCATCCAGGAGTCGCCATCCTCGTTGGTGAGCATCAGATCATACGAATAGAATTCATCCGGCTTGATCTGGTCATTTCCGGGTATCTCCACGCCGAGATATCCGGCGCTCGTATCGAGCTTCACACTCGGCAACCGCGGGTCACTGCCCTCGCAGGATCCAGCCAGACCATCCGCAAGCGGAGAACCACCATCACCATCGGTGGAATCCTGCGAATCGTCTCCGGAATCTTGCGAGTTGGTTTGACTATTGGCGCTTGCCGGCTGGTTGGATGTGGTCTGGCTGCTGCATCCTCCGGCCAGTGCGATTGGGAACATGATGGCGAGCATTGCGGCGATCGCCTTTTTTGTGGTTTTCATGGGTATGTAAAATAAGTGGTTGGAAAATGATTGAAAGCTGATCCGATTAACGGGCTAATACAACCATAATTCCAACCAATGGTTTTACAAACGGCATTTAGCGATCCCCAACCACTTATTCACCATTTCCGACAAGACAGTCGAAGTCGATCAGTTGAAGTTGCTCTACGAACTTCTCCAAATACGAGACGACTCCCTCGTCGTTCACGAATAGCAGCCTATCCTGCGTCAGTCTGCCTGATTTGTCCTGCGGGTAGCGAAGGCTGATGCCGTCGTTGTCGATTTCGGCAACGGCTTTTACAAAAGCACCCATGTTCTTGATGGCCCTATTGTCCTCACGGCACCTTTGCCTCGGAAACCTCGAAAGCAAAGAGTTCCACAGGCTCGTAAGGTTGTGGTCTTTCTTAGGCTCAGCCCCACACCTTTTTATCGCCCTCTTGATTGCAAGCTCAATACAGTGCCTTGTGAGGAACATCACTGGAATCGCGTAGGAATGCTCCAGCATCACATACATGCCCGGCCTGTCGATCGCTCTCCTCCCGGCGGCCGCAAGCTCCTTGGCGGCATTGAGGAAGGATTGAATGAACTCATCGTCGAATCTATCGGCTTTAAGCTCGTCCTTCATCAAGGCAGATAAGTCCAACAGCGAGAAATTCCTCAAAGTGGGGTCGCTGAAGCCATCCATCTGAGGCTTCATGACCTGTTGGCTCATGTATTTAGGAAACACATGGTCATTGAACACGCTCTCCATCAGAGAACCTCACCCGTTTTCACGTCTATCTCTCGTTCACGTAGTCGAACGCGGACTTCTCGGCCATGGTTGGACCTCTCTGTTGATAGATGATTCCAACCAATGATTTTACAACTTGTTTGAGTGCATTTTCAGTCTTGTCAACCAGATTTTTAACAACCAAGGTTATTTAATTCGGCCAACTGAATAATTAACGAATCCAACCACTTATTTTACATACCCGTTTTCATTTGCTGTCTCTCTTTCCCTGATGGCGTTAGAAAAACGCACCCAACCGCAAAAGTCGTGGATGGGTGCGTTTTCTACGTCGAATAAGTTGTCACTGCTTGTCGGAGGCACTGCAGTACACGTTGGCGTTGTCGCCGGTCGCTTCCTGGTGTGAGACCTGCTTGCCGTCCACGGTGATGGTGCAGGTCACCTGCGTGTCGGCCGGAGTCTCGTTGTCTATGTCGAAGGACGGATAGGCGCTGAGCGTCCAGTCCTTCTGGGCGTCATCGCCGGTGATGGTCTTCTCCCATTGGCCAGCGGCGGTCTCGTTGCTGGTGCCACCATCCTTGCCGTAGGTCACTTCTGCGTTGCCGTTGCTGATGGTCACCTGCAGCTTCAGCTCCTTTGCGCCTTCGTTGACGATGCCTCTCTCGAGGTTGTCGGATTCGTGCTGCGCTTTCTTGCTCGCCTCGTCGATGCTCTTGCTCGCATTGTCCACGGCCGTACTGTATACGGACTGAGTGTAGAGGACCACTCCGCCGCTGATGAGCGAGATGATGACCGCAGCTATGACGAGTCCGCGTCCTTTCTTTTTACCGTTCTTTCTGGTGGCGTACAGTGCGAAGCATCCGAAGATGACGCCGGCCAAGGCGAAGATGAATGCCACGTTGTTGATGATCGGGATCCATGAGAGCACTAGGGCGATGACTCCGAGCACGAACGCGGTGATGCCGAGCGCGCTCATATGTTTCTCTTCCACGCGATGCGGTTGAGGCTGCTGCATTACTGGCTGTTGGGGTGGCGTCAAAGGCGGCTGTTGCGCGAACGAAAACTGCTGCTGCGCCGTCTGCTGGTGTGGCGCCGGCCGTTGCGGCTGGAACTGCTGCTGCTGGGGATTCGGATTGTTGTTGTTCATTGGATTTCTCTTTTCTTCTCTGTCGACCATGCCGGTCGCTCCATCATACCCCCATGAGCGACCGCAAGGTGGCATTTACTGCACGCACACGCCGGAATCGTACAATAGCTGCCGGTAGTCGTTCAACACCTGGATGGTGACTCCCAATTCCACTGCCATCATCCACGTGTTGCCCTCGTACACCGTCTCGGCCATGCCGTAATCCACCGGCGAGATTAACGCCAACGCCGTCTCCCTGCGACACCGACGCTCGCATTTGGCCCCGTATCGTGTACCGCAGCCGGGGTCATGGTGTCTGGCGTGTATGAGCTCGTGGCACAATGTACAGCGGCGTTGACGCTGGTTGAGCCCGTCGTGGAGGAATATGGTGCGGCTTGCCTCGTGCCATGCTCCGCATAGTCCGTCCGGCAATGGTTGCTCGATGATGCGGATGTGTTCTTTTCCGGCGTTGTCGAGGAAGGAGCCCAGGCTGCATCCGCTGGTGATATGAAACGACCCGGCCTGGTTCGCCGCGCCGAAGACGCTCGCGTGCCGGGTACTGTCACAACCCATTATACGTGGATCGGAAGCCGCGCTACTTGGCGTCGTTGTTCCCTCCATCGTTCTCGATTTCAGGTCGATTCGTTTCCCTGATCTCTTCCGTGGATTCGATGATGTTCCGCAGGCGTTCTATCGATGGCACGTCGTCCTTGAGGCTTTCCCTTTGCCTGTCGGCCTCGTTCTTGAGCATCTCGAAGCGTTCGATTTTACTGTATCCCTGTGATATGTATGCGGCGCTTAGAGCCTCGATGTTTTGGAGTATGACCAGGTCTCTGACCGTGGCGTAGTCGCGCATGTTCCCCTTCCATCCGGGGTGGTTCGTCTTCCATGTAGACGCTTTCATTCCGAACACGGCGAGGTTGATGACGTCCGCTTCTGACGCGTATTCGATACGTTCCCTGAACTTGGACAGGTCCTTGCCCTGGAGTGATTCCTTCACTGCGTCGGTGTGGAGACGGTAGTTCGTCTTGGTGAGTTCTCGCCTTGCGTGCCATTCGATTCCGGTTCGTTGCGCTTCGGCGTCTTTGAGGCGTTGGTAGTCCTTGATGACGAACAGGTGGAATTCCGGGCTTATCCATGATGCGAAAGCGAATGCGATGTCCTTGTGGGCGTATGTCCCTCCGGAGCGTCCTCGTTCCGAACGGATGCCGATGGCGTTGGTTTTGCTTATCCATTCCGAGGCGGACAGCGAGAAGATGTTGCGGCCGGATTGGGCCAGAAGCGCCGCGGCCGCATTGCTGTCGAACTTTGGATTCGATATTTTCTCCCATGTGCTGAGGAATGAGATGGTGTCCGATAGGCGCAGCCATCGTCGGATGACTTCGCCTGTCCTGTCACTGCTGTGTCTGGCGAGATCGGTGAGACTGATGTAGTCTTCGCCGTTGACGGCGTGAATGGTCACGTCGACGTCTTTTGCATGGATTCTTGATGACTTTTCCACCGGCATTTCGTTGTCCTTTCAACGATTTTGACTTATCCACCGTAAAAGTGGTCGAATTCGGTCATTTTTAATAATTCAAAAAAGGTGTATAATGATAGCTTTTCATAAAGCAGTGGAAACCGTCACTCCTCTGGAGTCTCGGACTCCATGTCACGGTTCATGTCCCTGCTGGCGGCAAGTTCCTGTGGTGGCAGGTCCTCGAATCTCGGTTCGATCAGATCATCGGTAATCTGGGATTGGCGCTCGCGGGCTTCGTAGGCGCGGGCGGCTTCGCTGGAGATTGATCCACAGGCTGCCGCAACCAGTGAAAGAGCGTCCGGAAGCCCAAAGAGTGGAGCGAGTCTGTCTAACTCGCTGATTGCCCAACTTCTTTTACCGAGTACTCGGTCGCTGACATAGCCTTTTGATCGTCCTTCAAGGGCCTTGGAAAGGTCGGCCTGGGTAATGCCATTGGCTTCCATTGCTTGGCTGATATATTTGCAAATCACCAGATCGGTGCGTGTTGTACTGCTGTCCATAGCGATGACTGTATTCGAATTTTCGGGAAGTTACATCTTTACGCCGTTCGGCGTGTCGAATTTGCCATACCGAATACTCGGGAGTACATTGAAAGCATGTTCACCGAATATCCGGTAAACGTCGAATAAAGTCCCGAATATTCGGGGAATGGAGGTGATGTGACAAGCAATGAATACGTGACACAGGCAATAAAAGTCAGGATGGCTCGACTTGGAATCACTCAATCCGGCGTCGCCGACGCAGTTGGAATCAATCGGGTCGTCATGAATCGATACATGCGCAATCAACGGGAATGGCCGATTCGCGTTCTCGACAAGATTGCTCCGGCATTGAAATGGCAAGACGGTCTTGACATCTTCATTGCAGCAAATTCAGAAGAAAAAGAACCGCAATCGACGACATCAACCAAATCAAACCATAAGCAATCGGCACTCGCCAAAGCATGAATCGAAAGGAGAATCCGAAATGAGCATCAACATTCCGGCCGAGACACCGGATGAATCCACGAACCCGATTTCCGTTGAGGAGTTCGAACGCCTGCACCCGGCGATGCTGGGTGCGATAAGGAAAGCCGTCCGCGAGGAATTGGAACTCTCTCACGCGGACGGCCGAACGTCAGCTGATGTTCAGCGCACGTTTGATCTTCAACTGGTCGTTCCGGATGTACCGCTGGTATTCGGCGATGCCCTGCACGGCATCGGCCAGCGACACGATGGCCTGCTGAATGTTTCCAGATTGTGCGTAGGCCTTCGCGTCATTAGCGGAATTCACTGGATCGCGTTGCATATTATCACCTCCCTTCTTTGCGCGGGTCTGCTCATTCTCCCACTCGGCAGGAAGGCCCTCAAACGAAACACGTCGGAAAAGCAATCAGCGCTCGCCGACGCATGAATCGAAAGGAGAATCCGAAATGAGGAAGATGAAGAGATCCGATGTCCGCGAATGGATTCCAGGTGAACTGCTTGAACGGGTCGACTTCGGCAACGGTTGCACGGGGATGGATAAGAGCATTCCGAGAGAGCCGGGAAGCGTTGGCGATTTCAAGCGTCTCATTTGGAAATGTCGAGCCATTGAAGCGGACGGAGGACCATGCCTTGATGTGCTTCCATCCGAATATTGGATTGACGACGTGAAGCAGGGCGACTACTTCGATGTGGTCGCCGACGGATCAAGTTACGGCCCATGCAGCTTCGGTGATGCGTGGACTTATCTCGCTGGCGTTGATACGGGATGGCATCTCGCCCGCATGGAGCGTCATTCCGGTTTGTGTGCGACCTTGCGTGGCATATTCGATTCGTTGACTCATCGCCACGAGAACGCGACTGATGCAGAACAGTTGGTTACGGCCTCGAAGCCCTCTCGCGAATCTGCTGAACCCGCTTCGAGCTGCGGTTCCACGCCTCCTTCTTTATCTCGGTCAGAGATACACGAATCTTATGACTGCGCGACATGTGGGACGACCGCCACTCAACCTCGAAATCATCGGGAAGCAGCAGCACCGCATTCTCGCCGGTAAAGCCGGTATGGCAGATCTGATTCGGTCTCAACCGCTTGGCCAACAGCGGCGTATAGGGGCTTGTTCCCAACGTTGCCTGAGGGGGGATTCGGACGTCATACATCGTCAGAGGCCCAACAAGCCGGAAATACACGATGCTGTTCGACGTGGAATCAAGAAAAGGCTCCAGATCGGTTTTGGACAAATCGTCCCTACGGCGAATGGAGTGGATTTGAAACTGCTGCAGAACGTTCCACGCCAAAGACGCCCCGGCAATGATGGTCGAAGCCCAGCCTGCCGGATCCTCGAGAAAACTACTCACAAACTCGATTCTAGGGAGAACCCAATGAATAACGAAATCCAGAAGTTCGATTTCAGGGGCGCATCATTGCGCACCCTGACCGATGAGGTGGGGGAGCCTTGGTTCGTCGCCAAGGACGCGTGTGACATCCTCGGCATTGACACAAATCATCTCCGTGAAGCTCTTGATGATGACGAAATCACAAACCTCCGCAATTCGGAGGTTTGGAATCAGCCAGGTCGTGCGCCTCTCATCATCTCTGAGCCAGGCCTGTACAAGCTCATCATGCGCTCGCGGAAGCCGGAGGCGAAAGAATTCCAACGTTGGGTGACGCATGAGGTGCTGCCCCAGATCCGCAAAACCGGCGGCTACATCCCGACGTCCGAGTCGGATTCGGATGAGGACATCATGGCCAGGGCCGTGCTCGTCGCGCAGAAGACCATCAAACAAAAGAACCAGCAGATCGCCGAACAGCAGACGCGCATCGTGGAACTGGAGCCGAAAGCGCGGTTCGCGGACGCCGTGGCCGCGTCCGACGGCACGTGCCTGGTCGGCGAGCTCGCGAAGATGCTCCGGCAGAACGGGATGGACATCGGCCAGAACAGACTGTTCCGTCTTCTTCAGGCTGACGGGTATCTCGGCAAGTCCGGTTCGAATCGCAACGTGCCGACACAGCGTGCGATGGACCTCGGCCTGTTCCGCATCAAGGAGACCACCGTCACCCATGCGGATGGTCGCACCACGGTCAGCCGTACTCCGAAGGTCACCGGCAAGGGGCAACGCTATTTCATCGACCGGTACTGGGGTCGCGCTCAGCCGACGTTAGAAGCGGGTGCGTGATGATTGTTGCAACCAAGCCAAGCGCTCTTAGCGTGGTGGCGTCCATCATCTGCGCGATATCCGGAATCTGGATGTTTGCCTGTGGACTCAAATCTCTGAATCAATTCCAGATTCTTCTTGGCTGCTCCCTTCTGCTCAACGGATTGCAGATTGGCACTAGATGGGTGATGCTGCGGGAACTGAACAGGAACTACCTGCTCATGCGCCGATCTGTGCTATGTACGGAACCGCCGCGAGAGCAAGAGCGGGAATCTGAACGATGAAATCAGCGAACATCCCACCCACGTATTTCTCCTTGATCTTCTGCCAGCGGGATTGGTCCTTGGTGTGCGATTCGGCGATGTACAAGGCTCCAAGCAGACGCTGCATGGCGTCATTGAGCTCGAATGAGCCGCAGCTCTCCCAATCGTTGACGCATCGGCGAACCTCGGTCGTGAGATTAAGCACATACGACTTCAACGCCGCCGGCATGCTCACATCCTCTTTTAGGCACTGCTCGATTTCAGAAAGGAAGTCGGAGATGTTCTCCCTGTCCTTGTCCTCCATCCGCACATCCAGCTCTACCCACCTGTCGGCGATGGTCTGCAAAGCCAGAACCGCCGCGGCATCCAACCTATCGGTCGCACCGGCCAACGTGCTGAAGTTCCGACGATGTCCGTCCAGGGCATCGTCGGAGAATGATTCCCACAAGGCTTTCCAAATACCGGGCATCTGTGATTTCGCCATGTCGAGACGTTTCACGCCACGGGCGATCAGCGTATCAAGTGTTCTTTCGGTGCTGCACATGGCCGTGTATGCGGGCAGCACGTCCTTCCGGAATCCGTCGGGCTGCTGCTCGACCTCAAAAAACTGCAGTAGGTATTCGGCTGCATTCGACATTGATGCTTCTCCTAACTGTTCGGCCCGCACGTCGCATATGCGGGATGACACCGATTTTAGGAGAGGGCCGGGCGGTTCTCCTAACGCCGCCCGGCATCACACACGCAAAGGAGGCGCGTGATGGTCTTGCAGAACGAGCTCAAGGATGCGAGCCGTATCCCGTTGAAGGACAGGCTCGCATGGACCATCCCGCAGGCCGCGAGCCTGTACGGGATCGACTATGACGGCCTCCGGCAGGCTGTCAACCAGGGCGACATAGACACGTTTCGTCCGCCAAGCAAACGAGGAACGCCTTCCCGCCGTCACATCAGACGCGAGGAAATGGACCGATACGTCAAATCGTTGGAGGAGTAAGCATGAACGACATTCGCAAGGCGTGCGTGAGGGCCGTGTTCGACGAATTCGACGACTATGGCGACGTCATCAGGCCGGCTGTCGGCGATGAATGGGATGGGATCGACGCGAGCCGTCCGCTCGGCCACATCGTCGGCTACATCGACCTCGACGTCACAGATCTCGTGGACCTCATCATCGACACGATCAACAAGGAGCTGTGATGGCACTCAGGAGAATCGACGCGGAAACGCTGCTGACACCACCCGCGCCGCCGAAGGACACGGTAATCATGTTCGGCTTGACCGGCTACGCGATTCGCGTCACGGGCAAGGGCGCCAGCCTCATGGAGCTCGACGTCGACGGAAGCCACGAGCTGGCGAGCATCGGAAAAGACCAGGCAAGGAAATTCATTCAAAGCATCGGAGGCGCAAGATGACCGACAACGATTATCGCATCGAGGACAGGTTCGAAAAGGGAAGGCCGAACTACACGCTCAGGCGTTTGAAGTTCACGCTGGCCGTCGTCGGCCTGGTCGTGAGCGTGACGCTCATGCTTACCTGGCATGGCGGCGGTCTGACGGGCGCGCTTGTGGTGGAGGGCGTGTATCTGGCCACGGCCCTGTGGCTGACGGTCAGGTTCGCTCCACGCGATGACGTGGATGGCGACGTCTGACCGTATCCGCCGGCGTACAAGGACGCGGACGGATGGCGGAGGCGTGGGTCCCTTCATCTCACATTGCATTTCACGCATTCACTCTCACGTCTTCCGCTGTCGCGCCGTCCGCTGTGGGTTCGAATCCCGCCGCCGGCGCTTGGCCGGACCGTCAACGCCGCCCGCATCCCCGCTTCGTTCAGCTTTCTTGGGGGTGTGGGAACGATGGGCGTGCTTCTTTGCTGTCATGGCGCCCAGCGGTCCGGCTCGTATCAATCAATCTCGTATCAATCAATCAAGGTCAAGGGAGGAACCGATGAAGGAGATTCTGCCGCATTGGCATTTCAGTCCGAACGCTCCGGTCAAGGACGTCGGCACGAAGGGGATGACGCGTGGCGACAGGGCGGTGGCGGAGGCGTGCCGTCGGGCGATGGAGACCGAGGCGTGGAAGGAGCTGGTGGTCCTCGAATCGGTGGGCGTGCGGTTCACCGGACTGGTGGGCCGGTTCGTGTCCGAGGTGGCGTCTCCCGTGTTGGAGGTGATGCCTGGTGACAGTTTCCATCAGGGAGCGGCCGCGCAGTTGACGCACATGGTGAAGACCAGGGATGGTGGCGAGACCATCCGCATCATCAAGACTCTCGCCGTGAAAGGTAGGTTCTAATGGCTGGTGAGACGATTATCGCGGTGGTGGGCAATCTGACCGCGGATCCGGAGATTCGTACCACTGGTAGCGGCGCAGCCGTTGCCAGCTTCACGATTGCCTCAACCCCGCGCACCTGGAACCGTAACACGAACCAGTTCGAAGACGGTCAGGCTTTGTTCATGCGCTGCTCCGCGTGGCGCGACATGGCCGAACATTGCGCGCAAAGCCTGGCAAAGGGCATGCGTGTGATCGCGCAGGGCAGGCTGACGCAGCATTCGTGGGAGGACGAGCAGCATCAGAAGCGTTCTTCCATGGAATTGCAGGTGGACGAGATCGGGCCGAGCTTGCGCTATGCGACCGCGCAGGTGGCCAAGGCGCAGCGTGGCACGGCTGGAGCGTATGGCAATCCGTCCTCCGCTCCGGCGGGCTATACGGGCGGAGCCACCGCTGCCGGTGCCTCGTTGCCGCCGTCCGACCCGTGGGGTCAGCCACAGAACCAATCGTCATCGTTCGGTGATTTCGGCAAGCCGGAATCGGAACCTGATTTCTAAGGATGAATCATGAGCATGGAGAATGTTCGGAAACTGTTGTATCACGAGTACGGGCTTGACCCTTATGAGCTTCGTCTTCTGATGATGGTGGCCGACTGGACCGGCGATGACGGCAAGGGCTTTGCGAAGAGCGCGAAAACCATCGCATCGCAGCTGCATATGTCGGAACGCACCGTGCACAACAAGCTCCGGTCCTTGCGTGAGAAGGGCTTTCTGAGATACGGCAACCAGCACATCGTCGACGATATTGCGCCAAACCGTCGTCCGAAGGTGTATGACATGCACCTGCCAAAGCAGAGGGGTGAACGAAATGCACCCCAAGAATTCAAGCCGAAAAGCAGGGGTGAACGAAATGCACTCCAGAAAACAGGCATGAATCAGGGGTGCAGCTGGCATGAATCTGGCATGAATCAGGGGTGCACACAGCGTGCAGACAATACTACTAAATCTATAGAAACAATAAAGACTATAGAGAGAGACCCGCGCGCGAAACCAACACCCATCCCAATCGACTGGAAACCCTCTGAGGAACACAGGGCGCTCGCCGACAGGCTCGGCATCGACTGCGACATCGAAGCCGGGAAATTCCGCGACCGGGCCCTCGACTCGGCAGCCCGCTCGGCCGACTGGAACGCGAAATACCGCAACTGGCTCGTCAAAGGCAAGGAACGCGGATTCGCCACGCCAAAGGATTCCGGCGCTCGCCGACGGTTCACGTGGGGCAGCGAAGAGGTGAAACGCGTTCTCGGCCCGATCGCCTGCGAGGGCACGGACACGTACATGGAGCTCGCATGCAAGGTCGCGGACCTGCTCAACCAGGGCGTGGACCCGGACATGCTGCGCCGTCAGCTCGCGAACGTGCCCGGCGACGTATTGGCCGAACAATTGTTCGAACAGGAGGCGGCGGCATGAACGCCATGACCATCGCACACATGGCCGGCATCCTCACCTCGGCCATCCAAGCCGCGGACCGATTGGAACTCGACGCACTCAAAGGTCCGGCGCTCGCCGATATGGACCTTGACCGCATCCGCGATATCAAACGCGACTGCTCGACCTGCATCAGCCTGCTCGAACAAATCGGAAGGGAACAACGATGAGCGACCGGCAATTCCAGGAATCGAAACACGCCGCCTTGCAACGTCAGGGCTGGCATTGCATGCGTTGCGGACGCAACCTGCACGACCCGACCGTCTGGCCGGGCAGGAGCGGCCACCACCGGCAGTTGCGCCGTCGGGCCGACACGACCATGCGCGACCTGCCGTGCAACATCGTGGAACTGTGCGGTTCCGGCACGACCGGCTGTCATGGTTGGGCGCACGCGCATCCGGCGGAGGCGGAACGGTTCGGCTACATCATCCCGAGCTGGCGTGATCCGCTCAGCGTGCCGATACGCGACTGGAACGGCGACTGGTGGTGGCTGTTGGATGATGGCACGGCGCAACGGCTCACGCAAATCGAAATCATCGAATGGCAAAGCAATTGGAAGGAAGAATCATGAGGAAACAGGACAAAGACCGGAATGGGAAGCCGGAGGCGCTGCTCTGGCTCGACTTCGAAACGACCGGCACGGACAGGAATGACAGTCTGCCGTTGGAGGTCGGCATGGAATGCACCGACGTGCTGGGCGAACATTCGTTCGGATCCCTGCACCGCATCATCAGACCGGACTATCTCGACCTGTTGGACATGGGCCCGGTCGCGTTCTCGATGCACACGGACAATGGATTGCTGTTCGAACTGTTGAACGGCTCCGCGCACGACGACTGCGTGGATGCTGTGGCGAACGCAGTGGAGGAGTATCTCGACTCCCTGTCGCAACGCTTCACGCTGGTTCCGGCGGGCACGAACGTGGACTTCGACATCGACTTCCTCAAACGCCTCGACCTGGCCCCGGACAGGTGGCTGTCCTACCGCAAGTTCGACCTGACCACGCTCCGCCGGTATTTGAGGTTCATCGACTGTCCCGAGGATCCGTACGAGGGGCATCGTGGATCGCACAGGGTACGCGACTGCATCCGACGCGACATCAACGACTACATCCGGTACCGCACACTCCTGAAAAAGGCATGGTGACAATGAAGAAGAAAACCACGAAGACCGTATCCAAGGAGACACGACCGCGCAAATGGCACAAACCAGTGCCATGCCCGACCTGCGGCAGCCGGAACATCAGCTTCGACCGGATCGCCTGGGCCGTCAACCGGAAAACATTCGCCATACGACAGATATGGGCATGCGCCTGCCAACACCACCACGGCATCCTCATCCTCACCCGCCACGACGACCTCAAGGAAGCCATCCGCGCATGGAACACGGAAGCCACCAGACAAGAAAGGAAACACTCGAAATGAGAAAACGCAAACCACTCGCGCTCGCCGGCATCGGCCTTACCGCCATCACCATGTTCCTGCTCACACCGGTATTCCTCCTCGCGCTCGCCGGATGCGGGAGCGCGTCGGAGCCTTCAACGCCAGCGCATGAGGTCAGGTCCATCGAATCGCAGTGCTCCGACATGGACGACGACTTCAGCGAATGCGTCGTCACCCTGACCGACACGAGGAAAGTGGACTGCGTCGTCTCCTCGACGAACGGCAAGCAGGCCGGCCTGTCATGCGACTGGGACCATGTGAGCGGCGCTGACAAGGAGCCGGCAAGATGAGCTACAACGTCGTCACCACGGAAGGCATCAGAACGTTCGAGAACATCGACGATGCCGGCGACTACGCGCAGGCCGTGTCCCTGAGGACTGGCGAACCGGCCAAGGTGTTCCATGCCGAGACCGGGCTGGTCGCATTCACAGTTAGAACAAAGAAGGAAACGAAATGAAAGTGAAGAAAACCCTCATGGACATGATCGTCAAATGGCATCAGGCCGGATACAGCCTCGATGAGATCTCGCCACTGGTGCCGCAAGTCCCCAAAGAGGAAATCAAAGCGATCATCCAACAACACCACGAATAACAAAGAACCCGACCTTCCGGCCGGGCTCTGGCATTACCACAAACCAGACTATCACGCCGGAGGGAATCGAACAAATGAACGAACAAAATAACGAATCCCAACCAACCACCACCAACACCACCACCAACACCACCACCAACAACAGCCAAACAACACCAGCGCTCGCCGGCGTGTGCCTCGTCTGCGTCGGGGGATGCGCTGTCGGCGACACCATGTGCGCGAGATGCGATGGGCTGATGCGCGGCTGGCTGCGGGAATATCCATCATGGTTGGATTCGCTGCATGAGTTCCTGGACTCGACCGCGCACTACGGAGGCCGCCAGCCTGGACGCGTCAACCTTCCAGCCGCGCCGACGCCAATCCGATTGCCGGTGCTCGACCACATGCAGGAGGTCGGGGACATGGCGGTCGCATTGTGGCGCAGACTGTACGCGCCGTCGGCTATGCCATGGGCGAACGGCCGGATCCACCCGTCCCTGCTGGAATGTTTGAGCGTCTGCGCCGCATGTCCACGGTTGAACCGGCTTCCGGACATCGACATCATCTGGCATGACTGGGAATCATCGGCGCGCAAGACCTTGTCCATCATCGACGTGCCGCCTTCCAAGCACGGCATCGGCAGATGCCCGAACCCATTGTGCGGTGTCGAACTGTCGGCGCCCATCGACGCGGTCGAGGTCACCTGCCCCGTATGCGGCGGCACTTACCGCGTGGTGGACGTGCGGCTCGGCTTCCTGAAGGAGTGCATCGCATCCGGCAAAGCGTTCACGGCAGGGGAATGCGCCGAACTCCTGCGCGAATGCGGGTTCCAATGCGGCGTGAACACGATCTACTCGTGGCGCAGTCGCGGCAGGATCCAACCAGCCGGCAGGAACGGGAAGGGACAGCCGCTCTACCGTCTCGCCGACGTGCACGGGCAGCTTTCCCGACGCGACTCGATTTGACGTTTCTCGAAGTGCAAGGCATAATTGTCAGTGGATTAGAGGGTTCAAACCGAGGTGACTTGGTTTGAACCCTTTTCATATCCACCTTGGATTCTCCTGACTCCTTGGGCTGCGTAACACCGTCCTGTCCGAACGGCATATCGGACACGCTCCGCCCACCCACGTCAGAGTGGGCATACACCAACAGTGGCAGGCAAGCCAATCCCGCGTTTACGTGATGCGGTGATGCTCAAACCGCCTGTCCATGCCTTCGTAGAAATCAGCGGTAGATCGCACTGGCCACGAGTTCTTAAACTCTCTTCCTTGCGGCCACGTGTATGCGCGGGTTCGAATCTCGCCGAAGGCACTCGGTCGTCCCATGTCATCATGTTTTCGATTGGCGTTGAATCCGCTGGCGTGGGACGGTCCTAGACTTGGTGACATGCCAATCGAAAAAGAAACACGCGAACAACATCAGAAACGTCGCAACGACGAATCCGCGAAGGCAATGGAATGGCTTGCGTCGCATTGGACTCAACCGCGGAATTGTCCGATTTGTGGCGGCCTGCAGTGGGGGGTGGGGCAAGCCCTGGAACTCAGGGAATTCAATTCAGGAGATATTGTGATTGGCGGAGATTCGCAGGTCACGCCCATCACCGCTGTCGTATGTCAGACGTGTGGATACACCTTTTTCATGAACGCGATAATCTCTGGTGCCGTTCCTTCGGAGCCGAATCATACGGAGCAGGGGAAGGGCAAATCGTGAATTCGAACCTTCAAGGGCTTCAAGGGCTATCTCAACAGAAAGCGGCATTTTCGACGAGCGTTAAGATGCCAAAGGAGGAGGCGATACCGGTGCGTACGACCGACCTCAAGCATCTGAAAAGGGATATCAGACGAATTCCGGATGGCAATGGTAAATTAGACAACGCTTTTTGGTGCGCAATCGGTATCGGAATCCCGATGATAATCCAATTCGCGGTGGACTCTAGTTCTTCCGGAGGTCACGGCAACTGGTTGATTTTGGCTATCGGCGTGGTGTCATGCATATTGGCTGGCATGTTTAAGATATTTGGCAAAAGTGAGAAAGAAGAACGCGAACGATATATCGACGGCATCATCGAGAACATTGATGATTTCTCCGTCGGCGTGAGATGAAGTTGAATTTCTCCGGAGCCACCCATGAAAAGGAATGGCCCGGAATCACTTCCGGACCATTTGTTTATTTGTCGTTTTGCTTGCGTGGCCTGCCTCCTCCGACGCCTCGACCGGGACGTTGCGCGTTCCACCGGTCGATGGTTTCGGGGAGCCAGCCGCGTGTGCGGCCGATGCGCACGTCCGGCTCCGGCAGGTCGTAGACTGCTGCGTTCGCGACGCCGAGTCTTTCGGCGACCTGTTTGACGCCGAGGTATTCAGTCGTCATCGCCGCCCCGTCTGTCCATGATGAGCGTGGCGATGCACCAGATGCCCGCCGCGAGTCCGAACAATCCGGCTTGCCATGGTTTTCCCGCGAAGCCGAGCATGGCCGACAGCAGTCCGCATGTGATGCCGCAGACGGCGAATATGGTGCTTGTTTTCATGATGGCTATGAAATAGGATGGAACCGGGGTTCCGGGCACTAGGTCTGCTCGGAACCCTTTCGTCATCTCTTATGGCGTGGTCTGCGCCGTATCGAGATGATGAGCGCCGCCAGCGCGATGATGTTGCTCACCACCGAGCTGATGGCGGTCACGATATCCGTCCATTTCATGCTCACCTCCTTTCCTGTTGACATAAACTATTGTATCAAAAATACATAAGTTATACAAGCGAGGTAGATATGACACGCCGAAAGGAGCAGAAATGAAAGAAGCCCTCGAAGAGATCGCACATCAACTCACACGCATAGCCGACCAAGGAGAACAGGCGGGCATGCAGATCAGTAGGGGGGATGCCCTGGAAGCGTGGGGCCTGCGCATCTACGAGGACGACTTCCTCAACGCCTTGACCCGACTTGGAATCGAAGTCACCGACTGATCCGAATCGACAGACGAATGACAACACACAAGCCAAACGTTCGCAGACAAAACGGAACGCGACGGAATCAGCTCGTCGCCAGACATAAAGCAGCGGTCAAAAGCGGAAGGACATGTGGAATCTGCGGAAAGCCAATCGACCTGCGACTCAAATATCCAGATCCTTGGAGCTTTGTCGTGGATGAGATCATCCCGATCGCAATAGGTGGAAATCCATATTCCTGGACAAACACCGAGCCGACACATCGGTGGTGCAACACCGTCAAAGGCACGCACACGCTAGAGTGGGCGCAACGCGAAGTGCGACAACTCATGGCCGGTCAGCAGGGGCAGCAATCAAAACCGCCCACCGGCGTGCCATTTCGGAAAATCGACATCTAGGGGCGGTATCCCCTCCCGGTCGAGAAAACACGTCCCCCGCCGCATAGGGCCGATATCTCCCCGGAAGCTTAAAACGTGACGGTTTGTAAAACGTGACGGGAGGTGAAGCGTCGTGAAATGCCTTATTTGCGGAAAGGAATTCAGGCCGTCAGGGCGCGGGAAACCGGCTAAATACTGTTCTGGCGCATGCCGGGCGAAAGCGTACCGGGCAAGGAAGAACGATGGCGAGTCCTTGCCGAAACCAGCAAAACCAAGAACAAAACGAAAGGCAAAGACGTCAGCGACTGCGGAACGGAAACATCCGGCAGACATCGACCGTCACAGTTTCGAACGCATGATGGATGGATCCCATGAGGACACACTTCGTGAAATCGTCGGCAGGCTGCGCGAAGCGCTTCATGATTCATCGACTCCGGCCAGCGCGCTGCCGGCGATCAGCAGCAAGCTCGCCGAATTCGACGAACGGATGCGTATGGCCGAGGAATCCGGCAGCCTGTTCGACGTGAACGACGACGTGACGGAGGTGGCGGAGGATGTCGGAGCGTCGATTGTCTGAAATCGCCCAGCGGCTCGTGCAGCCGGAAGACGTCACGTCAAGCGACTTCAAACTTATCAACGGTGCGGCGGTCAAGGCCGGGATTCATTACGACCTCTGGCAGAAAGGTTTTCTCTACCTTCTGTTCGCAAAACGCTCCGACGGCAAGTACGCATGCGGATCCGGAGGAGCGGTCCTGTCCAGCTGCAGACAGATCGGCAAGACGTTCACCGTCGGAACTTCGATATTCATCCTGTGCGCCGGACGCGCAGGGACTCTGGTCATCTGGACCGCGCACCATACGCGCACCTCCGATGAGACGTTCGCCGATATGTGCGACCTGACCCGCAATCCGAAGCTTTCCATATACGTGCAGTCCGTGCGCCGCGCAAACGGGCAGCAGGAGATCCGTTTCACCAATGGAAGCCGCATCATGTTCGGCGCTCGAGAGAACGGTTTCGGCCGAGGTCTGCACTCCGCCGACATCGAAGTGTTCGACGAGGCTCAGATTCTTACCATCAAGGCGTTGGACAACCTGATTCCAATCGTGAACACAAGTCCGAATCCGCTGATTGTGTTCATGGGCAATCCACCGAAGCCGGGCGATCAATGCGAGGCCTTCGAGGAGAAACGTTCGACCGCGTTGTCTGGCAAGTCGGATGACATGCTTTACGTCGAGCTCGGTGCAGACCGCGATTGCGACCTGGATGACAGGACCGCGTGGGCGAAAGCGAATCCGTCATATCCAAAACGCACCAGCGAGGAAGCAATCCTGCGCATGCGCAACCTCCTCGCAGAAGACTCGTTCCGACGTGAAGCGCTCGGCATCTGGGACGAACGGACAGCCACCGAGGTCATTGGTGAGGATGCATGGCACGCTACCGAGGTGGCCAACCCACAAACGGATGGCCTGCTCTCGTTCGGCGTGGACATGCCACCGGATAGAAGTGCATTGGCCATCGGACTCGCGTTCAAGCACGACGATGGCACTGCGTTCATCTCCCTACAGGAATACCGTTCCACTCGAACCGACGGAGTCCAATGGGCTGTTGACTGGCTGGCGGAACGCTGGCACAAGACCGCGGCCGTAGTCATCGACGCGCAATCGCCGGCCATGAGCATCGTGCCCGACCTGCAGAAACGGCATGTGCGTGTGACAGTCACCGACACACGCCAATTAGGACAGGCTACAGGCCGCGTGCTCGACATGATTCGAGACAAGTCCCTTACACATCTGAGTGATATGGACCAGCCACAGCTGGCTGCCGCCGTGAAGGGCGTCACATTGCGCGACATCGGCTCCAACGGAGCGGTCGCATGGAACAAGAAAGGCTCCGACGTGGAGATAAGTCCACTGCAGGCCACGACTCTGGCATTGCACGGGGCATTCACCGCGAAACGCAAGCCAGGCAGGAAACAACGATTAAGGAGGCTCGCATGACATCGCTGCTCGCTCCGGTCACCGATTTCAGCGACCTCGGCATCATCTTCAATCCACCGACCGATATCAAAGGGCTTGACCCGGCGTTGCACGACACTTTATCGAATCTCGTCACTGTGTGGAACCGTAAGCGCGCGCGCAATTCATTGCGCTCCCGGTATGCGGATGGGAAACATCGGCTCCGCGACATCGGCTTCTCCATCCCGCCGAGCATGCGGAATCTCGAGGAGGTGGTCGGCTGGCCAGCGAAAGCAGTCAATGCACACGCCGAGCGCTGCATGTTCGATGGCTTTGTCAGTCCGAATAGCAGCGACGATTCCTTCGACCTGAATCCAATTCTCTCCGCTAACCGCTGGGACATCGAGCTGCCGATGGCGATCAGCAGCAGCATGATCCACTCGTGCGTCTTCATGGCCGTGTCGGAGGGCGACGAGTCGGCTGGGGAACCGCCTGTGCTCACCATTCCGCACAGCGCGCAATGGTCGAGCGCCCTGTGGAATTTCCGTACGCGCAGTCTCAAGGCGGCGCTCACCATCGATGACATCGACGATTACGCGCGTCCTACGCGATTCCGCCTATGGACGCCTTTCCAAGTCATCACCTGCCAGCTTGGGTGTGAATGGTACGTGGACGATGTGTGGACGCATGGTCTTGGCCGTGTGCCTGTGGAGGTGCTGTCTTATAGGCCGACCATCGACAGGCCTTTCGGCAGGTCGATCATCAACCGCGCGGTCATGAGCATCACCGATGACGCGGTGCGCACCGTCCTGCGCAGCGAGGTCAGCGCCGAATTCTACTCGGCACCGCAATGGCTCCTACTCGGCGCCGACCCCGATTCATTCAAGGACGATGATGGCAATCCGATTCCAGTCTGGGAATTCGTCATCGGACGATTGAACATGATTGGTAAGGACGAGGATGGCGACGTGCCGAAGCTTGAGCAGATCACCCAGCAGTCCGTGCAGCCGCATATCGACCAGATGCGAGAGCTTGCCTGCAGATTCGCCGGGGAGACGAATGTGCCGGTCAGCTCGCTCGGCATCATCCAGGACAATCCATCGAGCGCAGAGGCGATGCATGCTGCGGAGAAGGATCTGGTCATCGACTGCTCGGCAGCGAACCGCGTGTATGGTGCTTCGCTTCGTCGTATCGCGCAGGACATCATCATGCTTCGCGACCGTACGACCGAAGTGACCGACGAGATGGCGGGCATCACCGCACGATGGCGCAATCCGTCGCTGCCGAGCGTCATCGACGCCGGAGACGCGATGGTCAAACTCGTGGGGGCCTTCCCTTGGCTTGCCGACACGACCGTCGCATTGGAGGAAGTCGGCTTCACTGACGAGCAAATCACCAGACTCCTATCGGAAAAGCGCCGAGCCGAAGCGAAAAGCGCATTGAACGCGCTCGCCGGGATGAACGGAGGCGGGAATGACAAACCGGACTCCGAGCCGCAAGGAAATCAATCTTCTGACCAAATCGCAGAAGACGGCGGTGAGCCTCGCACAACGGGAGATGGGCCAAGCGTGGCAACAGCTGCAGGGAATGGAACCGGCACAGCAGCGTGACATGCTGCTGGAACTCGTTCCCGCCATCATTGACAAATATGGGAGCATCAGTTCGACCGCAGCAGCCGACTGGTACAAGCAAATGCGGTCGAAATGGTTCGACGACAAATACGAGCCGATACTCGCCGACCCTATACATGACGATTTGACCGACATGATTCGGGCGAAGGCAAGCATGCTGTTCAAAGGCAACGAGCGATATGATCCGAACGCCTATCTCTCGTACCTGAATCGGCTTATCGCGGTCGGAGTGCGTAACGGCGGTCGCAGTACCGTCAGGTCGGCAGCCAAGCTTGACAAGTATGGGCCCCGGTTCGCACGCGTTCCTTCCGGACTTCATACCTGCGCGTTCTGTGCCATGCTCGCCGGACGCGGCTTCGTCTATGCAAGCGCCGAAAAGGCCGGAGGCTTGTTCAACAAGTACCATGCGGCATGCGACTGCGAGATTGTCCCATCATGGGATGAAAAACCGCGTGTGGAGGGCTATCGTCCCGACGAATTGTACGACGACTATCTCAAAGCGAGGGATGAGGCCGGAAGCGATTCGGTGGACGATATCCTTCGCGCGATGCGACAGCATAAGGGCAAATACGCGGATGGAATCCGTCCGGGAACCGCCATCCCTGATGGTTGGAAGCAGCCTCATGCGCAGAACGAGGAACGGCTGCTTTCAATGCGAGGACTCGCTGGCGTCACCGATCGCGAATGGTACATGCGTCAGGAAAAGGTTGGAGTTCCGCACTCCACCGATATGTTATATCCGCAGGAAATCGTGTTCCTTGAACGATTCCAGAATCTTGGGAACCATGTCGAATGGATACCAAGAGACATAGAAAAAAGGACAGCGACAAATGATTTCCGTTGGATCGAAACAAACGAGCTTTGCGAATTGAAGTCCTTGGCAAAAGCTGATTTTGGCAAAATCGCCGATCGTATCACCAAAGCCGTTCGAAGCGCTAAAGAGAATCACGATGTCGTCAAGGACTGTTTCGTGATAGATCTTGGCCAATCGAAACGTAAAGACAAGCTTGTTCACCAGTTAGAGAAGTACAACGATCGTGAGTGGAAAATCCGCAGACTTTTCATTCTCGACGGTGAAGGTTTATTGGAAATCAAATTGAAATGAAACAACCGGGAGCACGCCTCCGCTCATTGCGTTTTATTTCAACGCCGCAGAGGACCCCCGGTCTTCATATATTTTAGCACATTCTTGGCAGGTTGGCCCAGTGGCGACGGCAGTGGCCTGTAAATCCACGACATTGAAACAACGCGGGTTCGAGTCCCGCACCTGCCACTATCCCATTTTTTGGGCGGTCACTGGCTCCGTCATGCCTGGTCAAAAGGCCACGATGGCCTCAAACATTCGGAGAAAACACAAGGAGCGTTTCATCATGCCGAAATCCCTCATCATGCGTCTTCGTCACATCATGATGGTCGCGCCACCGGCCGAACCCGGCGGTGACGGACAGCAGCAGGGTGGCGAGCCGCCGGCAGGAGAGAAGACCTTCTCCCAGAGCGATGTCAACCGCATCGTCGAGGACCGTCTGCGCCGCGAACAGGCCAAGTATGCCGATTACGACGATTTGAAAGCCAAGGCCGCGAAATTCGATGAGCAGGAGGAAGCGAACAAGAGCGAACTGCAGAAGGCCACCGAAGCCAACCGCAAGCTCGAATCACAGCTGGCGGAGCAGAAGCACGCCGGCCTTGTCGCCAACGCCTGCCTCAAGCACGGCATCCCCGCCGAATTCGCCGACCTCGTGACCGGCGATGACGAGGAAAGCATCGACAAGACAGCCGAGAAGGTCGCCAAGCTCGTCAGCACACAGGGGAAGCCGCCGGCATCCGGCAATGGCAGGCATCCGCTCGACGGCGAGGGAAACCAGCCGGGCGGGCAGGGAAGCATGAGCATCAGGGAGCAGATTGCAGCCGCCGAAAAGAAAGGCGACTATCAGACCTCCATGACGCTCAAAAGCATCATGCTCGGCACGAAGCGCCAGTAACCACCAATCTGGAAGGAAGACATCATGCCTGGAATCACAGGACAGGGCAACACCTACAATCTGCCCAATTACGTCGGCGAGCTTTTCGCCGCAAGCCGCGAGGACACGCCGCTACTCTCCGCCATCGGCGGACTCACCGGCGGCGTCGATACCACGTCCACTCTTTTCGAATGGCAGGGCTACGACCTGCGCGACCCAGACGCCAACCGCCAGCGCCTCGAGGGCGCCGACGCGCCGAAGGGCGAGGAACGCACCCGCTTCCACGCCAACAACGTGGTCGAGATCCACCAGGAGGCCGTCGAGGTCTCCTACACGCGGCAGGGTGCGACCGGACAGCGCAACACCGACAACATGCCGGTAGTACAGGTCGGCGGCACCGCCATCCCCGCTGACGAGCTGAGCTGGCAGATCCAGCAGCAACTCAAGCAGATCGCACGCGACGTGGAAGCCTCCTTCATCTCCGGCCATTACAACAATCCGACCGACAACCAGAGCGCGCGGAGCACCCGCGGCCTCCTCGAAGCCATCACCACCAACGTGATGAGCACCGAGCACACCGCCGCCCAGCTGACAGCGGACGACGTGCTCGACCTCGCGCAGATGGCCTGGGACAATGGCGGCATCCGCGAATCCGAGACGCGCACCATCGTGGTCAACTCCACTCTCAAGCGCGCACTGACCCGCTGCTTCGTCGCCGACGCGAAGTATCAGGAGCAGACCCGCAACGTCGGCGGCGTGAACCTGCAGACCATCGAGACCGACTTCGGCCTCTTCAACATCATGCTCGACCCGTACATGCCGAAGGACCAGCTGCTCGTCCTGTCCCTCGAACAGCTCGCCCCGCGCTTCCTCGAAATCCCCGGCAAGGGTCATTTCTTCGCCGAGCCGCTCGCCAAGACCGGCGCAAGCGACAAGGTGCAGCTGTACGGCGAGATCGGCTTGCAGTACGGCGACCAGAAGGCCCACGCGCTCCTGACCGTCGCCGGTGGCTCCGCATCCAACACCGTGAAGGTCGCCGGCGTGAGCCTTGATAAGAAGACCATGGGCGTCAAGACCAAGGGCACCAATACGGTGAAGGCCATCGTTGTGCCCGACGGCGCATCCAATAAGGATGTCGCGTGGACTGTGGAACCGTCCGACAATTCCATCGCCACCGTCAAGGCTGATGCCGACAAGAGCGTCGGTGTCGTGACCGGCGTGAAGGCTGGCAACGCCACCGTCACCGCAACCACTTCCGACGGCTCCAAGAAGGCATCCGTCAAGGTCACCGTGACCGACTGAGAGGCCAGATGATGGCCGACACAGATGATTTCGCGAGTGTCGACGATCTTGAAGCCTCATGGCATGCGCTCACGGACGAGGAGAAGACGCGCGCGAAGAAACTCATCGCGTATGCGTCCGACCTGATCCGCTCCTATCGCAGATGGGACAAGGTCAGCAACCTCACCCGTGAGCGCATTTGCTGTGCTGCCGTTAGGCGCGCAATGGAAGCCGATTCCAATGGCGCACCATCAGGAGCCAGCAGCATGAGCGAGACCGCCGGACCATTCCAAGCCACCTACAGCTTCCAGAACCCCACCGGCGACCTCCGATTGTGGCCGAGCGAGGAGAAGGAGCTTGGCGGAAGGCGACGCCTCCTCGCGGGAGCCCTCGACATGAGCACCGGAAAGGTGGTGGCACCATGATCCACGGTGAAACCGTCAAGGTGCTCCGTCCAAGCATCGCCGGAATGGATGCCTACAACACTCCAATCCGCAAATGGTCCGAGGAATCGGTAGGCAACGTGCTGGTCGGCTCGCCGACACAGGACAATGTCGCCACAAGCGTCAATCCGGAAGGATTGCTCGTCTCCATGTCGCTCTACTTCCCACGCTCCTATCAAGGAACGCTCCGGGATTGCAAGGTGATCGTCAGGGGAATCGAATATCGAGTGATTGGCGATCCTGTCGCGCTCGATGGCGGATTGACACCAACTTCCTGGAACATGCAGGTCAACGTCTGCCGCGATGACGGGAGGTGACCATGAAGGGATTCAAGGTCGACAAGGAATGGATGGAACGCAATGTCCTGTCCAACCCAACAGTCCAATCCGCTCTGAACGCGAAGGCCAGACGCATCGCTCCGATCGTGAAGCGCATCGCCCTCAAGGAAGGCGACCGTCATTATGCCGAATCGGTGCGCGTCATGCAGGGACGACGTCCTGGAACGAAATCGCCGACGCATCTGCGCAGACCATATGCCCGAGTCATCATCGGTGACGAGCATGCGGACGCCAAGGAATACGGCGACGGACGGATCTATCCGAAGAAGGGATACCTTCGCCGCGCCATAGCCGAGGCGGGTGGCTGATTATGGCGATTCCGCTTCGCGGCTCATGGCCGCAACCGATGCCGATCATCATCCAATGGCTGCAAGACAAGGCGGGGATCAAGGCTTCGGCGGAAGTGCCGGAGAATCTGCGTGCAAACCTTCCGGCCGTCATCGTCTCTCCGGCGCCGGGCGGCACGACCGCCGATGGATTCACGCGCGGCAGAGCCGTCGACATCGACATCTTCGCCGCTGATTGGACTTCCATGGACGCGACCATAAGAAAGGTCGAAACCGCTCTCTCTCAGCTGCAGGGCGATGGAAACCGATATGGCTACGTCGACTCCTCAACGCTCACCTCATTTTCCGAAGTGAGTCATTCAATGCCTGACGTGCGCCGTTGCACGGCGACGATCACGCTCAACACCAGACCACAATGATTTTTCAATTAAGGAGGAAATGATGGCTGCCATCACCGATGTGCCAAGCATTCTCAATGACAATAACGGAAACGTGCGAAAGTGGGGCACTCAGCTGCTCGCTATCGCCGACTATTCGGCCGCGATGCCGGATCCTTTCTTCGACACCGCAACCAACAAACCGAATCAGCTGCCCGAGGGTTTCAAGGTGATGGGCTACATCAGCACTGATGGCGCGAAGATGAGTCGCGGCATCGAGTCCGCCGACACCAGTGCGGTGCAGGATCTGGAGCCGGTGCGTTCCGACATCACCGGACGTACCCGCACCCTGCAGCTCACCTTCCTGGAAATGAACGCATGGGTCAAGGCCTTGGCCCACGGCCTGCCCGTCTCCCAGTGGCCGGCAAACAAGGATGAGGGCTTCGAATTCACCGATGAAAAAACCACGGAATTCCCGTACTACCGCCTGATCTGGATCGGTCAGGACGGTGTGGGCGACGCGGCACATTACCGCATCGAGGCCGGGTATCGCGTCAAGGTCACCAATCAGGGCGACAACACCAAGAACCGCTCCGACGCCGAGGGTGAGGACCAGACCTTCACCTTCTTCCAGGATCCGAAGACCGGCAAGGTGTTCTACGAGGGCGAGAAGATCGCCAAGGCCGGTGCCGCGCTTCGTGCTGATGTCTCCCAGTCGCAGCCGGTGTCCGATCAGGCAGCGTCCTCCGAGTCACAGCCGGTCGCCGACTGACATTGATTCTTCCCGCACCGGGCTTTTGATTCCTTTCACCGGTGCGGGATTTTCCCTTCTTCTCTCGCCGAAAGGAACACTGATTTTTTTGAAAGGATTGAACAATGACCGACAACAAGAAGCGTAAGGTCCGCAGCCTCAAGGCCGTGAAGGCGAAGTATCTTGAATCCCACCCGAAGATTCGGGAGTGGATCGAGTTCACCATCGACGACGAGCCGGATGCGAAGGAATTCCGCATCCACGCTCCAATTTTCCAGTCGAATGAGGAGAAGAAGGCATTCGCGAAGGCGCAGGAGTCCGACGACCAGTTCGACTTGGCGAAAGCGCTGCTCGGCGCCCAGTGGGATGATTTCATCGAGGCCGGCGGACAGATCAGCCTGCTTTTCCTCCTGCTCGACGACGCGGCCGATGAAGTGCATGAGACGGACAGCGAGGGAAACCCTACAACGCTTTAGAGCTCCTTGACGGCGATGGTCACGCGGAGGAATTGGAGGCCGCGTTATGCGCGGTCTACGCGCCGCGTGACCCCATCCAAGAGTTCTGGCAACGCAAGATCAGTCTCCGCGCATTGCATGCGCTGATAATCCACATGCCGCCGGACAACGTCTTCTTTCGTGCTTTGGCTGGTGATGGCTGGAGTGAGTCGGAATGGCTGTTGCACGATTTGGGCGACATGCTCCGTGACATCCAGCTAACCATCACCCAGTGCGCTCCATTTGTGGAGCATCCCCTTGAAGAGGATGACATCAGGCCTCGCACCAAGCCTCCGGCTGTCGTGGTGGCTGAGTCCAAACGCGAACAGTCGTCTGTCGACAGCAAGGCCTTACACGCGCAGGAGCGGAGCGAGCTCATGGCGCTTGTCACGGGCGATTAATCGAAAAACTGAACAGTGAGGTGGTCTCATGGCCGGCACAGCCGCATGGATCGATGTGCTCCCGAATCTGAGCGCTTTCGGCACGAAGCTCAACAGCGGTGTGACGGCCGCGGCCACCTCCGCAGGACGGAATGCCGGCAAGAAATTCTCCGACGCCATGAATCAGGCCGCTGGCCGTGACGTGCTGTCAGAGCAGGTCAAGAGCCTGCAGCAGGCTGAGAAGAAGGCCGCGCAGGCGGTCAGCCAGTGCACGTCGCAGATCGCAAAAGCGCGCGACGAGCAGAAAAGCGCCGACCTGCGCGTACAGGCCGCCGAAGTCAAACTGCAGGAAACCATCGTCAAAAGCGGACAATCCTCCTCACAGGCCATCAACGCCCAAGCACGACTCAACGACGCAAGGAGCAAGGCGAGGCAGAAGACCGAAGCCGTCACATCGGCTGAGGAACAACTCAAAGCCGCCAGCGAAGGCCTGAAAGAGACTCAGACGCAGCTCCACGACGCTCAGACGAATCTGAACGCGAGCACTTCCAAGCAGTCGGGATTTTTCGCGTCCGCCGCGGCATCGGCGCGCAATGCCATCAATTCCTTCCGTAGCATGCAATCAAGCGTCACTACCACTGCCGCAAGGGGAGTCGGAGATTCCGAACGCTTCTTCACCGCGTGGGGAGCCGCGAAGTTCGGAGCCATCAGCGGGTTCGCGCAGTCGGCATTCAGCAAAGTCTCAAACATCATCACCAGCAATGTGGAAGGCGCCATTAAACGCGCCGACACGATGAACAATTTCCCCAAAGTCATGAAGAATTTGGGGTACGACTCGAATGACGCTGCCGCAGCCATCAAACGCATCAGCGCCAGCATCGACGGCCTGCCGACCACCACATCAAGCATGATCGGCATGGTCCAGCAGCTTGCTCCGTTGACCAAGAATCTGGACGAGGCCACCAGCATCGCATTGGCGTTCAACAATGCCGTCCTGGCCGGCGGCAAAGACACAGTGCTGCAGGCCAACGCCATCGAACAGTACAACCAGATGTTGAGCGCGAACAAGGTCGATGCCGCCGCATGGCGAAGTGTCGTCAATGCAATGCCTGGCCAGATGAACCAATTGGCCAAGAGCATCCTTGGCGCAAACGCGAAGCAGAACGACCTATATGAGGCGATGAAGGGTGGCAAGGTCACCTTCGAGGACTTCAATAAGGCGCTCGTCAAGCTCAATAAGGACGGCTACGGGCCGTACGCATCATTTACGACGCAGGCAAAAGACGCCACACAGGGCATCGGCACTGCGATGGAGAACGCGAAAAACCGCGTCCAGAAGGCCATCGAGAAGATTATTGAGGCGTTCGGTGTCGACCGCATCAGCGGCGTCATTAACAGCTTTACGGCGAAATTCGGAGATGTCGGCTCGGCTGTGGCCAAGGCGGTCTCCGGATCATTGGAATTCGTCGAGACCGGCAAAGTCAACGAAAAATTGGCTGAATCTTTCCACATCGACAAGAAGTCGTATGCGGGCATCGAAGACGCTTACCAGCGGATTCGGTGGGGGTATAAAGGTCTCACCGATTTCATCAAGACCGGTGAATTCTCGTACGAGTTCAACCGTGCCTTCGAGAACGCAGACCGCCAGACACTCATCGACTTCAAAGACAGCCTCCTCGGCATCCGCGACTCCGCCAGCGAGGTGCTGAAGAACCTTCCCGGATTGGGTGAATTTTTCAACACCCCGGCGGATGGCGACAAGTCGAACTTGAACAAGGCCTTGAAAGCCGCCAATGTGGCGCTTGCTGGTCTGAAGCCACTGCTCGACCTGCTCGCATCAATCGAGAAGGCGTGGAACGGTCTGTCCGCTGACCAGCAGGGCACCATCTTCGATACGGCCATCTACCTGTGGTTAGGTAGTAAAGGATTCAAGATACTGAAGAACATCTTCGGTGTCGCCAAGGATATCGGCAAAGGCTTCGGCATCGCCGGAAAAGGCATCAAGACCGCTGGCAACGCGCTGAAATCGTTCGGCAAGTTCCTCGGCGGGCTGAAGGCTCCGAAATGGCTGTCAAAGCTTACCGTCGGCAAGGTTGGAATCGCAGCCGGTGGAACCGCAATGCTTTCAGCTGCGAAGAACGTCGAAAAAGGCACTCCTAAGTGGGCATGGAGTCAACTGAACAAAATTCCCGGTTTCAGCGAGGGCGACAAGTCATACGCCGACTACCAGAAACGGTACAAGGCCGCACAGGAAAACAACAAGTTCCTCGGAATCAAGAACTCCATATGGGAACACAACCTGAATCCGCTGAACTGGCCATCAATGGCCGTGGGTGCCGCGAAAACCGGAATGAACAAACTCGGAAGCCTTCGAAAGAAAGCCGACGAGCAGGGGTTCGCAGGTAATACCGGTTCCGCGCAAGCTTCGATGAGCTCCGGCCAACGCGATGCCGGAGTCAAGGCTTGGAACGGCATCAAAGGCGCGTTCTCCGAGGCAGGGCAGGCACAGGCTGACAATACGGCAGCGCAGGTCAAAGCCCAGCAGGACACTCTGGCCGGCATCAAGAAGGCATGGGGCGACGCCGGCGATTGGATCAACACCAATTGGTGCGACCTGATGGTCAAGATTCAATCGAAGTTCGACGGCGCGGCCCAGTGGGTCGAGGACCGTTGGAACGGTGTCAAGGACTGGTTCGGGACCACAGGTCAGAAGATCGGCGACTTCTTCTCCGGTATTCCATCGGCGATTGGTGGATGGTTTGATTCGGCGGGCCAGTGGGTTGAGGCCAAATGGCAGGGCATCTGCGACTGGTTCTCAGGTGTTGGATCCTCAATCGGAGGTTTCTTCTCGGGTATTCCGGCCGCTGTCGGCGGTTTCTTTGACTCCGCTGGCCAATGGGTGCAATCCAAGTGGCAGGTGGTATGTGACTGGTTTGCCGGCATTCCCGGTTCCATCACCGGCTTCTTCCAGGGGATTCCGGGCACTTTCCAGTCGATTTTCCAGACGGCCAAAGACCGGATAACCGGCGTCTTCAGCTCGGTCGGCACGTGGTTCGACAACAACGTGAAGATTCCTATCTCCAATGCCGTCAATGCCATCGGCCAGACCTTCCAGTCCACCAAGGATTGGATTAAACGAAGCTGGGATCAGGTCAAGGAGGCCGCAAGGGCTCCGGTGGCCTTCGTCGTCAACACGGTGTACACGAACGGCATCAAGAAGGTATGGGATTCGGTGGCCGGCGCCGTCGGCCTGAAACTCTCCCTTCCGACGGTGAAGTTCGCAACCGGCGGCACCGTCGGCGGCATCAACCCCGGTTACGCTCCCGGTGTCGATTCGATCCCGGCGATGACCTCGCCGGGCGAGGCGTGGATGGTGCCTGAATGGACCAAGGCGGTAGGCGCGGAGAACGTCTACCGCTGGAACGCTTTGGCTCGCCACCATGGCGTGCAGGCCGTCCGTGAGGATATGGGTCTTGATGGCGTCCAACGCTTCGCCAAAGGTGGCATTGCCTCCAAGATTGGCAAGGCGGTGTCCGGAGCGAAGAAATTCATCGAGGATTTGTCCCAGACAGCTCAGGCCTTTGTGAAGAATCCTGTGGATTGGGTCACGTCGAAGATTCTCACGCCTGTGAAATCGCAGGTGGCGGGAATCAGCGGCGGCCAGTTCGGCCAGATGGTCGGCAGACTGCCGGTGAGTGCCGCTACGGCTCTTGTCGACAAGGTCAAGTCGATGGCGTCCGACCTGGCATCCAAGTGGACCAGCAAATCCGAGGCGGGCCAATATCATGGTTCGGTCGGTGGCGGCGTGGAACGCTGGAGGAGCCTAGTCCTGCAGGTGCTCAAGGAATTGGGCCAGCCAGCAAGCTGGGCCGACACCGTGCTACGCCGAATGAATCAGGAGTCCGGCGGCAATCCTAACGCCATCAACAACTGGGATTCCAACGCCAAAGCGGGTATGCCGTCGCAGGGCCTGATGCAGACCATTCCTGGCACATTCAATGCCTATGCGGGGCCGTACCGCTCGCGTGGCATCACCGACCCGCTCGCCAACATCTATGCCGGCTGCAATTACGCGATCCATCGGTATGGGTCGTTGGCCGGAATGAATCGTGCGGGCGGCTACGCGCTCGGCGGCATCGTCGGAGACGATAGACCGACCCTGTACGATCGCGGCGGCATCCTGCCTCCCGGACGGCACCTCGTGGCCAACGAGACCAAGCAGCCCGAACTCGTGTTGACGCGAGAGCAGATCGTCAAGATCTTCGGCGCTGACGTCAAAGATAAGGGCGATCGGACCGTGAACCTCAACGTCAACATCCCCGAACGCTCGGATCCATGGGCTGATGCGAGCATCCTCGTGCGCACCGCGCGACACCAATTGCGATAAAAGGAGGCCGATGTGGCTTATTTTGCGGAATTGTCGGCCTCCGGCTTGGAGCCGGTGCGTTTCGAGGGTTCGGGCGATCTTGACTGCCTGTGCATCGCGAAAGGCGGTATCGGGGGCTGGTGGTCGACTCCCGCCGCGAAAGTCAATGTGACGGCGCGAGGGCAGGGCGACGGTGGACATGATGTGAGCGAGGATGACATCTCCTACGCCAGCCGCGCCGTCACTCTGCATTGGAATGCCAACGCCTCCAGCCGTGACGAGCTGCTCGCTTTGACGGACAGTGTGCGCAGGCTCGTGCATCGTCAGGTCAGGATGCGCGTGGTCGACGGCACCGAGGACACCTACTGTGCCGGCGGCTATCTGACTGTGACACAGCAGCCAGATTATCGTACCGGCAGCATCGCCGATTCGACCATCACCATCGTCTTCGAGCGTCCCGAACGCCTGTCCACGCTGGCTCATTCGGGTGAGGCTCGCGCGTCGGTGGTGCAGTCGGGCGGCTTGAGCTACGGCGCGGCTAATGGTGGCTTGGCATATCCGCTGCAGTATGGCGTGGCGTCGGATGGTGCGACGGTGATGCGCTTGCCGAATCAGGGCACTAGCCGCGCATATCCGACCTACACCTTGTGCGGAGAGTGGCCTGATGGCTGCACGCTCCGCTTGGCGTGCGACGGGCGTAATTCCACCATCGCCTATTCACGCGCCATCCACACCGGCACACCAGTATTGCTGGACACCCGCTCCCGCACCGCCACCATGGGCGGCGTGGACGTGACCAGCGGATTATCACAGCGTGGCTGGATGACGATACCGGCCGGCAAGAGTCTGACGGTCAATCTCGCCACCGCAGGCAGCGGGTGGGTCAGCTGCTCAAGCCATGACACCTACATTTAAACGTTTTTCCGATTCGGAGGTGCAACACTTATGACCACGGCTTTAGGCATTCGTCCCGACGCGAAATCGCAGGGCGTCAGCCCCCAGGTGCATCGGCATATCATCAGCGCCCAGTGGGCCAGTGACGGCATCATTCAGGGGCTTACCGTGACCGGAGGCACAGGGCTCACCTACACGGTGAGCGCCGGTACCGCATTGATTCAGCCTGACGGCCAGAAGGGCGAGGCGGTGCTCGCTTATTGGCCGGGCGGCGCCACTCCCGCAGTCGCCGCCGGTAACGCCGGATTGAGCCGATACGACGTGATTTGGCTCCGCGCCCACGACCTCGACAAGGGAGACGCGGACAATCAGGTGGTGCTCGGCGTCACTCAGGGCACGCCGGCCGCTGACCCAGACGTGCCGCTCGACCAGGTGCCGTCCGATGTGGTGCGTTTGGCGGCCATGCTCGTGCCCGCCGGCATGACACAAACCAAATCGTGCAGTACGGATGGCGCGGAACGCTACGCCATGCCCTACGGCGCGAGCAAGGGTCTGATAGCTCGGAACGTCCGCAATTACGAGGGTCCGGCGAACATGGGCGACGGAGGCAAGGACTACTACGAGCAGGACACCGTGTTCTACCTGCCGACCGACAGGCTGGTCGAGCTCCGATACACCGCCGCCGCGTGTGCCTGCCGCCACGACAATCCGAAGAAGCCCACCGAGGACGCCACCCAGATGGCCTGCTGGTACGTGGGCTTCCAGGTTGACGGCAAGGACGCGCAGGGCGGGGGAGGTCAATTCCAAGTGTCCCGCGCGTGGCAGCAGGTGCACCTGAACGCCCTGGTGTCATTGCAGGCCGGGTGGCACACCGTGCGCACAAGAAATCATCGCGTCACTTGGGGCGAAAACGTCTATTTCATCTGCCATTCGGATGGCAAGGAGAACTATCCCGGCCGCACCCTGGAAGTGTGGGACCGTGGCGTGAACGTCGGCTAAGGAGGCGCACTCATGGCTTGGCGCGCGTATATCGTGGATACGATCAGCGGACAGCTCTTGTGTCCAATCGACTTGCCGAATTTCAGCTGGTCGGTCAGTGTGGCCGACTCATCGCTTTCCACCACGAAATCCAAGGGTGTGGGACAGGACGAGGTGAGCGGTCTCAAGGTGCCATGGACCGCGGTGCCGGCCAATTCGCCAGGCGAACGCTCACGGCTCCTCGCGCCAGACCGGCGCAGCGTCGCACTCTGCTGGACGAGTCCGCTCGATTCGGAGGATGCCATCGGCACACCAATATTGTGCGGCCTCATCGGACAACGCAAGGACGGGCCACTCGACACCGACTTCAGCCTGACGAGCATTTACGGGCTCTTGGGCGACCGGTATCTGGTGCGCGAGGGAGTCTACGGCACTGCCAATGGCAGCACCAGCACCGACGTCATCAACTTCAACAATCTCTCCTTGCGCGCCATCGCGGCGGAGGCGGGGTGGCTGTGCACCAATGCCAAGCCGGGCGGCGGACTGCCCATCGACTGGCACTACCGAGGAGAGCAAGGCTCGCACCAGCGCGAATACGATTCATGGGATATCCAGAATCTGAAATGCTCGGGCGTGTGGGACAAGATCGCCAACGTGGAAAACGGGCCCGACCTGCAATTGCGTCCGAAACTCTCCGGCGACACCATCCGCTTCGACTTCCTCGCCGGGAGTGACGCGGATCCGAACATCGCGCAGGACACTATCCTCGAGCTTTCCAGCAGCCCGTATGGCGGCACCTTGGAAAACATGACCATCGACCACTTGGGCGCCGTGCACCGTGTCTACGCGTCCGGCTCTGGCACGGACAAGGCGCAGCTCTGCCACCTGTCCGAGGATCTGAGGCTCGTCAACGGCAATCATGAGCCATTCCCGCTCCGCGAGATGGCCTACAGCGACACGGACGCCGCCGACGCGAACCTGCTGCGCCAGCATGCCGACGGTGTCCTTGCCGCGAATCACGCGCCGCTCATGCAGATCAAAGGCGAATTGCACGCCAATGACGTGAGCGTGGACGGCACGCCATTGCATCCACTCGGGAGCTTTTGGCCGGGCGAGACCATGCGTCTCGACATCCAAGGCTTCCCATCGCTTTCCGACGGCGTCTACGAGTGCCGTCTCATGCAGATGAGCGGCGACCAATCGGACAAAGTGAGCTTGATTTTCGACGCCATGGAGGATCCCATGGCCTGAATTTTTCGGAGGTACGCATGGCTTCTCATGTCGAATTGAATCCCGATGATAATGTCCTCGGCCTGAGCCTTGGGATGAAGGCCATGAGATTGGCCTTGACTCAGAAGACGCACAAGGTCGGCACCGTGCGCATCCCTACAGGCGGTGACACGGACGTCATCATCGGCGATGGCGCGCAGGACGGCGCGAACCGCATCGACCGGGACGGCAACCAGTTGCCGTTGGTGGACACGAGCGGAATCGACAAGGCGGCGCAGGACGCACGGAAGGCCGCCGATGACGCCGTCGCGAAGGCGGATGAGGCGATCAAGCAGGGCGAACAGATCCGTCAGGACGCCCAGGCGGGCATCGATGATGCGCGCAAACAGGCGCAGGATGCCGCAGCCAAAGCCGACAAGGCGCGCTCCGACATGCAAGCGGAGATGGATGCGAACAAGCAGGCCGCCGACAATGCGATCGCTAACGTGGACAAGAAGGCGGATAAGGCGCAGTCCGACTTGGAGGCGCAGACGGCTGCTCTCAAATCCAGCATCGCCAACGTGGATGCGAAGGCGGAGCAGGTCAAGGCCGATGCGAGCAAAATCTCGCAGAGGGTGGATGCTGACAAGGCCGCCTTGGACAAGAGCATCGCCAGTGTGGATGCGAAGGCTCAGGCCGCGAGCGACAAGGGCGACCAGCTGGCCGGGCAGATCAGTGACGTGACCACGACCGTCAACGGGCACACGACGAAGCTGGGCGAATTGTCCACGCGTATCGAGGGTGTCGCTTCGGATGGCCAGACCACGGTCAAGAGCCTGACCTCTTTGCAGCAGACCGTGACCGGCCTCAGCTCGACGGTATCGCAGAATACGAAGACCGCTTCGGATGCCATGAGCAAGGTGTCGCAGGTGGAGCAGACCGCCAACGGCATCAGCGCGAACCTGAGCAAGAATTACACCACCACCGCCGATGCCGATGAAAAGTATGCCGCGAAGACGGAGCTTAAGGCCACCGCCGACGGCTTGCAGGCGAATATCACGAGGTCGCAGCAGACCGCCGATGGTGCCGTGACTGCGGCTTCCAAGGCGCAGGCCACGGCGGACGGTTTCGGCGCGACCCTGTCCAAGGACTACCAGACCACTGCCGCGAGCGACGAGAAGTATTCGACGAAGGCGGATTTGAAGGCCACGAGTGATTCCATATCCTCGTCACTGTCATCGGTCAAACAGACGGCGGATGGCGCCGTGACCGCCGCGTCGAAGGCTCAGCAGACCGCGGATGCCGTGACTCTGAATCTGTCCAAGAACTACCAGACGAAGGCTCAGAACGATGCGGTGTATGCGACGAAGACGAGCCTGAAGGTCACTTCGGACTCTCTAAGCGCCAGTATTTCGTCTACTGCGAAGACCGCACAGAGTGCCGTCGATAAGGCGACGAATCTCGAAGCGAATCTCAACGGGTTCAAGACGACTGTCAGCCAGACGTATACCACTAAAACTGATTTCAATAATCTTACGATTGGTGGAACGAATCGAATTGTTCTTACCGGTGTAAAACCAGGCCGTATTGACTCTGTAGGAAATGTCGGATTCGATGCTGCAAAAAATGATCATTGCTATACTGTTCCGGTTTCAGCAGAACGGAATACAAAGTATACGATTTCAGGTTCAATTACAACGCCTAACGGTTGCTATATTTCAGTAGCATTTTATGATGAAAATGGGAAGTTTATTTCACGTCCAATTGGTGCATATAGTGCTACAGAAGCATCATGGAAGTATGTATTTACAAGTCCTGCTAATGCAGTTACAATGCGATCATCATTCCCAGTCATTTTCAAAGGAAAAATAAAACTCGAAAAAGGCACCAAACCAACCGATTGGTCTCCAGCCCCTGAAGATCTTCAACCAGCAGGAGATTACGCAACCAACAGTTCTGTTACCCAGACTGCGAATTCCATCAAAGCTCAGGTCACTGAAGTCTCCAAGACCGCAAACGGTGCAATGTCCAAAGCCACTACAGTGGAACAGACTGCTAATGGCCTTAGCAGTAAGATCACTGAACAGGGTAAGACACTCAATGCGACCGTCAAGACTGCGAACGAGGCGAAGAGCACCGCCGACAGCAATAAACAGACCATTTCACAGGTCAAAACCACTGCTGACAGTGCCGTGAATCGTGTCAGCAGTCTGGAACAGAACCTCGATGGTTTCAAATCCACTGTCGCGAAGACCTACCAGACCAAAGACGGAATGTCCGCCTACGCCACGACCAGCGCGCTGAAGCAGACCTCCGGCAGCATCACCGCCGAAGTATCAAAAGTCTCCCAGACCGCCACTGGCGCCCTCAATAAGGCGACAAGTGTAGAACAGACCGCCAACGGTCTTTCGACCAAGATCACCGAACAGGCTAAGACTCTCAATGCAACCGTTACTACAGCCAACGAAGCGAAGAGTACCGCTGACAGTAATAAGACCACTATTAGTCAGACCGCTAACCTTGTCGATGCGGCACTTGCAGGTGACAACCTCATCACCGATGGTGGGTTTGAATCGACTGAATGGTGGAAGGGACTTAAGACCCCATTCCGTATTTCTATCGGATCATTTTATCATGGCAAACATGTTCTGGTCTGCGATGCGGCCACCGGAGATAACCGATGCCCGTTGACTCATGAGAAAGGCATGGCTGGGACAGCCACCACGATACCGGTCACCAAGGGACGCACGTATCGCCTGTCGGGATACTGTGCCTGGTATTCGTCGGTCCCGTCGAACGTCAATCCGTCCGCTGACAAACTCAGATTGGCAAAACCTGACGGATCATTTATTGCCGAAGCTCAATGCAGCAAATCAACGTCATGGTCGGAAACGCATGTCGATTGGAAGTGTCCCGATGATGGTTCGATCACTTCGGTCAGAATCGAGGTGATGCACCAAGCCAATGGAAGCATTCTATGGGATGACGTCGCATTCCGTGATATTACCGAAGCCGCTGAGACATCCAATCGAGTTTCTTCTGTCCAACAGAACCTTGATGGCTTCAAGACCACGGTCTCTAACACTTACCAGACCAAGGCTGGGATGTCCTCCTATGCGACCACATCCCATCTGACGCAGACGGCGAACCAGATCCGCGGCGAAGTGAGCGAGAAATACCAGTCCAAGGACGGTATGAGCTCTTACGCCACGAATTCCGCCCTGACGCAGAAGGCGAATGAGATCACAGGCAAGGTGCAGGAGGTCGCCAAGACCACCCAAGGCAACACGACCACCATCAGCCAGGTCAGCCAGAAGGCTGACAAGATCAACACGACCCTGTCGCAGAAGATCGACGGCAAGGCCGACGTGAGCCGCGTCAGCTCATTGGAACAGAATCTCAGCGGTTTCAAGACCACTGTGGCGCAGTCGTATCAGCCGAAAGGTGATTATCCGACCCGCTCCGACATGCAATCCAGCATCAGCCAGACCGCATCCTCGATCAAAAGCGAAGTCGCGAACACATACACCACGCAGACCGCGACCGAGGCATTGAGGAAGAGCGCGACCCGCACGTTCACGATGGGTGGCGCGGCCGGCAAGGCGAAGTGGGTGAAACTCGGCTATCTCACCAGCAACGGCGACTCATCATCGGTGCTCATCCACGTGTACTCCGGCAACGGGTGGAACGGCAACCCCGACCAGAACGCCGAGTTCGAGATCTTCATCAAGGACGGATCGCAAGCCTCAGCATCCGCCAATGGCGCGTTCGGCGTGAGCGTGAACCGCATCCGCAACGCGGACGGCGTGAAGGTCAAGGTCATGGCGTTCAGCTCCACCACGTGCGACATCTGGGCGTACATGCCGTGGGCGTATTGGAATGGCCATTACACGCTGCATGGTAACTACAAGTCGTGGCAGGACGGTCCGAACTGCGGTGGCACGAGGATCCAGGACGCGGAACCCACGTCGGGCACCGCGCAGAACCTCGCCTACGACACGCTCAGCACAAGGTCGTATGTCGACCAGACGGCCAAGAGCGTGGCCTTGGGTGTGGTGCAATCCTACAAGGGTTCCGACGGGTCCGGGCTCGCGACGAAGTCGGACATCACGGCCGCGAAGGACAGCATCACCAGCAGCGTGAGCAGCACGTATGCCACGAAAACCGGTGTCACGCAGGAAATCTCGTCGAAAATCACCCAGAACAACAACAGCCTGGACGTGAAGTTCTCCACCAAGGTGGAGACGCAGAACGCGCAGAACAAGGCCAACACCGCCGACTCGCACGCGACCAACGCGCAATCCCGCGTCGGAAGCCTTGAGGATTGCATCAACTTCACCGCGTCCGGTGTGCGCGTCGGCAAACGGTCAAACGGCAAGTTCACCGGCGTTTCCGCGCTCGTCAACACCAACGGCACTTTCGACCTGCTCGACGCTTCTGGCAATCTCCTGACGCGCATCAATCAGCATCGATTCCAGGTGACTGGTGATGACGGCACCGGCAGTGGCTATTTGTCGCTTTCGCAGGATGGCATCAACATCACCGTCCAGCCCACCGCCGACACGTCGAATACCTACCACATCCAGGTGGGCAAGTCCGGCGTCGGCATCACCGCTCCGGACGGGTCGAGCATCGAATGCTCGGCTTCGGGTGGGTTGAACATCGAGACCGTGAAATACGGCAAGATCTCCATCGGCTCCGGCGGCCTGCAGTTCACCAACGACCAGGGCTGGGGATTGAGACTCTCCGCCGCGGGCTGGAGCCTGAAATGGGCAGGGAACCACACGCTCGCCACCGGACCGGCCGCGGGCAAGCTTTACATCGACGGCCGCGAAATCGTGACCAGATAACACAAGGAGGAAAAATGACCGATGAAACCACCGCTACCAATGCCGCCGCTGCCGACGTGCAGGACGGCATCCTCGACCTGCGCCCACCCAAGAGTGGCATCGTCTACCAGCTTTTGCGCTTGGGCCTGACATTCGACCACAAGGACGCTGACGGCGAGACATGGACTGACTATCAGCGTGGCGTCACCGCGACCTTCACGGACCGGCAGGCCACCGAGGCCACCATCGCGGACATGGACACCAAGGACAGCGAGACCATCACCGCCACCCAGCTCGCACAAGTCACCGAAATCAAGACATGGCGCAGTGACGGAGCCGAGGACTGATGCCACCGCTCGACCTCTTCTCAAGCCAGGAATTCTGGACGGCGGTGATCGTCGCACTGGTCGGCGGCGGAGGAGTCGGAGCCATCATCGGCGCCATCTCCAGCCGCCGCAAGGACACTGCGCAGATAGCCGCCCAAGCCTGCGACATTCTGACCGATTCAGTCATCAAGCCTTTGCGCGAGCAGGTCGAATCGCAGGAGGAGCAGATACAGCATCTGGAATCGCAGCAGCGGAAGTATTTCACGCTCACGGCCTACACCCGCGACCTTTTCCATTGGCTTGGCTTGTTCTGCGAGATCATCGAGCCGGAATTCCTCAAACGTCATCCGAAGCCGCATCTACCGGACGAATTGCGCGCGGATGTCGCACCCGAGACCTTGGAGGAGCGATGACGTCCATCGGCATCCTCTGCATCCTCTGTGCGCTCGTCCTCGTCTTCAACCACGGCGCGCACCTGCGCTGACAATCATTTTTCAAGGCCATCTCCTCGGAGGTGGCCTTTGCCATATCTAAGGAGGCAATCATGGCGGAACACGCCAACGAAAAACAAACCACCAATCTTCCCGGATTGACCGGCGAACGGGTCAAGGCCGGCGTGACCATCGTTGTCACCCTCTACGCTTTGGTCAACGCCGGTCTCAGTCTGGCCGGAATCAATCCGCTGCCATTCACGGACGAGCAGGTGAGCGCTTCGGTTTTCGGCGTCATCGGCATCGCGGGCACGATCTACGGCTGGTGGAAGAACCAGAACATCACGTCCGCGAGCCTCGCGGGACAACAGCTCGTGGACGCCCTGAAGAAGGAGGGCGTGGTCTACGGCGTCAGCGCCGCGAAGAACGCGGCCCTGAGCGCCGCGGCAGCCGTGGCCAAGACCACGCCGAAGACTGCCGCCGAATCGGCCGAATCGACGGACACGGACAACACCGTGGCAGACTCCGACTTTGTGCCGGGCGGTGACGTCCAGTGACCGGCGCAGGCTTCGCACTATGGCGCGGCAGTCCGAACCACTACCAGGGGCGTAATGGCCTGCATGTCGACCACATCACCCTGCATATCATGGTCGGTCGATTGGCCGGCACGGACTCGTGCTTCATGCGCTCCAGCTTCCAAGCCGCCAGGTCCGGCGGCGCCGCCAGCGTCTACCAGTGGGTGGACGAGGCGAACGGCTCGTGGGCCGACGCCAACTGGCAATCCGATTGCAGCGGCATCACCATCGAGCACGGGGGCGGCATGGGCGGAATTCCCGTCACCGATGCGGAGGTCGAGGCCAGCGCCAGACTGTGCGCCGACATCGCCCGCCGATACGGGTGGAAGACGCTGTGGCACGACGCCAGCGGCAATCGCGCCGGCAATATCGTCCTGCATCGAGAGGTGCCGGGCACGGACCACTACGGGTGTCCCGACAGGTGCGTCAACGCGCTGCCGGTGGACAGGATCATCAAGAGAGCAAACGAATTATTGGGAGGAGACGACATGTCAGCTGAAGACGTGTGGAATTTTCGACAGAATGGTGTCCTGATGCGTGATCGCCTGCAGGGCACGGACGCGGCCGCGAACGCCACGAAGAAGGAGCTGTTCAGGCTTTCGCAGTGGGACAGGAACACCCACGCGTCCGCCTTGGGCAATCTCGTGGTCGAACAGCCGGTGCATGGTGGTGCAAAATTGGGCGACCGTGTGGCCGGCATCGATGCGAAGACCAGTCAATTGGTCACGCAGGTGGCGGCTTTGACCGAGGCGGTCAAGACCCTCGCCGAGAGCAAGGGCGCCGACCCCGACCAGATCGCCGCCGCGGTCGAGAAGGCCGTCAAGGCCAAGCTCGACAAGCTCAGGATCACCGTCATGGACGGTTCCGACGAAAAATAAGTGTTGCACCTGTTTCAGGCACAACACTTAACCGTGAGTGATTTTCGGGTGTGAGAAAATTCCCGCATTCGAATGCTTGTGGAGATTTTTGCACCTGTTTTTTAATACGCGCCCCTCTCTCAGCTGATGCTGGGGGAGGGGCGTTTTCGTGTTTCCGGCGGGTGTATCATACGGAGAAAGCAGAAAAATAGAGTCTACTTTGAGTGACACTCAGGTGGTGGAAACACGAAACTCCAAGCGTGGCAACGCATGTAGAAACCTCATTGCTATAAACCGTGCTTATAACGACACTCAAATTTTCTTGATGTCTTATAGCTGGCGGTTTTGTGATAGCTTGAGCGGGTTGCATTGTTCATATCAGATGGAGGATTCATGTCCGCTCTTACTTCCGTCTCCGGTTTCCCGCGCATCGGCCAGAACCGTGAGCTGAAGAAAATCATCGAAGCGTATTGGAAGGGCAACACCACCCTCGACGAGATGCGTGCCACCGCCAAGGAACTGCGCGCCAAGCATTGGAAGCTGCAGCAGGCCGCCGGCATCGACCTGATTCCGAGCAACGACTTCAGCTATTACGACCAGATGCTCGACACTGCCATCCTGCTCAACGTCATTCCGCAGCGCTACCAGCGTCTCGCCTTCGAGAACCCGGAAGAGACCCTCTTCGCAATGGGCCGCGGCTATCAGGGCGAGAAGGGCGACGTGACCGCCCTGCCGATGAAGAAGTGGTTCACCACCAACTACCACTACCTCGTGCCGGAAATCGACTCCGCCACCGACATCAAGCTCAACAGCACCAAGCCGTTCGACGAATTCAACGAGGCGAAGGCGCTCGGCATCGCCACCAAGCCGGTGCTCATCGGCCCGTACACCTTCCTCAAGCTCGCCCGCAATCCGCAGGCCGAGGAGCTCGACTACGACAAGGGCCTCGTCAACGCGGTCGCCGCGGTGTACGCCGAAGTCGTCGCCAAGTTCGCCGAACTGGGTGCGCAGTGGATCCAGATCGACGAACCGTACCTCGTGCTCGACAAGGAGCCGGGCGATGTCGAACTGTTCAAGAGCCTGTACGCCAAGATCCTGCCCGCCCGCGAAGGCAAGGTCAAGGTGCTGCTCAACACCTACTTCGGACATATCGCCGACGTGTACGAAACCGTCAACCTGCTCGGCTTCGACGGTATCGGCCTGGACCTGAACGAAGGCAAGGACGAAAACCTCGCCGCCGTCGAAAAGTACGGCGTGGCAGAAAACACCACCATCTTCGCCGGCGTGATCAACGGCCGCAACATCTGGCGCAACAACTACGCCGTGAGCCTCGGCCTGGTCGACGCGCTGAAGCAGGTCACCGCCAACGTGGCCGTCTCCACCGCCAGCTCCCTGCTGCACGTGCCGTTCAGTACCGAAGGCGAGGACGGTCTCGCCGACGACGTGCGCAAGCACTTCGCCTTCGCAGTCCAGAAGCTCGACGAACTGCACGAAGTCGCCGTGCTTGCCGACGCTTCCGACGACGAGAAGAAGGCATCCGCCGAACTCGCAGCCAACCAGGCGCTGTTCGACGGCACCCGCGTCGCCGCCGATCCTGCGGTCGCCAAGCGAATCGCAAGCCTTACCGACGCCGACTTCGTACGTCAGCCGGCACGCGCCGAACGCCAGAAGGAGCAGCGTGAGGCGCTGAACCTGCCGCTGCTGCCCACCACCACCATCGGCTCCTTCCCGCAAACCAAGGAAGTGCGCGCCGAACGCGCCAAGCTGCGCAAGGGCGAGATCACCAAGGCCGAATACGACGAATTCATGAAGAACCAGATCGACGCCTGCATCAAGCATCAGGAGGAAATCGGCCTCGACGTGCTCGTCCACGGCGAATTCGAACGCAACGACATGGTCGAATACTTCGGCCAGAACCTCAACGGCTTCCTGTTCACCAAGAACGCGTGGGTGCAGTCCTACGGCACACGTTGCGTCAAGCCTCCGATCGTGTGGGGCGACGTATCCCGCGCCAACCCGATCACCGTGGAATGGAGCGCCTACGCGCAGTCCCGCACCGATCATGTGATGAAGGGCATGCTCACCGGTCCGGTCACCATCCTCAATTGGTCCTGGCCGCGCGAGGACATCACCCACGAGCAGCAGACCCAGCAGCTCGCGCTCGCCATCCGCGACGAAGTGCTCGATTTGGAGAAGGCCGGCATCAAGGTCATCCAGATCGACGAGGCCGCACTGCGCGAGAAGCTGCCGCTGAGGAAGACCGACTGGCACAAGAAGTACCTCGACTGGGCCATTCCGGCGTTCCGTCTGGTGCATTCCGCCGTCAAGCCGACCACGCAGATCCACACGCACATGTGCTATTCGGAGTTCAACGACATCATCAAGGACATCGACGCGATGGACGCCGACGTGATCTCCTTCGAAGCCTCCCGTGGCGACCTTGTGGTGCTCGACGCCATCCACGACGCCAACTTCGAAACCGAAGCCGGCCCGGGCGTGTACGACATCCACTCTCCGCGCATTCCGTCCGAACAGGAGATCGAGGACCGCATCTACGAGATCCTGAAGAAGATGGACGTCGAAAAGGTGTGGATCAACCCGGACTGCGGCCTGAAGACCCGTGGCAACGCCGAAACCTGGCCGAGCCTGGAGAACCTCGTCGCAGCGGCCAAGGCCGTGCGCGCCAAACTCGCCAAGTAAGGCCGGCATAGGCATAAACAGGCAAGATTTCCAAGGAATCACATGCATTCGCCAATCTTCTCGCTGGAGGTGTTCCCTCCCAAGCGCACCAGCCCTGTAGGTACCATCTACGATACGTTGGATGGCCTGCAGGGGCTGGACCCCGACTTCATCTCCGTCACCTACGGCACCGGCAAATCGTCCGACCGCACGCTGACCGCACGCATCGCGCATACGGTGAACGAATACGGCATTCCGGCCGTGGCGCACCTGACCGCGCAATACCTTGACAAAGACGACGTGAACGAGGCGCTCGACCTGTTCGACCAAGCCAAAGTCTCCGGCGTGCTCGCTTTGCGAGGCGACCGTGTGGAAGGAGCCGAACCGGCGGGAGTGTTCGACCATGCGAGCGATCTGGCGGCCTACATCCGCGAGAAGCGTCCTAATCTCAAGATCTACGGCGCCTGCTATCCGGAAAAGCACCCGCAGGCGGCCACGCTTGAGGAGGATATCGACAATCTCAAGAAGAAGGTCGACGCGGGCGTAAGCCACCTCATCTCCCAGCTGTTCTACGACAACGAGGATTTCCTTCGATTCGTGGACAAGGCTCGTGCCGCCGGCATCGACGTTCCGATCGAAGCCGGCATCATGCCGGTGATGAACGCGAAGTCGGTGCTGCGCATGTCGAAGATGTGCGAATCGCGTGTTCCTGAAAAACTTGCCGTCCTACTTGACAAGTGGGGGAGTGACACCGCGCTGCTTAAAGAGGCGGGTATCGCCTACGCGTCCGAACAGATCTGCGACTTGGCGGCACGCGGCGTCGACGGCGTGCACCTGTACACGATGAACCATCCATGCGTCAGCCGGCGTATCTGGTCCAACGTCAAACCATTCTTCGTCTGATTCAGACGATGCAACAAACACGAAAGGGATGATTTCCGGCAACTGTCGGAAACCGTCCCTTTCGCCATACTTACGGATATGAACGATTACTATGGGAACCATGGCTTCTTCTACGCATCAGTTTGAGGTGCTCGATCTGATTCGGGCGGGATTGCAGGATCTGGGCGCGGCACGCACGCTGCTTGACGAGTTGCGCGCCGATGGCATCGACGACGACCGGCTATGCCTGCTGATGAAAACATTGGAACAGACCTGCGAGCCCGACATCGCGCTACGCAACCTCGTCGACATCATCAAAGCGTTGCAAAGCCAAGGCCGCGACTTCCACCAGGTCATCACCGACGACGCCGGACTCGTACGACTCGTCACCGTGCTCGGCGTGTCCGACGGAATGGGCAAGCTCATGCGCTTCCGCCCCGAACTCGTCATGGCCGCAGCCAGCGACTCATGCGAAAGCCATCTGTACAACCACGCGCAACGCCGCGCGCATGTCCTCGAAGCGGTCGGTGCCGACCCGGCCGACAATCGCATGCCAAAAGCCACGAAACCACTCGCCGAAGCGGCGACCGCGCTACGGCAGACCTACAGAAAACAGCTCGCCGCCATCATGGCGCAGGACGCCACCGCGGACGACCCAATCGAAATACAACCGAGAATCAGCCAGGAACTGTCCGATCTTGCCGACGCGGCCCTGGAAGGCGCACTCGCCATCGCCCGCAACGAAGTGGACGGCAGCGAACACGTGCGCTTCGCCATCATCGGCATGGGCAAGCTCGGCGCACGCGAACTCAACTACGTATCCGACGTGGACCTCATCTACGTGGTGGAACCGGCGGACGCGGACACCAACGGCATGACCCTCAACCGTGTCGGCACCAAAATGGCCACCACCCTGCAGCGCGTATGCCAATCCGTCATCATGGGCGTCGCCGAACCTACATTGTGGCAGATCGATGGCGGACTGCGCCCCGAAGGCAAGGACGGCCCGCTCGTACGCAAACTCGAATCGCACGAAGCCTACTACGAACAGTGGGCGGAAAACTGGGAATTCCAAGCCCTGCTCAAGGCCCGCCCCGTGGCCGGTGACCCCGACCTCGGCCAAGCGTACATGGACATGACCCGACCGTTCGTATGGACCGCCTCCAAACGCGACAACTTCGTCTACGACTGCCAGCAGATGCGCAAACGAGTCGAAGACCTCATCCCCGCGCCCCTGAAGGACCGTGAAATCAAACTCGGCCGCGGAGGCCTACGAGACGTGGAATTCACCGTGCAGATGCTCCAACTCGTCCACGGCCGCGCCGACGAGACCCTGCGCACCAGCTCCACCCTCGAATCGCTGCAACGCCTCGCCGAAGGCGGATACGTCTCACGCAGACAAGCCAAGAAGCTCTCCTGGGACTACCGCTTCGAACGCGTCATGGAACACCGCCAGCAAATGTGGGCGCTCAAACGCACCCACCTGTTCCCGGACCTCGGCAAAGCCAGTCTCGGCGGCATCGAACGCAAACGCGACACCAACGACGACGAACTCAACCACAACCTCGAACTGCGCAGACTCGCCCGGGCCTTCCACATGCACCCCGAGGAACTCGTCGACAAATACGACGAAACCCGACGTGAAGTGCGCCACCTGCACATGGACATCTACTACCGGCCCATGCTGCCCATCAACGCCGGCCTCGACGACGAACAAGTGGAACTGTCCGCCAACGCCATGCAGGAACGCTTCGCCTCCATCGGATTCGCCGACCCCGACGCCGCCATGCGCCACGTCACCGCACTGACCGCCGGCATCTCCCGTGCCGCGAAAATCAACCGCATCCTCCTGCCCGCCGCCCTCCAATGGCTCGGCGAAGGGCAGAACCCCGACATGGGACTGCTCAACTGGCGCAAACTCGAAGAACACTTTGGCACGGACAGCGAATACCTCGGCTTCCTGCGCGACTCGCCGTCCGCCGCGCAACGCCTGTGCCACATCCTGTCCAATTCGCGGTTCCTGGGCGACGCGCTCAACAAATCCGTCGAATCCGTCACCTGGCTCGGCAGCGACAACGACCTGCAGCCACGCTCACGCGAAAGCCTCGACGTGCAGACACACGCCTCACTCGAACGCAACGCAGGCAGCATCAACGACTTCGCCAACTCCATCCGCGCCATGCGACGCCACGAAATCGAACGCATCGGACTAGGGTGGATGAGCGGCGTCATCGACGACAAGGCGTCGCTCGCAGGTATGACCGACGTATACGACGCGGCCATCGACGCATCGCTCACCTGGGCCATCCGCCACCAAACGCAGGAAATGGGACTCGACGAAGCGCCGGCGGCAATCGCCGTCATCGGCATGGGACGCTACGGCGGCAGGGAAGTGAACTTCAGCTCCGACGCCGACGTCATCATCATCTACCGGCCGTCCGATAACGCCGACGACAACCAAGCCAACCTCTTCGCACGCAAAGTGCAGGAAGACCTCCGCGCCATCCTGCAAGGACCGACCACGCTCGAACCCAAAATCGAACTCGACATGGACCTGCGGCCCGAAGGCAAAAACGGACCCCTCGTGCGCTCCTACGCGTCCTGCGAGGAATACTACCGTTCCTGGGCGAGCACATGGGAGCACCAGGCGCTCCTGCGTGCGCGTTACGCGGCAGGCGACGCGGCGCTCGCCGAGGATTTCCTGATGAACGTCGCCGACCCGCTGCGCTATCCGAAGATCGATTTGACGGAGGCGCAGGTCGCCGAAATACGCAAGCTCAAGGCGCGTATGGAAGCCGAGCGATTGCCGCGCGGCGTGCGTAGGGACCGTCACCTGAAGCTGGGCAAAGGTGGTCTGTCCGACGTGGAATGGACGATTCAGCTGCTGCAGTTGCAGCATGCCGGCGACAACGCGAACCTGCGAGTCAACGGCACGATGCAGGCGTTGGACGAGTTGGAGCGGCGCAAGCTGGTTTCCGCCGGCGACGCCGTCGTATTGCGACGCGCATGGTGGATGTGCACGGCCGCGCGCAACGGCAGCTACCTGTGGAGCGGGCGCGTCAACCAGGCGGATATCCTGCCGGATGACACGTATTCGCTGGGAGGACTCGCCGTCTATCTCGGATACGACGCGAATCGCGGACAGCATTTCGAAAACGATCTGCTTGCCGTAATGCGCAAGGCGCGCGACGTGACGGAACGTCTGTTCTACGGCCTTTCATGAAACGATTCGAGCGGGCGCTCGGTGAACACGCGGTGAACGCTCCGGGTCAGTGTTTCGGGCTATAGTTGGCTAGGTCACTTTCAGTGGCCACCTTCAACCACAAGTTGCATGAAAGGTGAGCCGTTGTCCTCAGTACTCGAACCGGCGGTCGAAACGCCGATGGTCGGAAAAAGCGTCATCACTCTCGATGATCTTTCCATTCGTCAGATTCAGGAAATGCTGCACAAAGCGCAGTACATCGATTCCCATCGTAAAGAAGTGGCACACACCTGCGAAGGCAGGGTGCTTGCCACTTTGTTTTATGAGCCGAGCACGCGCACGCGTCTGAGTTTCGAAACCGCCATGCTGCGCCTCGGCGGCAAGGTGATCGGTTTCGCCGGCGCCCAGCTCGCCTCCGTCACCAAGGGCGAGACGATCGCCGACACGTTGAAGACGGTGTCCAACTACGTCGACGTGGTGGCCATCCGCCATCCGAAGGAAGGCGCCGCGCTGGTCGCATCCCGCGCCGCCTCCGTGCCGGTCATCAACGCGGGCGACGGCGGACACATGCATCCGACGCAGACGCTCGCCGACCTGGCCACGCTTCAATCGCGCTTCGGCCGTGTCACCAACCTGACCGTCGGCCTGTGCGGCGATCTGACCTTCGGCCGCACCGTGCACTCCCTGATCGAAACACTGTGCCGCTTCGGCAACGTCAACTTCGTGCTCATCAGCCCCGACGAGCTCAAGACCCCGCAGTACGTGCTTGACCGCATCAACGCCACCGAATCCTGCTCCTACACCGAAGTCAAGGATCTGGTCTCCGTCATCGGCGATCTTGACGTGCTGTACATGACCCGCGTGCAGAAAGAACGTTTCTTCAACGAGGACGATTATCTGCGTCTGCGTGACACCTACATCCTCGACGAAGCCAAGATGGCGTACGCCAAGAAGGACATGACCGTGCTGCACCCGCTGCCGCGCGTCAACGAAATCGCCGTGGAAGTCGACGACGATCCGCGTGCAGCCTACTTCGAACAGGTCAAGAACGGTATGCTCATGCGCATGGCATTGGAAAGCTCGGTGGTCGGTGACGAACTGCCGGGATACGAACCGCTCGCAGCCAAGGAGGTTGAAGCCTGATGGAAGTCACCAGCATTCAGAACGGCATCATCATCGATCACGTGCCCGCCGGAACCGCGCTCAAGGTACTTGAGTATCTGAAGATCGACCCGTCCAAAACCAAGCTCGCGTTGATCATGAACACCGACAGCCACATGTACGGCACGAAGGACATCATCAAAATCGAGGATGAGACCGAATCCATCGACCTCGACGTGCTCGGCCTCGTGGCGCGCACCGCGACCGTCGGCATCGTCCGCGGCGGCAAAATCGTCGAAAAGAAGAAGCCGACCCTGCCGGAACATGTCGTCAACATCATCAAATGCGTGAACCCGCGCTGCGTCACCACCACCGAGCCTGCGGTGCAGATGTTCCATCTGGTGCATTCCGACCGTCAGGAATACCGTTGCGACTACTGCGACGAGGAAGCGAAGTTCTGAAATCATGACCCTCACCCTTCACGACATCAAGGTCTGGAACACCGGCGAAGTCATTGACCTCGTCGTCCCCTCCGACACGGACGCGTCCGTGGACGCCTCGGCGATGACCATCGCCCCCGGATTCGAAGACCCGCACGTGCATTTCCGCGATCCCGGACAGACCTACAAGGAGTCCATGATCTCCGGCTGCGCGGCGGCGGCATCCGGCGGATACACGAACGTGCTCATCATGCCAAACACCGTGCCGGCCATGGATGGCGTGAAGGTGGAGGCCGGCCAGCCGGGCGCCTCCGAAGTGCTCGACGCCGAATACGACACGGTCATCGATTACCTGCAGCATTACGAGGCCGCTCATGGCGTGAAACTGCCGGTGCGCTACGACCTATGCGTATGCGCCTCAAAGGGGCGTGCCGGCCATGAGGCCACCGAAGTGGCCGACTGGATCGGCTACCTGCCCGAACATGGCGACGAGCATAAGGACGCCTACCAGCTGGCGCATCCGGTGACCGCCATCAGCGATGACGGTTCCGCGGTGACCCCCAGCATTCTCGAACAGGTGTTCGAAAACGTCAAGGAGTCGGGACTGTACCTCATCGAGCATTGCGAACACCACGACACCGGCGCGGTCAATGACGGTCCGGTGTCCCGCAAGCTTGGCGTTCCAGGCATTCCGGAGGACACGGAACTCAAAATCGTCGAACGCGACATTGACATGTCCCGCAAAACCGGCGTGCACGTGCACTTCCAGCACGTCAGCACCGCGATCTCCTTCGACGCCATCCGCAAAGCCAAGGCCGAAGGACTTCCGATCACCTGCGAGACCGCGCCGCATTACATCGCATTGAACGACGAGGCGCTGCTTAAGTACGGCACTTTGGCCAAAATGAACCCGCCGCTGCGCTCCGAAGCGGACCGCCAGGCCACCATCGCAGCCGTCGCCGACGGCACGGTCGATTTGTTGGCCACCGACCATGCGCCCCACACCATGGAAGAGAAGGAACTCGGCTTCCTCGACGCGCCCAACGGCATCATCGGGCTGGAATGCGCATACGGCGTCTGCCACAAGGTACTTGTCGACGGCGGATTCATTTCCGACGAACGTCTCATCGAACTCATGTCCACCGGTCCGGCCGAACTCATGGGCCACGACAAAACGGACATCACGGCGGTGCTCGACGACTACGCCGACGCCGTGCCGGGAGACGACGACACCAAGCGCGTGCTTGATCTGGGCCGCGTGCCCGAAAGCGACCAGGTGGATCTCGTGGTGCTGAACACCGGAGAGGAATGGACCGTCGACCCGGAGAAGTTCCACTCCTCGGCACGTAACACCCCATTCGGCGGATGGCAGGTCACCGGCCGGCCGCTCGCCACCATCATCGGCTCGAAGCTGGCCTTCAGCCGCATCGACAAGGAGGACTGATGGACCGTCTGATCGAAGCCATCGAAGACAAGCAGAATCCAAGCGTCGTGGGACTCGACCCCACCGAAGCGCTGGTGCCGAAGCAGGTCGTGGCCAGCTTCGCCGAGGAAATCGCCGAACAGGTGGAGGATCCGACGGAAGCGCCGGCAGCCCAACTGTCCGTCGCCTTCTTCGAATTCAACCGCGCCATCATCGACGCAGTAGCCGACATCGTCCCGGCCGTCAAACCGCAGATCGCCATGTATGAGGCGCTCGGACCAGCCGGCATCGACGCCTACAGCATGACCTGCGAATACGCCAAACAGCAGGGACTGTACGTCCTCGGCGACGTCAAGCGCGGCGACATCGGCTCCACCGCAGCCGCCTACGCCCACCATCTGAGCGGTGTGAACGCGGGGGAGCGCGCTTTCGACCCGTGGCATGAGGACGCGGTCACCGTGAACCCCTACCTCGGCACCGACGGCATCACCCCGTTCGTCGAAGCCGCCACTGGTGCCGACAAGGACATCTTCGTACTGGTACGCACCTCCAATCCATCCAGCAGCGAACTGCAGGAACTCGAACTCGCCTCAGGCGAGCGCGTGTACGAGCATATCGCCGGCCTCGTGGAAGGCTGGGGAGCCGAAACCATCGGCGCGAACGGGTATTCCCGTGTCGGCGCGGTGGTCGGAGCCACCCATCCCGAGGAAGGCAAGGCGTTGCGGGCGCGCATGCCGCACACGTTCTTCCTGGTCCCCGGTTACGGCGCGCAGGGCGGTACCGCCCAAGGCGTGGCCGGCATGTTCGACAAAGACGGCATGGGCGCGCTCGTCAATTCGTCGCGTGGCATCATCGGAGCCTGGAAGAAGTCCGGCAAATACAGCGAATCCATGAGCGCAGACGATGCGCTCGACTTGGTCGCCGAATCGGCGCGCGAGGCCGCGAAGGACATGCGCGACAATCTGCGCGCGGTACTGCCGTAAGCTACCAGAACAATCGAACGAAACACAGGAAAGGGAGTCATGACCGCCGCAGCAACGTTCATGCCGACCGTCGGCCAGGCGAGGGAAGCGGGATTCTTCCCCAGCAGGCACACGGTCGAAATCGTCGACAACCGCATGCTGGCCGATGGCGTGTACCGATTGACATTCCGCGACGAATTCATCGCGGGACATGCCAAGCCGGCGCAGTTCGTCGACGTGTATTCCAACAATCCGAGCAGACTGATGCCCCGCCCGTTCGGCGTGGCCGAAGTGGATGGCGATGAGGTGAGCCTTATCTTCGCCGTCGTCGGCAAAGGCACCGCCGAATTCTCCGAATTGCGTGCGGGCGACACCATTCGGGTGATGGGTCCTCTCGGCAACTCCTTCAACACCAAGGAGAACGCGAACTACGTGCTGGTGGCCGGCGGTCTCGGCGTGCCGCCGCTGGTGCGCGCCGCGCAGGCCATCGCCGAATCGGAGGGGTCGACGAGCACCGCGGTGTTCGGATACCGCAACGTGCGTTTCGGAGACGGATACGTCGGCCGGTACGCGGACAAGACATACAGCATCGACGAATCCGAAGGCAATGTCGTAACGCTCCTTGACCGTATTGAAAATGAACTGGTGAACGGCGAGCTGAAGCCGGTCATCCTCTCATGCGGGCCGTTGCCGATGATGAAGGCCGTCGCCGCATGGGCGGCGAAACGCGGCATCGAGGCACAGCTGAGCTTGGAACAGCGCATGGGCTGCGGATACGGCACATGCGTGCTGTGCACCGTCGACACCGCCGAAGGACGATTGAAGGTCTGCTCGGACGGACCTGTGTTCACCCGCGAACAATTGGGATGGGGGGAGTGAGCATGACCGCAGAACAACATGCGAACCTGTACGAACAGCACGAATGGAAGCATCCCACCCAGGTGGCTGGTATCCCGTGGAAGAATCCGGTGGCGACCGCTTCCGGCACGTTCCAATATGCTGCCGTGCGCTGGTTCTATGACGTGAGCCAGCTGGGCGCCGTCACCACCAAAGGCGTGTCTCCGGTGCCATGGGAAGGCAATCCTGGCATCCGTACTGCGGAAGGCCCCTCCAGCAACATCAACGCCGTCGGCCTGCAGAATCCCGGCGTGGACCATTACCTTGAGGACGATCTGCCGAAACTCAAGGCCATCAACGCCACCGTCATCGCCAACGTCGCCGGACACTGCGACGACGACTACGCGGAAGTCGTGTCCAAACTCGACGATTCCCCGGCCGACATGCTGGAAATCAACGTGAGCTGTCCGAACGTGTCCGCAGGCGGCATGAGCGTCGGCACCGACCCGGTGGCTTTGAGCCGCCTCATCACCAGACTGCGCAAGCTCACCGACAAGAAGATGATCGTCAAACTCACCCCGAACGTCACCGACATCACCGTGCCGGCACGAGCCGCGGTGGAAAGCGGAGCCGACGCATTGAGCCTGATCAACACGCTGCTGGGCATGCGCATCGACCTCAAAAAGCGCAAACCCGTGATCGCTAACGTCATGGGCGGCTTCTCCGGCCCGGCGGTGTTCCCGGTGGCGGTGCGGATGGTCTACCAGGTGGCCCACGCGGTCAAAATTCCGGTCATCGGCATGGGCGGCGTGCAGAGCGCCGAGGGTGT
>ERZ779869.357-NODE-357-length-55209-cov-6.210955_pt1 | contig 55209 bp, 48 predicted proteins | sample MGYA00511557_ERZ779869 | MGnify/ENA primary metagenome ERZ779869 (study PRJEB29588, sample SAMEA2154620) | human gut metagenome | biome: human gut; feature: human-associated habitat; material: faeces | place: Denmark | collected 2008/2010 ... | reverse complement strand
TGCATATCCGTATGACAAATCAGCCAATACTTCCCATAATATTCAATAACTTCTTTAGTTTTGACAATGTTTTCTTCCGTCGTCTGCTGATACCGGACTGGGTCATATTTGCCTTTGACGCATACTCCGCTTCTGTCATACCTTCAAAATAGATAGCGTGAATGAGTTCCCGTTCCGCCCTTGGCAGAGCTGCAATACACCTATGCAGCTGATTTCGAAGTTCATTGGCAAGTGTAATGGTCTCCATAGTCTCTGTTACCACATCCTGTAACCCCGATTCGCCGTCGATACCTTGACTGTCAATGGTGTTGTACGATACAACACCATTGTCCCTGTCCCGCTCCTCCAGATATCGTTCCCGACGATCCATTTTATAGTAGGCCACATACACGTTTTCCTCGACCTCAATCAGTTTGCCCTCAATGGGAATAAAATACTTTTCCTTATCTGCCATAGCGCAGACCTCCTTAGCATTGAAATTTGACAGGTTAATTCAAATTTCAGAAGGAGGTGCGCGAATCCTGTACAAAAACGCTGTAAAAGGCTTGTATAAAATAGAGAATTTTTTAGTATTCCCTATTCTTACACAGAAACGTGAGAAACACTCACAGAAAAAGCAACACCATTCCCGATATCCCCCTATCTTTTGATAGCGGAACATCAGGAATGGTGTCGCAAAATTTAAGGGCGCAAGCAGCGGTTTTGCTGCCTGCGCCCTATTTAGAAGAGGGAGGATTTTTCGATGTTCCCCCAAGAATACGTATTTCAGCCGAAGAATTCCAGCTGTGCCTCTATGTATCAATGGTTCCTCCGGCCTTTACGCTTCTCTATATGGGTAATTTCAAAAAATTACAGGTTCAAAAAATCCTTGCGGTAGCTGACACCGAAGTATTCGGCAAGCTCCTTCATCTGGTCATCCCGGATGGTGTTCACCCAGGGCAGGTGGGCAGTGAGCATATAGATTTGGGCGGCCTTTTCCACAGTTTCGATCAGGCCGAAGGTTTCGTCCATAGTCTTACCGGCACCGTATATGCCATGCATGCCCCAGACAACCAGCCGGAATTCCTTCATCTTCTCGGTGGTGTCCTCGCCAATGGAGTTGGTGCCACAGAGCATCCAGGGCAACACGCCAACGCCGTCCGGGAACACAACGATGCACTCAGTACACATTTCCCACAGGGTATGGGTGAATTTCTTCTCTTCCAGCTCGTGGACATAGTTCATAGCCAGAGTGTAGGTGGGATGACAGTGCATAACCACCCGGTTTTCATGGTCAATAGAGAGTCTTGCCATGTGGCTCATCAGATGAGCCGGGAACTCGGAAGTGAACTTGCCGCCGTCCCTGTAGCCCCACAGCAGTTCAGCTGTCTTGCCGTCGGCAGCAATGCGGACGATGCCCAGATTAGTTTCAGGATCACCATCCACATTTTTGAAATACTTACCGGTGCCAGTGACGATGAAGATCTTGCCAATCAGAGGGTCTGCATCAAAGCCCAGCGGAATCGTACGCTTGACTTCGTTTATGTCCAAGTATTCTGCCACCTTGTCCGTATCCAAAAGGCAGCTTATATTGCCGCCGTTGCGTTCATCCCACCCCAAGCGATACATATTGGCGGTAGTTTTCCGCATTTCCTCCACAAAGGGGGCATTCACAATGTTCTTCATTGTCTTATCCTCTCTTACTCAGCACTTCGGCCTCGTACTTCTTCACATCGTCAAACCACTCGCCATCAGCAGGAGCGCCGCAAACACGGCAGTATTCCGTCCAGATCTCGCCGAATGGCATGGTTTTCAGCTCCTCTTGGCAAACCATCAGTTCCGTCCAATTACCCTCGTTCTGCATATCGGTCAGGTCTGGCATACACAGCGCCATCAGCAGAGCTTTCTGAACATTTCGGAAGCCCACAGTCCATGCAGAGATACGATTGATAGATGCGTCAAAATAGTCGAGAGCCATATTTACCCGGCCATTCAGGCCGCCGCAGCGAACGATCTCCTTGGCAATTTCCTTGGTTTCGTCATCCAGTAGCACCACATGGTCGGAGTCCCAGCGGATAGGACGGGTGATGTGCAGGGCAATCTCAGAAAAAAGGCCAGCAGGGCGGGGATCTTGTCGGACACGACCTCGGTAGGATGGTAGTGTCCGTTATCCATCAGAGGAATGCACTTGTCCTTGTTCATAGCAGCGTAGCTCAGCGCAAACTCCGCACTGCCAACGGTATAAGCCTCCACACCGATGCCGAAAACCTTGCTTTCGACGCATGGCTTGACCTTAGTAAAGTCATATGGTTCGGATAGAATTTCATCGATTGCTTCCCAATAGCGAATTCTGGGGCTCATCCGATCGGCTGGAATGTCCTTGAAGCCATCGCCGCTCCAGATGTTCATGACACAGGGCTGACCCAATTCCCCGGCCAGATAATTGGAGATGCGGATGCAGGCTTTGCCATGGTCAATCCAGAATTTCCTGATTTTAGGATTGGGTGAGGACAGAGTCAAACCGTTTGCCTTGGGATGGGAGAAGAAGGTGGGGTTGAAGTCACAGCCGAGACCCCTTTCCTTGCAGAAGTCCACCCATTTGGCAAAGTGCTTCGGCTCCAGTTTATCCCGGTCTACCCACTGGCCGTCCTCGAAAATGGCGTGGCTGGCATGAAGATTCATCTTCTTGGTTCCGGGACACAGCTTCAGAACCTGATCGATGTCCGCCATCAGTTCCTCCGGGGTTCTGGCACGGCCGTGGTAGTTGCCGGTGGTTTGGATGCCGCCGGTCAAAGGTTTGGCGGGGTCGGTATCGAAGCCCCGGACATCGTCACCCTGCCAGCAGTGCAAGGACACAGGGACAGTTTTCAGCTTCGTGATGGCGGCATCAGTGTCGATGCCCAGAGCGGCATATTTGGCTTTTGCTTCTGCGCAACTCATTTCGTAACCTCCATTTGAATTTTCAGATTGTCCAGGGCGGTGGCCTCAATGGGCAGAGCAATGACTTTCTTTCCGGTAGCTTCCTACGTCAAGCGGTTCAGGAAGGCATTCTTCGCCCCGCCGCTCACGATGTACAGTTTTTCATAGTTTCTGCCCGTATTGCGTTCCAGCTCGTTCAGAGCCTTCCGGTAGCTGACCGCCAAGCTGCGGTAAGCACAGTGGAAATAGTCGCCGATGGTTTTCGGCTTTTCCCCCGCCGCGGCATCAAAAGCAGCTTTCATGCTCTTGGGGGCAAGGAATTCCGGGGCGTTAACATCCACCAGAATGTCACAGGCGCTTTCCTCCGCTGCTTTCACAATTTCCGAGAAAGTCATATCCGGGCATGGCTCACGCTTTAATTCGTTCACCAGCCACATACCCATGATGTTCTTCTGATAGCGGTTATACCCCACCCCGCCCTCATTGGAGTAGTTAGCCAACCGGCTTGCTTCGTCGGTAATGGGCTTTGGAGTCTTGACGCCAAGCAGGCTCCAGGTACCGGAGGAAATATACAGCTCATTGCCCTCCATGGGGATTCCCTCTACCGCAGAGGCGGTATCATGGGTGGCGCAGAGCATGACGCGAGTGCCTTCATACTCCCCGATCACCTCGCCAGAGTGGCGCAATTGGGGAAAAAGCTGTTCCGGCAAGCACAGTCTGGAAATGATCTCTTTGTCAAATTCCAGAGTATTGGCATCCGCCACGCCAGTAGTGGTAGCGTTAGTGAATTCCTTAGCCTTTGTCCCACAGAGCCTGTACATCAGGTATTCGGGAATCATCAGAAAGTCTGTGACGCCTTCCAGTCTCCCCTTACATTTATCGGCATAGAGCCGATACAGAGAATTAAAGGGCTGAAACTGGCATCCCGTATGGCGGTACAGTCCCGAAAAAGACATCTTCTCATGGACTTTAGAAATTACATTTTTTGTTCGGTCATCCCGGTAGGCAATGACCGGAAGCACCTCCTCGTCGCCTTTCAGCAGCACATAGTCTACTCCCCAAGTGTCGACGGAAAGGCTTCGTATTTCGTGGAATTCTTTTTTTCCACCCGTATGCCATATTTTACATCCTGAAGCAGCGCCCCCATATCCTAGGTAAGTTGCCCATTCTTTTCATGAATTCGATTTGGAAATCGATACACCTCTTTTGTTCGCAATACACCATTCTCCTCCCAGCCTACAATGTGCCGTCCTGAGGAGGCTCCGATATCAATAGCAAGATAAAAATACATTTCACCCTCCTGATGTTTGGGAAGCCCTGATCGACTCGACGAAGGCCGACAGCAAAAATTTTTCACCGGATGCAGATTTCAACAGCAGCGGAATACTGTCCGTGTTTCCCGTTCGGGAAAAGAAGCATTGCTCAAGCGAATACGATTTATGCAGAGTTCCCTGGGCATTTTTATGAAAAGATGCTCAAAAGCCATTTTTGTGCGCATTCCATCCATGCATGGTCATACCTGTGCTCCGGCAGTACTTCACAGAGAGTTCGCTCGTCGGAGGTTGCCAACCCATGCCCGCCATGCGGATAGACGTGCAGTTCAAACGGTATTCCGCAGGACACCAAAGCCTGTGCATAAAGCAAGCTGTTCATAACAGGAACGCATGGATCTTCGGACGTATGCCATAAAAAAGCGGGCGGCGTACCTCTGGTAACAAGTTTGTCGCAGGAGAAATCCATAATTTCTTTTGCAGTGCGATCCTTTTTCCCCAGAAGCGCGTCAAAGCTGCCAAGATGCGCCCACGTTGGATCAGCTGTAATAACCGGGTAGCAAAGTACTGATGCCTGAACAGGCTTGCTGTCCGGAAACAACGCCCGAATTTCCGGGCAACTGTAGACGTTGGAATAATGCGCTGCCAGATGCCCACCTGCGGAGAAACCCATAATCGCGATACGATTCGTATCACAGTGCCATGCATCCGCGTTTTTATAAATGAGTTCCATTGCCGCGGCAACTTCCCTGAGCTGCGTTGGATATCGATTGGGCGCAGCAGAATATTTCAGGATAAAAACATTGAAGCCATTCGGAAGGAAATAAAGCGCAATCGGTTCCTGCTCACGTTTACTGCAAAATTCATATCCGCCGCCAGGGCAAATCAGCAGACATGGACGTCTTTCATCGATGCGACCCATTTCCGGCAAATTGTCTGGCAGATAGGTTGTCAGTGTTGCATCACAGCCGTTCTTTCCAAGTTCCCTATAAAAGTCCTTCAGATGAAAGATCTCGTGTCTCATTTATCCTCCTCCACATGCAGCCTTCCCATTTCACAGTGCTTCAACCATTCCAGTGCAATTAGCGTTGCGCCGACCTGATTTGGATGAACGCGATCCCATGCCAAATAGGACGAATGTCGTATGGAACAGTACCGGCTGAACATGCTCTGCAAATCCACAAAAATGCAGCCGTACTCCCGCGCAAGTTCTTCACAAATTGCGCCATATTCGTCCATCCGTGCGCGCATGAAATCCCCGGCATTCGGTTCCATATAGTAGGGAGTCATGAGAAAAATCCCCTTGACATGCGGCTTCTCCATAAGAATCATTCGGCGTACATTTTCGCGGTATTCATCCGGATCCACCATTCGATCCGGCATGGCGGGGCTGTCAAACTGGCGCCAGACGTCGTTGAACCCGATGAGGATGCTGACCCACTGAGGATTCAGCTGTCGCACATCGCGCTCCCAGCGCGCCAGCAAATCGCGGCTGGTGTTTCCGGAAATGCCGGAATTGGTAATACGGATACGGATTTCTGGATATACTGCGGAGAGTAAATTTTCAATTACCCGAACATAACTGTGCCCAAGATTATCATATAGCCCTTCGCCAACGGGGTTAACGCTTCCCATATCGGTGACAGAATCACCAGCAAAAACAATGCGATCCAGATCCTTAAAAATCATTTTTGATTCCTCCAATTAAATATTTGCGTTTTTCGAACTGGGATATAGTGCGAATTGAAAATCAATTTGCTTTTCGGACAGCCTGTATTGATCCGCCAGCGCGGGGCCGCAGGAAGCAGAACCTATTCCGGACACCTTATAATCTATACGCAAGTGTGTTTTACCATCAGAAATCAGTTCATCGGTATGCTCCGCACGATCTATCGCCGCCATGCTGTAGGCCGACACATTGCATTCAAATGGGTCATCGCTTTCAAAGCACATGCTTCCGATTTCAAGCAGCTTTACATCTGTGTGGTTGCCATGCTCCTGAGGACGCACGTAAGGAACATACTCTTTTTCCGCACTGCTTTCGTACGTTCCGACCGTGCTGCCGTGGCGCATATCACAGTAGCTTTCCATCGGGCCGCAGCCAAAGTAGCGGAAATGCATGTCCTTCCCGGGAAGCGTGAATTCATAACCCAATCTTGGGAGCCATACCACATTTTCCCGCACATGTCCGTTCAACCTCACAAAGATTTTTCCGCTTGCGTCCACGGATATGTCCTGTGTGTATCGCATAAACGGCTTTCGGGATATCCCCGCTAAGGAGCCTGTCACCCTGACATGTCCCTCAGCTGCACAGCAGTCATAGACTTTGGAAAACAGCTTGTCCATGTTCTCGCCATTGCAGCTGCCCCAAAACACTTTCATGCCCTGGTCATTGTCCGTAGGCGCCCGCCAGGTCGTCAACCGGATTGGCTCCGTCAGCTGTTCCTCCCCTCCGATGCACATTGAAGTAAAGGTTCCAAATCGTTTAGAAAACACATATCGGAATTCGGCTCCATGGAAGACGACCTCGCTCGACGACTCGCGCGTCATTGCCGCGTGCATTGAGTCTGCCGGGATGTAACCGTTTTCCAGCTGATGCTGCGTAGTTGCCTCCACTGCCCCATTGTGATAAAGCTTACAGGTCAGATACATTCCATAGCGACAGGTTTTCCCGGGAACGGGAATAGTCAGCTCTTTTGACTCATGCGGCGGCAAAGCCATGCTTACCCTTTTTTCATCTATGATCACGCCATCTGTCTCTATTGTATAAACCAGCTCACACTCGGAAAAATCCGTAAAATCGAAGCGATTTGTTATAGATAATAGACCGTTGGCATATCTGGTACGCATAGGCTGGTAAGCCGCTTTCACTTCATAAGAGCCCGCTTTCAGGCTCCTGTCTGAAAAAACCATGCCATCGCAGCAGAAATTCCCATCGTGTGTCAGCTCTCCTGGGAAATCTCCGCCGTACTTCTGCACGCCGTCCACTATCACCGTATGGTCTGCCCACTCCCATACGCAGCCGCCGATGACATTGGGATAGCGATCAAAGACCTCATTGTAGTCCCATACGTCCCCCGGCCCGTTTCCCATGGCATGGGAATACTCGCAGAGCATGATGGGCAGCGGCGTTTCCGGGTTTTCCGCCATCTGGGAGACTGTAGCTACATCGTGATACATATTGGAGATCACGTCTACATTCTGGTAGTCCCCCTTCCGACAGGCATCCTCGCAGTGCCGAAGGCGGCCATCTCCAAGTCCCTTCAGCCATTTCAGCATGGCCTCGTGATTGGGGCCGTAGCCGCTTTCGTTTCCAGTGGACCACATGATAATGCTGCTGTGGTTCCGATCCCGGTTCACCGCCCGCTCCATACGCTCCAGGAATTCCTTGCGCCAGGCGGGATTCGCTCCCGGCCAATCCTCGCTTTCAATATCGTAACCATAGGACACATTGGCATAACGCCGCACAAAGCCGTGGGTCTCGATGTCCGTTTCCAGAATCACATAAAGCCCCAGCTCGTCGCAAAGCTCCAGAAACACCGGCGACGGGGGATAATGGGAGGTGCGGACGCAGTTGATATTCAGCTGCTTCATCAGCAGAAGATCCCGGCGCAGTTCTTCCTCTGTCTGGCACCAGCCCCTGCGGGGGTCGGTATCGTGGTGGTTCACGCCGTGCAGCTTGACGGGGACACCATTGATCAGCAGCTCCCGCTTTGGCGAAATCCGAATGGTTCGGAAGCCGATTTTCTGCGTTATGACCTCGCCCTCTCGCTCGAAACGTACTGTATAGAGATAGGGCTTTTCGGCGTTCCAAGAAACCGGATTTTCCAGTTCAAAGGCCGCACTTTGGACATTCTCCCGCGCCGCAAGGCAGCGCCCTTCCCGGTCATAAACGGAGATATCCGCCGCCGCATCTGTCTGAACGAGAATTTGGTTATCCTCCGTCCGGAGGGATACGTCCCGCATATGTCCGGCCGGGCGCTGCAACAGATAGCAGTCCCGGAAGATGCCGTTGAACCGCAAGAAATCCTGATCCTCCAGATAGCTGCCGCAGCACCACTTCAGCACCTTTACCCACAGGGTATTGCTGCCGGTCGTCACAAAATCTGTGATGTCAAACTCCGCCTGCAAATGGCTTCCCTGGGTGAAGCCCACATATCGGCCATTCACATACACAAAACCGCAGGAGGACACCCCCTCCAAAATAAAATACACCCGTCCCCAGACGTCTTCCAGAGTAAATTCCCGTTCGTAGACGCCACAGGGGTTTTCATCCGGCACATAGGGCGGATCACAGGGATAGGGATAGTTGACGTTGCTGTAATTGGGGTGTTCATACCCTTGCAGTTGCCAGCAGGAGGGAACCGGAGTGGTGTCCCAATAGGTGATTTCCTCCGGCGCATCCATATCCCGGCTGAAAAAGGCAAATTTCCATTGGCCGTTCAGAAGGATGTATTCCGATTTCCCGCCCGGAATGTAATAGGGTCTCTGGGGCAGCCGGTTTTCACTTGTTTCTAACGGGTTTTCGTAGATGCGTTTCATAAAATATCTCCTTCACGGGTTTGTAATTTTCCAGCTGCAGCACCCTTCCCGCAAAAGTCGGTGGACAGTTTCGTAGAACGGTGCGTAGCGCAGGACGTGGCAGACCATGACGATGCGGCCGTAACGCCGTGCTTGATCCCGCAATGCAACGCATTCCCCGAGGTCATCGGAAATTGGCTTTTCCAAAAGAATATGATAGCCTTTTTTCAGTGCCGGCAGCGCATAACGTATGTGATCTCTGTCCTGTGTCGCAATGATCAACACATCCGCAAGCTTCGGCTGCGCCAAAAGCTCCTCACCAGAATGGAAGCAGCGCTCTGCCAACACTCCGAAGCGGTTCTGTGCGATACGGATTCAATCATCGTTGGGATCTGCGACAGCCGTAATGCGAAACTGATCGGGATGCGCAAGCTGGCAGCTTGCGTAGGCATCGCAGCCGCGGCTCCCAAAACCGCAGACTGCGCAGGTAACAATGGACATATTAAGATTCCTTTCCGCGGCATAGCCGCACTCATTCTTTATGAAGACCAGATATCTGCTTTATTCATCAAACATGGCTTTTATGATTATATCGGCCAGTGTTGATATCGAGGTTTTTGCCGGTATACCGCGCCTATGGCGCATAGGTCCGGCTTTCCGTTCTGCCGTTTTGTATCCGTTTTACGGTGATCGGCCGGTCGGTTTTTATATCGGTCGAGCCGTCAGCATTCTGTTTCAGTGAAACGTTTGCCCCTCCGAACGTCAGATTGTCAATTCCGTATTCGCCTTCCAGACGCTGATTCCATTCGATGGTCTTTTCCAAGGCATTGCACCGAATACCGAAAACATATTCGATCAGGACGGAAATCGGCACAAGCCCTGTCCAGCCGACAAAATCGTCTTTGGCACAATTGCCGCGCGCCGCTTTTTCCGGTGCGTAATTTTCCCAGAACGTTCCCGTTTCTTCAAAAACCTTCGCGACGTTGTCCAGCGTATTAAGGGCTATACCATATGCCTCCTTGCCATATCCATAGCGGTCAAGGCCGCGTAAAACCATATAGGTTGTCGGTGCCCAAACCGATCCGCACCAGTAATTTCCATCAGGATGATACAGTGGATTGTCGTAAGACAGGCTTGGCACACGATGTGGACGCTTGAACTCGTTTTCATTTTCCAGGTGCGCAGTCAGCCGCGAAGCGCGCTCGTCCGGAATGCTGCCGGATAAAAGGCTCCAGAAGGACGCTACCGTTTTGACCCCGCTCAATTGGTTGCCGCGGTACATATCATAGTAAAATCCTGTTTTTTCGTCCCACAGATTCCGGTTAATGAAATTCCCAAGAGATTCTTTTTCCGCCCGTAATTCAGCGACGCCATCATCGATGCCGGATACCGCCGCAATTTTCAAAAGCATGTCGCAATCTATAAGCGCCTGGAAACATGCGTCGATCCAAATCATATGGCCATGCTCATACCGAGGATTACAACCGCGCTCCTGACGCGGCGCGTTATCCATACCGCAGCCAAGCCCCGAAAGAAAATAAGTGCCGTTTCGCCATGTACGATTCTTTTTCATCCATAAATGATACGCGAGAAGCGGGTAGTAGACATTCCTCAGGCGGCTCTCATCTCCCGAATACAGGTAGTACTCATATTCGCACCAGGAAAGGATTGCAGGTCCCGTCGAAGATGGATCAAGGCGAGCATACACTTCAGCTCCGTCTTTTTCCCGAATTTCACGCGGAATAAAGCCGTCCCTGTGCTGATGCGCATAAAAATTATCAAGTGTTTGCTGAAAATCAAATGCCTTGGACGCGTATTTGGCAAACATCAGGATAAATGACGAGTCCCACATGAATAAATTTCCGTTGAAGGCAGTATCGATAAACGGTGATACAAAGCCGCTTCCCGGCTCCGGGTTATTGAGATTGGAAAAAGCAATTTCCCAAGCTTTGTTGTAGCAAGCGACCTCTGTCTCATGCCCCTTCCAATGTATCGTTGGGAGCAGCGCATGGATATTCTGATAAGACGGCAGTTCAACCTGCCGCCTTTCAGCGTCCAAAAACGGATTCTTCCCCAAATATGAGCTGTCCACGTAAGTGATTTCCATATTTTTATAAAATTCGTACATTACAATGTCCTTTCCGGCTCAAATTGCAGCTAACGGAATCCTGAAAAAATCATCCGTAGCCGGGCAACGTTTTTCATCTTGGCAATTCCGAAAGCAGGAAATACAAATATTATATCTCCGTTTTCGGAACTTCCAGCTAAAGAAAGATCTCTCTTGCCGCCAGTTTCCGTTGATTTAATCAGACTTTTTCCCGCATATGTTTCATATCTCAAATTCAAACCAAGCCGCACTTTTTCCTTCAAGCGTAACATAAACCTCAGTTTCCATCACTTTGAAATCCGGTTCATTATGTGAATACGTCTGTTTCACAGCTAATGTTCCCACATATTTTGACAAGTCTATTAGCTTTTCTTTTTTCTCCGACGATGTGTTCCACACCGCAAGCATAAGACGCTCCCGGCTTAAAAGTCCAAACGCTGCAATTCGCTCATCGTTTATTTTGTGCATACCCGCAGGATATATTGGATGGCTTTGAGGAATGTACTTTCTGACCTTCTTAAAAATTTCTGTACCTTTTTTTACTAGCGCAAAATTCTCTCTGTCACACAAGTCGATTCTTCCCGAAAGGTACATAGCGCCCATAAGTCCCGTAACGATATTGAACGCTGTTTCCTTACCGTCTTTTCTCTCCCGGACATATGCTTCCGTCAGCGCAAATTTCTCTTTTACTTCTGAATCTGCAGGGTAGGGATACACCCACAGCCCCGCCTTTTCCGGTGGAATAATTGCCTCCGACCCCATTGCTATGGACGGATTATTGAGATACAACTCCTGATCGGAAGTGCTTTGCATCAAAAACCGTCTCAACTTCTTATTGTCTTCTCTAAGCGCTCCGCTTCCGCAATTCTCCATTATAAGTCCTGGGAATTTCTCATACAAGCTGTCTATAAATGCGAATCAAGAGTTAAAAAGGTATTGAAAAACAGCGCAACATAGCGGAGAATGTAAGTGTGTGGCAAACAAAACTCATATCGCTATATTGCGCTGTCTTCGACAATAGTAGCATAATCAAAAGAGAAATACAACGTCAAAGCAACAATTTCTGTCCCCAATTCACTGATGAGGAGTGTATCACCGTTTACCTGTGGGACATCAGCCAGCGGAGATTCGAGCAGAAAGCGATCTACAACTATACCAAAAACCATTTGTCTGAATGGTTTCCAAAGCTGCCCAGATATCAGGCATTCAGCAGACGATGCGCTGCACTGACACCGGCTTTTCGCGCCCTTGCGGAGCGGTGGATGGAGAAGGCTGCGCCATCCGGAGAGGCTCAGACGATCTACATGGTGGATTCCTGCCCCATTATGCTTGCCCGTCGCAGCCGTTCCGGGTATGCAAAGGTTGCCGGGGATTTGTGCGCAAAAAGCTATAATTCCACGAGAAAGGAATGGTATTATGGCGTGAAACTGCACGCTTTTACGCAGAAACGCACTGCTAAACTGCCTGTTCCAGCAGCTCTGAGTGTGTCCTGTGCAGATGTTCATGATCTGACAGCCGCAAAGCAGATGACCAGCGAATGCGCATTTTTGCACCCCGGCTGGCTTTATTGTGACAAAGCATACATCGATGCCGACTGGAAGGAAACCTTAGAGAAAGAGTATGGCGTGCAAATTCAGACACCCCGAAAGAAGCAGTGCGGCGACACACTTTTCACTGGGGACACCATGTCTACATTTGTAAGCTCTGTGCGGCAGCCCATCGAATCTTTCTTCAATTGGCTTAGCGACCTGACAAATATTCAGGCCGCTTCCAAAGTGCGCTCTTCTCAAGGCCTGCTCCTACATATCTTTGGCCGTGTTGCGTTCGCTATGTTTACCATTTTATTCGGAAAATTCAACCCTTGATTCGCATTTTATATATTGATTTGTAATATTGTTTTAAACAGTTCAAAAGCAAAAAGCCAATGCATATTTTCTGTGGGATGGTTTATTTTATTTGATAAAAGCTCTACTGTGTCAATACCAAGTCGCTCCATATCTTTCCATATTTTGTAGCAGTCGCATATCGCCACGTTATATTCTATACAAACTTTTCGTGCAGTATCCATATATGCATCCATTACTCCGGTATTCTGACGTTTTGCAGTTTCCTCCATCAGCTTTATAATTTCAGCGTTCGTTTCAAATTCATAAACGCGGCTATTAGTCATATTGGGTGTCATAAATATAGTTTGTATCCCATAAAGCTTTTCAAATATTTTTTCCAAAGAGTCTTTATATTCTTTTATTCCGTCTATATCCTTCGTACTATCGTTAAGTCCAAAGCATACTATAACCATATCCGGCTTATGACAAAGCATTTCATCTATGCGAGCCAGTCCCATAGTCGCTGTATCACCGCTTATTCCGTAATTGAGTATATTTACTGATGTGTCTTTAATACAATATTCAAAAATCTGCTGAAGCTTTTTTGAATATGCTTCCCATGGTCTGTAAACAGGCTCAAACGGTTTTCCCTCAGCCACACGCAATTCAAAACACCCCTGCGTCACGCTATCGCCAAAAAAAGCAATAGTAACTGGTTTCTTGTTTTTTATTTTGTCCGCCAGCTTATTCATAGACTCATCTCCTTATTATTATCATTCCGCTTACAGGCACATTAAATTTTTTCAATGTATTTCTCAAAAGCGTACCTTTTTCAATAATTTTACCTCTGCAATTCAAAATATCATATGTTCCATCTATATTCTCGGCATTGATATAAAGCGCATCTTTTTGCGCGGCATTTACATATACTGCTTCATCAATTCCGCTTTCTATATTCCATACCACACCCGAAAAATCAACCGCAACAGCACGATTGCCTTTTTGGGCATATGCCATTGAATACAGCATTTCAGGCTGATATACATGTAAAGATCCCTCTAAAAGAACATCACGGTATCTATCGCAGAAGCTTAAATAAAATTTAAGCATCTCCATATGTTCAGCCGGTATATCATTAAGCTTAACCGAAATCTGCGGTACGCTGAATAATACATTTGTTATCTGACGCGCCGCATTTTCTGTACTTCCCGACTTATCCCACATCAGCATATCGCTGTGCACAACGCCACACCCCGACATCATTCTTAAGTCAAGAGTTTTCGTTCTGTTTGTTAAGGCGTCAAGCGGGCAATCGCTGGCTCTTAACATATTACCGTAAGTCTGCATAAGCGGTCCAGTATAATTCTGACGAAATTCAATCAATATATCAGGATTTACATCCCTTAACTTTTTCAATACATCACTAAGCAGCTTTTCTATTGCATCTTCAAGCTGTTCCGTATCCATTTCCGAATTGTATTTATTTGAAAATTCCGTCATACGAAAGGAATCTATAAAATCAAGCTTAAATCCGTCTATTCCCCATTCTTTAACCGCATTTTCGTATGTATCTATCAAATAATCTCTGACCTCATTGTATCTTGGATCAAGCACGCAATACTCATTTTCCTCGCTGTCAAGAAATTTCCCTTTAAACCTGTTCCAAGCTTTAGAATGTTTACCCACAAACGGAACACTGTACCACAATATAAACTTCATTCCTGTACTATGTACCGCATCTACAAAAGCTTTCATATTTCCTATTCGTTTCGGCGCGGGCTTCCAATCACCGCAATAAGCATAACCACGTTCACTGTTATCTGTCTGCCATCCATCATCTACAATAACGGCACGCATACCAAGCTCATACGCTTTTTTACATTCGGCAACAACAGCTTCTGTATCTATATTCTGATGGTAGCTGTACCATGTAGAATACATCGGATATTTTGCAATGTCAGGAACGCTTAATTCAGGCAAATTGCTTACTTTTCTCCACCATGCGGAAATATCATGAATTATATCGCAAATACATATATTTCGCATATCCAATCTTATAATCGTTTCATACTCAGTGCGCTTTGCGGTCATAGTGGTGAAAATTTCTATATTCATTTCAATAGCTGATTTTTCCTCACATACTCCGCATTTTATCGAAACGGGAGTTTTAAAATCTGCTATTGCACAAGTCAGACTATTAACGCCATCAGCTCCATACAGGCACTGTACAGGCGAACCGAACGCCGCGCTTGATTTACATTCCGCTTTGCTCCAGTTAAATCTTAGATTTCTTATGTATTCGGCGGCAGGACTCCACTGAGCAAAAACATTCTCGGATTTTACATAAAATTTAACGACAACAGGCTCAGGGTTTATTTTTTTCTTAAAATCCAAGCTCAATTTGAGAAGCTTAACATCAGGTTCACTGCTTATATCATGAAGTTCATAATCATATTGCGTATCAACTTTGATGGTATTTTCATATAATGACTTACTCATATCTGCTCCTTAAATAATAAAACTGTTTTTTCCTAGAAAACACTCATGTGGGGACACAAATTCTAGGCAAGCACTCATACTTTATCTAGGTTTCAAATTCTATCTGCAAATGTATAGTTAGCCTACAGCCAGTTCAGTCTGAACGTTGGAACGAGGGAACCGACATCACTGACCTCCCCAGAAACGAAACTCTGTATCTGGCTGGCACGCAGTGGGGCACCGTTGTGGATAACAATCCCATGTCCACCGGCTCTAACAATGCTCTGGTTTGTTCTCCCGGTGAATAAAGTATATGTTCACTACGGGAGCAGCGGTTTCATCGGAGGGGGCTTCGGTGACGGCTGCTGCAGTAGTGTCCTGTGCAACGTTTTGGTTGGATGCACAACCCGCAAACGCGGACATGATCATAAGCAATGCCAGCATCCATGCAATGCTTTTCTTGGTTAACTGTTTCATGTTTTCCTCTTTGTGTTATGAGTTGGAATTTTTATTTCACGATCGACTTGTGCTGATATTCAGTCCCCCTCCTTTCTCACTAAACACGCACCAAGTCTCCCGCGCTATACATATGAATGTTATTATGCTGCTGGTGAATAAAACGATAATTCTGTTTGAATTGCACCATTAGTATATAACAGCCAAAGACAGATAGTCAATATTTACAAAAACTTTTCATAATATAAGGCAAAATCAGCTTTTTCAACATATATCTTGTGGGTATTCTTTTCTTTGAAATTAAATCAAACAGTAATTCTGCTTTCGAGGCCGGATCAGAGCGTTGTACCTATGTATCGGTTCTCGTTGATGCTCCGAATTGTTTCCAGAGGGATTTTCAGCCCTCTGTCATAAGTCAGAAGTCCGTTTTCCTCTGTTTCCACATCGGTCAGCTGCGTATAGCAGTATCCTTGCACCAGAGGAGAATCCAGCAGAGCCCGGGTCAGTTCCGCCACCTTTTTCGCATAGGCTTCCGGGCTGTTTGCTTCACAATACCCCCATGAATGAGCCACATCAGAGGCGGGGACGTATTTCACACCGCCAAATTCCGTGACCAGGATGGGCTGGCCCAGGTAGTGATAGCCGTCAGCAAACACGCTCCTGCCGCTGGGGGCCAAGGCCAGCACGGAGTCAACACTGGCAAAGTGCTTACGCAAGGATTCTCCGGAGGATGAGTAGTCATGAATGGTCAGCAAATCACCACAGGTATGCTCCCAGCCGTCGTTATCCATAACCACGCGGCTTGTGTCAACGGATTTTGTCATATACAGCAAGGCATTACAATGAGCCTGCTGAGCTTTTGATGCCTTGATTTCCTGGACACCCCAGGATTCGTTTAACGGCGTCCAGGCTACAATGCAGGGATGGCTATAATCCCGCTCCACAGCCTCCATCCACTCGGAATAGATACGGTGGGCATACTCCTGGGAATACAGGTATCCTGCCCCGATCTCACCCCACACCAGAAGTCCCAGCCGGTCTGCATGGTACAGATAGCGGGGGTCCTCCACCTTTTGGTGCTTTCGAACGCCGTTGAAACCCATGGATTTGGTCATCTCGATATCACGAATAAAGGCTTCATCAGTGGGTGCGGTCAGAAGAGATTCCGGCCAATAGCCCTGGTCCAGCACTAACTTTTGGTAATACTCGCGATTGTTGAGCATGAATCGTCCGTTCTCAATGCTCACCTTGCGCATACCAAAGTAGCTTTCTACACGATCGCATTCGCCCTCATCATCATTGATCCGGATGGTAACATCAAACAGTCGGGGCCGCTCCGGGGTCCAAGCCAGATCCTCCTGGAAATTCCAGGCTCCCAGTGCCCCCTGATCCAGCTGAACGCTGACACTTCCCTTGGTGCTTTCGGGGGGGAGGACCAGTTCTGCTGCTTTGGCTCCTTGGAAGCGGATATCGAAGGAAATCCCCGCTGCCCTTTGACTCAGGCAGTAGTCAAACCGAACACTCCTCTGGTCATATTCAGGGGTCATCCGGCAGTAGGTAAGGTAGGTGGGATTCACTGCTTCCAACCACACCGGCTGCCAAATGCCTGTCGTGCGGGTATAGAAAATGCCGCTGGATTCCAACTCCCAAAACTGTTTGCCTCGTGGCATTTCCAAATCGGCGTAGTCGTCCTCAACCTTTAATTCAATTACATTTTCTCCTTCTTTCAGGGCGTGGGTAATGTCTGCCTCGAAACTGGTTTGTCCGCCGATATGCTCTCGAATGTATATTCCGTTGACCCAAAGCCGGCAGGCGTAGTCCACCGCTCCGAAATGAAGCAGTACCAGTTTGCCCCGCATCTCCTCCGGCAGAGAGAATGTGCGCCGGTACCATACTGTTTTATGGAACCCTCTGTCTTCGATTCCTGACAGGGCTGTTTCGCAGGCATAGGGGACGATGATTTTTTTATCAAATGTATTGTTTTCGAAAGAAAAATCCCATTCACCATTCAAACAGAGCCAGCTATCCCGCCGGAATTGCGGACGGGGGTATTCACTTCTTGGCATATCCATCATAATAACTCCTTTTTATATATGGCTATCCTCTTCGATCAAGCCTTGCTTAATAATGCAATTTTTGGCATGGAAACCATTGTAACCATACAGGATCGGCCATGGATCCCGATAGGATAGTACCAAGCTATCCTCCACTCTTACAGTGATGGTATTCCCCGCGGCGAGTATCTCTAAGGATGCCGCTCCGTTCCATTTCCATTCTGTTTCGCACAGAAGCTCGGCATTATACCGATGCTTCCAGAGCCGGATTTTGCTGTCAGATACCGCAACCCGATAGCCAACAAAGAAATCGGTTCCCAGCACCTTGTCCGTTCCTTCGCCGCCATCAGCCAATTGGGTGCTTCGGAACAGAATACCGGCTTCTCCATTCTCAGCCATTGCGGTGAAGGCCAACTTGGCGTAAATTCTGGTGTTGGTCCATTTCTGTCCCCCGCAAACCTTATCAAAAGGCCCCAATTCCGCAACAGAAACATTGTCAACGCCGCTTCCGTAGTGTGGAGCAATCATTATATCCTGAGCGCCAGAAACCCTTGCGTCTACAGTATGCGTCCCTAACTCAAGCAGACAGCTATAGTACGCAAGATGGTTTCCCCTGTTAACTTCGTCAGGAAGAAGCGGAACCTTATCGACCAGAATCTCATGGGGATTGCCGCATCGGGTTATCAAAAACTGGTACCGTCCCGGAACATCTGTGTCAAACCGGAACTTTTCTTCAGCCGGTGCTATGCAAGGGACAGGATAATGCAAATCAACGCTGTTATAGCTTTGGGCACAGCAGCTGCCTATTTTCAATGCCTTCTATGTAGTAGCTGTCATACAACGGCGTCCAGCCGTACTCGATCTGAAGGTCCGCCGCCCCGCAGGCTCGGTCCAGGACATCAAAAACAGTCTTGTCGGGAGTAAACTCTACACAGTTGTCACGGGCAGAATTTCTCCATCCGTAGGAATGTAAGGTGCTTCTCCTTGGCTGTTTTCACCAGGGCGTCCGAATCCGGCGGTACCTCCCGGACCGAAAAAATGCGGTGCCCCCAGCTTTTTTCATCAAAACAAGCTGCTTCTCATAAGGAATACCACAAGAAGAATTCAGCCCCAAGAAAAAATTTTTTCCGGGTGTACATATCATTTTCCTTCGCATACCGATGTCACTTAGTCAACAACCCATTTGCTTCTGTGCCAATGGTTTCCATCGTACTGCCGCAGACCAATTGAGAATTTCAAGTGTTCGGTACGGCGTAGCAGTTTTATAACAATCTCATTTGTGCCCTTATGGAGCTGTACCAATGTGTAGTTGTTATAAGGCGTCCACAGCCGGATCTCATCCTTTTCCAGCACATTTTCGCCATTGACCCACAGTCGGAAACCATCATTATTGCCCACGATCAGCCACACTTTCCGATCTTCCAGGGATTCTACAGTGGTACGGGCATAGCAGCACATCTGACCGTCCATAGTTATCACATTGTCCACTTCGATGAAGTCCTCATAGGCATTGATCCCATATGCCGGCTGTTCCTTGCTTAAATCGGCAATATATTCTTTATTCAGAAACACCTCGTTGTTGACCATGCACACAATGTCCGGCAAAGCAGAGCCTTCACCGTGAGGGCTGGGATAGTTGGGGTTCATGGGCTCATTTAACTGTTCAAAATAAGGGCCGTAGATCTCCCATTTCATGGGCTTGATGGTCTTCAGCGCCTCCTTCATACCGTTCTCAGTGACATATTCCAGTTTGAGGCTTTTGTTGGGTCTGATTCCGTCTACCGCAGGCGCACCGGCAAATTTGGTTTCAAAATTAGGAGTCAACAGGGCAATTTTAGCTGTATCTTCTGCCAAATCCTTGATGCTGTCGGATCGACGGTGGACATCAATGCCGCAAACATAGTAGTCGTTAATCAATCCCTTGGTATCACCAATGTTTTCATATCCCTTAACAATACCGACGATGGAGGCGGCACTAGCGCAGGTGCAGTCTGCATCGTAGCCGCATTTCAGACTGATATTGATGGTGGTACGCATATCCCCATGACCGTACAGCAAAGCCAGCACCACAAATGCCAGATTCTGCACCACGTTGGTGAAATCGGGATGGGAATACTTGTTCAGCACTTCCTGCCGCACAGCTTTCCATTCCAATCCATGCCCGTAACAATCAAAGACAAGTTCAATGGCCTTTTTCAGCTTACTGTCTACAGGAATAAATGCTATAGCCTTTTTCAGCAATGTTGGAACATCGTTTTCAAAGAAAGCCTCCGCTTCTGCCGCAGCCAGAAACTGCTCTGCCCAAACAGAGTTATCTGCATGATCCAAAGTGCCGTCCAGATAGGCATATTCTGTTGCCAGCTTGGAATTACCTGCCGCGATAATGCCCCAAATCTCAGAGCGAATGGGGCAACCCATCCCCTCTTTGAAGAAAGAATTGTTGATAATTCCGCTGTAGGGCGGCTTCACACCACGCATATAGTTTTTCAGGAAGTAGCCGTACTCGGAAAACGGATACCAGCATTTCTTGACCCATGCATCGGCAAGGTCGCATGAGGTAATGATCGTGCCTTTTTCCTCCAGCACATCTAGCCACAGAAGCTGCATATCCAAATCGTCATTAGGAAGGTCGGGATTAAAAATTTCCTCAAAATCATTTACATCCAGCAGCTTTTTCAATCCCTCCACTGGAGCACCGGCCGCACCACCCAGGCACTTGCCGTACCAGCAGCCATGGACCTTGTCCAAAAACCGGCTGTATTCGATAGAACGCATTTTCATCAGTCCTTTTCGTTATGATTGGCTTGTTGTGTGTCTGCCATCTGCTTTGCTTTCTGCATCTGCCGATCCATTTCCTCCAGTCGGTCAAAAACATTGCCATACAGCTTTGCTTGCACATAAGCCGGCGCTGTAAACCAAAAAGCGAGCGTGACCGGTAATATCTTCATCGCATAAATCAGAAGCAAGATGGGTATTGCCATGGTCACAGCAAATATCAGCGAGTATTGCAGATAAATCAGGCCCACAATAATAGCATTTTTTATTATATTAATCGGGTCATTGTCGTACCGGGATTGCAGAATGAATGTCCAGTTGACCAACAGAAGCATCATGGTAACCAAAATACCAAAAAACGCCCATGTGATTGTTTGTAACTTCCAACCGTTGATTAAGATGATCCCGCATCCGCAAACCAGCAAGCCAAGCAGAACAAAATACACACCCCAAATCAATGTTGACTCTTTGAAGTTGTCCTTGAACGCATGAAAAAAAACCTTTGTCACAGCAAGTTCTTCGCCTTTACTGATCCGAAACACAACACAGTGCATCGCCGTCAATGAAGCACCAGCGGTAATGATCGGCACACAGCAAAAAGTGGTCAGAATGTTTAACCATACCAGCGACGTCCACCGATCGATGCCATTTACGATTGGACCATCAATTGAAAAAAACTTCCACATGGGGCATATCTCCTAGTTTTTATCCGGTTCTCTTTGATTATCATAGCGGGAAGAACACGCAGTCACTCTTACAGTAGCTTGCGGAAAGCCACGTAAATGCCGGCAGTCCACCCCATCATGGGATAGGTCTCATATTCTTTGGAAACAGATGGCTCGCCGGTGCAAATATTGTACTTCTCCCACAGATTGCCCGTTTGCTCGTAGTTTCTATCAATCATGTTGACAAACTTCCCTGCAAGGCGATAGGCATCCTCTTTGTGACCGTATCGCAACAATGCTTGAACAGTAATGTATTGCAGACATGCCCAACCGTTGGGGTAATCCCATTGCAAACCAGCAAGGTCATCCCGGTTTTCGCAGCAGGCAACGCCATAAGCCGTTTCCATGCGAGGAAGTTGAGCGATGATCTTCTCAGCATGGTGCTCATCGCACATCCCCGCATACAGCGGATAGAATGTAGCCAAGGACAGAAGATCGTTTTGCTTTCCCTTTTCAAACTGATAATCGCAGTAATAGCCAAGATCTTCGTTCCACATCAGATTTTCCATTCGAGCCTTACGCTCCAACTTGCGGCTATGCCATAGTGCTACATCGCCCCCCATCCCCAACTCAATAGCAAATTGCTCCATGTTGGCCTCCATCAGGTAGAGTAAAGAATTCTGATCGATAGGGTTAAAGAGGTGGCCTTCAGTTCTGAATCGGCTGGTACAATCCCATCCGCTTTCTGCCACTGCCAGCATGGCTTGGCCATAGCTATGTAAAATTTCGACATTCTCCGGAACCGGAATATCAAAACGCTCACACAGCATTTCGCCATATTCTTTTAGGGTCGCCTCGTCCGGATCCGTTCCCGCATAGTGGTTAAGACCTGTAGGCGCCATCCGGCGGGTCTGCCAATAGGCATATTCCTTGGTCAGTGCTGGGTATGCCCTTTCTTTCAGCCATGCATTGTCTTTGGTATGCCGCCACAGTTCCATGACCATTTGGGACAGGAACGGGGGCTGAGAGCGGTTCTGATAGTAGGTTCTACTGCCATTTGGCATCCAGCCAAAGCGGTCGATCAGATAGAACATATCCTCAATGTTGTTCTTGGCCTGTTCGATGCGTCCGGAGGCCAGCAGACCCACATTGGTAAAATAGGTGTCCCAATAGAACAGCTCCTGAAAAACGCCACTGACACAGGGCGTGCTAAAAGGAAACGGCAAACCAAGCAACGTACCATTATCTTCGGTGGCCGTCTTGATTGCCTTGTCCCAATTTTGTTCGATAAACAGCTCGACTCTGTTCATGATTTTTCCCTCTCTTGCAAAATGTGAAGTAGTAGTGACCGGAAGACAATTCCAGCTTATCCACCATATTGGATGCAGATACAATTTTATATCCTTTTGCAGAAACCGTGGCAGTCGTGTTGGCTGGAATGGTAACATCCATTTGAATGCAATCATCCTCCCGCCACCAATGGCTTTCAATCGCGCCGCAAACGCTGTCATAGCGCGCCCTGACCCAATTCAGCTCTGTTGGGAAACAGGGGGCAATTTTAATATGCCGGAAGCCGGGTGCTTGCTCATCCGGGCGAATACCGGCCAAATAGGAGTAGAACCATGCACTGATATCGGAAAGCAAATGATGATTGTGAGAGTCTCTATCTTCCCAGCCTTCCCACAGGGTTCCATCGCCTTTCGCAGCCATGTAGCCCCAGCCGGGATACTCTTTGCGGCTTGCAACAGCATAAGCAATATCCGTATAGCCATAATCACACAGGGTACGAAGCAATGCCTTGGCCGTCATAATACCACCATTGATTTTACAGCCGTCAGTTTTCACACGTTCAGCCAGCCGTTGGGCAATTTCCTGAGCCAGTGCTCCCTTAACGATTCCGTGATACAACACACAGGCCAGTTCCCCTTGGGTGTCATCGCCAACGATACAGCTATCCGTATCTACAAAAGCAGAGACAAACGCTTTGCGGATATTCTCAGCCAGCTCAGTATACTTCTCTTGTCCTGCGGCATCCCCCAGCACAGCAGCAACTTTAGCCATCGTCACAGCACAGGTATAATAGTAGCAGGATTCCATAAAGGGAACCCGGCGCTCCCCGCCAGCGGGCATGGAATGATCCCCCAAACCGTGATAAACCAAAAAGCCATCCTCCATGGCATGCAAGAACTTCATGAGCTTTTGCATCCGCGGATAGGCCTTTTTCAGGATATGCAGATTGCCATTATACACATAGGTATTCCACGGAATCAGAATCAGAGCGCTATCCCATGCTGTGCCGCTGCCTGATGTAAAGCCCCAGCCCGAAGTCGGGATGATGCCCGGCAGTTGGCCGCTAGGCTTCTGAACATCGAAAAAGTCGTCCATCCACTTTTCATAGACGACGGTTGGATCAAAATTGTACAAAAGAGCATCGCTGGAAAACATGGCATCGCCTGTCCAGCCATTCTTTTCCCGATGTGGGCAGTCAGTAGGGATTCCGTGATAATTGGTCAACAGGGAATTGCGGCAACACTTCTGCACCTCATTTAGAAGGTCATTGCTGCAAGCAAAATCGCCCCTGCCAGGCAAGTCCGTATAGGCAACACAGCAATGGATGTCAAGCAGCTCAATGTTGCCTTGCAGCTCCACCTCTGCATAACGAAAACCGTGATAAGTAAAGTGGGGCATGAATGTTTCATCTCCGGCTCCCGAAAGACGGAAATGGTCTGTCTGGAACTCCTGCCCAAAAACAAAGATGTTCAGGTTGCTTTGATCCAGTTCGTTTTTCTCATCCAGCAGCTCTCCGTAGCGGATAATGGCCTCACTGCCCTGAGTGCCCTTGACCCGGATTTCAGCAAAGCCGGTGGTATTTCGGCCAAAGTCGTACACAACTCGTCCTTTGGTCGTTTTCCAGTTTCTGACCGGGGACAGTTTCTCAATCAATCGAATAGGCTGGATCTGCTGGCTGTGCAACTCTCCGCCCGGAGCACGGGCCGGCACAGAGGTTGCCCATGTTGTATCGTCAAATCCCGGTACCATCCATCCGATCGGCTCCATGGCAGCATCCACCGTTTCACCGCTGCGCAACGCATTGAAGCGGATTGCCCCTTCAGCAATTTTCCAATCGGTATCACTAACGATGCAATGGCCGCTACCATTTTCATCGGTAATTTCCATCTGCAACAGTAATTTGGTAAGGTCACGCCAAGCTGCCTGCTTGAAATACCACACATCCGGGGTGGTGCAGTTGTACCAGCCATCACCGAGCCGAACGGCAACCACATTCTCACCATTTTGCAGAAGCTCGGTCACATCGTAAGCTTGATACAGCACACGGCGGTCATAGCAGGTGTAGGCCGGGTCAAGCAACCGGTCACCGACTCGCTGGCCGTTGATGAACAATTCATAGTACCCCAACCCGCAAACATATACTCTTGCCTTTTCTGCATTGCTGCCAAGCGCAAATTTCTTCCTCAGCAGGGTGGCTGGGTTATCATCCTTTGCGCCACTAATGCCCACAGGATATATTCTGTCCGTAATCCATTTGGCTTTCCAATCCTCGGCAGAGAGAAGACCCATTTCCCAGAATGCAGCATCGCTCCAGGTACTGCCATAATTGGTTTCGGCCCAAACCCTCCAGTAAATGCGCTCTCTGGAGACAAGTTCTCCACCATAAGCTACTTCAACGGTGCTGTCGCTTTCCACAATCCCACTGTCCCACAGCCAATTTTGGGCTTGAAGTTCTTCGACAGTGCGAGCTGCAACAATGCGGTATGCTTTCTGCTCTAATCCATGTTCTTCACTTTGCAGCACCCAACTCAACCGGGGAACATTCTCTACTCCTAGAGGTGATTTCAAATAATTGCATTGCAAATTTGTAATTCGAATATCACATTTTGACATAGCGCAATCCTTTCTCTTGTGATTTTATCCAATTTTTCCTGCTGTCTTTATTCTGCTGACGCAGTCGGTATAATATTAGCCGTCTTTTTCGATAATCAATTGATATTGACCGGCTGGATATTCTCTTGGCAAATTTGGGGTAACCTGCACCATTGCGGTCGTCCCTTCCGGTACAGTAAAACTCCATAGGATCTTATCATCGTCGTAATGCCAATCCGAGCGTATTTCGCCATAAGCACAACGATACCGCACCCCAAAGTCACCAACCTCTGGCACGAAGACCGGCTTCAATTTAAATCTGCGGAAGCCCTCAGCAGACTCCATAGGACGGATGCCGCCCAAATGCGTGAAAAACCATGAGCAGACACTGCCAAGTGCATAGTGGTTCATGCTGTCAGTAAATCCCTTAGCATTTTGTCCATACCAGTTTTCCGTAAAAGAAGTTGCGCCAGTGGCAAAGATATGCCGCCACGAGGGATATCCCCGCTGTGTAAAAGTTTTCCATGCAATTTTTTCGTACCCAAAATTGCACAATAACGGCAGCAGATGAGGCGTTGCGCCGTATCCGGTAGTTGGGTGGTAGCCATCGGATTCCACATATTCTGCTAGCCGCCTGCCAAGCGCCGGGCGATCTTTCTCAGGTGCAATGCCAAATGCCAGCGGAAGAACCAGTCCTCCTTGGCAATGGGGCGTGTAGTCCGCTTCATCCTTCAGATAGTATCTTTCGTTAAATGCTTTCCGGGCATCATTCAGCCATGCGATATACTGCTGTGCATCGCTGTGTTCCCCGAAGATTTCGGCAATTTTTGATGCAGTATCCAGCATAAGGCAGAAGTAGCAGCCAGCGAAGAAGTCTGACGATACATTAACTGTAGCCAGATGATCCCGATAGGGGGCGTGGGGATTTTTCGGTAGGCCATCTTGAACTGCAGCCATGCGTTTCATGACCAAGCACTTGATGACCGGGTATTTAACACGTAAAATCTCTCTGTCGCCGTAAAACTGGTACAGCGTCCACGGAAGGATATATTCTTCATCCTCCCAGCCATACACGCCGTACTCGATCTTTCGTCCACCGTCCGTCCAGCGGGCAAGAAACTTGGAGTGATCCATGTACCAGCAGGCAGCCTGAACAAATACCTGCATATCCCCATTCCAAAAGTTCTTCTCACGAGTAGGGCAGTCGGTGGGAGCAGTCATCAAATTACTATGATAGGTTCTGCGGGTCATGTCCCAAATCAGGTTGATCACTTCGTTGGAAGTTCTAATCTTGCCGTTCACACCAAGATCATTCCAATAAGTGCGGAATTGGACATCGTTACACTCCGGTTTGTCACGGAAGCCTGTCACCAATATGTATCGGCCACCTGTGTATGTAAAAAGCGGGGTATAGACTTCAGCAGCACCACCCTTACAGATGTAAACATCCTGATTTCGCATGGCGCAGCTTGCCTTACCTCCGGGCATATTGTCCTGCTCAAAGAACACATCCGTATAAGGGCCTTCACAAAGGCTGCCGTCCCAATTGAGGCGCTCTGCATAGCGAATATTAATTTGTTGGCCGGGATGTGCATTGCGAATGTGGATCTGCGCCCGTCCGGAAATATTCTTTCCAAGATCGAACAGCCATCCATCGCCATAACTACAACAGGAAATTGGAGTTACAACATTCTGTAATTTCACAGGCGGATAGTCTTGCAGGACGATTTGTTTTCCCCCGGATGCGTTGGGATATTCGGCTGCAAATGCCCACAGGGCATCGTCGCAGTCAACTTCATTCCAGCGTGTGATCTCCAGTCTGGCATCCACACGTTCGCCAAACTGGAGGTCATTATCAGTAATGGTGGATGCGGTACATTTCCATGAGGCATCCGTTCCAAGGAAGGCCGTACAGCCGCAGGAATCCGTCAGTTCCAATTCCTCAAGAAAGGATGGTTTATTCGCCCATAGCGAGCCCCAAGACTCGCAATTGAGCCAGCCATTTCCCAAAACAGCGGCAATTACATTCTTGCCGGGGCTCAGCAGCCCTGTCACGTCATACTCCTGATACTCGCAGTATTTCTCCATAGAGCCTGGCTGGAAATGGGCATCGGATACCCTTTGCCCATTGATGTACAATTCATATAATCCACGGGCAGTACAGCGCAAAATCGCTTTCTCTGTATTCTCTGCCACGGTAATTTTCTTTCTGAAGTAGCAGGAGCGACGGCAAAGCCGTGGGTGCACCTCCGTGCAAACAATATCCCATTGTTTTCCCCTCCACTCCTTGCCTGGGTGGGCTGCGGTAGCCCAATTCTCCGGCTCTTGCCCCTGTCCGAAGTCACAGACGATAAATGCCCTCCAGCTATCGTCGGTAGGGAGGTAATCAATCACGCCATCCTCGTATTCGATTCTTAAACCGCCCCGGATGGCAGAGGTGAAGTGATTCGGATCACTGGTCTGATACAGGCGGATGCCAATATGGTTTGATCCGCAGAAAGCTATATCTGTAATGTCAGCGATTCCATTAGCAAAATCGATATATTTTCCATTGATATACACATCAAAGCTGTTATCACAGAAAAATTCAGCAGTCAAGTTTTTAACAGTCTTTTTCAGGCTAAAATCTTTGCGTAGATGCGTACGCACATAGGGAACTGGCCAGATCCACTTTGCATTGTGGATATGGCAGATAGGGAAGGTCTCCAGCCCTTGCAGCATGGCATCCGGTGCTGTGATCCATCTGCCTTGCCAATCTTTCTTCTCATTAATTCTGTACTGTGAATTCTTCATTGCACTAACCTCGAAATATCCAAAAGTGGGACGATTTTGTCCCATTTACAATGATACACAAATCGTCCCACTTGGAGCAACTGGCTATAAAATCTTTAAGATAAATTACTTCTTACCGTTTGCAACAGCCCATTCGTCAATCTGACGCTGGCACTCGTCAACAACCTTCTGGAAACCAGCAGCCTCCAGCTCGGCCTTAATGGTGGCCATGGTCTCATCGGGATCCAGCATACCGCAGTTCAAAGCCTTAGAGTACTTGTCAGTGATCGCCTCATAGGCAGCCTTCTCTGCCCCGAAAGTGGAGGTATCTATGCCGCTGAAACCGCCCAAAGCGGTGGTGATGGCACTAGCATTCAGCACAGCATATTTCTCCCATTTCTGAGGATCGTCTCCCTCACGCAGGTAGTCCAGCAACTGGTTACCAATGACCCAGCCCTGGTTGCCCCAGCCAATGTTCTCGGCGGTAACGCCATCGGGGTACTTGATAACATTGTCAGAGCCTTCCACAAACTCCCAGTGGATACCCTCAATGCCATAGATCAGGGTGTTTAGCAGCTCCTTGTCAGAGTACAGCAGGTTCAGGAACTTCATGGTCTTTTCAGGGTTCCCGCAATTGCGGCCAATGGACAGGCAAATGCCCTGTGCAGCATCGTAAGGAGTGAATGCCTCAGTCATCTGGATGACCTGAACATCAAAGCCATAAGTGGAGCTCAGCTCAGTAGCCTTGTTCGGATGGAAGTTGGAAGGCATAAACAGCGCCTTGCCGCTCTTGAAGGGGCCAGCATCAGTATCGGTCAGTGCGCTTTCGTTGACATAACCAGCCTTGTACATCTTATGGGCCCAGCGCAGCAGATCCATATATTTCTCGTTGTCCCAGCAATACTGCAACTTGTAGTCCGTGGTATCATAAGGAATCGTCAAATAGGCGTTGAACCAGTCAGCATAACCACTCATGATGCGGATGTGATCCATATTGTTTTGGGACATGCTCAGCGCAGTGACGCCTGGATCGGTAACCTTAGCGCAGGCAGCCTCTATGTCGTCCAGAGTCTTGATGCTGGCGATGTCGATGCCGTACTTCTCAGCCAGAGCAGTATTTACTGCAAAGCCATAGGCGTTGCCCTTTTCTTTATTAGTAGGGACACCGTACAGAGTTCCATTGACACGACAGCCATTAATGAATTCCTGACCGCAAGCGGCAATGATATCCTGGCCATACTCCTGCAGCAGATCACCAATGTCCATATACGCACCTCTGGTGGATGCATCAACCAGAGTGGGTTGCAGACCTGCAGAAGAACTGATCAGGTCATACTTGGTCTTGCCGGAATTGAACATCAGGTTGGTCTTATCCTGCCACTCACCGTTGTCGATGGGATGCAGCGCAACACGGGCACCAATCTTGGGCTCGAGGATCGCGTTCATGGCATTTTCGATCATGCTGATGTCGGTGGTGGGGTCGCCCCAGCCGGCGTAGTAGAAGTCGATGGTGTAGATATCCTCTGCGGCATCAGTAGCTTCTACTTCGGAGTTGTTGCCCCGAGTGGACTGGTTGTCTACTTGAGGGGTGGTGTTAGTCGGCTCTTTGCTACAACCGGCGAACATGCCGAGCGTCATAGCCAGAACCAGCAGCAGTGCTAGGAACTTGATTGCTTTCATTTTTTTGTTCTCCTTTTTTATTTTTTTAATCCGGCTAATTGCAGAGTGAACCAGCCGAAATTAAAACGGAATTAAGATATCTGCATTATCCCTTCACGGCACCAATGGTCATACCACTGGTCAGATACTTTCGGAAGAAGGGAAATACACACAGCATGGGGAAGGAGCCGACAACGGCCATAGCCATTCGAATGGATTCGCTTGGCATTTTTCCCAACGCCGCGAGCATTTCAGGTGTCAGATGCTCCGAGCTTGCCTGTAGTGCCTGAATGTTCTTCAAAACCTTCGTCATCAAATACTGTATGCTGACAACATCGCTGTTCAACATAAATACCATGCTTCGATACCAGTCATTCCAGTAGTTCAGTAGCGTCATAAAGCCAACTGTAGCAATAACCGGCTTTGCCAGCGGAAGAACAATGGTAAGGAAAACTCTAAAGTCGCCTGCGCCATCCAAATAGGCCGCCTCATACAGCGAATACGGGATGCAAGACAGAAAGAACGAGCGCATAATCATTACGTTAAAGCCGTCAACCAGCATACTAGGAATAATTAACGCCCAAATCGTATCTACAAATCCCAAGTCACTGTAAACACAGTACCATGGAACCAAGCCACCGTTAAAGAGCATTGTAACCAGAACGATCCACGACAGCACATTGCGGCATGGATTTTCTTTTCTCGCCATGGCATAGCCGAGCAGAGAAGTAAGGGCAAGAGAAGTTACCGTACCAACAAAGGAAACGAAGATCGTGACACCGTATCCCTTAATCACGCCGCTGGCATCGGCAAACAGATATTTATAAGCATCCATACTTAGTTTTTCCGGGAGCAGGGAGTAGCCATTCTGAATCAGCGTCTGCTCATCCGTCAGCGAAACCATCAGCACCAAAAGAATGGGGAGGAAGCAACACAATGAACCGATCATCATAATCACATGGATCCACCAGTTCTTTTCCTGCTTACGCAAATAATCCATTTTCTAAATTCCCCTCCCTTAGAACAGTGCCTGCTCTTTATCGATCTTGCGAACAACCAGATTCGATCCCACCACAAGGATGCAGCCGAATACAGACTGCAAGAAACCTGCGGCTGCAGCATTACCAACGTCTCCGCTTTCGAGCAGCGCCTTGTATACGAACACGTCAATAACATTTGTCGCCTCAGTCAGCATACCGCTTCCCATCGTCGTCTGATAGAAAAGACCAAAGTCAGCGTAGCAGATCTTTCCAATGCTCAGAATGAACATCGTTACGATAGTCGGCAGAATAGATGGCAGCGTTACATACCAAATTCTCTGCCAGCGGCTAGCACCATCCAGTGCCGCAGCTTCATAGTAGCTCTCATCAATGCCAACAATACTTGCAAGATAAATAACCGATGTATAGCCAACCGTTTTCCAGATATTCAGAATCGGCAGAATGATCCGCCAGTATTTAGGCTGCGTATACCAACTGATGCCGTCCACATGAAGGACATTTTCAAGCAATTTATTCAGCAGTCCGTACGACGGGTTTAGAAACGCATACAGCATATAACTGACCACCGTCCAGGAAAGCAGATACGGCATGATGAATGCAGTTTGATAAAACTTGGGCAGGAATTTGTCGCACAACTCGTTCAGGAACACGGCAACCAGCACAGACAGAATCGTGCCAGTCGTCAGGAAAATTGCGTTATACCCAAGAGTATTGACAACCATCTGCTTCAGGTTCGGATTTTTCAGCAGAAAATCAAAGTTTCTAAGCCCGCACCACGGGGACTTCCAAATACCATCCACATAGTTGACATTTTTGAATGCCACCGTCAGACCCGCCATTGGAATATAGTTGTTAACAAGTAAGTATATCAATGCTGGCAAAGCCATCAGCATAAACGGAACTGCACGTTCGAATCGCCTCATCTCCTTTGATGCCTGCACCTTCTTTCTTTGCGTATGCAGGATTTCTGGAGTTTGCTTTTTAACCATGGAATCATCCTCTACTGCAACCTGATAATTTGGAATTGCGTGCTATGCACACAATGCTTAACTCTACGCCATAGATTTTAACACAATATTCTTCTGTGTAGGTCTATAACTGAAAAAATGTGTTCGATTATGGCAAAGCGTGACTGTGATATTTCATAATATTTTTTCCGTTTTCTTGTGCAAGTTGACAGCTGCTTGTTGAATGTCATTAAATTTCAATGCAGAAAAGGTTTCAAAAGTAATCTTTGCCGCTGCAATATCTGCATTCTGTCCCAATGAAAAGTTGACTTTTTCTGCTGAGAATGCTATGATACAAAAAAAGGAGGGACCGGAGCACATGATCAATTTGGAAATCATTTCCCATTTGAGTCCGATAACGGAAGAAGAACAGGCTATTTTGAATGGACAAACAAGCATAGACCGGGAAATCTATATGGCGCACAGGGAGAACAGAGAGATCAACGCAAAGAAATTGCTGGCCGATGGGAAATTGATCACATGGCGTCCTCATACCCGTTTTATCAACTTCCCCGATCACACCCATGACTATGTGGAAATGATTTATGCTTGCTCTGGCAAGACTACCCACATTGTTGATGGCAATTACATTACACTTGATAGCGGCGAACTGCTGCTTTTAGGTCAGCACGCCCACCATTCTGTAATGAAAGCCAGCCTTAACGATATCACGGTCAACTTCATCGTTTTGCCAGAGTTTTTCAACACTGCACTCAATACCATATCCGGCGAGTCTACACCGTTGAGACATTTTTTGCTTGACTGCCTGTTCGGGCAAAACAATGGTCCAAACTATCTGTACTTCCAGGTTGGAAACGACCAGCCGATCCAGAATTTGGTTGAAAACCTTCTGTTTATTCTGCTGGACGAGAAACGCCCCAACCGGCGCACTCTCAGCCAGTTGACCATGGCACTGTTGTTCCTCAATCTGATGAATTATACCGAGAAACTGGCAAGCTCAAAACAAGAGGCACTTGTATTGAGTGTCCTGCGGTATTTGGACGAGCGCTACGCTGACAGCAACCTTGACAGGCTTGCGAAGCAGCTAAACGTTGACCCCTCTACAATTTCCAAGGAAGTGCACAAGAAAACAGGCCGAACATATATTGCGTTGTTGCAGGAAAAGCGGCTTTCACAGGCCGTATACCTGCTGCTCAACACCGATAAGAAAGTCGCCGATATTGCCGAATCTGTTGGCTATAAGAATGCCAGCTATTTTCATCGTATCTTCCTTGAAACATACGGTGTTTCCCCCCGAATCTATCGATTGCAAAAGCAAAACACATGACGATAAGACGCGATCAATATTTCAGCATTTCTATGAAGCCTCTTCCGTCGCCTTGAAGAAGGGAATTCCATGTGGTCATAGCGCTTCGCACACTTCCTCTATGAATCTTACCCAACTGGCCGACCAGTCGCGGCATATGCTATGGCAGGATCCCTTACAGCGATAATCGCCAAAATCGAAACCCTGTCTGGCCGAATGTCTTATTGGAATAATGTTGCAAAGAGACGGTAAAATAACGCAGCGAATGGTCGTTGGTGGCATTCGCGATCCCATTCAATTTCGCACAGCACTTCGTAAAGCTCTCGTCAAATTGAATTCGGGTGGCTACGCCCTGCTCCTTAAACGTCAAAATGCGGATACCGCCGGGCAGTTCTTCGCCAAAGCCAAAAATCACATATCCAGTTTTATAGAAGGAGGCAGTGGCCTTTTCGTCCAGACCTACTTGTAATTCCTGTTTCTTTATAAGTTATCCGCAAGAATGCCCTTTGCTTCAGTAATCTTTTACAGAAAATATAGTTTTTCACATTGCTCCACTTCTTGTATGCAAGGGACTGTCTCAAAATCATGCGAAAACAGTCTTTGTAAAAGTTATAAAAAGTCGTGAACATCAGACGAAAATATCTGATGTTCACGACTTTTGGCTTGAATATTTTTAAGGGATTCTTTTTGGGGCAGCCCCTGATGTCAGTTAAAAAAGCACTCCAGCAGGCTGTTTGCAAAAATATTCGTCATTTCCCTTATGGGATGGTTCAGATGGTTCGCCAGCAGCTCGGTGGTATCGACACCGCTTTCGAACATTCTGCGCCATCTGGCGTAGCAGTCGCATACAGGTACATTATACTCGACCGCAACTTTTTTTGCTGCCTGAAAGAAGGCAGACAACGTGCCACTGTTTTCAATGTCAGCAAATGCTTGTGCAGTTTTACGCAGATTCTCATCTTGGATGTGACTGCTTACATAGGTGTTCATCATATTTTCAGTCAGGAATATACACTCAATGTCAGCGGCTTTCAATCTCTCAAAAATCATTGCCAGCGCATCAGTATACTCAGATATGCGTCCTCGACCCAGCGTGGAGTCGTTCAGGCCATAACTCACTACCACCAGATCCGGCTGATACCGTAAAATATCCCGCTCCAACCGTATCGCTCCATTGGCAGCGCTGTCGCCGCTGATTCCACTGTTAATGATGTTGACCTGAACATTGGGGTACAGCACAGCCAGCAGTTCCCGCAGTTTCATGCTGTAAGCATTCACGGGATCGAACACCGTCTCTATGCTATCCGAATCGGTCTTGTAAACCTCAAAACAGCCTTGGGTCACACTGTCACCCAAGAATGCAATGGTCACGCCAGGCGCGCCGTAGATGTCTTTCCGTTTTGCCAGTAATTTCTCTAATATTTTCATATCAGTTCAGAAAATCCTTCCTGTAATTCACGCCGAAGTATTCTGCCAGTTCCACCATTTGGTCATCCCGGATGGTATTGACTCTTGGCAGATGGGCGGTCAGCATATAGATCTGAGCTGCTTTTTCGACCGTTTCGATCAGGCCGAAAGTCTCGTCCATGGTCTTGCCCGCACCGTAAATGCCGTGCATGCCCCAGATGACCAGCCGGAACTCCTTCATCTTCCCGGCAGTGGCCTCACCGATGGTATTTGTGCCGCAGAGCATCCACGGGAGTACACCTACGCCGTCGGGGAACACCACAATGCACTCGGTACACATCTCCCACAGGGTGTGGGTGAATTTCTTCTCGTCTAGCTCGTGAACATAGTTCATTGCCAACGTGTAAGTAGGGTGGCAATGCATGACTACCCGGTTGTCGGGATCGAGAGCCAGACGAGCCATGTGGCTCATGAGATGAGCCGGGAACTCCGAGGTAAACTTGCCGCCATCCTTGTATCCCCACAGCAACTCAGCAGTCTGACCGTCAGCCGCAATGCGGACGATGCCAAGATTGGTTTCCGGGTCGCCATCCACATTCTTAAAATATTTGCCAGTGCCGGTGACTATGAAAATCTTGCCTATGATAGCGGTGGCGTCGAAGCCCAGCGGAATTGCGCGAATCACATGATTCAGATTCAGGTACTCTCCTACCTCATTCTCGTCCAGTAAGTAGCTGATGTTGCCGCCGTTGCGCTCGTCCCAGCCAAGGCGATACATATTTGCGGTAGTTTTCCGCATTTCCTCCACAAATGGAGCGGTATAAATGTCTTTCATGTTCACAAACCTCACTCATCTACGCTCAATAGCGCCATTCTTTCATCCGGCGAAGTATTGGGACGATGTAGCGTGACCCAATGCATGCCGTTCAAATCCGTAAATCTCATGCAATGGCCGCCGTTTCTGTCAAACAGCGTTTTCTCGTAGACAAACTCTCCGTAAATGCCGGTTGAACTCACATTTTTGAAAATAGCATATCCATTTTTTGTGTGTCCCGACCATAAAACCACAATTTTTCCATTGTCCTCATACACCCAAGGACCTTCTGCTATGTAACCCTTTACTTCGTCACCAATTGCGATGGCTCCGGGAGTCCGTTTTCCGCTGACGATTTGGTGGGGTTCTTCCACAAGGTGTGTCAGATCATCGGACAGTTTTCCCATAAACAGACTGCCGTCACATTTTTCGGACACAGGTCCCCACCAGCCATTAGAAAAACACAGATACGGTATATTCTCATGAACAATCATAGTTGCATCGATACATTCCCAGCCATCCGGCGTAATAAACTTCCCGGACAGCATTTTGAAATTGCTGTCCAGATGGTCTGAAACAAATATCATCGTTCCGCGCCCAATATCGTCCCGGTGTAAGGTCAAAAACAAATAATATTCCCCGTTGTATTTATGCAGTTCCGGTGCCCAAATGCACTTGTAGCTTTCCAGAAGTGCCGGGTCAACCATAGTACATTTCTTTTCAAAATACACCAGATCCTCGGACACATACAAGGTCATATCGCTGCCCTTGCCCCAGAGATCTTCCCCTGTTGTTCCCAGCAGATAGTACTTACCATCTTCCACAAACACAAAGGGGTCTCGGATGCGAATATCTTTGATGTGCACATATCTTTCGTGGTAGGATATTTCATTAGAAACAAAACAATTTACCATAGTAATTTGCCTTCAAATTTTTTATCGAGTTATAATGTCCACAGGAACATCAAAAATCTTTGCCACTTTCAAAATGGTGTCAATGTAACGGCCGGAAGTAGCCGCCATATGATGAGTAGGGCCTGCTTCACCCCACCGGTTGCAGAATTCACGTGCGCCGCAAGCGAAACGCGTACGCATATTGGTATCCCCAAAGATGAAGATGGGGCCGGGTTCATTCACGCCCTCAGCCACAACAAACTTAAAATGACCATCCTTGTCCTGTGTAATGCCCAGGTAGGTCACAGGACCGAGGTGAGGATAGAACTGGGTCAGGTATCCGCCGCCAGTCTTGCCGTGGAACATAGGGACGATCTTCATGGTGGGCTTTTTTTCAGAGATATCAGCATCTCCGGAACCGGAGTGACCGATGATACAGATATCCTCGTTAAAGTCGATAGAATACATCTCACTTAACTGACCGCAGCCTGCAATGGTCTTAAGGATGCTCATTGCCATGGATACCTTGATATCACCCTCGACTGCACAAGCCACACCCTGCTTGATGAGCATCGAGAATGCTGGGATCAGCATACTGTCCAGGACGCCAGCCTTACCCTGTGCAAAGCCATCATAGTGAGAAGCAATGAAAGCAATCTTCTCATCCTTCACCCACTGCTCAAAGGCAATCACATACTTTGCCATATCCCAGACCTTTTCAATCGTACCGCCACCCTCGAGGTCGAAGGTGTCCAGAATGTCCTGTGCCTTAGCATATATGGTTGCTTCATCGGTGATGTTATCAGCAATCGCCCACATTTTCTCCCAGTCGAACTGCTTGGTGTACAGGAACATCCGGTTGTAGAGATTGGTTTCGTCAATGTACAAGTCCATCATGCCGGGGTATGGACGGCCAATCTGCGCCAGATTAGTATCCCGGAAGCGACGGCGCACCTGAGCGGCTTTGCACCAGTCCTCAATTTCTGCTTTGGCAACAAGATCGCCACCCTCCACCACTCCAGTGATAACAGCGTGGCGCTTTCCTGCACGTTCCAGATCAGCAACCATCTCGCCGACCGCACCGCAGGCGTACAGTTCACCCAGCCAGGTAGCAGTGTCAGTATTGGCGTAGTCAGGAGCCTTCTTCTTTTGCAAGTTCACCAGAACCACTGGCACATCCAAATCCCGGACAGCGGGAAGCATATTGTAAGAGGTGGCATAAGTGAGGAGCTGAACAATGACCAGATCCACATCAGCGGCTCGGAATTTATTGCCGGCTGCGGATGAAAGTTCCTTGGTGGTAACGATACCACCATCGATGACCTCCACGGAATTCGGCAGAGACTTCTTGAACACTTCATACTGGCTCTGAAATTCAGGCACCAGACTAGGAAACTGGGGCAGATAGGCACCCAGTGCGATGGCAAATACGCCAATTTTGGCTTTGGTTTCGACCAACATCACATGACCTCCATTTGTATTTTCAAATTGCCCAGAGCGGTGGCCTCAATGGGCAAGGCAATGACTTCTTTTCCGGTTGCCTCGGCTGTCAGGGCATTGAGGAACATATTTTTTGCGCCGCCGCCGACAATGTACAGCTTTTCGTATTTTTTGCCCGTGGTAGTTTCCAGCTCATCGATGGCTTTCCGGTAGCTTAACGCCAAAGAGCGGTAAGCGCAATAGAAATAGTCACCAACGGTTTCCAAGTTGCCGCCTGTTGCCTTGTCAAATGCTGCTTTCATGCTCGTGGGCGCAAAAAATTCTGGTGCATTGGCATCCACTAGCAGACCGCAGATGCTTCTTTCGGCGGCTTTGACAATCTCAGGGAACGGCATTTCCGGGCAGATATTCCGCCGCAGCTCGTTGACCAACCACATCCCCATAATGTTCTTCTGATAGCGGTTGTAGCCCACGCCGCCCTCGTTGGAATAGTTAGCCTTTTCACTGCCACTGTCCGTTATGGGCTTGGGGGTTTTCACCCCTAAAAGCGACCATGTGCCGGAGGAAATATACGGGTGGTTGCCCTCCATGGGGATTCCCTCGACGGCGGAACCCGTGTCATGTGTGACGCAGAGGACAACCTGACAGTTGCCGCCCACCGCCGCAGCAATTTCGGGACGGAGGTTGCCAAGCACCGTACCCGGTTGGCTTAGTTTGGGAAACAGGTGAGCAGGATACCCAAGCCGCTCCACGATCTCCAAATCAAATTCTCCGGTTTCGGCATTCACCATGCCCATGGTGGTAGCGTTGGTGTATTCCCGCGCCTTGACACCGCAAAGTTTCCACATGAGGTATTCAGGAATCATCAACATATCCGTGACACCATCCAGCCGTCCGTTTATCTTCTCGTCATAGAGCTGATAAACGGTGTTGAAAGGCTGAAACTGGCACCCGGTGTGGGCATACAGTTCGGAAAACGGCACTTTTTCACGCACCTGCGGGATAACCGCTTCGGTACGGCTGTCCCGGTAGGAATAGACTGGATACACTTCCTCGTCGCCCTTCAAGAGCACATAATCCACGCCCCAAGTGTCGATGGACAGGCTTTCAATGTGCTGAAACTGCTTGAAAGCCTCCAAAATCCCCCGCACTACATTAGAAAACAGCATGCGAATGTCCCACGTCAGGTGTCCATTTTCCTCCACAACACCGTTGGGAAAGCGATAGACCTCTTTCGTTTGCAGCTTTTCCCCCTCTATCCAGCCCACAATATGCCGCCCGGAGGAGGCGCCGATGTCGATGGCTAAGTAATATTTTTGTTCCATTTATAACGCCTCCAAAGCAGGTCACTCCGTACAATGTTTCCAGCTTCTGCATCAGTACAAGCTGATCTTCTTTCCTCTTCACCTTAAATGAGACAGCGATTGCCCACATGTCGGTTTCACTTATCCGTTCCGGTTCAAATTGGACACCTTTGATTTCCAAATCCACATCTCGAATTTACTACATCAACATATGCAGTGGCACTGTGTTTTCCCATTCGACATAGGTCTCCAAAAGCCAGACCTATTTTCGAAACCGAATCTTCCATCTTTGCGGCACTATAAGAATTGCATAAATTCCAAGTACGGAGGTGACCGCCGTTTTATAGAACCCTACGCCAAATGCCAAACCTATTTTGGCAAAAGTCAACAGCACGGTAGCCATTGTCACGCCCTTAAATTGATTATTCCAAAATCCGTCCAGCAGGCTATGAAGCACATGGAGCAGCAATTTATGGAGGATATTTCTCTGGACACTCTGGCAGAACTGACCCGGACCAATAAATACCATCTTTCCAAGGAATTCAAACGGTACATCGGCTTCTCCCCTCATGACTATCTGATCTGGCTGCGGATCAACCAGGCGAAGATTCTGTTAAAAACCACCAATCTTCCGGCCAACAAAATTGCCCATCAAGTGAGCATCCACGACATCAACAACTTCAATTATCTGTTCAAAAACCGGGTCGGTTCTACACCGATCCAATACCGCAACAGTGCGGATCATATCTTATAAGGAAAACGGACGCAGGACAGACGAGTCCTGCGTCCGTCAATTTTTCAATTGCCCCAGATAGAAAACACCAGTTCCTCCACCTTCCGGCTGATATAGGAGCCGGAGCCGCCCAAATCGGGGCGGTGGGTGGCAAACACCGCCTCCAGCTTATCCTTCGGTGATACAAAGAAATGGGTGCCCAGCGCACCGCTCCAGCCATAGGTGCCAGGGGTACAGAATTTGTCCTCCTGCCGGATGCGGACACTCAGTCCCCACACCTGTCCGGGTTCCGGCTCCAGATGCTTTTCCTGAGCTTCCGTAGCCATCAAGTCCACGGTTTCCGGCTTCAGGAAGCCGTCGCCCTCATTGCAGAGCATCCGGGCCAGCTTTTCGTAGTCCTTTACAGTGCAGTAGAGACCACCGCAGCCAGCAACATAGCCACTGTCCGGCTCAATTCGCAGGATGCTTTCCAGATCCTTGGAGGTGCCGGTGATATCCACAAGTTTCTCTTTTTTACGGGTATAGGTTCGGGCAAGATTGGATTTATCCGTCAGGCGGAATGTGGCGCTTTCCATGCCGAGAGGTTCAAATACCAGCTCCCGGTAAGCATCAGCCACAGACTTACCGGTTACCTTTCCAATCAGATAACCCAGCACATCAAAGGCCGCCCAGGGAGAATAACTGGTGGCAGTTCCCGGCTGAAAATCCAGGCAGTAGCGGCTGTAGGCATCGATCCGCTGCTCCAGCGTATCCTTTTTATTGTGCTTCATCATAGCGATCATACCGGCCACGCCTTGCTGCAGGCCGGATGCATGGCTGAGCAGATCCCGGATGGTCACTTCTCTCTCAGCAGAAACCGTTCGTACCTTATCCATGCGGAAGAACAGTATTTTGGGGATTAGGGAAAGCATACTCATTCCCGGTTTGAATTCGTAGCGCGGATCGTTGCAAACCCTCTGGTCCGCAAACTGAGGAAGATACCTGGAAATGGGATCATCAAGGCCCAGCTTACCGGCTTCGATCAGCTTCATAATGGCAACACCGGTGACCACCTTGGTCATGGATGCCATGCGGAAAATCGTATCATCGGTAACAGGCTTCCGGGCAGAAATGTCTGCCCAACCCCATTTTCCGTCAAAGACGATCTCATCATTCTTGCGGACGATCAGGGCGCCGCCTGCCATTTCTCCATTCGCTATGTATTGCTCCATCACCTGATGGATGGTATCGGAGGTCATAGGGTCACATCCTTAGTATTTTCTGGAAAGCTGTGCTTCGCACTCTTCGCGGGTGATCTCACCGGCGTTGCACTTGGCCATCAGTTCAACATCCTTATCCTTCAGCTTGTAGATGCCCATTACCAGGACACCCAGCAAGGTGCCAATCAGAGGGATCAACGCATAAATCACCCACATCACATCCATAGCTTCCTGAGGCTGGGTCACTCCGGCTGCCGCGATATCTTCAAAGCTCTCAGTCGGAACAGGAATGTAATTGGACAGGCCGAGAATGAACAAACCCAGAGAAGAGGAAACAGAAGAAGTCAGTTTGATGACAAAGCTGGACAAAGCATTGCAGATGCCGGAGCAGTCTTTTCCGGTTTTGTACCGGGTGTACTCAATGGTATCCAGCATTAACAGTTTAACATAATCGCCACCTGTTTTGTAGGTCTAAAAATTCCAAAATGTGTCCTATTATTGACTTGAGCGCTCCACATCGGCGAAAAAATAGGGAATACTCTTTGTGTCCATTTTCAAGATAAGCCTCTTTTCCTCAACATACGACCTTTCTTTTTTCCCATTTCATGCTGGACTATATTTTACCGCAGAATCAAGGCACACGAAAATATTATACACTGTTTGGTGAAGGGCGTGGAAACACATATCTATTTAATTTTTGCGGAACACTTGTTGACTCCATGCCGGACTGCGGCGCAACAACGCCTTGGATTTGGGATGAAAACCACTCCGCCTATGATCCGGGGATCATGGAAATTATTACGCCATCATGTTATCATGGGACGGCACTTTATTATCAGAAAATGGGGTTAGCGTTGCCGCTAGAGCAGATTATTGCGACCATGCGTAACTATATGTGGAGTACTTATTGCAACACGATAGAGGATAAACTCAATGTGATTTCCGCAATCAAGGCTACGTATGCAAGGGGTGATAGTCTCCATGTCCTGCTGCCGGCCCCCATGAACCGCTCGGTTTTTGTCTAATACAGCTCGGCATATATGATTTGTTCGGGAACATGTGGTCCTGCGACGATTTTGCAACCACCAGGTTCGCCCCGAAGTTTTGCCGCAAAGCAGCCGAACACATTGGTGTTCCGGTAGAACAAATTCTGCTTTTGGATGATAATTACGCTACAGGTAAAACCGCGAAGACTGACGAGATGCTGGTCTGCAATGTACACAACGATTCTTCCAAAGAATATCAGCTGGGAATTCGAAACATAGCTGACTACTATGTACAGGATTTTTCAGGAGTTTTAAGCCAGCCCAATGGTGTAGTTGCATAATTCGCACTACGCAACAGCTAATTTCCCAAACGATACAACAAGCTGCTATTCCCTCCATTTTCCCGATACCGCTGTTCCGTTTTTACCAAGCCAGCTTTCCGTAGGTCATTGACAGCACGGCGGGTGGTGGATTCGGAGAGGTGCAGGTCTTTGGCAATGGTCTGAATTGACGGCCAGCAGGTGTTTTCCTTATTGGCTCGATTCAGCAGGTAGGTGTAGACAGAAATCGCCCGATGTGGTAGATCGAGACGGTAGGCTTTTGACAAATTTCGCATATTTCCTCCATAGCAGGTGGGGCTTCCGCCTCATTTATATTCGTTTTCCGCATATAGCGCAGAAACGCACCGTCGCCCGCAGGCATCGGTGCATTTCTGCTTTCAAGTGAAAAAGATTAGTCTTTATACGTTAGTGGGATTTTCTTCGCCGGGAGCGGTAGTTTCCTCTTCACTCGAATCTGTCGCTTCCTCGCTTGGATAGGTCGCCTCTTCGCCTGGATTGGATTCTGCCACCTCATTATCGGGTGTAGGTTCATCTGTTCTGCTGTCATTTCCCACGAGCTGATAGAGGGGCGTTATAGTGACGGTGTATTCCAAATCCATCTCATGTAGAGTATTTAAGAGAGCCTGCAAATCATCGGAGGTATAGAGCTGCTGACCATGGCCAGCATCCACCAGCCAGCCGCAAATGGCAAAGCCATCTGGCAGTCCGGCTTGAGCCAGTTCTAAAATCTGCTCCACATCTGTCATGGCATTCAGCTCCATTGCTTCGCCTAGGAATGCATCTTCCGGCATCTCGTCCGTTAGACTGGGCGGCAGGGCGGTGGCAGCAGTTTCTTCTTCGGGCATGTAGCCCGGATGATCAGCAGAGTCAAACTTAATATTTCCATTGGTAAAGCTGGGGGACGCTACGTACTCGGAGGGGATCAGGTTCTGGCAACACCATTCGTAGGTAGGCTCTTGCCCCTTGCCAAAGGTTGTCGTCAGGTTCACTGCTACAACATCCTGCAATTTGACCTGTTGATTCGCTACAGCACTCCTATTAGCATACTCGTATTTGTTCCATAGAGAAATCCCACTGCTGGACTTAGCAATATAGAACGAGGAGAGTCTATACGAATTCGTTGTCCCTGGCGATGCCTTGGAAACAGGGAAGGATTGCCTGCCGGCTTCTTCAAAGCCGATTTCCATAGAGGATACTGTACCGGAAACATCCGTCATGGTAGCCGCATAGTAAATGATGTCACCTGCATCTGCAGCAACATTTGAGGTGTAGACATATGCGAGATTGGCGTCATCCGCATCTGTGTTTCCTGTCAGTGTCAATACACCATTTTGGCTGGACGCGGCGCACCGCAGACCTGCCCATCCTCCTGCGCTGGTGTCAAAAAATGGGTTGATAATTGCGTTATAGCCGCTGGGCGCTGTTGTAGGATTATAAACTCTGACCTTGTCAAAAGTCAGGTTTTTGCGACACCAGTCCGCAGAAGGCTCTTGTCCCTTGCCGAACAACTTTGTCAAATTGACACAGTAAGGCTGATAATAGGTCAGTGCAGCCCCATCCACAGCATTTTCGTTGACGAAATCGGTGCGATTCCAAATAGAAGTCTGCTTTCCATTACTGGTAAAGTTTGCGCAGACGGTAGTATACTCTGTGCTGACGTTCGTATTCTTCGCAACATACTGGAATCCGTTCTCTGTTTCCACCATAAGCTGGTAACCGGTAGGTGCCGTATCTCCGCTGTACTTTATCTTGATAGAATAGAACAGCGCATCACCGGCGTCTGCATTTATGTACTGGTATACGGGCGTGATGTCAGAACCATCCGCGTTCTTAGCTCCCGTCAATGTCAGGCTTCCATCATTGTTAAAAACTGGGTTTATACCACGCAGCACAGCAAACTGCTGGGATGCAGTACCATTCTGGAAGTTAGGGATCTTTACTAGATTGACGGGTGTCTTGCCATCCAAACTGGGGGTTGTCGTTTCACTGGCTGTATGGCTCACCACATGGTAAGTCCTATTCCCGTTATAATACGAAGCCATCAGCACGACACTCTCATTGTAGCCAAGTTTCAGGCTGGTCAGGTCACCTGGCAAAACAATGTTTCCAGCGCTCGAAATGATAGCCTTATGGTCCTTAGAACGGTTCACCAACGTCAGCGTTCCACCATCCGACAGTTCGGAGGTAATCGTAGACAGAATAGCATTTTCATCCTCAGCCATCAGGTTAGCAGTAATCATCTTATGCGTGTTGAGCGACGAAGACGCACTTGTCAGGGTGTAAGTATTCGTCACTTCCAAATTAATGTTGCCATGATCCCCCCAGGAAACAGTGCCAAAGTCGAAACCATAGATCTCGGTATCGCCGCTAACTTTGCAAACAAACTGGCCGCGGGGACCGATAAGGTCGTTGCCCATGCCAAACAGTGTACAATGCTCTCCCATCTGGATTCCCCAGCCGTCCAGGCCCTGCACATCACCGATCATGGAGAAGTGCGAATTGTAGAATGTGGCCGTGGTTTCATCCGTCAGTGTAACGCCGTGGGTGATATCCTCAAACCAGCACCCCTCAAACACAAGGTTGGTAGCAAAGGTAGCCTTCACGCCATACTCTGCGGTCTGGAAGGTGCAGTTCTCAAAACGCAATGCACCAAATACCTGATCGTTGGCTTGGCCTCTCAGAGAGGTTATTTGCACAATGGAATCATCCGCACTGGTGCCGGGAACAGAACCATTCATTCCCACGAATTCGCAGGTATCGAAGGAGGTCTGTCCCAACTGTCCGGTGACCTCCAGCGCCTTTGCACCCGCCATTGCCGGGTAGACATTCACCTGCTCAAACCGCAGATATTGGTTTGCCATGTCCTTCCCGCCAGCATCCTGATCATTGCAATATATCTTAATGCCTGTTCCGGGGAAGAAAGCAATCACTAGATCCCGGAATGCGCAATGCCAGAAGCCACCAGTTCCGCTACTGTTGGGCATAGCAATCATGGCAATGCCATCCTGTCCTTCGTTCATAGCTGTTCCTACACTGCAACCGCTGATCAGGAAACCCTCAATGTGCCAGTTGTTGGCCTCGTCTCGGACATCACCATTTTCAGCACAGTACATAAATGCACTATACTTGGTTTTATCCATTTCGGTTTCCCACTTGATTGCACTAAGTGTTGCTCCGTCAGATTCCAGAGAGACGCCCTTGCGGAGACCGATGCCTTTAAAAGCATAGCCATGTTCTGTTTTCGGGAAATATAGCACTGCACCTGCCGTCTTGTCGGCATAGTAGTCGATGATATCCTGAATTTGTGCTGTTTCGTCGTATGTCTTTTCCGCATTTGTACCTTTCAATGACTCAAAATCTTCATACCCCGCTTCCTTTGCTGCAGTTACATCGCTGGCGGGCAGATTCGTAACATCAATAACGCCAGTACCCGCACCTTCCCCGCTTTCAGGAACTTTAGCCCCGAGGGGCATCCATGTTGTGCCGCCGTCATAGGAAACTTCCCATTCACGAGTATCCCGGTTAATACGAAGCTGGGGAGCGACGGCATCCGCGCCAGCAGCGCCAGTAGCGGCAATTCCCATAGAGGTCCATGTTGCGCCATTGTCATAGGAAACCTCCCACATATTGGTCTTCGCATTGATCTGAAGCCTGGGGGTAATTCCGTCCTTGCCGTCTGCGCCATTGGTACCATTAGCACCATTTGCACCCGTGGCAGTTGAACCCATGGAAGTCCATGTCACGCCATTGTCGTAGGAAACTTCCCACATATTGGTTTCCGCATTGATACGAAGCCGGGGGGTAGTCCCATCCTTGCCGTCTACACCAGCAGCTCCGGTATCGCCCTTGTCGCCCTTCGCGCCAGAGGTCATACTATTCAGCCTGGTTCTCATGGCTGCAACTTCATTGTTTAAACTGGTTTTTGCACTCTCCAAGGATGCAATTTTTTCAGCATTGGATGTATTTTCAGACTTCAAGGTCTCAATCGTCGCATTGGCAGATAAGATTTGTTCCTCCAAGGTTGCTTTTGTTTCCTTGAGCATTTCAAGCGTTGCAATGTTTTCTAAATCCGTGCTACTCTCCAATTGCTCGATAGATTTGTTTACAGCCTCTAATTCTGCCGTTAGCTCGGCTGTTGTGTCCTGCAGTGCTGAAATCGCATCGCTGTAAGATGCAATGTCAATTGTCGCAGATCGATTTTTGTCGCATCCAGTGAACAGGCCGAAAGCCATGCAAAAGGCCAGTAATACCGCTAACAGTCTGGTGCTTTTTCTCATTGTCACATCATCCTCCTGTTTTTATTGTACTTATCATGCGCCTATATTGTAGGAAAAAAAACGATTTCTGAAAAGGTTTAAAAATTCCAAATTGTGTTTTATTCTTGAAAATTCGTCCCGCAAAACACACAAAGATTTAATTTGCTTTTTGTTCAAAATACCCATGGGTAGAATTATCAGGATTCAACACCAGCAGCAAAAGCATTGCTAATACTGTAGGAAAAATGAAGACGCGTGTACGTCAGCTATGCGATATATACTGGCTTTTATCGTCTTCGTGGTTTCCTATGTTTATGGTTACGGCGGTAGGCATCGGTTTGGGCTGTTTCGGTTTTGGCCGCGTGGTTGGTAACATGGGGTAGTCCCCTAGGATTGCCATTTCTAAATCCTGTTTCCCGGCATAGCACACCGGGCGGCTGCCCCGGTCGGGGATTTCCAAAGGCTTTTCAAATCGGATTCCCCAATCTAAGAATAGTTTCAGTTTTGTCTTCATGGGATGCGTGCCGGTTTTCATTATCACGAAGCTGCCCTTGGGCATGGATTTCAGCTCATCCGGGGACATGAGGGGGCGCTCCATCATTTGCAGGGACTGGGAGTTGCTGTCCTTGCCCTGAGTCACAGAGCCGGACAGAACCGTTCGGCTGCCCAGATTTCTGGACAGCACCTCTGCCGTCTGGCTGTTCGGGGCAAAACCGCCGAATATGGTGTCCTGACAGTTATCGGCGAGGATTTCCGCACCCTCTTTTCCGTAGTTTTTCTCCAACTGTGCCAAACTCTGGATAATGGGCACAAGGGTCAATCTTCGGGAACGGCCTGCGGAGAACAGCGGCAGGATATCAAAAGGCGGCATGGTTCCCAGCTCGTCGCAGAAGAACACCGCCCGGTTGGGAAGCTTGCCGCCATGCTCATTGGCTACGGAAAACAGTTCACGGGCAAGGTTCTGGATCATCAGGCTGGCCACAAAGTTCTTGGTAGCGTCCTCTTCCGGGAGAATCAGAAAAATGGCGCATTTTTCCCGCACAAACTGCTCCGCATCAATGCCTCCATCAAAGCACAGTACCTGTTCCAGTTCCGTATCCAAAAAGGCATTTAATCTGGACAGCACGGTGGACATGATGGAGTTCATCGCCTGATCCGACGCTGTCAGTGCGGAACCCGCCAGCCATTTTGCCTTGTGTTCTGAGGGCAGAAGCTGCATCAGCTCCTGAAACTGGTTTCCCTCTCGCCGCCCCTGCATCAGAAGTTCCTGCACCAGCTTGAACACGGAAGCGATGTGCCGGGTTTCATAGCCGTCCGTTTCCTCCGGTGGAAGGAACTCCGACAGGAGCAAAACCACCGAGGCAAGCAGTCCTTCTGCCGCGTCATAGAAGTAGGCGTTCTGTCCGTGGTCACTCCCTTCCCCCTCTGGGCTGATGATCGTTTTTGCCAGGATTTTGGCATACTTCTCTGCCTTCGCTTTGGCCGTTATCTCTATGGGATTTTCCCGGTGGTCATCCATGTAGCGGTTTATCAGGGTCAAAAGGTTATTTCCGTCCGACCGGGTAGGCTCCCGGAGGTCAACAACCGATATCCGGTAGCCGTAAATATCACGGGCTATGGCGCCGTAGTTCCGTGCCAAGTCGCCCTTGGTGTCCAGTGCCAGAAAGCTCATGCCGCTGGCGCAGGCGTATTCCAGATTGGGGTACAGGAAATAGGCGGTTTTGCCCACACCGGACGCGCCGATCATCAGCACATGGACGTCATCCGAGTCCACCAGCGCCGTTGTTTTTCTGCCGCCCTGACAGCCCAGAACGATGCCCTGAGGCAGCGGCTTTCCACTGGCTGTGGGCTGTTTTCCCTCTTTTGCGGCCTGCCTCCATTGGTTCGGCGTGTATGGAACATGGTGGTAGGTGCGTTTCACCTCCTGCCGGGTAGCCCAGCGGGCAGTGCCGTGCTGACCGTTGCCCACGGTTTTGTCTTTAATACCGTTGAGATCATGCTTTTGGGCAGCGTAAGTCACAAAAAACAGCACCGCAATGATGCCGCCCACAGATAAAATCAGCATGGAAATTCCATTCATTTTTTGTTCTCCTTCCGCAGAAACAACAAATCCTCGTTCCAGTCCTTTCGGGTGGGAACGAGGATTTGATTTCGTATGTTCTTTTCCGTTAATGCCTTGGAAATTCTCTGTGCCGCCTTTTGACCGGTTTCATCGTTGTCCAGGCAGATGCACACATTGCGGATGAATGGCCTGCCTTCCATCGTCTTCCACAGCACCTTGTCCGAAACACCGCAGGCCGCGGCATAGCTGCTGGATTTCCAGTGCTGTTTGTGCATGGAAATAAACGACAGCATGTCGATCGGAGCTTCAAACAGGAACAGGGTATCCCCGCCGCCGACCCAGTGAAAGCTGTATTCCGGCTCACTTCCGGGAGCATTCCCCTTGAAGCCGCCCTGTGCGGCGGTGCTGCGCTTATGGATGTGCCGGAAGTTTCCCTCCCGGTCTGTGCCTACGAATACGGCGTTGTGATAGTCTGCGGATTCATAGACAAGATCTCGGTAAGAAAAAGCATCCAGCACCTCTTTGTCGATGCCCCGGTGCCGAAGCAGGTATCCATAGACCCGGCGCATGTTCTCATGCTTCTGGGGAATCTCCAATGGTTTCTGAGAAAAAGGTTCTACTGGTTCCCGGATGGTACCGGCATCCATGGCGAGCATAAGCTGCACCGCCTCCGGGTACTCCATGTTGTAGAACCGGCAGGCAAAGTCGATAGTGTCTCCGCCCACCTGTTCGTACTGGTGGAACCACAGATTGCCCCGGATGGTCACTTTCTGTCCGTGATCCAGCCACATATTCTCCGAGCCGGATCGTTTCACCTCTTCCCCGCATTGCCGCAGAAATGCCGCCAGATCTGTTCGTCTGGCCTGTTCCCGCTGCTGCTCCGTAAACGGTATATAGCTCATTTTACCTCCGAATCATTTCTTCAAGTGAGGGATAGAGATATTTGCATAATTTGTCCGTATAGAGTATCAAACCTTTCCTATCTGCTGTAATATCTTCAGGTGGGAAGTTCACTTCTGGTGTCATCGTGACAGGGAGCTGGTGTCACTGCATGGCTAGACTTTCCCCTTGGCGGTGGATTTATTCCAAATTGAATCCTCACCTTCTGCTTTTCTGCATATACTTCCTATATTTATATGCAGAAAATTATGATATTTCCATTGATTTTCTGCATATAAAGTGGTATACTTATATGCAGAAAGGATGAGCGCATATGCGAAAATTTGATTACTCTTTCTTAAATAACGGTTTCCTTCCGGCATCTCTGGTAAATTTAACATCCAGCATTGCCGCCTTAAGAACTATGGCGGGCGTCCGCAGGGAAGAACATCTGCGGATTTTTTCGGAACTGGAAGCGGTCGCGAAGATCCAATCTGTCAAGAGTTCCAACGCGATTGAAGGGATCGTTACCAGCGATGCAAGAATTGCGGAAATCGTAAATCAAAACAGTGCGCCGCTGAACCACAGCGAGCGGGAAATTGCCGGGTATCGTGACGCTTTGAACGAGATTCATTTGAATTACGATTATATTGATTTCCGGGAATCGGATATTCTTCATCTTCACGAGATCATGATGTCTATGGCCGGATATGAGTTTGCCGGCAGATATAAAACCAGCGACAATTACATTCTGGAGGAAGATGCTCAGGGAAACCGGCGCATCCGGTTCCGTCCTACCCCTGCTGCGGAAACAAAACAGGCTATGGAGCAGTTGGAGCTGGCCTATATGGCCGCGCGGAACGATGGAAACATCAACCAGCTTCTTCTCATCCCCTGCGTCATTCTGGACTTTCTTTGTATACACCCCTTCCGGGACGGCAACGGCAGAATGTCCAGGCTGCTTTCCCTGCTCCTGCTGTACAAAAGCGGTTACGACGTAGGAAAATATGTGTCCTTTGAGGAGCAGATCAACCGCTATAAGGGATACTACTATGACGCTTTGCAGCAGTCCTCCTCCGAATGGGAAAACGGTCAGAATGATTACTTCCCATTTATGGAGAATTTTCTTTCCACACTTTATATGTGCTACAAAGAACTGGATAAGCGGTTTGCCGTAGTACACGGAAAGAAGGTCACCAAGAAAGCCCGGATTGAAGCGACCGTACTGAACAGCCTGACGCCTCTGTCCAAAGCAGATATCTGCAAAATACTCCCGGATATCAGCCCGACTACAGTAGAAGCGGTTCTGGGAACCATGGTTCGTACCGGGAGCATCCGCAAAATCGGATCCAGCAGAGCGATTCGTTATATCAAAGCGTAACCCAGTAAGCAGGCTGTAGGCATTCAATCCCGAATGCCCAAAGCCTGCTTCTTCTCGTCAATCTGACGGCGCTGCTTACGGTCAGGCTGTTGGTGCTGGACTCTGTCCTGCTGTTCCTTCTCCTGAAATATCCGCCCAAGCTGGGCGATCAGAGAGGCTGCACCCCTTATGTGCTGCTGTTGGATCACCCGCAGCAGATTTTCCGCATACATATTGCCATGGGCAGCAGATCGATTTAGATATTCCAGCCCCTTTTCCCGGTCAACACGGATACCGTTTCCGAAATAGTAGATCTTACCAAGCTGGTATTCCGCATAGGAATTGCCGTCCTCCGCTGCCATATGGAAGCAGCGGATGGCTTTTTGCACATCCTGCCAGCCTTCTTCCTTGAGGTAGACTTTCCCGGCAAGATAGGCCGCAGAAGTGACACCCGCTTCCGCGAGTTCCTCCAGCAATGGCAGTCCTCTGGCAATATCCTTCTGCACCAATTTTCCCTGACAAAACAGCTTTCCAAGCTGGTACCTGGCAAAGGCATTGTCTTTTGCCGCCGCCAGCTCCAGATATTCCACCGCTTTTTCAGGGTCATATTCTGAAAACTCCGGCTTTAGATACAGCTTGCCAAGACCATACAGGGCATCCACGCTGCCCAGCTCCACCGCTTTCTCAAAATAACACCGGCTCTTTTCCAAATCCACTTCGGTGCCGGTTCCGGTCATATTCATGGAACCAAGGCGATAGCAGAGCTTATCATCTGCCATAGTCGCTTCCATGGCGAGAAATCCTGCGTATGCTTTGGCATACCACCGCTTGGAGTCTTCCAGATCAGCCCCTGTCCCGATACCATCCCGGTACATCCTTCCAAGCTGGTACTGGGCGTAAGCATTGCCCCGGACTGCCGCCATGGTGTACAGTCTATACGCTTCCGTACTGCTCTGCTCCACCCCCTGCCCCCGGAGGTATTGTCCACCCAGGGAATAGGCAGCAAATGGGTTATTATCTTCCACCGCCTGACGAAACCACCGGGCAGATTCCTCGTAGTTCTGCTCTGTTCCATGACCATGGGCATGGCATTTTCCGATCCGGTAACGCAGATAACCTTTCTTCTCAGCCGCCTGCTCCGCCTTCTGAAAGGCTTCCAATGCACTCCGAAACCAGGTCTGTGCTTCCTCCTCATCCGCGTCACAGCCCAGCCCAAGCAGGTACATCCGTCCCAGATCGTAGCAGGCATAGCCGTTCCCCCCGCGTGCCTCCATGCGCAGCAGGGGCATCGCTTTCCGGAAATCCGGCTTTTCTTCCTCTGTCCCATATAAAAATCTGCGAGCCTGTTTGTAGGGATTTGACCACCAATCTCTGCCGTCAGAAGCACGGCGAACGGGTGCATTCTCTGCGGCACAGTTCTCATAGGCATCAGCTTCCCCACCAGTTTCTTCCTGAATAAACTGAGGGCGATAGGGATCGCTCCACCGGTCAAAATCCTCTATTGGCACAGGGTCAGGCTCCTCTACTGACGGGAATTCCGTTTCCATCACATCCTGCTGCGGTTCCGGCTCCACCGCCTGCCGGATCAGATCGTTGATCTTCAGTGCTTCCTGTATCACAGCGTTGCGGATGGACTTGAACTCCCTGTTCTGTTCCAGTGGCACACGTTCCGGGAAATGGTCTGTATAGGTGCGAAGCACATCCTCCCGCTGTTCGTACCACAGATCGTACAGCTCCCGGATGTTCTCATTCTCGGCAAGCTCCGCTACAATTTGTTCGACGATAGCCTTCACATCCGATTTCAGATAGCCGTACACCTTCTTCCCCGTGGTGCGGGAAAGGCGGTCACTGAGCTGTACCAGTAACTCCTCAATCCTGGGATTCAGATACTCCCCCTCATTGATTTTCGCCACGATCTCCGAGACGCTTTCCCGCCCCTGCTCCCGCAGGCGGTCACGGTATTCCGTCTGCTGTTGGTAGGTAAACATCAGCTCCTGAGAAAAGATTTCCCTGGCAAAGACAGACCGCATTTTCTCCACGCCCTTGGTACTGAGGTGTCCCTCTCCCGGCACCGTGGAGTAGGCAATGAGATGGACATGGGGATGGTGTCCCTCGTTATGAAAAGCCGCATACCACCGCAGATGGTTCATTGGAATCTTGAGATTTTCGGAAAGGGTCGGCGTCTGTCCCCGGAGGAAATCCCGCCAACGGCCCCCGTGGTCGAAGCCCAACCGGGCGGCATCTTCCCGTTTTAGAGACAGAATCGCCGTATACACATTGCCCTTGTAGGCATTCAGCTCTTTTGAGACTTCGCTCAGCTGCACCTCCACGCCATCATCCGTAAACAGCCCATGGCTCCCAAACCGCTCCGCTCTGGGTCGGGTGGCGATGTAGTCGGCATAGGTTTTCGTATTGACAACCGCATCCAGATGTTCCTCCATTGCTGTGGAGATGAATTCCGAGGCGTTTCCCACCGTCCGCTCCTGCTGGTAATCCCGGTATTCATGGCTCTGCTTTGTGTCCGGAAAGTCCCGGAGAATTTTCTCAATCAGCGCCTGCTGCTTTTGGGTTGCGGGGGCATGACGGTGAGAATCATCTATTCTTTCCGCCCCTTCCCGGGTGGCAATATACCGGGCATATCCTCCCACGGATCTGCCGCCCGCTCCCGGCTTCAGGTACTTAAATTTTGTCACCAGTCTGGGCATTTATCTATCTCTTTGAAAGTCAAAGGCATCCTCAAAGGAGTAAACGCCGTTGCTGCGCTTGACCTGAGCAACGCAGGTACCCCGGAGCTTTTCCAGCTGCTCCCGGCCAATGTTGCAGGCAGCAGCCACCACATTCATGGTAATCGCCTGCTCCACCGCCAGCTTGAACAGAATGCGGCTGATCCGGTTGTCACTGTCATTCACAATACCCTTGACCGTGGACGTAATGATCTTGGGCAGATAATCGCTGCCATTCTCCGAGGAAATATAGCCAATGTAAAAATGGATTGCTTTCTCGATGAACTCACTCTGGCTGGAACAGTCATCTGCCTTATACCACTTGCGCACCTGCTCCAGCGAGGATTCCCGTATCCAGAGCGCAAATTTTCGTTTTCCCTCTGTATTCTCTGCCATATCAGGCAAAACACCTCCTGTTCTGGCCACAACCCACAGTCTGACCCACGCAAATTTGTTGCCGCACCAAAGACTTTCCGCTGCTCTGACCCACAGGTTGACCCTGCCCTCTCCCAACCGACCCACACCTTCTGAATCCGAAAACCTTTGGTGGGGCGGGCATTGCCCGCCCCTGTAGGCTTGCTGTGGGGCGTTTACGACCCACAGCCTTTCTCCTGCTTGTTTTTCGACCCACCGGCTTTATCGCTTCCAACGAAGGAAACCGGCTGCGGCAGCGCCAATCACCGCCAGAGCGGCCAGTGCCGCGATCCAGTTCTTTTTCAAAATCCTCACCTCCAAACATCAAAATATTCCCTCACTTGGTCACTCACTTTCGCTTCCCGCTGCTGCCGTCCAGCTTGGGGAACCGGCACTCCGTGAAGCTCAGATCGTACTTCTTTACAGCCCTGTCCAGCACCTGAAACATCTCCCGTTCCAGATTCCGGACATCGTAGCGCACCGGATCAGGCAGATTCTCATAGCAGATCCAATCCGGACTGAACGGTGTGTCCTTCACCAGGAGGTCATACCCCAGAGAATATTTGCCATTGTCCCAGTACACCACCGCTTCCAGCCGCACGGCTCCCGCAGACAGGATCGCCGCAACACGAAAATGATTGCTCCCTTCCAGCCGCCGCAGCATCCGCGCCAGATTCTTCGCGGAGAACCGCTGCTCAAACTGGTAGCCTGTCCCCAGCTGCTTTTTCAGGCGTTTTTGCTTCGACACACAGATCCCTCCTAGCAAAACCGCAGTCCCTCACGCTCCATCCTGTGCTGTGCCAGATCCATGCTGTCGCTCACCGCCTGATTCAGCACAGCCGTGTCCAGTCCGCAATCCTCATACCCTCTGTGGACAATGTCGTAGTACCCCGCGCTGGGATTTCCGAAATCCATTCTGGGATCCATGATGTAGACCATGCCGGTGATGGTACTGCCATCGTCCATCTTCACGGCTATCTGCTCCTTATCGTAAAAGCTGTGTCCATGCTCATGGTAACCCTCATAGAGATCCAAACGTTTTTCGTCCGGCTTCTGGATCGTCCAGATCCCCACCGGAACAGCAGCGCCTTCCTTTGGCGCGATGGTAGCGCAGGCGCCATGAAGCGCTCCTTTGAATTGCAGCTCATAGCCCTCAATAATTCCTGTCCCCACAAACTTTGCCGTGGGGCAGCGGTAGCGCATCTGCTCCTTGTTCAGATTGCTGCCATAGGCAACATACAATTTTGCCATAGTTCCTCCTATCCGTATTCCATTGTGATTTCCTGTCGTGCTTCCTGTACCGTATCGGGAGCGGAAGCGTGGGCCTGCTCCAGCCGCTGCTGCATCAGACGCTCCCGCTGACGCTCTGCCTGGGCCGGATCCTTCCATGCGATATTACCGTCCAGATTTTTCAGCAGGTGCTGACGGGCGGTTTTGAACTCATCGCCAATCAGCCCCAGCCGCAGAAGCCAGGTGCGGAAGGTGTACTTTTCATTTTCCGAGTGGGTTCTGGTGCGCATCGCCCGCTGCTGCACCAGTGCCTGGTGGGAAATCGCCAGACACAGCTGAATATAGCTCTTGACCTCCCCGGCGTGGAGGGTGGAATTGAACATCCGAAACTCAACGGTTCCCTTGCTGAACACGCTGTGCAAATTCAGCGCGTGATAGCGGGAGTAGTCATAATGTACATTCCGCCGGGAATCACCGTTGTACCACAGGGTCTCAAATTCAGCCATGGACTTGGGGTGCTTCAGGTTCA
>ERZ779869.353-NODE-353-length-55951-cov-15.103818_pt1 | contig 55951 bp, 52 predicted proteins | sample MGYA00511557_ERZ779869 | MGnify/ENA primary metagenome ERZ779869 (study PRJEB29588, sample SAMEA2154620) | human gut metagenome | biome: human gut; feature: human-associated habitat; material: faeces | place: Denmark | collected 2008/2010 ... | reverse complement strand
GGGGCTGCCCAGGGCAAAAACAGGAAATATCACAACGCCGCGGTGCTGTGCGAGGGCGGCGTTATAAGGGCCGTGTACGAAAACGGCGCCCTGCCCGAGGTGGGCGCGGATACCGCCGCAATAGACGCCAAGGGCCGCCTTGTTACGCCCGGGCTTATAGACGCGCATACGCACCTGGTTTTCGGCGGCTGGCGGCAGAACGAGATTCCGCTGAAGCTTAAAGGCGCGGGATATTTGGACATACTGCGCGCCGGCGGCGGCATACTTTCAACCGTGCGCGCAACGCGAAAGGCAAGCGAGGAGGAGCTTTTTGAAAAGAGCCGCGCCTTCCTTGACGAAATGCTTGCGCAGGGCGTTACGACCGCTGAGCTGAAAAGCGGCTATGGGCTGGATAAGGAAACGGAGCTGAAGCAGCTTAGGGTCATAAAAAGGCTGAATGAAGCCCATCCGATGGATGCTGTGGCTACGTACCTTGGCGCGCACGCCATACCCGAAGAATACAGGGGAAAAAGCGGCGAATATATAGACTTTATAATAAGCGATATGCTGCCCGAAATAAAGCGCCAAGGCTTGGCGGAATTCTGCGACGTTTTCCTTGAAACGGGCGTGTTCGGCGTGGAAGAAAGCCGAAGGCTGCTCACCGCCGCGCGGGAAATGGGCTTTGGGCTGAAGATACATGCCGACGAGATAGACGAGCTTGGCGGCAGTCAGCTTGCGGGCGAGCTTGGCGCGGTGAGCGCGGAGCATCTTATTGCCACGGGCGAGCGCGGCATGGAGGCCTTAGCCCGCGGCGGAGTCATAGCGGTGCTTTTGCCCTGCACCTCGCTTTATCTGAACAAATCCTTTGCGCGCGCACGGGATATGATAGCCCACGGCATACCCGTTGCGGTTGCTACGGACTTCAACCCCGGCAGCTGCCCTTCGCTCAACATTGGCCTTTGCATGACAATGGCGTATCTTAAATACCGCATGACGCCGGAGGAGATACTGTCCGCCGTTACGATAAACGCCGCGTGCGCCATGAACCGCGCTCAGAGCATCGGCACAATAGAGCCGGGCAAGCAGGCAGACATGGTTATATGGAACGCAGAGGATATGGCGATGCTTTGCTACCGCATGGGCAGCAATCTTGCGGGCACGGTAATTAAGAATGGCGCGATAGTCAAAAATAATATATAATAATTCTGATAAGGCCTTGTGCCGAAGGAGAGGACATTTATGCTTAGCGAAATGAAGATTAACGATTATATAGACCTGCTTGCAAGCGACGCGCCCGCGCCCGGCGGCGGCAGCGCAAGCGCCCTTTGCGGCGCGCAGGGAGCGGGGCTGTGCGCAATGGTTGCGGCGCTGACGCTCGGCAAAAAGAAATACGAGGAGCATCAGGAGCTGTGCCGCGACGTTTACGAGCAGGCACGGACGCTGTCGGAGCGCATGTGCGCGCTGATAGACGAGGATACGGAGGCGTTCAACCGCGTTTCCGCCGCGTTCAAGCTGCCGAAGGACACGGACGAGGATAAGGCCGCGCGCAAGGCCGCCATTGCGGAAGCTACGCTCGGCGCGACAATGGTTCCGCTCGATACGCTGTACCGCGCGCACGACGGGCTGGAGCTTGCGAAGATGCTTATAGGCAAAAGCAACACCAACTGCGCAAGCGATATTGGCGTTGCGGCGCTTAACCTTGTAAGCTGCGCGCGCGGCGCATGGCTGAACATACTTATTAACCTTGGCGGCATTGCGGACGCGGAAAAGGCACAGGAGATACGCGCCAAGGGCGAAGGGATACTTGCCGAATGCGAAAGCATGGGCGGCGATATATATGCGGCCATATTGAAACAGACGGAGGAATAACAAATGAGGGAGCTTCGCGGCGCAGAAGCGGCAAGCGCGATATGCACAGATGCAATGCGGCAGACAGCCGAGCTTATCGAGCGCGGCATAGCGCCGTGCCTTGGCGTGGTGCGCATAGGCGACGATGCGGCGGACGCGGCATACGAGCGCGGCATAAGGAAGCGCTTTGACGCGGCGGGCGCAAAGGTGGAAAGCATTTGCCTGAGCGCGGACTGCACGCAGGAAGAAGCCGAAGAAGCCATAGCGAAGCTTGCCGCGGACGATTCCGTGCACGGCATATTGCTATTTATGCCCCTGCCTAAGCACCTTGACGCGGACAGGCTGCGCACGCTGATACCGGCCGAAAAGGACGCGGACGGCGCAAACCCGCTGAGCGCGGGGCTGCTTATGGGCGGGCGGGACTGCTTCGCCCCATGCACGGCGGAGGCCGTGATAAGGCTTATTGAGCATTATAAAATAGACCTTGGCGGCAAAAACGTATGCATAATAGGCCGCAGCAATGTTGTGGGCAAGCCGCTTGGGATGATGCTGCTCGGCAAAAACGCAACGGTCACCGTTTGCCACACAGCGACGCGGAACCTTGCCGCGCATACGCTGAATGCAGACATAATTATAGCCAGCGCGGGAAAGCCGGAGATGATAACGGCGGACATGGTGACGGAGCGCAGCATACTTATAGACGTTGGCATAAACACCGTGAACGGCAGGCTTTGCGGCGACATTGCCGCCGAGGCCTGCCAAAAGGCCGCGGCATATACCCCCGTGCCGGGCGGCGTGGGCGCGCTTACAACCGCCGTGCTGCTGATGCACACCGTGCAGGCGGCGATGAAGGCGCAAAAAGAATAAGGAGGACATTGACGTGAAAAGAACAACGGCAATATTCGCCCTGATACTTGCGGCGGCAATGCTGCTTGCGGGGTGCAAAAAAGAACCCTTGCCCAAGGTATATACGGTTTATTCATACGGCGCGCCGTATACCATAGATACGGAAGGCCGCACCATATCGGACGGAACGTACACCTACGGCTACGAATACGCCGCATCAGGCAGCAGAGTGAGCTTCACCTATCCCGACGGGAACGTATACAGCGCGGGCATACAGTCTGCTAACAGCAGCGGTGCCGGCGGCGTGAGCGCGGGATCGGTAAGCGCGGACTATGATTACAACAGCGGCTATACCGACCCGCTTTCCCTGTGCTATGCGCTCACCTCCCCGCGTGAGACGGAAAGAGCAGCTTCCTCCGGCAGCAATCATCCGTTTGTGGCGCTGCTGCTTTGCGGCGTTGGCATATTCAACCTTGCCGCGCCCAAGGCGAGCTGGTATCTTAGCTACGGCTGGCGCTTTAAGGACGCCGAGCCGAGCGACGCATACATGGCGATTGCCCGCATAGGCGGCGCAATTGCGTTGGTTATAGGCATTATTATGCTGATAGTTTAAGGAGGTAAATCCACCATGAAACGGACAACGGCAATATTCGCCCTGATACTTGCGGCGGCAATGCTCCTTGCGGGATGCAGGGCTAAGCAGGTATACACCGTTTATTCAAAGGGCGTTACGTACACGGTGGATAAGGCGGAGCAAACCATAACGGACGGCAGGGATATATACAAATACGAATGCGACCCGTCCGACGGCGGCGGGTACACGGTGAAATTCATCTATCCCGACGGCAACGCCTATACCGTTGTCAGCCACGAATTGCAGGAGACCTTCGACCCTGGCTGCGGCTACGTTGACCCGCTTGAGCTTGACGATGCATTCGTGGACAGAAAATAAAATTTGACCCCGGCAGGGATTCCCGCCGGGGCTTTTTGTTTCGCTAATGGCAAAGCGATTGGTTATCAGTTGAGTTTGTTTTTCTTATTCTTGCGGTTCAGCAGCCAGCCTGCGAACATGAATGCCGCGAATACTATCAAATACCACACGTTCTCCATGCCATGGCCTACTATGCAGGCATACACCATGAACAGGCTGCATATTATGCCAAGCGCGGGCAGTATGAAGCGACGGAATGCCTTTTCGTCCTTCTCCTTCTTCATCCATGCTATGAAAATGGGGATATAGAGAAGATATATGGTGATTATGGGCAGCTCCGAGGAATCGAACACGAAGGGGCCGCTCCACGTTCCCGCAAGGCAGGCAAGATAGAAATACATGCCCCAGAAGCCGGTAATAAGCAGCGCGAATATGGAAGCGTTGTTAGGCATGTTGGTTTCGGGGTCAACCTGGGCAAACACCTCCGGACGGGGGCCTTCGCCGCGCACAGCCAGCGCGTACATGCCGCGCGTGCAGCCCAGCATAAGGCCGTTCATGGTGCCTATGCAGGAAATGGCTATGAACAGGTTAAGTATGTTGCCAAGCACGTTGCCGAATATGTTGGTGAAGGCGGTGGTTGCGCCGTCCGCCATAAGGGTTTCTACCGTTGCGCCGCCAGCAACGCCCACGTAGTACGCAATGTATACTGAAATTATGATTATGCCGCCGATTACGAGCGCCTTAGGCAGGTTGCGCTTGGCGTCCTTCAGTTCGGAATTTATGCTGGTTGCAATTATCCAGCCTTCGTATGCAAAGGCCGTTGCGCAAACGGCGCTGAGCAGCAGGGAGCTTGTGCTTGCATCGCCGGGGAGAAGATCCTTTGCCGCGGCAAAGTTGTTCACCAGCATGTGCGTGGGGCTGACAAGGCCGACTATTATGCCAACAACAGCCATGAGCCCGAGAGGTATAAGCTTTATCACGGTGGTGGAAGTCTGAATCTTGCCGGCAAGCTTGGGGGAGATTGCGTTCACGAAATACGCGCAGCACATATAGAACATCATCAGCGCAATGCACTCCGGCCCTATCACGCAGCCGCCTTCGGCCGCGGGGATTATGAGCGGGAAATCGGGCCAGCAGGACGTGATGAAAACGAGGGTATAGCGCGCGCTGAGCCAGCTGAGAACGCTGGTGAGCGTGGGGTAATAAATGGTGCTCATGAACCAGCCCACATAGTAGCCGTACTTGCCGCCTACCGTGGCCTCGGCATAGTCAACTATGCCGTTCACCTTAATGTATTTCTGCGCCATCATGGCGAACGCCAGTATGCACACCAGCATTATAACGCCGCCGATTATCCACGCCAGTATGCCCAGTGGAAGGTCGCCGTCGGTTTTTTGCAATATGGTCTGCGCCTTAAAGAATACGCCCGAGCCTATAACGATGCCTACTACCATGCAGATAGCCGTAAATAGACCGTATTTTTTGCTCAGCTTCGACGTGGATTCCATGCCTGATACCTCCGATATAGTATAATAAAAAATTTATAAGTTGTCCGACAATAAGCTGCACATTTGACATCTTATCCGACAACTAATTATACAGATTATACATAGTCAATATGTCGATGTCAATATAAAGTTTACATTTACGCCGCAATATTATATATTATATACTTTAACCGGTGAAGGATTGGGTGCAGGTTGGTTCCTTTTAACTCCCTCAGTCTATTCGCTTACGCTCATAGCCAGCTCCCTCGAAGAGGGAGCCTTTGGGATGTGCCTTACAAGCTTACATATAGCCTCCCTGTCGAGGGAGGTGGGTTTTGCGAAGCAAAAGCCGGAGGGAGTTAGCCTGCCCTGAAAGGGGAGGTGGATGCGAGCAAAGCGAGCAGACGGAGGGGTTGCATCGGGGTTGCTGTTATTTACGTCAACCCCTCAGTCTCGCCTACGGCTCGCCAGCTCCCCGTAAAGGGGAGCCTTTTGGATTGAGTTTATACTGCACCAAAAGGCGCCCCCGCAAGCGGGGGAGCTGTCGGCGTAAGCCGACTGAGGGGGAACATCTCGTGCCATTTTGCATTTCCGAGCCGTTCCCCTTTCGTCACGGCTTTCGCCGCGACACGAACGCTGGTTGGAATATGGTCGTTTTGCTTCGCTGCCGCTTGCAATACTCCCTATTCCGCCCGATTCTCCCCTCGCTGCATCGCCCACTGGGCGTGCTCGGCTCGAATCCCCCGCAAGCGGGGACAGCTTTTGGTCAGAGATTGAACCATAAGAATGAGAGAGTACACAAAAAGGAGCGCCCCCACGCTCCTTTCTTTAACTTTGTTATGCTTTTTAGCCCTTCACCGCGCCGGCTGCAACGCCCTTTATTATGTGCCTCTGGCAGGTGAGATAGAATATGATTATGGGCACAATGCTCAGCAGTATCAGCGCCATTGTAACGCCTAAATCCACCGCGCCGTAGCTGCCCTTTTGATACTGTATCAATATGGGTATGGTCATGTACTTCGTGCGGTCAAGCACCAGATACGGCAGCAGATAGTCGTTCCATATCCACATTATTTCAAGCACGCCAACGCTTATCAGCGTGGGCTTGAGCATGGGCAGCACCACCATGAAGAACGTGCGGAACGGGCCGCAGCCGTCTATGGCCGCCGCTTCCTCTATTTCCACCGGCAATGACTTTACGAACCCCGCGAACATGAATACCGCAAGCCCCGCGCCGAAGCCAAGGTAAATTATGGGTATTGTCCAAGGGGTGTTAAGGCCGACCGCTTCAAGCGAGCGGCTAAGGAAGCTGTAATACGGTATATGCACGCTGTCCGCAGTTTTGGCAAGCGTAAACATGACCATCTGGAACGGCACAACCATCGAGAACACGCACATGAGATACACCAGCTTGCAGAAGCGGCTGTTCACACGGGTTATGTACCACGCTGCCATGGACGTGCAGATGAGTATGAGCGCGGTTGAGAATACGGTTATAACAAGGCTGTAGCCAACCGCCTTAAAGAAGGGGTAGTTGCCGTAATTCATGCCCTTGATGTAGTTATCAAACCCAACGTAGGATTCCTCCGTTGGCAGGGCAAACGTTTCCGTATTTATGTATGCGTTCGCCTTGAAGGAGTTGATAAGCACGGTAACTATCGGCAGAATGTATATTATGCTTATTACCGCAAACAGTATGGTAAGGAAGGTTTTGCTCTTTTTGCTGTTTCTGAATACGGAGCTGTTCATTACTGCTGCACCTCCTTTTTGCGCGTTGCGTTAAGCTGAATAAGCCCAAGCGCCGCCACCAGCAGGAAGAATATTACCGCCTTCGCCTGGCCCACGCCGCGGGAATTGGAGTTTTGATAGAATGTATTATATATGTTCAGCGCCAGCATTTCCGTGGTCTTTATCACGTTGCCGTCGGCAAGGAACCTGAACGGCTGACCGCCGTTGAGCGCCATGTTCTGATCAAACAGCTTGAAGCCGTTCGTAAGGGAAAGGAACGTGCATATTGTTATGGACGGCATAACGCATGGAATGGTGACATGGAAAAGCGTCTGCCAGCCGTTTGCGCCGTCTATCTTCGCGGCCTCTATCAGCTCCTCCGGCACGCTTTGCAGCCCAGCGATGTATATTATCATCATGTAGCCTATCTGCTGCCAGCACATAAGTATTATCAAGCCCCAGAAGCCAAGCGTGCTGTCCAGCAGAATGCTGGTGCCGTAGCGGCTTAGTATGCCATCGAATATCATGGACCAAATGTAGCCCAGCACTATGCCGCCGATAAGATTGGGCATAAAGAACACGGTGCGGAATATGTTTGAACCTTTTATGCCGCGGGTAAGCGCATAGGCCACAGCAAAGGCAATAACGTTTATTAGTACAAGCGACACTATTGCGAACAGCGCCGTAAACCAAAACGAGTGCATAAAGGAGGAATCACTCAGGGCCTTTATATAGTTTTCAAGGCCAACGAATTTTGCGTTGCTGGTGGTTTTGAAATTGCAGAAGGAAAGGTATATGCCCTTTATGAACGGGTATACGAATCCGATTGCAAACGCGGCCACGGTAGGCAGCAAAAACAGCGGGAACCATTTGCGTATGGTGCCGCTGAGCATATTGCCGTTCACGGCCAGACTGTGCCGCTTTTTCGGCTTTTTTTGTTCCATACAGACCTCCTTTATATTAAGCGAAATAAGGCGAGCCGCCTTATTTTTGATTATACATAATTTTGTGCGCTTTTTCCAGTCCTCAGCCGAAGAAGTGAATTTTTCCTCCGGTTCAGGACTGGGCGGGCAAATGCCCGCCCAGAAAGAAGTTGATATGGATTAGATTACTGATTCTGATACTGTACGGCCCAGCCGTTGACGTAGGCGTTTACCAGATCGTCCCAGGAGCCGGTGCCGGCGGAGTACTGGGTCAGAGCGGCAACAATGCCGTCACGCCAGGTTTCCACGTTGGGGGTGTAAGTGAAGTCCCAAGTTACGGTGTAGTTGCCGGCGGCAGCGTAATCCGCAGCGGCCTTGCAGAACACGTTCTCGGGCTCGGCAGCGCTCTTGAACGGGCAGGGGCCGAACTCGTCAGCCATCATCTTGGTGCCGCTCTCGCTGGTTACTACCCAGTACATGAAGTCCAGAGTAGCCTGGATATCATCCTCGCTGGCCTTGCTGTTAACGGCCCAGCAGTTTTCGGTGCCGGAGCACAGGCCGGCCTTTTCTTCACCCTCTACACCGCAGTAGATGGGGATCATGGTCAGATCGTCCTTGTTCATGCCAAGGTCGTTTACCAGGGTGTTGTATTCCCAGGAACCGTTCTGGAAGAACACGGCCTTGCCCTGAGCAAATTCAGCCTCGGAATCGCCGGCGGTCTTGCTGGGCAGATCGCTGGGCGCGCAGGTGCTGTTGTTGATGTAAAGATCCCAGATGTTCTTGAAGTTGTCAAGATACTTGCCGGTAACGGTGGCGGGCTGGGAGGTTACGTTGTCGTCACGGAACTCATAGAACAGGGGCAGGTTGGTCAGATGGCCGCTGAAGCGCCAAGAGGAGGAGCTGTCCAGACCTGCGCTGGAGAACGCGGAGAAGCCGAGTTCGTCCTTGCGGGCGGTGATGTCCTCAACAACAGCCTTAAGAGTTTCAAAGTTGGTGATTTCGCTTACCTGATGGCCGGCCTTTTCAAGCAGGGCCTTGTTGACTATAAGACCATAGGACTCATAGCAATAAGCGATGCAGTAAACTTCGCCGTTCTCGCCGAAAAGGTTGAAGTCATCGGTGTTCATTTCCTTATAAACATCGGTGTCCTTCAGATCCAGGCAATAGTCGCCCCAAGTGGCAAGGCTTGCTTCGTTGCCGCACTGGAACAGGGTAGGCATGCTGCTCTTGTCCATTTCGGCGGTGAGGGTTTCCTCATAGGTGCCGCTTGCAGCGGTAACAACCTGCACGGGTACGCCGGTCAGCTCGGTATATTCCTTAGCCAGCGCCTGCCAGGCCGCATCGGCCTCGGGCTTGAAGTTGAGATAATACACGGAGCCCTTCGCCTCGGCGGGTTCGGTGGAGTCCACAGGAGCCGCGGTCGGCTCGGTGGTGGCGGGCACGGCGCTCGTCGCGGGAGCCTGAGTGGGCTCAACGTTAGCGTTGTCATTCGCCTGGCAGCCTACCACGGACAGAACCATGGCCAGCATCAATACGATAGCCAGAACCTTCTTCATTGTAGTTTCCTCCTAAAATAAATTTGTTCTTGTTTATGCTAAAGCGCGTTTTGCGCCTTATGCCGTGTTTAACTTATATGCTTTACGCTCGCGCCCTGTATCAGCTCCGTCTCAAGCTGAATGTGCTTCGGTGCGCAGTCCGTATCCATGCTTTCAAGCAGCAGCTCAACGCTCCTATCCGCAAGCTCCTGCTGCGGCTGGCGCATGGTGGCAAGCGCGGGGTGATAATACTGCGCAAGCTCAATTCCATCGTATCCTATCACCGATACGTCCTCCGGCACCCTTTTGCCGGAATCCATAAGCGCCCTTGCCGCGCCTATGGCCATTGTGTCCGACATGGCGAATATCGCCGTATAGTCGGGGCCTGTGTACTCCTTTATCCTTTCATATGCGCAGGAGAAGGAGAACGGTGAAACAAGTACGCGGCTGCTTTCAAGCGTTTTGCCGTGCTCCTTAAAGCTGTCCAGCACGCCCAAATACCTTTGATGCGCCATGTTGCAGCCCTGCGTTTCGCCGCTGAGAATCACCATGTTCTCGTGCCCGCAGTCGAAAAGGTAATCAATCGCTTTCTTCGCGCCCTGCCTATCGTCCACGCTCACGCTTGATACGTTGGGCGCGTAGCCTTCCGCCGCGTTAACGGTTGAGTATACGCAGGGGATGGGCAGACGGCTGAGCATTGCGCCGTTATCCGTATGGCATCCGCCCATGAATATTATCCCGCGCACCTTGCGCTCCGCGTACACGCGCAGTGCCGCCGCGGCTTCGTCGTCGTTTTCGTCTATATAATGGGGCAAAAACCTGAGCCCCGCGGCCTCTATCCGCTTTTGCAGCAGCTCCAGTATGCCGGAGAAGAAAAGGTTGTTCCGCCCGCGCACTATTACCGCAACGCAGTCGGTTGAAAGCTGCTTCAGGTGCTTTGCGTTGCTGTTCGGCTCGTAGCCGTAACGCTCTATCACTTCCATAACGCGCCCGCGGGTATCCTCGTTCACGTCCGGCCGCTTGTTCAGTACGCGCGATACGGTGCTGACACCCACGCCTGAAAGCCGGGCTATCTCCTTTATCGTCATGCGCGCAACCATACCTTACATCTCTCTTCCGTACTTACTGCTCTTCAACCAGTGGAACCGTACCCGGCAACGTTTCCGGTATCGTTTCCGGATTTAATTTTAGCAGTGGTTAAAATTATTGTCAATATATAATCGCATTATTTTTGGCAAAATTTTAGCGGGAGAGGGATTGTTTTTTGTGTGAGTGCGGATAGTGGCTTTGCTGTTTAACTCAACCCCTCAGTCACGGCTTGCGCCGTGCCAGCTCCCCGTGCGGGGAGCCTTTTGGGTGCTACCACTATCCAAAAGCTGTCCCCGCGTGCGGGGAAAGTGTCGCGGCATAGCCGTGACGAAAGGGGAATGGCTTAAAGATGCCAAGTGCCGCGAGATGTTCCCCCTCAGTCTGTTCACTGTCGTTCGCCGACAGCTCCCCCATAAATGGTGGCGCCTTTAGTGCGCTTTACAAACTCTCATATTAAGCCTCCCTCACCGAGGGAGGTGGACATGAGCGTTAGCGAATGGACGGAGGGGTTGAAAAAGAAAGAGGCTTCACTTATTTACGTCAACCCCTCAGTCGGCTTCGCCGACAGCTCCCCGTAAAAGGGCGCCTTTTGGCGTTCCTTATAAGCTTTTGGCGTAAACAAGGGGACGCGATGCGTCCCCACATTTTTACAATCCCTTATGCTCTCCCGCCGTCAGGCGGATTTCACCGCGCGCGTAAGCCCGCTATTTTCCCGTTTGCGTGCGGTACATGTCCGCATATTTGCCGTTCAGGCGCATCAGCTCATCGTGCGTGCCCTGCTCGGCTATGCGGCCGTTTTCGATGAGTATTATCACGTCCGAATCGCGGACGGTGGAAAGCCGGTGCGCTATTATGAAGGACGTTCTGCCGCTGCAAAGCTTCAGCATTGCGCGGCGTATCTTTTGCTCCGTTACGGTATCGACCGAGCTTGTGGCCTCGTCCAGTATCAATATGGGCGCGTTTGTAAGCACCGCGCGCGCTATCGTCATAAGCTGCCTTTCACCCTGCGAAAGCTCCGCGCCGCCCTGCTCAAGCACGGTATCGTAGCCGTTCGGCAGGCGCTCTATGAATGCATCCGCGCCGCACATTTCTGCCGCCGCGCGAACGTCGTCCGTCGATGCGTCCGCATGGCCGTAGGCTATGTTGTCCTTTACCGATTGGGCGAACAGCGCCGTATCCTGAAGCACAACGCCGAACGCGCGCCGTAAATCATGCAGCCTGTAATCCCGTATGTCGTGCCCGTCAAGGAGTATTCTGCCGGAGGTAACGTCATAAAAGCGGGTGAGCAGGCTTATTATCGTTGTTTTGCCCGAACCGGTCGGGCCGACTATCGCAACGCGCGTGCCCGCGGGAATTTTGAGGGAGATGCCGTTGAGCACCTGCTTGCCGGCGCCGTAGGCAAAGCACACGTTGTCGAACTCTATTTCGCCCTCTACGTGCTCAAGGGGTAGCGCATCATCCGCATCCTTTGGCTCGCTTTGTTCATCCAGCATTTCAAACATGCGCTCCGCGCCGGCAACGGCGGTTTGGAAGCTGTTATATATGTTTGCAACCTCCATAAACGGGCGCGTAAACTGGCGCACATACAGAAGAAAGCTTGTTATCATGCCTATATCCGTTATGCTGCCGCGAAGGTACATAAGCGCGCTAAAAACGGAAACGGAAAGATAGCAAAGGTTGTTTATAACGTTTGTAATGGGCATAAGGCAGCCGGAATACACCAGCGCCTTTATGGATACGGCGCAGAGTTTTTCGTTCTTCCGGTCAAAATCGGCCTGCGCCTGTTCCTCGCGGCAGAATGCCTTAACAACGCTCAGGCCGGATATGCTTTCCTCTATCTGCCCGTTAAGTATGCCAAGATCGCGCTGCCGTTCCTTAAAAAGCATTTTTGTGCGCTTGGTTACCACCTTTGTAAGCAGCGTTATCAGCCCAACGCCCGCAAAGGCGATAAGCGTAAGCAGCGGGCTTGTGAGCATCATCATTATAAAAACGCCTATCACCGTGAAGCAATGCATAAGCAGCTGCGTAAGTGAATTGGATATGGTGGTGCTTATGTTGTCCACGTCGTTTGTAAGGCGGCTCATCAGCTCGCCATGCTGATGCATATCGAAAAAACTGAGCGGCAGTTCGCGTATTTTATCGAACAATGTCCGCCTTAGGTGATCTATTATGCGCGGGGAAACGGAAGCCATTATGTATTTTTCAAGGAACTTCATAAGCCAATCGAAAACATACATGGCTATGAGCGCGATAAGCGCGCCCGTAACCGCGCTGCCTTGGCTTATCTCCGTTACGGCGCGGCCGGTTATGAGCGGGGATATAACCGCCGCAATGCTGCTGAGTGCGGACAGCACCAATATAAGCCCCATGCCGCGGCTTTTTTTGCGCACAAGCCGCCAAAGGCGCATAAGCGTGCCGCGCATATCCTTGGGCTTTACTACCACAAGGCCCTTGCTTGGGCGGGCGATGCCGCTCAGGTTGGACGGCGGCGGTGTTGCTCCGTTAGTTGCCATCGGCTTCACCCCCTATCTGAGAAGCGTATATTTCGCGGTAAAGCGGGCAAATGCGCATCAGCTCATCGTGCGTGCCAAGGCCGCGCATAAGCCCGTTTTCAAGGCAAAGTATCCTGTCCGCCTTCATAACGGTTGAAATCCGCTGGCTTATCAAAAGCACGCTCATGCCCCGCGCGGTTTCGCATATGCCGCTTAGCACGCGCGCTTCCGTATCGGCGTCAAGCGCGCTTGTGCAGTCGTCCAGTATAAGTATCTTGGGCGTGCGTATAAGCGCCCTTACAAGGGAAAGCCGCTGCTTCTGCCCGCCGGAAAGGTTCACGCCGCCCTGACCCAATATTGAATCATAGCCGTTTGGCGTATTTTTTATGAACTCATCCGCGCAGGCCGTGCGGCAGGCGGAGTCAAGCTCGGCTTGTGTTGCGTCGCTTTTGCCCCAAAGGAGATTATCGCGTATGGTGCCGCTGAAAAGCAGTGCCTTCTGCGGCACAACGGCTACCGCCGCGCGCAGCGTATGCTCGTCCATGCTGTTCACATTGCAGTCGTCTATATATACCGCGCCCTCCGTAGCATCGTAAAAGCGGGGGATAAGGTTTATAAGCGTTGTTTTGCCCGCGCCCGTGGGGCCGATTATGCCGAGCGTTTCCCCTTCGCGCACGGTCAGGCTTATGCCGCTTAGTGAATCCTTTGCGCTTATGGCATAGGCAAAGGAAACGTTATCGAATTTTATGTTGCCGCGTATTTCGGGCGAAAGCGGGCTTTCCGCGCGCGGCTGGGCGGGCTTTTCGTCAAAAACCTCCTGTATGCGGGCGGAGGACGCCATTGCGCGCACGGCAACGTTTATAACGTTGGCAATTCTTGTAAGGGCGAAAAGCACCTGCGTCATATAATTTACCGACGCCATAAGCTTGCCTATCTCGCCGGCGTTCTGGCTGCGGGAAATATACAAAAGCACAACTATGCCCATGTTCACCGCCAAATTGATAAGCGGATTAAAAAGCGCGTTTGCATGCAGGGCGCTTGTGTTGGCGGCGGCAAGCTCCCCGCTTGCGGCGTTGAACTTCTTTTCCTCCGCTTCTTCGGCATTGAACGCCTTTACCACCCTTACGGATGAAAGGAACTCCCGCGCGGCTGCGTTGAGCGCATCCAGCTTTTTCTGCACCCGCCCGAAGCGCGGATAGCCGATTTTCACGTTGCCCAGTATAAGAAAACCCACGATTATAATTATGACTATCAGCACGGGCGCCTGACGCGGCGTTTGCATTATTATCAGCGCCACCGCGCCTATGCAGGTTATGGGCGCCTTGACCATCATGCGCATCATGCTGTTTATGAATTCCTGAATCTGCGTAACGTCGTTTGTTATGCGGGTTATTATGCCCGCTGGCTGCAAAACGTCTATATTTTCAAGGGAGAGCCGCTGCACGCTTCGGTACATATCGCGCCTTAGCTCAAGCGCAACGGTTTGGCTGGTGCGCACGGAAAAATAGTTGCGCATAAGCGCGCCGGCCGCACCAAGGGCGGCAATGCAGAGCATTATAAGCCCGTAATGCAGAATTCGGTCAACGTCCGCGTTCTTTATGCCCCTATCCACAATATAGGACATGAACGTGGGCTGCAAAAGATCCGCCGCAGCTTCCAGCGTTAAAAACATTGTGGAGAGCAAAAATGAGATCCAATGGCGTTTTATATATTCGAATATCAGCTTCATGTTATGCGTTCGCCCTGCTTTTCTTGGGATAGCGGGCGGAATAGTCCGCCGTAAGCTTTTCAAGCAGCTTCAAAAGCTCCTCCTGCTCGGTTTCGTTAAGGTTGCTCATCAGCTCATGGCGCACCTTGTCCCGCTTGGCATAGGCTTCCTGCGCGGCAATGCGGCCTTCTTCCGTAAGCGATATGTTTATGGTGCGGCGGTCCTTATCGTTGGCGGTGCGCTGTATAAGCCCCGCCGCTTCAAGCTTTGCAAGCACCTCGCTTGCGGAGCCGGGCTGAATGTCCAGCCGCTCGGTAAGGACGGACTGGGTTATTACATCGCCGCTTTTCAGCAGCACCGTGAGCACGCGCCGCTGGCTGCCGCGCCCGTCATAGGTATCCCTGAGCACGCGGCTTATTTTCCAAAAGTTGGAAACAAGCTTGCCCACGGTGTCCTTTTCATTATATGAATACATAAGTGCGCTCCTTTGTATAATTGTTAGGTACCTTGGCATTTTGCACCCTTTGACGGAATTTGTCAAGGTACCTAAACAATATTCCCTGTTGTGCGGACGCGGCGCGGGCAATATAATAAAGGAAAGAAAATCTGCGGAGGATGCTATGCATATAGAGCAATTCGTTATGGCATATGAGGTGGAGCAGGATAGGCTCCGCGCGCTGGTGCCGCACGGGTTCAAATCGCTCAGGCCCGTGCTCAGGATAAACGCGGAAATACGCGGCGGCACGCCATACGTTGAGTTCAACACAGCCGTGGAGGCGCAGGACGGCACACGCGGCTGGATAAACATAGGCGCATGGGTGGATGGGAGCTTCACGCGGGAGGGCGAAACCGTTGCGTTTGAAACGGACATGCTGCGCATAAGCTTCACGGGAGTTGGCATACGGGGCGGCTGCCCTGCGGAAAAGGACAACGCCGGCTGCTATTATCCGCGCGCGCTTGATTATGTGCTGCGCCCTGCGGAAAAGATAGACTCTCCCAAGGAATTCTGCGATTGCACCTTCAAGTGGCTCACAAAAACCGGCACGGGCGGGCAGAGCACGGGCAAATGCGTGCCCGTGTTCCCTACGGAGCCGCAGGTGCTTTACCCGCGGCAGATGTTCTCTGTGACCAACGCCGCCGCAATACCATGTAAGCAGGTGGTTGGGGCATATAAGGTGGAGTTTGAGAGGGAGCAGCCATAACGCATTCATGAATAACGATACGGAATTATTGAAAAAACGCTTTGCGGAGCTTTCCCGCCGCGCGGACGGGCGCGGCTGCTTGCTGTACAGCGGGTTTCTTTCGCTGAACGAGCAATCCGCCCTTGCGTCCATAGCCCGCACGTTGCCCGCGCCGTATTCGCTTTACGGCGGGGCGGACGGGTGCGAACGGCGCATGGCGCGCTTTGGCTACGCGGAGGGGGACGACACGGAAGGCTACCCGATAGACATAATAGAAATTGCACCAAAGAGCGAGAAGTTCGCCTCCGACCTTACCCACCGCGACTTCCTGGGCGCGCTTATGCACACGGGCGTTGAGCGCGAAAAGATAGGCGACATAATAGTGCGCGGCAAGCGTGCATATGCATTTGTTGAAGCGTCGCTTGCGCCGTACTTTGCGGATACGCTTGAAACCGTGGGGCGGACGAGCGTGTTCTGCCGCGCGGGCGCGGTTGTGCCGCAAGGCGAGCTTTTCCGTGCGGAGGAGAGCATTGTGCGCGTATCAAGCCTTCGCCTTGATGCATTGATCGCGCAGGCGTTCCGCCTTTCCCGCGGCGATGCTGCGGAGCTTTTCACGGCGGAGCGCGTATTTGTGAACGGCGCGCTTGCAAAGGGCCCTTCCGCTGCGCCAAAAGAGGGGGACATAATCTCCGCCCGCGGATTCGGAAGGTTCATATTCTCCGCCGTATCGGGCCAAAGCAAAAAGGGCAAGCTGGTGGTGGAGATAAAAAGGTATGTGTAAATTAAGCGTTTCGGAAGCCAAACAAATGCTGGCCGAAGCGGCGCGGCTCAATCCCGGCCCGTGGGTGCGGCACAGCGAATACGTTGCCGCGGCGGCGGGGCGCATAGCGGCGCGGTGCGGGCTTGATGCTGAAAAGGCATATACGCTCGGCCTGCTGCACGATATAGGGCGGCGCTTCGGCACGGGGCATATTGCGCACGTTTATGACGGGTATCATTATCTTATTAAGCTTGGCTATGCCGATGCGGCGCGCATTGCGCTGACGCATTCCTTCAACAACGGCAGCCTTGATGATTACATAGGCAATTATGATATTTCCGCCGAGAAACAGCAGAAACTTTCCGCGCTGCTGGCGGCAGCGGAATGCGACGATTACGATAGGCTGATACAGCTTTGCGACGCTATTGCCACGGCGGACGGTATTGTTGCGATAGAGGAGCGCATGAACGACGTTAAGCGGCGGTACGGCTTTTATCCCCAACGCAAATGGGATAAGAATATTGAGTTGAAACGGTATTTTGAAGATAAAATGAACTGCTGCATATATGATGCGGCGGGAACTGATATAGCGGAGAATTAAGGGAGGCACAGCGCATGGACACGAACGCATTTGAAAGGCCGCTTATACTGGCGCCGGTTGGCGGGGCGGAGCAGCTAAAGGCAGCCCTGCGCACGGGCGCGGACGCGGTGTACCTTGGGGCGAAGGGCTTCAACGCGCGGCGCAACGCGGAAAACTTTGCCGAAACAAGCCTTGACGAGGCCGTTGCGCAGTGCCACGAGCGCGGGGTGAAGGTGTTTGTAACGTTGAACACGCTCGTTACGGACGATGAGTTCGCCGCATTGACCGCTGAACTTGACGATATTGCCAAAGCGCAAGCGGACGCGGTAATTGTGCAGGACATGGGCGTTATGTCGCTTATACGCGCGCGCTATCCGGAGCTTGCGCTCTATGCCTCCACGCAGACCACCGTGCATAATGCCGAAGGCGCGGTGCTGCTCGATAGGCTTGGCTTTAAGCAGGTGGTGCTTGCGCGGGAGCTTTCCGCGCGTGAGATACGCTCCATTCAGGCGGCGTCGCCCATACAGATAGAATGCTTTGTGCATGGGGCGCACTGCATGTGCATGAGCGGGGCGTGCTATCTTAGCGCAATGCTGGGCGGGCGCAGCGGCAACCGCGGCCTTTGCGCGCAGCCGTGCAGGCTGAATTTTAAGCTGGGGAAAAAGGAACGCGCGCTTTCACTGAAGGATATGTGCCTTATAGGCCACATGGATGAGCTGATGCAAAGCGGCATACACGCGCTGAAAATAGAGGGGCGCATGAAGCGGCCCGAATACGTAGCCGCCGCCGTTACCGCCTGCCGTCAGGCAGAAAACGGCGAAAAGCCGGATATAGAAACGCTGAAGGCCGTGTTTTCGCGAAGCGGCTTTACCGATGGATATTACACAGGCCGCCGCACGGCGGATATGTTCGGCGCACGCAGCAAGGAGGACGTTATGTCCGCCTCCGCCGTGCTGCCCAAGCTTGCCGCACTTTATGCTTCCGAACCGCAGACAGTTCCGCTTTACGCAAGATTAAGCGTACACATAGGGCAGGAAGCGGAGCTGTTCATGACGGACGGCACATTCAGCGTAACTGCACACGGCCCCGCGGCGGAGCGGGCCAAAACGCAGCCCGTTACCGAAGCATCCGCGCTGAAGGCGATAGGCCAAACCGGCGGCACGCCGTACTACATTGACCATGCGGAATTCGATATGGACGATAACGCCATGCTGCCCGTATCCGCGCTTAAGGCCATGCGCCGCGAGGCAATAGCAGACATAGCCGCCCAGCGCACCGCAAGGGAACCATATAAAAACACGGAAGCGGTCCTGCCCGTGCCCTGCCCGCATACCGCAGCAGAAAGAATAGCACTGCGGCTGAGATTCGATAGCTTTGCGCAGCTGTTCGATCACCCCGCTGCGGAGGCGATAATACTCGGCGTGGATGAAATAATTGCGCACGAGGAACTGATAGACCGCTTCGGCGAAAGGCTTTTTGCCGAGCTGCCCGCGCTCTGCTTCCCGGAGGACATGCCAAGGCTTAGGGAAAAGCTTATTCGGCTGCAAAATGCCGGCCTTCGCCACGTTACGGCGGACAATTTGGGCACGGTGCAGCTTGGGCTTGAGATGGGCTTTAGCGTGCATGGGGACAGCTCGCTGAACATACTCAACAGCCACTCGCTTGAGCTTTTTGAATCGCTGGGCCTTGCGGACGCAACGGTTTCGTTTGAACTGAAAATGAACCTTATACGCAGGCTTGGCGGCAATATGCGCCGCGGCATAATAGGCTACGGCTATCTTGCGCTGATGAAAATGCGCGCCTGCCCCGCCAAAGGCGAAAACGGCTGCGGCGGCTGCACGGGCAAAAACGTGCTTATAGACGAAAAGAAGGAGCGTTTCACAATGCTTTGCCGCAATAAAAAATATACGGAGCTTCTCAACAGCGTGCCGCTTTACGTTGGGGATAAACCGTACGGCGGCGTGGATTTCATAACGCTGCGCTTCACCACCGAGCCGCGGGAGGAAGCCATGCGCATATGCGACATGTTCGTAAACGGGCAGGCGCCCGATTTCCGCAGGACCGGCGGGCTGTATTACAGGGAGCTTCTGTAAATTTATATGCTTGCATTTGCGCGGCAGCTGCTATATAACGACATCGGTTAAATAACACTAACTTGATGCGGAGGTGCGGCAAAGCGCGCTACCAAAGCATACTGGCAAATGTGAACGAATTTGACCGCGACGACAGATTCCTTGTGAATATACTCAGCGGCGCAATGCTTGCGGCGGTATATATTGGCCTTTAATGCACAGGCCAAGCTGAAGCAGAGCGCTGAAAGGAGCCGCACGCGCACGCCCAATCCGTATTCCTGGGTATTTGACTACACGCCAGGCCCCGACATAAACAGCTACACCGCAACGTTTTACACCTGCGGATTGTGCCATCTGCTCAAAAGCCTCGGCATAGCTGAGGGAGTTTCTACATCCTCAAATCCTTCCCCCTTAGCGTTATCGCCGCATACTCGCGGGAGGCGAACAGGCGGGAGAATATGCGCTCGCCGTATTGGGTGAAAAGCTCGTTCTTTGTAAGGTTTGTGGCTATTACCGTGGCCTTGCCTGCAAACTGCCGCTCGTTTATGGCGGCAAAAAGCGTCTCTATCGTAACGCCGGGTATCATCGGCTCCGTGCCGAGATCGTCCAGCAATAAAAGCTCCGCCCCCGTCAGCTCCGGCCCGGCCTCGTGCTGCCGTACCGCGCGCAGCGCCGCGTCTATCAAATTATATGCCGTGTATTTTTTCACGCTGCAGCCGCGCCGTATCGCCTCGCGCCCTATGCTGTCCATAAGGAAGGTTTTGCCAAGGCCCGTTTCGCCCATGAGCAGCAGCCCTTTAGCCCCGCCTATTTCAAGGTTTTCGGCATATTGGGCGCAGATCTCCGCCGCGCGGCGCGTGCGCTTTAATTGCTCGGGGTCTTTGAATATGTTTTCGTTAAAGCGGTCAAAGCCCGCGTTTTCGCTTATGCCGGAGGATGAATATTTCCGCCCTGCCAGCTTCAGCCGTGCGCACGGGCAAAGCTCCCCGTTTTCAAGGTAGCCCGTGTCGGAGCATTTTTCGCAGGCGTAGCGCGGCAGAAGATCGTCCATGCTCATGCCCCGCTCGCTCAGCATCCGCGCCCGCTCCGCGTAAAGCGCGGCAAGCTTTTCCGCCGTATCCCTTCTTACTTGGTCGCGGTTTTCGGCCTTTATCAGCTCCAGCCCCCTGTTGAAGGATACCTGCCTTATCTCCTCGTCAATCTGCCTCAGTTTCGGCATGGCGGTATATGCGGCGTGCTTGCGCTGCGCGGCCTCTGCCTCGGCGCGGGCGCGGCTTGTGTCGTATTGCTTTTTTATGTCCTGCGGCAGCATGTCCTTCTCCTTTTTCGGGATAGATATGCTTAATTATAATCCGCATTCGCCCGGCGGGCAAGGCCGTTTTATTCGGCCTCGCTCTCGTTCTGCGCTTTTGTCAGCATGCCCTTTAGCCGCTTGGGCACGGGCAGGCCCAATTCCGCCGCGTTTTCCATTATGCTTATGGCCTCGTTCGCCGTGTAAAACAATATCACCGCCGCGCGTATGGCCTGGTTCGCCGCGGGTATCACCCTGTCCGCAATGCCGGCAACGGCTACCAGCGCAAATATGAACGCCTTTTTCATAAGCCCGCGGAAGCCAACGCTGCTGTTAAGCTTCCCGTTCACCGCCGCGCATATAACGCCCGTAACGTAGTCTATCGCTACAAGCGCTATCAGCGCCGTTATCAGCGCATCCCACGGCCCCCAAAGGTACGCCGCCGCGCCGCCTAATGCCGCAGCCGCGCTCTTTATCCACATTGCTATTTTATCGCCCATTTCGTTCCTCATTTTTTCTTTCTCCTTTATGCATATTCTATATATTTTGCGCTCATGTATCCCGTTAGCAGCTTTCCCTTGCAGCATATTGCAATCCTGTGCCAGCCGTTTTGCTCCGGCAGTGCAAGTAGCCTATCCCCCCTGTGCGCGGTCGCAAGAATCGGATATGTTCCGCCCGCGCCGCTGCGCACATATACGCTTTTGCCCGTGCAGCGGCCGTAGGAGGGCATGGCCGCGTCGGCAGTGCTTATGCCATGTTCATTCAGCATTTCAAGCGAGGCGAACCGGTTCCACCCGGCCGCGTCCAGCCTTTGCTTTATAACGCCGCTGTCCCTGCCCCGCGCGTCCACGGCGTATCCGCTGCCGATATATACGCCCACGTGGGTTATCTTTTCCCCGTTGTGGCGGAACACAAGATCGCCCGGTATAAGCCCTTCCTTCGCCTTTTCCTTGGCAATGGCAAAAAGTCCCCGCGCGCTCAGATCCCGCGTAGTATAGCCCTTTATGTCCCGTATGTAGGCCATTATAAGCCCGCTGCAATCATAGCACGTAACCTCGTTTGCGCCCTCCGTGAGCCTTTGCCTTATGCCGCTTATTGCGCGCCGCGCGTTTTCTTCGCCGTTCTCCCTTTGCCTTACCCAGCTCTCGAAATTATCGCTCACCTTTCTTTGGTTCATATATACCGTTCCGTCGCGCCGCACCTTATGCCCCTGCGCTCCCCAAACGTATGCGCTGCCAGTCTGCGCGCATATCCATGCGGTGAATTCCTCCCTTCGCGTCATGCTCACGCTCCTCCCTTCGCCGCCTCAAGCTCGGCAATAAGCGCCTCCGCTTGGGCCTTTATGGCATTGAATTCGTTCACGCGCGCCGTCTCCGCGCTCCTTCTGCCGCTCTCCGCCGTGCTTCGGCCGGCTTCGGCGTTGTTTCTCAGCGTTTCGCTGCTCACGCGCTGCTTTTCCGCCTGCTTGCGTATCGCCTCCGCGCTTGCCCTCTCTTTTTCCGCCGCGGCTATGGCCTCGTTTTGGCTCAGCATTGCTTCAAGCCTTGCCTGCATGGCCTGCGTTTCCTTTATCAGCGCCGTAAGCAGCGGATATTCCCTTGTGGCGGCAAGCGTATCGCCGTTCAATATGCCGCGCCTGCATTTGAAATTGAACTGCGCCGATGTTACAAGCGTTGTCAAATCGCTTCCGGAATACACCTGTATTTCGCTTTCCACCATTCCCGGCGCAACGGAGGAGGCAAAAAGCTCTATGCTTATTTCGTTCATGCTCTGCCCGCCTATTGTCACGCCGCCGTTTTGCTCCGCGCTGTCCTGGCACACGGTTTCGCCGTTTGATTTTGAAAACAGCGCAAGCACCCTGCATCCGGTCAGGTCAACTGCCTTGCCGTCATCGTTTAGCGTTATGCTCAGCGTGTTGCCCGTGTCCCCTTCAACCACGCTGAACTCCCTGTTTGAAATGCTCCTTGCAATGTCCAGCGTTACCTTAAAGCTCTTCGTCACCTTGCCCATCGCCATGTATCCCTCGCCTTATCGTAATTTTTGTTGGATATGCTCTTCACGCCCGCGCTCCCCAGTATCGGGAACGCGCTTCGCACGGTGCGGTAGCCGTCCTTGCCGAGCGCGTCCTCAAGCTCCGTGCGCATCATTACCCATTCGCTCGCGCCGGAGTTATACAGCATTGATCTTTCCGGCGCGCTCAGCCCGCTTACAAAGCGCACATAGTCCAGCGTGGACATATTTTTGCTTGCAAGGCCGCTCCTGCCGCTTCTGCTGCTGTTTTTTGCGGCCTTGGCGGCGTTGTTCATATATGAATTGAACCATTGGGAGGCCAAATTCATCGCCGTGGTCTGCGCATTGTATGCGTACTGCGCGTTCTGCAGCTGCGCCTGAAGGCTCATGGATTGATATTTTTCAAGCGCGGCGGCAATGCGCTCGGCAAGGGTCGCGGTATACTGCGCCTCCATAATTGAAATGTCGCTCTGCGTGTCGTCGTCCTCGCGCTCCTTCATGCTGGATACATAGGTCGATGCGCCCATGCCCCTGCTCACCGCGTCCGCGTCAAGCTCCGCCTTTGCGGTTTCGCCCGCGGCGCGGCGCTTGGATATTGCAAGGTCAACGCCCGGCCTTAGGTAACTTGAAATGTCCTCCTTCAGCTCCGCCTTGCTCGGCACGCTTATCGATATGCTCGGCACGTTGAGCGCGCCCAAAATAGTGTCGTAATACTCCTGAAATTTGCTCATTGAGTTTGCGCTTGCATATCGTTCGTATGCGGCCTGCGTATTCGGGCCCCATATGCCGTCCGCCTTTACGCCCAGCTTATTCTGCCATTCGCGCACGTCCGCGCGGCTGTTCACGCCGTCCGGCGTGGTGTATCCTTTCAGGTAATAGCTTGCCATGTTTGTTTTTCCTCCTTTGTCAGTTTCCGCTTTCAAGCGCCCTCAGCCGCGCCTCAAGCTCCTCTATCTTCTGCGTAAGTATTATAAAGTTCTGGTTTAAGCAGTTTTCGTTGGCCTTCATGTCGTCCTCGGCCGTGGGGCTTTCCTTTACGGCGCTTAATGCAATGGTGTACAGCGCCCGCATGTCCATCGCCATTTATTCCGTCCTCCTTCGCGTTTCAAATTCCAGCTCCATGCCGCTTTTAAGCGCGAACCGCCCGCCGGCTTCGTTATATATCCGCATGGAAAAGGTCCTCCCTTCGTTCTTCAGCGGCACCTCAAGCACCGTCCTTTCGTCCTTTGGCAAAAGGGTTCTGTACGCGGCGGCGTTTTGGCCAATGTGCATGTCTATAAGCGCGGCGCTGTCGCGCGCGTCGCTCCTGCCGCGAAGATATAGCCGCTTCATGCTCTTTATGCTGCCCTTGTCGTAAAGATCGCACACGGGCGTGCTCCAGTATGCGTTTATCTCCGCGCCGTCGTATGTTTCGCCTTCGTCCATGCGGCAGATGCGGCGGTTTTCGTTGGCAATATAAAGCGTGCCGCCGCTTGAGCAAATATCGTATGCCCTAAAGCCGCGCCTTATCATATACGCGGCGCGCATAATGTCGTATTCTATTACGGCGTTTGCGTGTCCCCCGCCTTCGTCTATCGTAAAATACAGCTTATCGCGGCATATGGCCCCGCGGCTTGCGGCGGTGGATGCGGACACAAGCGCGTTTTGTATGCGCCGCGCGTCGCCCATAAGCTGGGCGTTCACGCCGTTGAAAATGCACAGCCCGCCCTGCGTAAGAAAAAACAGGCTGCCAGCCCGCTTTACTATCGCGCTGTACACCGCCGTTTCCGTGCGGCCTTCAACTTCTTCAACGATAAAGTTGCCCGGCTTATCGCCCAGCAGGCGATATATGCTGTCCCGTTTGAATATGATAAGCTGGTTGCTCAGCGCAGCCAGGCCCACTATCGGGTCGCTCTTCATGCTGCCCACCTCCGTATGCCCGCCTTCAACGTTCGGGCTTGCCTCAACGCTGCCCCAGTTTTCTATGCTCCTGCCCCCGCCGGGAAGCTGCGACCAATAAAGCCTGTTCGGGTTTTCCGGATCTCCCGCGGCAAAAAGGCGGCTTCTATACATCGCCAAATATCCGGCCTTTTTGTCGGATACCCCCTCCGCGCTGCCGAAGGGCTTAGCCTCGTCCCCATCGAACTTTATAAGCTGCCTTTCGCCGGTGGCTATTATCAGATTATCCTTTGAATTTATCTGCGCCTGCGCAAAATCGAAGCGGTGCTTTTCAAGCGGGGTGGTGAAGGCGTATATCTCCTGCCAGGCTCCGTTTTTGTATGCATATATGCTCTCCCCCGCCGCGGCTATGAACATTTCCCCGTCCGGCGTTGAAAATATGCGTATGGCGTGAATATCCCCCATGCCGGGTATGGGCGCTTCAATATGCCTTACGCAGCCGCGGCACACGCTCAAATTTCCGCCCGCCGTGTCCATGTTGCAGGCGTCCGGACTCATTGCGCTTTTAAGCGCGTTTTCGTCTCTGGATTGGTCAATGCCTATGAACTCGTTTATTCTGTATATTGCCCTTGCCATGCTTTCACCACCTGTTCTTCAGCATATATGCGTCCCTGCCGCCCATGTGCGGCCTTAGCTTCTGCTTGCCGGTTTCATAAAGCTGAAAATATATGTTGCCGCCGCGCTGCGTGTTTACCTCGCCCGATGCCCGCTCCCGCGCAACAACATAGGTCACTATAAGCTGCTGGCACGCTTCGTTCAGCTCCGGCTCGTCCGTGGCATTCGTGAGCATTCTTGGCATAAAGCGGTATGTTATCTCCGCCTCGCCGTCGTCCGCGTTCACCCTTACCATGCCCGCGCTGCGTTCGTCCGCGTAAAAATCCGCCTCGCGCCCGCATTGGCGTATGCTCATCACCCTTATGCATTCGCGCTCAAGCGCATTGCAGTCTATGCGGCCGTTTGCTATCGCCGCCTTCTCCGTGCGTATCGGGCGCACCGTAAGCGCAAGGTCCATTATCGCGTCGTTTGCAAAGCCTGTCAGCTTGTCCCGCCAGGTGTCCATGGTCTGCGCGTCGTGCCCGCGGCCTGTCTGTATAAGCGCGCTGACTATAATGTCGTTCAGCGTCATTTGTTATCCCTCCTTTACCCAAGCCTTTTGCCCATGCCGCGCCGGTAAGCAAGGGTTTCGTTCCTGCTCTGTTCGCGCAGCATTTCGCTTTCCTCTATCAGCTCCGCCACGTTTTTGGGCACCTTCACCTTTATTCCGCGCTTAATCCTGTAAAACGTGCCGTTCACCCCGCCCTCCCAGGGATAGTCCTCTATCCCCGGGAAAAGCGGCAGCATTATCTCCGTCTGCTCCTGCGCGTCAATGCGCATATCTTCCGCCGCGTTCATCCGCTTTTGCTCCTTTCTTTTTGCTTAGGCGCTCGCGCCGTGCTCTATGCGCACTATCCAAAGCTCGTTCAGTATTACCGCCGCAAAGCCCGTCACCTTCGCGCCCACCGTTGCGCGCTGGTCGAGCGGGTCGTCCGCGCCTGCGCTGCCGCGCGGCTTAACTATGCTTTCAAGCGCGCCGTTTTCAAGGTCTATAACCCCGTATGCGTCCCTGCCGAATATAACGCTCATGTGTACGTCCGCCGCCTTCTTGTTCGCGTCAAGCTTGCCGGCCTCGGTGGTATATACTATCGAGTCCTTTGCAAGCGCGTTTGAAAGGCTTACCGTAAGGGTTATGCTCTTTGCCGCCTTATCAATGCTTTTCACGTTATACGTTGCGCTGCCCACGGTCACCTTTTTCAGGCGCATAAGCGTTTCCGCAGCCCTGTCGGTCATTTCGGCAACGGTGAAGGTGTCGCTTCCCGCTTCGTGGGAAACGAGCTTTGTCAGCATGGCCTGGCGTATGACCTTTGCCTCTGTCGATTCAACGAATACAACGCCGAACAGCCTGCCTATTTCGCCGGAATATATGTTTTCCGCGCCGCTGTATTTGGAAACGTCCTGCCACAGGCTATCGTTCTGAAGATCATATACCGCGTCCGGGGAGCAAATGCAGATATAATGCGGCCTGCGCCCGTCGTCCGCAAAGGGTCGCGCCTTGGCCTTTTTAAGCGTGCGCACGGCCTTGCGTATTTCGTTCACGGTAAGGGTATCAGTTGAATCTATCTGGTTCCTTGCGGTTTTCCCGCCAACGTACTGCACGTTTGTGCCGCCGCACACGGCGTCCCTTGTTACCCATTCCATAACGGTGCCTATCTGCTCGCCCAGCAGCTCCGCGCTGTCGCTCAACACCTTATCGTACGCGGTATCCTCCAGCATATCGCTCACCTCAACATATGCGCCGTACTGCGCAAGGGTGGCCTCCACGCTGCTTTGGGAAAGGGACTGGCCTTCGGGCGTTTTGCCCTCCTCTAAGGCGCACATATTGTCGTCCACGTCAAAAAGATTCCATCTGCGGAATTCAACGTGCTTGCCGTTGTTCAGCGGCACGGTGCGCTTCTGGCCGTATTTGGTGAATACAAAGCGGGTCTTTGCGCCCTCAAGCAGCTGCCTGTCGTAATAGTCCTTGTTAAGGGCGGTAGTATTAAGGGTTGAATTAGTGGTGTTCATAATTTGTTATTCCTTTCTTTTTCGTCATTATTGTCTGTTTTTTGTTCACTGTCCGAACCTGCGCCGCTTGAAGCGGGCAAATTCTTCGCTGCTCATGGTTGAAAAGTCCGGCTCCGCGCTCACGGGTATAATGGTTCTCATGGGCGTGGGCAGCGCTTGGCGGGCCTTCAGCTTTTCTATCGCGTCGCGCTCGCCGTCGCTGCGGGCGTTCTTCGCGCCCTCCGCGGCCCATTCCGCCTCCTTTATCCTTATCGCAAGCTCCGCGGGCATTTGGCGCAGCATCTGCAGAAATTCGCCGTCCGCAAGGTAGCTTTCTATGCCCCTTGCAAGCCGGCCTTCCTTTTCCATGCGCTTGAGCGTTTCCGCCGCCCTTGCGCCCACAATTTCGCTGCTCTTGGGCGCGTATTCGCCGGTCAGCATGGCCTCCGCATCGTCGCTTGTCAGCGCGTAGCCCTGCGTAAGCCCGTCCATTATCTGGCAGCCGAGCCTGTACTCTATGCTGCCCTCATACGCTTCGCGTACCTTTTCGGCAAGGGATATTTCCTCCTCTCCTTCCGCTCCCCCGCCCGTGTTCACCTCCACGCCTTCGCTCATGAGCTGCTTCAGCGCCGCGTTCACCGCCTCCCGTCCGGCAGGCTGTTTTGTTTTTTCGTTCATGGTTTCTCCTTTCTCCCGTTTCGGGTATAAACGTTTTTGGGTACAAAAAAAGCGCCCGTTTCCGGAACGCTAATACCATCAGTTGACAAGGACACACAAGGTTTTAGGAGCCAAATAGCACGGCATAGCTGTGTCGTCCTCATTTGAAAGACCTCTAGTATTCCTGCATTCGTCCTCCTTGCTCTGCCATACTCTTTGGCTCCTAAAACTCAAAGACCCTAAAGGAATTGCTTTGAGGGCAATCCAAGGCCGAGGAGCGCAGTACTACTGGAGGTAATTCAAGCGACGAGAACGCAGGAGTGTCCCAAAGCAAACCTTTAGGGCTTGTGTGCTCTTATCAACTGATGGTAACATAAAAAAAGAACTGCCTTGGGGGCCGCCCCTTGACAATTCTTTCATCGTAAACATTATAACCCGCCCAAAAGTGCAGCGCAAGTGCAAAATTTAGGCAATTTTATCTTAAATTTGGGCAGAAAGAGTGCAATCCAATCCTTCTTTTTCTTAGCCAAACAGGCGTTTTTTTATCGGATTCAATGCAGCCAAAAGCGGCATGCCCACCGCGTAGCAGCTTATGGCCTCCCCCGCGCCCACGTACAGCGCGCAGACCGGATAGCTTACACCTACCCGATAGCCGTAGCACAGCACCGCGCCCACAACAAGCGCGTTCATAACAACCGCGGGCAGCGGCGCAAGCCATTTGCTCATGCCCTTTTTGCCCATGTATGCCGTTATAAGCGCGGCAATAAGCGTTGCAAGGCTGCCGAACACAACATCGAACCACATTGCCCCGGTAAGCATATTCGCCGCCGCGCAGCCGACGAAAAGGCCAATTGCCATCTCCGGCGCAAAATACGGCAGCACGCACAGCCCTTCGGACAGCCTAAGCTGCATAAGCCCGCTGCTTATGGGCGCGATTGCAAGCGTGAACAATGCATAAAGGGCTGCAACCGCAGCCCCCCTCACAAGCTTTAACAGCACCGCGCGGGAATTATTTGTTGGCAAGGTAGTCATTGAGCTGCTTAGTCAGTTTGTCCGCATCTATGCCGTGCACCGCGCAGGCCTGCTCCAAATTTTCGCCGCTCGCCATTACGCAGCCAAGGCAATGCATGCCGCTTGAAAGCAGTATGTCCGCCAGCCCCGCATCCGTGCGCAGTATCTGTTCGATTGTCATGGTCTTTTCGATCATTTTTGTTAATCCTCCGTTGTAATATTCTTCGCCCCTTACGGTGCGTTTCTTTTCGTGGCTATATTCTACCATATTGCTGGGATTATTTCAATAACGCCCCGCAATATGGCCCCAATTCAATGTTTAGCGTGCCGTTTTCGCTTTCATACCGCCTGTCTGTAAGCGCGTCTGTCATGCTGTTGGGCATTTTCAGCCCGTCCGTGTCCGGCCCTTGGGTAAAATCGGCCGCGCTTACGGCAACCCGCTTTACCTCACCGCTCCGGTTTACTATGCTTAGGGCTGTCTCATTGCCGTCGTAGCGGGCTGTAATGAACACGTCCTTATCCTTCGCGGCGAATACGCACTTGCCGTATCGTATTGCGCGGCTGTCCTTCCGTGCGGAGGCTATCGCCGTAAAGCGGCCCTGTATTTCCGCATCCTCCCTGCCCCAGGGATAAGTCCGCCTGCTGAACGGGTCCGCCATGCCCTGCATGCCGGCCTCGTCCCCGTAATATATGCACGGTATGCCCGGGTGGGTAAGCTGAATTAGCTGCGCGAGCGTCATAAGCTTTTTCGCCGTATTAAGCCTGCTTTCCTCCGGCACGAAGTGCGCCTGCACCTCTCGCGAAACGCTGCGCCTGTCCGGCGCGCCGGCAAGCACCGTAAGAAGCCTTACCGTATCGTGGCTTGAAAGCATGGTCAGGCAGGAATCATAAAAGGGCTTTGGATAATTCTGCCTAAGCGCCGTAAGCGCAAGGCACAATGCCTCGGCATCCTGCTTCCCCGTAAGGAAGGAAATTACCGCGCCCGCAAAAACGTAGTTCATAACGCCGTCAAGCTCCCGCCCGTCGGTATATTTTCGTCTCCCGCAGCCGCCCTGCTTGGTGCTTGCGTCCTCCCAAACCTCGCCTATCAGTATGCCGTCCTTCGCCCGCGCCTTCAGCTCCCGCCTAAGGAATGCGATGAACTCATCCGGCAGCTCGTCCGCCACGTCCAGCCGCCAGCTTTCTATGCCAAGCTTTGCATAATGGTCTATCACCCCCGCGACGAACGCCATATAGCCGCGGTTGTTCTCGTTGACCTCGGGCAGGGACTTAAAGCCCCACCAGCAGCCGTATTTATCGGGAAAACGGCTGAACTCGTACCAATCATAGTATGCCGAGCCCTCGCCCTGATACGCGCCCAGCCCCGGGTAATTCCCCTTGCGGTTGAAATACACGCTTTCGTCCCCCGTGTGGGAGAATACGCCGTCCAGCATAATGCCAATCCCCCGCGCCTTTGCCGCGCTGATGAGCTTTTTCAGCCCTTCTTCCCCGCCCAGCATATCGTCCGTGCGGTGATAATCGCCGGTGTTGTAGCGGTGGTTGGACTGCGCCTCGAACACGGGGTTCATATATATCAGCGTAACGCCAATGCTTTGCAGGTAGTCAAGCTTAGCCTCTATCCCTTCAAAGTCCCCGCCGTAAAAGTCGCACGGGTCGTAATCCTTCTGCCCGGGCAGCGGCGTCCAAAGCACCTCCTCGTTCCAGTCCTCGTGCTTCACGGTTGTCCAGCCAAGCTCTTCCCGCCTGCCTGTGCGCGCAAGCCCGCCGCGGCCTATTCTATTGAACCTGTCCGGGAAAATCTGGTACGCCGTCGCGCCCTCCGCGGCCTTGGGCGTTTCAAATTCCCGTTCATATACTGTTATCTGCCAGGAGTTAGGATCGTGCGTGAATATTCGGCTGCCGCCGCAGCCAAGCGGGGAATCGCTCCCCAGTATGTAGCCGCCCTCGTCAGTATCCAGCAGGAAGTAATACCATTCAAGCCCGCTTGTGCCCGCGTAAAAAGTGAAGCTGAAGCCCGCGTCCGTGCGCACGCCGTGCTCTATGCGCTCGCGCCCTTCCGTCCATATTCTGAGCTTTGCATTGCGCACGCCCGCGCCGCAATCTATATTCAGCGTTATCCTTTCGCCTTCCGTTACCGCGCCGAAGGGGAACCTATACCGCAGCTGCCGCGAATCGTGCGCGGCGAATGATCTTCCTTCCATATTTATTCCTTTGAGTAGTCCAGCACTATCACCCTGTCGCTCCCCAGCGTATCCGCGCTAAGGTGCGCGGTGCTGCTGCGCATGTAATGCACCGGCCTGTCCTTTATCAGCTTTATGCAGTCCCCAAGCTCGTTCAGCTCAAATTTAAGCGCGGGGGTTTTATAGTGCATCGGTATTACCACCTTCGGCTTTATCGCTTCAACTATTGCTTCCGCCTCGCCGCCGTCTATCGTATATACTCCGCCCACGGGTATGAGCATAACGTCTATTCTGCCCATGCGCGCCATTGTGGCTTCGTCCGGCACCTCGCCTATATCGCCCATGTGGGCTATGCGCATGCCGTCAAATTCAAATACGAAAACTATGTTATTGCCGCGCTTTTTGCCGCCGTCGTGGTCGTGATATGTGCTTATGCCGCTTATGCGCACGTCGCCCGCCCTGTATTCCCCGCTTTTGTCTATCCTTACGGGGTTGCCCAGCGCAAGCGCAGCATAATTATGGTCGTGATGATCGTGGCTTATTGTCAATATGTCGCATTCCTGCGGCGCTATTTCGTAGCCCGTAGCCGCGTCGCACGGGTCACAAAGTATGCGCGTTCCCTTGTCCGTAGTCATCAAAAAGCAGCTGTGTCCCAGCCATTGAATGGTCATTTCCCCCATCCTCCTTGTTTCTTATATCTCTTATTATAAACCTATTATCTTCCTGCCCGCGCTCATCAGCGCGCTGCCGGCCATGCCTATAAGCCCGCATTCGCGGCGTATGCTCTCCCGCTCCTTGGTCGGGATATCCTTGAGCATCTCACGAACGGCAAGCGCCGCTTCCTTCATGCGTGCCGCTGTACGTTTGGCATCCTGCGGATATGCCGTGACGCCCATAAGCAGCCACGCCGCACGCTTTATGCCGTCCGTATCACAAAGCCCCCTGTCCCCTTTGCGCGCAAGGGTCATAAGCTTCAGCTCGGCATAGCCTTCGTCCGTATCGCCGTCCGGCTCACGCTCGCTCTGCTCTGCATCTGCCATGGCTTTTCGCAAAAGCGAAGCAAGCGTATTTGCGTCAAGCGATACGGCTATGCTTTTCCCTGTTATCTCCGCCGTGCAGCCCACGGCTTCGCGGCAGCGCGCGGCAATATCATTTGCGTATGCTTCATCCGTGCAGGGGACTATAGCATGGCAGTTTTTTGCATAAACGGCTTTAGACCGCCCGGCGGGCAGTCCCGTAACGGCGCGGTCTAATGCGGCGGTAACCTGGGCGTAAGCGTTGAACATGTGCGTTTCTCCCGCGGCAGTTTTCTATATTTTAACTGCCTTTCGCCCGTTGTCAATGCTTAGCGGCAAAAGTCCCTCAATTTTTCGGTTTTTTTGCTTTTTGTGCCAAAATCAGGCTGTAAGCTGCCCGTTTTCGGTGTTTATAATAACGAATATCTGCTGCTCGGCTCCCGTTTGCGCGTCTATATAAACAATATATTCGTCCTCCCCGCAGCGGCCCTTGAACTCGTAGCACAGCCGCTCCGTCTCAACGGTGATTGGAATAAGCGCAAGCTCCCTTGATTCTATTTCAAGATTAACGCTCACCTTCGCCTCCGCTTCCTCCGGGCTTACCGAAGGGGTTGGCATTTCCCTTTCCGTGTGGCTGAAAAGATAGTTCCGCGCGTCCGCGCCTATAACTTCATTCGTTTCAATGTCCACCCAAACCTTCACAAGGTCGTTGTAAAGTATTATGTCGTCCTTGGTCGCGGCAAAGTTAATCACCCCCGCGCCGGAATAATACTGCGCATACGTTGCGTGCATATTGTCGAACCCCGCCTTGCCCAGCCATTCAAGCGCGGCCTGCTTCATGCGCTCCCGCGTGGCCTCGTCCGGCATTTTATCCTCGCCGCCCGCCGCGCTGCCCATGAACCAAACTATCTTTCCCCCGCGCTTGGCTATGGATATTCCCGTTTCGCGGCCCTGTTCATCGGTCGCGGTGAAGTCCCAGCTTGCTATGGTGCCTTCCGTCTCCCCCGCGTCCTCCATGCGATCCGTTCCGGTCAGCTTTTCCGCGGTCGCCCGCGCCGTTTCCCTGTCAACTTCATCCGTGCCCAGTCCCTTTGCTTCGCGCTTTTCGCTGCTTTCGCTGAACGGCCCATCATAAATAAGGGTTGGGAATTTGTCTATATCGTCGCTCTGCTTAACCTCGTCCGCATATGCGCTTTCGTAATAGCCTTCGTTGGTCACGGCGGCGGTGGGTACGTCGCCTATGCTCAGGCGGTCGTTCAGCTCGCGGCTTATCCTTGCGCAGGAATCGTAAAGCGCGGTAAGCTGCTCCTCATCCTCCGCGGTGCGCTCCTCGTCATTGAGCGCCTTTTTGCTCAGCGCGCGGGCGTAATCCCCTATGCGCACAACAAAGCTGTTCAGCTCCGCCGTATCTATGTGGGACGACGGTATCTGGCTCATAAGACTCACGCAGGAACCCGAAAGCCGCCATATATCGTCAAGCAGCAGCATGTATTGCCCGCCGCTGCCTGCCACGCGCAGCTTGCCGAGCGCGGTCTGCATATTGCTCATGTCGTCGCACAACTCCGTAAACGCGCGGCGGTACATGTTTTCGCTGCTCTGCTTATATCCTTCGGCAAGGGCCCTTTGCCCGTCTCCCCACACGGCTGTTGCCGCCAGCGCAACCGCCAGCAGCACCGGCACGCCTATGCGCCCGACCGCGCGCCATATTCCGCCCCCGGCTCCGCGCCGCTCTCGCATGGGTTCGGCCGGCTGCCCCTGCTCAAATTCATCGGGCGGTATCTGTTCCATGCTGTTCATCACTCCGTCCGATATTCCGCGCGGCCCTGCGCTGCTCCATACTCCGTTCAGCTCGTCCGCGCCTTCGCCCGTGCTTATGCGATCTATTTCTTCCATGGCGTTCATGGCGTCTATATCGCTCATTTCCTCGCGCCTTATCTTCTCGTCCATATGCCCCCTCCTTATTTGAAGAATGAATGGTTGCCTATCACCAAAAGCACCGGCTTACTGAGCATCCATTGGTTGGTGGTCTTTGCGGGGTTATAGTAATATAGACAGCCGTTTGTCGGGTCATATCCGTTCATGGCGTCCCGCGCGGCCTTTATCGCTGTTTCATCGGGGGTAAGGTTTATCTGCCCGTCGTTCACAACGCTGAACGCCCCGCTTTGGTATATCACTCCGCTTACGCTGTTCGGAAACTGGCTGCTTTTCACCCTGTTCAGTACCACCGCCGCAACGGCCACCTGCCCCTTATACGGTTCGCCGCGCGCCTCGCCGTAAACCAGCCGCGCGAGGAGATATAGGTTGCCGTCCGTATTCGTGCCGCTGGAGCTTGACGAGCCCGACCCGCCCGACGCGCTCATCCCCAGCGCCTTCAGCGTTGCCGCGCCCACTATGCCGTCCGGCGTAAGGCCGTTTTTCTTTTGGAAGGCTATAACCGCCTTCTTCGTGCCCGCGCCGAACACGCCGTCTATGCTGCCCGTGTAGTAGCCCCAGCGCTTCAGCTTGGTTTGCAGCGTTTTCACGTCCTCCCCGCTCGATCCTACCCTAAGCGTTGCCGCTATGCTTTCGCCGCCTATGCATAGGCACAGCGCGAATATCATGGCAAGGCTCAGCCAAGCCTTCGCATTATTTTTTCCCATAGCTTTCCTCCGTCTATGCTTTTCAGCTTTTCTATTATCCAGCTTTTCATTTCAAGCCCTTTTATATCAATTTCCCCCTTTTCGCCCGCGTCTATGCATATTGCCGGAAACATTACGCACCACCAATTATGCCCTTTTCCTTCGCCTAAGATTATCCTCAGCGCCCTGTATTTTCCTTTGGGATAAAGTATGCCCGCGTATACCCTGTCCGGAAATTCAAATTCGCCTATGATAAGCTGCGCCCCGTATTCCATGCCGCATTTTTTCAGCGTATCCTCAGCCGTGCGAAGCACCTCCGCCCCGCTTTGCATAAGCATCGCTTCCGCCTCCGCCTCGCTTTCGCAGCCGCGCATTCCGCCCATAGCTTCAAGCACCGCGTCCCGCACGGCAAGCTTTGCGCGCTGATCCGCCGCGGAATCGCTGTTTGCCATAATGTGCAGCCTCAGTATCCCGCCCATAGCCTCCGCCCGCGCCGCACCCGCCGCGCCCTGCATACTCAGCACCGCCGCCGCGCACGCCGCGGCGATAAGCCGTATTATCCTCCGCTTTGCTTTCATAATAAAAAATCCTCCCATCGTTATGATGAGAGGATTGCCGGAATCCCGTTATATTAAACGCTTTTTTACGCTTCAAACGGATCAGCGGTGAAGCTTTCGTCAAGGCTGGCTATAAACTGCGCCAAAAGCTCTATGCTTTCTTCCACGTCCGTAAGGCAGCCCACTTCGCTAGGGCTGTGCATATATCTGAGCGGGATGCTCAGCACCGCCATAGGTATGCCCTCCGCGCTCAGGTGCATTTTATCCGAATCCGTGCCGGTCACGCCGCCCGCAACTTCATACTGCACGGCTATGCCGGCCTTCTTTGCCGCGTCCTCCATCCTGCGCACGGTCGGTTCGTTGCTGCACGCGCTGCGCACAAGCACCGGCCCTTTGCCAAGGTCTATTTTACCAAAGCGCTCCACATCGGATCCGGGGTAGTCCGACGAATGTATAACATCCACGGCTATGGCAAGCGTTGGCTTGATGCGTGCCGCGGCAAAGTATGCGCCGCGCATTGTGGTTTCTTCGCCCACTGTTGTGGCGGCATATACGCCTACCTTTGCGCCCAGCTCCTTCGCGCGCATAAGCGCCTGCATAACGGTGAACGCGCCCAGCTTATCGTCCAGCCCGCGGCCGGCTATGCAGTTGTTTTCCAGCATATCGTATGCATAAGTATACGTTACGAAATCGCCCGGCTTTATCCATTCTGCCGCCTGCTTATCCGTTGTAAAGCCGCAGTCTATATACATATCCTTCAGCGCCACATCCGTGCGCACGTTTCCATCCTTGAGCAATATGCCCATAACGCCCGTTATGCGCTTTTTGCCCAGCACCGTCACGCGCTTGCCCTGCATAAGCTCCGGGCGTATAAAGCCGGCCTTATTAACGTGTATCATGCCGTTTTCGCTAATATACGTTACGCGGAAACCTATTTCGTCAATGTGCCCGCTCATCAGCACCTTTACGGCGCTTTCCTCGTTAATGTGGGCAATAACGTTACCCGTTTTGTCTGTATCCACGTTAAAGCCGGCTTCGCGCATATACGCCGCAACCTTTTTTTGCAGCGGTATTTCCCCGCCGCTTACGGATTCTGTATTGAGCATTGTGTATAAAAGATCGTAATTCATATCAAATTTCCTCCTCTGCATATTTTTTCAGCGCAACATGGAACTGCACCCCGTTTTCCACGTTTTCGGCCCAAATGTCGCCGCCATGGAAAATGGCTATCTTTCGCGCAATGTACAGCCCCAGGCCAAAGCTGCCCTTTGGTCCTTTATAGAATTTGTCAAACAGCATCTCCATGGTTTTCTGCTCTATCGGCTTGCCGTCGTTTTCAAAAACTATTATGTAGTTCGCGCCGTCCTCTTTAAGGAATATTCTTATTTTTGTTTTAACGTGGCGTATGGCGTTTTCTATTATGTTGCAAAAAAGCGTCTCCAGCGCCTCCGCATTACCGTTTATCATTATGCCCTGCGGCACGTCCAGCTCTATGGCTGCGCCGTTGGTGCTGGCTTCAAAGCGCTTAACGCATTGCTCGCAAAGCTTGGCTATATCCACCGCCACAAACTCGCTCTTTTTGCCAAGCATGTGGTCAAACGAGGAAACATAGAGCAGCTTTTTTATCCCCGCCTCAAGCACAACGCTTTCGTGCATAATTATGTCTATGGCTTCGTCGCCGTATATACCGTCCTGATAAGCCGTGCAGCAGTTTTGTATTACCATTATGGGCGTTTTAAGCCCATGGGATACGCTTTGGTAAAACAGCTCCTCATCCTCGTTTATTTCGTTTACGTTGGTTTGAATGGCGGAAAGGGAGTTGATTATGCGGCCCACTTCATCCTTACGGTTGACCTGATATATCTTTTCCTTCCAGTTTTTGTTCCTTATCCGCCCCATATTCTTCGCCAGCTTTTCAAACGGCTCCGTTATGCGTGCGGTTATTGAGCGGGAAATGAAAAGATTAACTGTAAGCACCATCATGAACAGGCAAACTATTTCGGCCCATTGTTCGCCCGTAAGCTGCTTTGCGGAAAAGACGCATACAGCCATATACGCTATGGCCGCCGCGCCCACAAGCGCCGAATAGATGGACAGCTTTACAAAAAGCTGATATGCAAGCGGCTTATCCTGCAGCCATACCCTTCCGGAAAAGCGACTCACAGTCCCTCCTTATTCAGCCTGTATCCAAGGCCGTAAACGGTATCTATTGCAAGCCTTGGCAGTTTACGCCTAAGCCTTCTTATCGTGTCGTCCACCACGCGGTCCGTACCGAAATAATCATAGCCCCAAACCTTGTTCAGTATATCCGTGCGGCTCAGCACGCTGTCCGGATTTGCGGCAAAGTATGCAAGCAAATCGTATTCCTTAACGGTAAGGCTTATGGGCTGCCCGTTTTCAAGCACGGTGTGCTTATCAAGCTCCATCTTATACGGCGGCAGTTCCAGCGTTTCGGCATGACGCGGCGCGGCTTTAAGCAGCTTGTTTACCTTTATCACCAGTTCCCTTACAAGGAATGGCTTTGGTATATAATCATCGCAGCCCAATTCCAGCCCCACCACGCGGTCTATATCCTGATTCCTGGCGGAGATAAATATTGTATAAACGTCCTTATCGCGGCTTTTGACCTCCTTAAAAATGCTGAAGCCGTCAAGATCGGGCAGCATAATGTCTATCACCCATAAATCGGTGGGCTTGCTTATGCCGGATAAGGCGTCCTCTCCCGTGGTATAGCTGCGCACATTATATCCTTCTTTTTCAAGGTATTTTGTAATTAAATTATTTAATGTTTTTTCGTCCTCAACAACGCTGATCCACATTACCGCCGGCTCCTTTCTTTTGCGCCAAGGCAATTACTGAATAATTATATCACAAAAGGAAAGCTTGAATGCACGGTGTTTTTCTATAAAAAGCCAAATTGCCCCCGCACTTATGTGCGGGGGCGGCCCAAATCGGGAATATTGTCGTTATTTACCGATCATGATGAAGTTCCGGAAGTCCCACATGCCTATCGGCGTTCTGCCGGGGCCGGAAACCCTGCTGTGGTCCACAACCTGGGTGCTGATTGTATAGTACAAGGGGCATATTACCATATTGTTCATCAACACGTCCTCGGCTTCCTTCAGGTAGCCGTCACGCTCCGTGCCCATGGTCTTGCTGGCCATTATAACGGCGTCGTCATAGGGCTTATTCTCGGGGTTGAGCGTGGTGTCATCGGGAACGCCCGCGTATTCCTTATATCTCCAGCGCGAGTCGTTCATGCCGGTGGCGCTGAACAGGGAAAGCATCGACATGGGGTCGTTGTAGTCCGCGCCCCAGTCGTATATGGTTATCGTAAAGTTGCCGGAGTTTATGGTGTTTGCATACGTGGCAAACTCCTCAACCTTCAGCTTTACGTTTATGCCAAGGTTTTCCTTCCACATCTGCTGAATAGCCTCGGCAATCTGGCTGTTGCTGCCCTTTTCGTAATACAGCAGGTCAAGCTCCGGGAAGCCTTCGCCGTTGGGATAGCCTGCGGCGGCAAGATATTCACGCGCCTTTTCAACCTCTGCGCCGTTGGGATTGATTTCATATTCGGTCATCACGTTGCCGTATTCATCCATTGCGCGCATGCTTTCGCCGGTGGAAAGCTTGAACCCGGGCGCCACAAGCGCGGCCGCGGGCACGGCGCCGTTGCGCAGCACCTGATCGCATATCAGCTTGCGGTCTATGGCAAGGCTGAGGGCCTTGCGCACGTTGATATCGTTAACCAGGTTGGCGTCCATGTTGTATGCAATGTAAACCAGGCCCAGAGAAGGCTCGCTCGTGAAGTTGGGATCCTCTGCCAGCAGGCGGGGTATCTCCTCGCCGGGCAGCATGCCGGTAATCTGTATTTCGCCCGCCTCATAGCCCTGCAGGGAGGTGGTGGCGTCGGTTATGAACAGTCCCTTTACGCCGGCAAGCTTAACGTTGTCCTTATTCCAGTAGTACTCGTTCTTTTTAAGCAGAACGTGGGAGCCGATTTTGTATTCAGCAAGATAGAACGGCCCGTTGGATATGCACTTGGCGGGATCCTTATCCCAGCCTTCGCCGGTGGAGGCAACATCCTCGCGGCAGGGCATATACGTGAAGAAGGAAACAAGGTTAAGGAAGTACGCGGTGGGCTGGATAAGCTCAACCTGCAGGGTATAATCGTCCAGCGCCTTTACGCAGACATCATCGCGCGAGCCGGTGCCGGAGAAGTATTCACGCGCACCCTTTATATAATCGTTTACAAGGAATGCATAGGTGGACGCAAGCTCGGGGGAGCAGGCGCGCTTCCAGGCGTATTCAAAGTCCTTCGCGGTAACGCTTTGGCCGTCGGACCACTTTGCGTCCTTGCGCAGCTTGAAGGTGTAAACGGTATTCTCCACGCCCTCTGCGTTCGCGCTTACTTCATAGCTTTCAGCAGTAGCCATCTCTATTCCGTCCACGGTGTCGCGCACAAGGCCGTCATAAATATTGAATATGATGTTGCCGCCCGCGACAGAAGTATTTATCTGCGGGTCAAAGGATTTGGATTCAACGCCAATGTTCCAAACCAGATAGTCGCCCGAAACCTCGCCGTCAGCGGGGGTCACGGTGGTGTCACCGGGCTGTGCCGGGTCGTTAGTGTTGCCCGCATTGGTGTTCTCGGGGTTGTTCGGCTGCGTTGTGGGTGCGCACGCGGCAAGGCTAAGCAGCATTGCGGCAGCAACCATAAAGCAAACTAAACGTTTCATTTTGATTTTTCCTCCTTGTTTTTTCGTTATTGCGTTAATATAGTTATCATTCGGCATTAACCAAATGGCACGCAACAAAATGATCATTGCCAACGGGCTTCAGTTCGGGTTCAGCTTGGGCGCACTGTTCGCAGGCGCGTGGGCAGCGCGTGCGGAAGCGGCAGCCGGAGGGCGGATCTATCGGACTTGGTATATCGCCCTGAAGCACTATCTGCTCCTTTGCCCTTGCCTTTTCCGGATCGGGTACCGGCACGGAGGAAAGCAGCGCCTCCGTATACGGGTGTAAGTGATGGCTGTATATTTCCTCGCTCGGGCCTATTTCAACCAGCTTGCCAAGGTACATAACGCCTATCCTGTCGCTTATGTGGCGCACCATGGAAAGATCGTGCGCTATGAAAAGATAGGTCAGCCCAAATTCGCGCTGAAGATCCTCCAGCATGTTTACAACCTGCGCCTGAATGGAAACATCAAGCGCGCTTATGGGCTCGTCGCATACTATGAATTCGGGATCTACCGCCAACGCCCTTGCTATGCCTATACGCTGGCGCTGGCCGCCGCTGAACTCATGCGGATAACGGTTGGCATGTTCGCGCATCAGCCCCACACGGTCAAGCAATTCATACACCCGCCTGCTCTTTTCCTCCTTCGTTTTAAGATCGGAATGAAGATCCAGAGCTTCGCGTATTATGTCCATAACCGTCATGCGCGCATTGAGCGATGCATAAGGGTCCTGGAATATCATTTGCATCTTTTTGCGGTATGGCAGCAGTTCCTTTTTAGTAAGGTGGCTTATGTCCTGCCCGTCAAAAATTATTCTGCCGTCGGTAGGCTCATAAAGCCGCGTTATCGTGCGGCCTACGGTTGTTTTGCCGCAGCCGGATTCACCGACAAGTCCCAGCGTTTCGTTGCGCATAATGTCAAAGGTTACGTGGTCAACGCTTTTGACTATCTGCTTCTTTTGGCCGAAAAGTCCCTGCGGCTTATAGAAATACTTTGTCAGGCTTTCAACTTGCAGCAGCTTATCACCTGCCATAGTTAACACCTGCCTTCCTCATCTCATAGTCGCTGTCCTTGGGCGCATCGGCATCAAGCATCCAGCACATTGTCCTGTGCTTATCTTCCGCAAAGTATGGCGGCTGCTCCTGGGTGCATATGTTCATGCAGTATTTGCAGCGCGTGCTGAACGGGCAGCCCTTTGGCGGATTTATAAGGTCAGGCGGCGTGCCGTCTATTGGTATAAGCCTGCGCTTTTCCCCGCCGTCCACATGCGGTATGGAGCCGAGCAACCCCATCGTATACGGATGGCGCGGATGGTAGAATATTTCGTCCACCGTACCGTATTCCATTATCAGCCCGCCGTACATAACGGCAACCTTATCGCAAACCGTAGCCACCACGCCAAGATCATGCGTAATGAGCATTGTGGTCATGCCGAATTGCCTGTTCAGCTTTTTTATAAGGTTGAGTATCTGCGCCTGAATGGTAACGTCAAGCGCGGTGGTGGGTTCGTCGGCAATAAGCAGCTTGGGATTGCAGGAAAGCGCAAGCGCTATCATAACGCGCTGCCTCATGCCGCCGCTAAACTCGTGCGGGTAGCTGTCTATGCGCTTTTCCGCCGCGGGTATGCCGACGAGCTTCAGCATCTCTATCGCGCGTGCGCGGGCCTCCCGCCTGCTCATTTTTTCATGCTCCAGTATCATCTCCATGATCTGGTTGCCTATGGTGTAAACCGGGTTAAGGCTGGTCATGGGGTCCTGGAATATCATGGCTATTTCCTTGCCACGAACCCTACGCATCTGGTTCTTGCTGTATGTCAGTATATCTTCGCCGTTCAGCAGTATTTCGCCGTCAACCACGCGGCCGGGATACTGAAGCAGGCCCATTATGGAAAGGCTGGTAACGCTTTTGCCGGAGCCGGATTCGCCGACTATGCCCAGCACCTCGCCCTCATTCACGTCAAAGCTTATGCCGCGCACGGCCTTTACCTCGCCAACGTGGGTAAAGAACGACGTTTTAAGATTCCTTACAGATAGAAGTTTTCTTGCCATATCCGTGTTCCTCACTTCCTGAGCCTCGGGTCAAGCGAATCCCTCAGCCCGTCGCTAAACAGGTTAAGCGCCAATATTGTTATGCTCATGACCAGCGCCGGATAGAAAAGCTGATAAGGATTGGTATACAATCCCGGCAGCGCAGCGTTGGCAAGCGCGCCCCACGAAGCCTTGGGCTTGGATACGCCAAGCCCTATAAAGCTCAAAAACGCTTCCGTAAACATTGCGCTCGGAATCTGCATGGTTATTGAAACCATTATGGGCCCCATGGCGTTCGGTATAAGGTGGCGGGTAAGTATTTTGCGCGAGGGCACGCCAAGCAGCGTTGCCGCCAGCACAAATTCCTGCTCCCTCATGCTCAGCACTTGGGAGCGCACTATGCGCGCCATATCTACCCAGTACGTAAGTCCCATTGCGAGTATTATGGATTGAAGCCCCGGCCCCATCACCACCATGATCAGAATAACGTAAAGCATCATGGGGATAGAGCTTATGGTATCCACAATGCGCATCATTATGTTATCCACGCTGCCGCCGCAGAAGCCCGCTATGCCGCCATACAGCACGCCGATTACGAAGTTGACTATCGCCGCAACAACGCCAACCAGCAAGGACATTCTTGCGCCGTATATAACGCGGATAAACATATCCCTGCCCAGCGAATCGCTGCCCCAGATATAAGTTTTGTTTGAAACCGTCTTGAACGGCTTCATCGTTGCGCCGTCGTAGGTAACGGTAAAGCGCTCTATTTTTTTATCAAGTATCGTGCGTGCTTCATCAATGGTAACATAGCCGCTTTCGGGCGGATTATCGCCAAAGTATTCGGCAAGGTAGTTAACGTCCCCAACGGCTATCTGCCCGCTTGAGGCGTTGGCGGCCTCCTGCTGTATAAACTCGGACTTGGCCTTGAAATATACGCCATAGTCCACAATAAGCGGCTTGCCGTTTATTTCGTAAATATACATGCGGTTGGTCTTATCGTCCTTTACCATTTTGGAGGAGGCGATAAGGTTTCCCTTCTCATCGGTATCAATGCACTTGAACTCGTTGGTCAAATACACATACGTCTCGCCGCCAAGGTCATAAAGCTCAAGCTGCGGCGGAATGTTGGCAAATTCAAGGTTCTGCTGATCATAGGAAAGCCGCCAGAACATGGGCACAAATATGGCCGACAGCACTATCACCACAATTATTATCAGCGACAGCACGGCGCTCTTGTTCTTTTTAAGCCTTTGCCAGCAGTCCTGCCAGTAGGTCAGGCTTGGGCGGGATATCTTTTCGGATTCAAGCGTACCGCGGTCAACGCTTTGCCAGCGCGTGTTGCTTTCCATTTTTTCTCCCTCCTGTTAATCCAGCTTTATTCTGGGGTCTACCAGAACGTATATAAAGTCCACTATCAGCACCGATATAATCAGCAATATTGCAAAGAACACCGTTATGCCCATTATCAGCGGATAGTCGCGGTTTATAATGCTGTTTGTAAACAAGCTTCCCACGCCCGGAATGCCGAACACCTTTTCAATAACGAACGATCCGGTAACTATGCTTGCAACCATCGGGCCGACATAGGTTATTACCGGCAGCAGCGCGTTCCTGAGCGCATGCTTATACGTTACCTTGAATTCGGATATGCCCTTGCTGCGCGCGGTGCGGATATAATCCTGCTGCTGCACCTCCAGCAGGCTTGTGCGGGTAAGGCGCGTTATAAAGGAAAGCGAGAACGCGCCTATAACGACTATCGGCCCTATGTAGCCCGCCGCCGTATCAACGCCGAAGGCCGGCACCCAGCCGAGCGTTTTGCTGAATATGAACAAAAAGCCCGTTGCAAGCACAAAGCTTGGTATGGTTGCGCCGAGCGTGGATAGCACCATGAAGAAACGGTCGATGAATTTGTTCTGATTGAGCGCACACATCACGCCGAAGCCTATGCCCGCAAAAACCACAATCAGCGAAGCATACAGGCCTATCGTCAGCGAGTAGGGAAAGCCGTCCGCAATTACCTTGTTAACGGTTATGCCCGCGCGGGTATAGGACACGCCGAAATCCCCGCGGATAAAATTGCCGAGATACACGAAGTATTGCTCGATAACCGGCTTATTAAGGCCATACTTCTCCATCATCGCCGCCCTTATTTCGGGATTGGGCATTTTCTCGTCCGCAAACGGGTTGCCCGGAATCGCTTTCATAAGGAAAAAGGTAATTGTAATAATCATAAAGATCGTTATTATTGATGATACGATCCTTTTGAGGAAGTATTTTAACATAGCTCCTTCTTTCCAATCTGGCGTTTTTTGTTTTTATTTTGTTGGATTATAACCCATGAATGTCGTGATAATATCAATAGCTGATGTGAAACTTCACATAATTGCAAAAAAGCTATATATCCCCGTTTCCGGCGTCCTGCTCCTTCTCCGCCATCAGATCCGGATGCGGAATACTATGCCAAACGTAGCGGTCGCGATAATCTTCCATCAGCGCAAAATACCACCCGCTGTCGCTAAGGGCATATATTATATGCCCCGCCATGCCTGCGCAGGCAATAACGTTGAGCGCAGCGCTCAGCGCGCTTTTGTTCAGCACTGTTATCAGCGCGGCAACGCCCGCCGCAATGCATACCGCGCGGCTGATGCGCATATCCTTCCAAAGCCGCCTTATTGCGCAAATAAGCTGCCGCGTACCGAAAAAGCACACAAATGCGGCCATTATTGCTTTGGTAGTTTCGTTAGCGTCCGCTTCAAGTTCAAAACAGAGCATGAGCATGCCCACTACGAATGCCGTTATTACAGCCGCGCTCCACCTGAGCTGATAATACACGGCTGCATATATCGGGTGCGGGAACATATCCGCATTTTCGCCCGCAGAATACGCATTCAGCAAAAACAGCCCTGCGCTGAGGCACGCGCCCGCGCCCATGCATGCGCCCAGGCCCATGCCGCTGTATTCAAATACAATCCGCCCAAGCTGCACCGCATCTGTGAGCATTATTTTTAATATAAGCATTATGTTCGCCGCGTTTTTGAGCAGCGCCGCAATGATAAAAACCGCAAACGCCGCGCCTGCGCCGATGAATATGGCCGTGCCGCGTTTTATAATCGGCAATGCGGCCGCCGCCATGCATACCGCCGCGTAAAATATTATGCTGCCGCTCCCGTGCCGCGCGCTGCCGCATAGCGCATATGCAGCCGCCGCCAACCCAAGCGCGGCAAACGCCGCCTGTATGCCCAGCATTGTCGCGGCGCCGTTTTTGCCCGTGCCGATGCCTTTCCGCTTTGCGGAGCATATAACAAGCGCCGCCGCGCTGCCCGCCCTGCCGTAATAGGCCCCGAGCGCGCCCATTGCGCCCTGCACGCATTTAAGCAGCAGTGAAAACACTGCGAACCATACTATTGCTCCCGCTCCGCCAGCAGCGATCGCCATGCGCAGCATTATCATAAACGGAAAGCATATGCTTTCCCCCGCCTGCATCAATATGCCCGCGGCATAGGCACGGCGCAGCGGCCTATCGCACCGATTGAACAGGAATGATACATCCGTATCATTATGCAGATTTTGGGAAAACACACGGTTTGTGCGCACGGTAAAATATATCCCCGCAAGCACAATAAGCAATACAATCGGCCTGTACCACAGTTCCTGCATGCCGCCTTACCGCCTTTCCCCCGAATTTGCCCAATATAATAGCATAAACAGAAAAGCGGCTCAAGGCCGCTTTTTTCATGTTTCCGTATTTTTACTTTATCTTCCTAAACAGCATCTTCAGCTCCGAATCGCTCGTCCTGAGCCTCAGGTCGTTTCCGTCGGGCCAAAGCTCGATATGGTCGGGAACAAGGCCGTCCAGCCTGCCGGTGTAGCCGCATATCATGCCGTCCGCCTTGGCGAAGGAGAGCGGGGTTTCAAAGCTGCCGTAGCTGAACCAAAGCCTGCCGCCGCGGTTTTCCACGTCAAACGTTTCGTAGGCAGGATGCTCGTATGTGCCGATGAGCTGCGGCGCGTTTTCTATGGTCACGTCCTCGCCCTCAACGCCGTTTTTAATCGTGGCAATCATGTCGTCCCGCTTTTTCAGCCATGCGTCTATCATGTCGTCATAGCTTTGCTTCGGCGCGCCGGTGGTGAGCATATCGAGCGCCATTGTGCGCGCTATTACGGAGGCGGGAGTGGTGCCGGTATTGAATATCATGGCGTAGCCGCTGTTTTCGCCCTTTATGAAGCCAACCTGGGTATTGAAGCCTTCAAGCCCGCCGCTGTGGAACACTATGTCGCGCCCGTTGTATACGCCCGTGTGCCAGCCAAGGCCGTAGCAGCAGCCGCGCAGGGAATCCATGTCCTCCTCGGCGGATGGTATAACGGGCGAGGTCATCGCCGCGTACTGCTCCGCGCTGCAAAGCCGCTCCCCGCTTTCGCATACGCCGCCGCGCGCCATTGCCATTACCCATTTGGAAAGATCCTTCACGTTCAGCTTTATGCCGCCGCAGGGGCCGGAAAGCGGAGAATCGGAATATTCGCAGCGGTGCGCCGCGTATCCGTCGGAAACATAGGGCAGCGCGCGCTCAAGGTTATCCATGTTGCCGGGAAGCCCGCGGAAGCGTATTGTTTCCACGCCCAAGGGGGCGGCAATTTTGCGCTTTATCTGGCTTTCCCAGCTTTCGCCCCCGCGCAGCACCTCCATAAGATAGCCAAGCACAATGTACATATGGTTATTGTATTGATACGTTTCCCTGAAGCCCGCGCTCGCATCAAGATTGGCGCATTTGAGCATAAGGTTGCGGCGGCTGCCGCCCACCTTGTTGCGCATAAAATCATGGCACGGCAGGCCGCTTCTGTGGCTTGCCATATCGCGTATGCTAAGATGCGCGCCCGCATAATGATCCAGCATGTCAAAATCCTTCATGGCGTGCTGAACGGGTTCGTCCCAGCCGATAAGCCCTTCGTCCACGGCCTGCGCCGCCAGCATCACCGTCCATGCCTTGGAGCAGGAGGCAATGTCGAAGGAAGCGTTGAGCGTCATGGGGATATTATTCTCCCTGTCCTCGTATCCATAGGGCGCGGCAAAGGTTATTTCGCCGTTTTTGAATACTATGGCCACGCCGCCCACAAGGCCGGTCTCTTTGGTTATGCGTTCAAGCGTTTTTGTGAAAACATTCTGCATTATGCGGTACTCTCCTTATTAAATATCACATATACTATACTATTTTATGGCCCATTTAGCAACGTAGTCTTTGACATATGCACAGCCATGTAATATAATAAAGCATATTAGATACGTTTGATCCAAGGAGGATTACCTATGGCATATATTCTTAGCTGCTGCTCCACGGCGGACCTTTCGCGCGAGCATTTCGAATCCAGGGATATTCATTATATCTGCTTCCACTTTTTCCTTGACGGCAAGGCTTATAAGGACGACCTTGGCGAATCCATTCCGTTCGATAAGTTCTATGCCGCAATGGCAAACGGCGCCGAAACCCGTACAAGCCAGATAAATACCGAAGAATTTATTGCCTACTTCACTCCCTTCCTTGAAGAGGGGAAGGACATTCTGCACGTTTCCCTTTCAAGCGGCATTTCCGGCGTTAGCAACAGCGCAACGCTTGCCGCAAAGGAGCTGAGCGAAAAATATCCCGAGCGCAAGATACTCATCGTGGATTCCCTTGGCGCGTCCTCCGGCTACGGCCTTATTATGGATAAGCTTGCGGACCTTCGCGACGAGGGTAAAAGCATAGACGAAGTTTATAGCTGGGTAATGGCGAACAGGCTGCGCCTGCACCATTGGTTCCTTTCCACCGACCTTACGTTTTACGTTAAGGGCGGGCGCATATCCAAGGCCGCGGGCTGGTTCGGTACGGTGCTGAACATTTGCCCCCTGCTGAACATGGATAACCTTGGCCGCCTTATCCCGCGCTATAAAATACGCGGCAAGAAAAAGGTGCTCAACGCAATAGTTGAAAAAATGAAGGAGCATGCCGAAAACGGCCTTGATTATTCCGGCAAGTGCTATATTTCCCAATCCGCCTGCATGGACGACGCGCGCTACGTTGCAGACCAGGTTGAGGCCGCGTTCCCGCACCTTAACGGCAAGGTGGAGATAAACAGCGTAGGCACCACAATCGGCAGCCATACCGGCCCCGGCACGGTTGCGCTGTTCTTCTGGGGCGACGAAAGGGTGGACTGAGGCGCATAGGCGCATAAGCGCATGATTTCGGCGAAAGGGGAGCCGAATGACCCCGAAGCCGAAAGGCCGAACAGCATAATTGGCATTGAAAGCGCCCGCAGCAAAGGCTTCGGGCGCTTTTATGCGCAGGCGGTAGATTTGTTCATATTTGCATGGTATGCTTTAGTTAAAGCTGCGTACTTGACAGGCTTCGGTCTTAATTGAGTTTTTCAGTATTTGCGGGGTAGAGGCATGGGAATTATAAAAAACGATATACCTATATTGGAGTTTGATACGGAGCAAAAGGCAGTAATAAGCCCCGTTCATGAAAATTTGAATCTCAAGCTTCCTAAGAAATGCGTGTTTGCATTCCTTGGCAATTATATAGACGAGTATGCTGACAAAACCGATGCCAAACAAGTAGCGTCGTTCATCAGCGCCACCAAGAATTACCCTGTTTATATAACCAAATATAAAGGGGAGGAAGTCGTTCTTTGTCAAGCCCCCGTCGGTGCGGCGGCTGCTGTTCAAATACTTGATTGGCTAATAGGCTATGGGGTCTGCGAAATCATTTCCGCCGGCAGCTGCGGCGCCCTTGAGCATTTTGAGGAAAGCACGTTTCTTATACCAAGTAAAGCATTGCGTGATGAAGGAACATCATATCACTATGCGCCGCCTTCGCGCTTTATGGAAATCAGCAAAAGAGCAAGAAAGGCTATTGAAAAAACGGTGCTTGAGCACCGTATGAAATATCAGGAGGTCATAACATGGTCAACAGACGGCTTTTTCCGTGAAACAAAAGAAAAAGTAGAGTATCGTAAAAGCGAAGGCTGCTCCGTTGTAGAAATGGAATGTTCGGCGCTTTCGGCGTGTGCGGCTTTCAGAAAAGCTACATTTGGAATGATATTATATACGGCAGATAGCCTTGCCGATGTTGATAAATACGACGAACGGCATTGGGGCGGCAATGCATACGAATATGCGCTTACATTGTGCCTGGATGCGGTATTGGCCTTATAATGTCCGATTTGCCGAACCGGCAAAGGGCGCGCTTCTGTACACCTTTCGGTGTACCGCGCGGGCATCCCTTGCCTCTCCCTTTGGGAGAGGTGGCCGAGCGCAGCGAGTGCCCGAAGGGGAGACGAACCCGGGAAAACATCTTGCCTCTCCCCTTGGGAGAGGTGGCCGAGCGCAGCGAGTGCCCGAAGTGGAGACGTACCCGGGAAAACATCTTGCCTCTCCCTTTGGTGTACCGCGCGGGCATTCCTTGCCTCTCCCCTTGGGAGAGGTGGCCGAGCGCAGCGAGGACGGAGAGGGCAAACAATGACCATACCCAAAGGATAACACCCAAGGAGATTTTGCGATTCTCCAACCGTGATATCGACAGAAATTTCCGTAATGTGTGTGAACAAATTGATATTATCATTCAAAAAAGACTGCAAGACCCTCTCAGTCACCTGCGGTGACAGCTCTCCCAAGGGGAGAGCCAAGGGGCTGCACCTCTTTACATAGTACGTTGGCATGAGAAACGGAGCGTATCTGTGTCGATACGCTCCGTTGACTGTTTTATGAATACTCATCTAATTCAGGGGGCTTTTTTGCGCAGGCGGTAGATTTGTTCATATTTGCATGTTATGCTTTGATTATGCCTACCGGCGTTCATTTCCCGCCAAGCAGGGCGGATTGGAGGTATTGAAATGATTATAGGAGCCTTTTTGTTCAATGTTGTGCCCATGTTTTTACTCGGCGCGGTAATTTACGCCGTATATGCGCTTATTCGCAAGGGACGGAAAATGCCGCTTGCCTGCCATATCCCCCGCTATGTATTTTTGTCCTATGTTTTAAGCCTTGTAAGCCTTACAATATTCTGGGGCGGCATATCGTTTGGCAATGCTTATCATATGCTTAATCTGCAACCGTTTGTTTGGCTGAGCCAAACGTATGACATGGGATACCGCAGAATGGTTATTCAGCTCCTTTGCAACATAGGCATGTTCATCCCGTTCGGACTATTGTGCCCCGTTGTTTTTAAGCGCACAAGGGTATGGTGGAAAACGGTGCTGACAGCCTTCGCCACAAGCTTCCTAATCGAGTTTATTCAATACTTTATAGGCCGAAGCTGCGATATTGACGACCTTATTATGAACACCCTCGGCGCGTGCATGGGCTACGCCGCGTTCATTGTATGCAGCAAAGCAATTTCAAAAAAAGCATCCCCGCATAATAAAACGGGCGGCGAAGCCTAACCCCCGCTCCGCTCCCCGCAACGGCTTAATTTACGCATACAGCAAAACCCTCCGCACGCTTTAGCTGCATACGGAGGGTTATATGTCGGTTGCGGTTGATGACTGAAGGGGTTATCTTGTCTGTATCTTCTGCGCAACCAATATGAAGCGGTGCTGAAGGCTTTCTATGAAGCCCATCTCCTGCACCTCTTCATGGAGGGCAAGCAGTTCGCGCCGGCACCTGTCCACCGAAAAGCCGGGAAATTCCCAGCCCACTATGTGCGCAAAGTACGCAAGCGCGCCAACGTCATTGAACCGAAGCTTTGGAAAATACTCCTGCCCGTAGAGAATATTGAACCCGTACCCGCGGAAGGCTTCCGCCGCGTTTTTAAGGCAATGCCCCGGGAACGGGGGTTCATATTCGGGCAAAAGCCTGCGCGAAAGGGCGCGGTTGTCCCGCTGGCCAATCTGTTCGGTTATGAACAGCCCGCCGGGCTTGAGCACGCGGAACAGTTCTTCTATCATATATCCGCCATGGCGGCTTAGCACCATGTCGAACATATCGTCTTCAAAGGGCAGTTCTTCTTCATCCACGTTGCAGAACATTGTCCGTATGCCAAGGGGGGCAAGCTGCTCCACGCAGCTTTCATAATCCCGCTCGTCCGATTCGGTGGCGCAGGTAAGCTCATACGGATGCCTAAGGCTCAGCAAGAAGCCGCCGTCGCCCGTGTCCATATCAAGGAGCATATCCGTATCCTTTAGCCGCATCAGCACCTCTTCGCGGTAATCCCACGGGAGCGGTTCGCTTTCCCACCGCCCGTCAAGGTGCATCAGCTCCCATCCGCCAAACGGGAACTGCTCTTCAAAGCGCCACATGTCTATAAGCTGTTTTTCGTCTGCGTAATACATAAGTAATGCCTATCCTCAAAACCCGCAATACAGCTGTTTGTATGTCCCTCGCCTTACAGCGCGGCGTTCAGGCGCGCGCGGCTGAGCCTGAGCCTTCTAAGGCTTTCTTCCCTGCCCAGGAGCACCGCTATCTCTATCGCGCCGCCGGGGGTAACGGCCTTGCCCGCCATGCCTATGCGCACGGGCCAAAGCAGCGTGCCGTTTTTCATGCCGTTGGCTTCCGCCATGCCTATAAGCAGGCTGTGCAGGCTTTCTTCTTCCCAAGCCGGCAGCGCCTCAAGCGCGGGAATTACCATATCAAGCACGTGAGCCGAAACCTCCGCATTGGTCTTGGACTTTTTGTTGGTGAAAAGCGCAATGTCAAATTCCTCGTCCATTTTGGTAAGGAAGTCGGTTATATCCGCCATCTGGGAGAATATTTCAAGTCTGGGCTGCAAAATGCGGCGCAGCACGCCCTTATCCATATGGGCTATGCCGGCCTTTTCGTACCACGGCTCGGCCGCCGCGTCGAACTCCTCCGCGCTCATGCGGCGGATATATTCGGCGTTCATCCAGGTGAGCTTTGCAACATCGAATATGGCCGGGGACTTGCTCATGCCGGAAACGTCAAACGCCTTCACAAGCTCGTCAAGCGTGAAGAACTCCCTGTCGTCGCCCGGGTTCCAGCCAAGAAGGGCAACGTAATTGACTATTGCGTCCTTCAGATAGCCCTTGGCAAGATAATCTTCAAAATATGCGTCGCCATCGCGCTTGGAAAGCTTATGCTGCGCATCGCGCATAATGCTTGTCATGTGAATATACACGGGCTTTTCCCAGCCGAAAGCATCATAAAGCAGATTATACTTGGGCGTGGAGGAAAGATATTCCATGCCGCGCATAACGTGGGTTATGCCCATAGTATGGTCGTCTATAACGTTTGCAAAGTTATAGGTGGGCATGCCGTCCGCCTTGATGAGTATCATGTCGTCAAGCTCCGCGCAATCCACCTTTATGTGGCCGTATATGGCGTCGTCAAAGCTGGCCTCGCCATGCTCGGGCACGTTCTGGCGGATAACATAAGGCTCTCCCGCGGCAAGGCGTCGCTCAACCTCCGCCTTATCCATATGCAGGCAATGCTTGTCGTACTTAAACGTTTCGCCCCTTTCGGCGGCGGCGGCGCGGCGCGCGTCCAGCTCTTCGTTGGTGCAGAAGCAATAATAAGCCTTGCCCATTTCAACAAGCCGCTTTGCGTAGGGCAGATACATATCCTTCCTTTCGCTCTGCACATACGGGCCGAATTCGCCGCCCACGTCCGGGCCTTCGTCCCAGTTCATGCCTATGCTTTTAAGCGTGCGGTAAATAACCTCCGTCGCGCCTTCAACATAGCGGTTGCGGTCGGTATCCTCAATGCGCAGTATGAATTTGCCGCCATGGTGGCGCGCATACAGCCAAGTGTAAAGCGCGCTCCTGAGGTTGCCTATGTGCATATACCCCGTCGGAGACGGGGCAAATCGTGTTCTGACCATATCAGCCATTTGTGTGTCTCCCTATGAAATAATAATCTGAGTGTTAAGCCTCTTTTTGCTTGTCGCAACCCCTCAGTCAATACGTCGTTTCCAAAAGCTGTCCCCGCAAGCGGGGAAAGTGGCACGAAGTGCCGAAAGGGGTGCAGCTAAAAAGCCATGTGCCGCGAGTTATTCCCCCTCAGTCTCACTCCGTTCGACAGCTCCCCCGCAAGCGGTGGCGCCTTTCGGGGTGCTTTACAAGCTCTCATGTTAAGCCTCCCTCTTTGAGGGAGGTGGCAATGAGCGATAGCGAATTGACGGAAGGAGTTAGCCTGCCCTGAAAGGGGAGGTGGCGAACGCAGTGAGCCGGAGGGGTTAATCCGTAGCTATGCCTTTTTTCGCCAACCCCTCAGTCAATCCGCCTTACGGCGTATTGCCAGCTCCCCGTCCGGGGAGCCTTTTGGGGAACGGTATAAGCTCAAGCCAAAAGCCTGCCCTGAAAGGGGAGGTGGCGAACGCAGTGAGCCGGAGGGGTTAATCCGTAGCTATGCCTTTTTTCGCCAACCCCTCAGTCAATCCGCCTTACGGCGTATTGCCAGCTCCCCGTCCGGGGAGCCTTTTGGGGTAATCCCCATCCTTACATCTTAAAACTATCCTTCAGCCCGACTGCGCGGTTGAACACGGGGTGCTCGCTCGTGTGGTCAAGGTCGGTGCAGAAGTAGCCTATGCGCATGAACTGGAACTTGTCCCCGGGCTTGGCCGCGGCAAGGGCGGGTTCAACGTAGCCGTGCTTTACGGTGATTGAATCGGGGTTCATCAGTTCCACAAAGTCGCGCTCCACGCCGTCGTTAGGATCGTCCAGCATCATGGCCTCATACAGGCGGAACTCCGCGGGGGACGCGGCTTTGGCGTTTACCCAATGCAGCGTGCCCTTCACCTTGCGCTCGCATTCGCCGCTGCGGGTTTCGGGATCGTATGTGCAGTAAACGGTTGTAACGTTGCCGTTTTCGTCGGTTTCGTAGCGGGTGCATTTTACTATGTATGCGCCCTTGAGCCGCACTTCGCCATCGGGCTTCAGGCGGAAATACTTCTTGGGCGGGTCATAGGAAAAGTCGTCCCGCTCAATGTAAAGCTCCTTACCAAACGCCACCTTGCGCGTGCCTGCGGTTTCGCTGCCGGGCAGGTTTTCAAGCTCTACATCTTCTTCCTTATCCTCCGGCCAGTTTTCTATAACAAGCTTTATCGGGTCAAGCACGGCGCACATACGGTACGCCTTGGCGTTAAGATCCTCCCTCAGGCAGTGTTCAAGCATTGCGCTGTCCACTATGCTGTCCGCTTTTGCAACGCCTATCCTGTTGAGGAAGTCCTTTATGGCCTCTGGCGTATAGCCGCGGCGGCGCAGCGCGCAAAGGGTGGGCATGCGCGGATCGTCCCAGCCGGAAACGTAATGCTCCTCCACAAGGCGCCTGAGATAGCGCTTGCTCATTATGGTATTGGTAAGATTCAGCCGCGCGAACTCTATCTGCCTGGGCTTATGTTCAAATTCGCACTGTTCAACTACCCAGTTGTAAAGCGGCCTGTGCGCTTCGTATTCAAGAGAGCAGAGGGAATGGGTTATGCCCTCGATGGCGTCCTGAATGGGATGCGCAAAGTCATACATGGGATAGATGCACCATTTTGTGCCGGTGTGATGATGCGGCACATGCTTTATGCGGTATATGGCAGGATCGCGCATGTTTATATTGGGGCTGGCCATGTCTATCTTGGCGCGGAGGGTGCGCGCGCCGTCCTCAAATTCGCCGTTGCGCATGCGGTAGAACAAATCAAGGTTCTCCTCAACGCTCCTGTCGCGATAGGGCGAGTTTTTGCCGGGTTCGGTCAGCGTGCCGCGGTATTCGCGCATTTCGTCCTTTGAAAGATCGTCAACGTAAGCCACGCCCTTTTTGATGAGCTTCACGGCGTATTCAAAGCAATCGTCAAAATAATCGCTGCCGTAGCACAGCTTGTCCCAGTTAAAGCCCAGCCAGCGTATGTCGTATTCTATCGCGTCCACAAACTCCTCCTTCTCCTTGGTGGGGTTTGTGTCGTCAAAACGCAGATTGCACTTGCCGCCGAACTTTTCCGCCATGGAAAAGTCTATGTACAGCGCCTTAACGTGGCCAATGTGCAAATAGCCGTTAGGCTCCGGCGGGAAGCGGGTCTGGATATGGGAAAGTCCCTTCTCCTGAATGTCCTGCTGTATAAACTCCTCTATAAAGTTTTTTGGTGCAAGCTTGGCTTCTTCCATATCCTTTTCACGTCCTTTCAAAAATAAAAAAATTTTCCGCCTATGGCGGTACATAACATTATCTTTAATATTGTCCCTATTGTCAAGAATTTTTGCCCGTTTCACTCTATATGCACGCGCTTTATTTCGTTGCCGGCCCTTCCTATATATTTAAGCAGGTCCTCAGTGCTTATTGCGAGCGACGCCGTGGCCACGCACGGATGCACGCACACCATGTTCATATCAAAAATATCCTCGTCAATAGCCACCACAACGTCCCTTGCGCTTTCGCGGTAAAGCGCCATAGGCGTTACGCTGCCCGCAACAAGCCCCAGCTTATCCATAAGCTGCGCATCGGAGCAAAAGCTCAGCCGCGACGAACCAAGCTGCCTTGAAACATCCCCCGTCCTGAACGGCTTGTCCGCGCATATCAGCAAAAGATAAAATTTTGTGCCGCTGCGGTTGCACAAAAACAGATTCTTAAAATGCTGCGCCCCTATGTCCGCGCCTATGCCTTCGCAGTCGTGCATCGTGCGCGCACAGGGATGCTCGTAGCGGCGGTACTGTATGCCCATTTCGTCAAGCAGCTCCAGCACCGGCCTTTCGCGTTCGTCTATCGCCATCGTTCTCACCTTCCCGGCATATATTTACACATAAATATATATTATAGCATAGCACGCTTTGGGCGAAAAGGGCTACGCAATCGAAATATAGCAAATGCTTATAATAAGGCGTTAATATTTATACGCAAACGTAAAGCTCCCCTAAATTGCAGGCTTAACGGGGGGGCATTCGCCGATAAATACATAACAAACGATAAAACACGGCTTTAGCCGCTTGCAAATAAACATTCCGTTAAGTATAATGATAATAGGCATAGTTGCCTTAACATCGGGTTCATGCAATGGAGCATGCACTGATATGCCATATATGGCAGCTCTTTATAATAAGCGCTGCTTATGGCATAATTATAAGCAAAAGGAGGAAAATGCCTTGGCAACCATGATTGAACGCATCGCGGCGGCGGAGGAACGGGCCGCGGCGATAAAGAAGCAGGCAGCGGCGGATGCGCGCGCACGCATAGACGCGGCGCAGCAGGCGGCGGACAAGGCCAC
>ERZ779869.344-NODE-344-length-56940-cov-3.729032_pt1 | contig 56940 bp, 57 predicted proteins | sample MGYA00511557_ERZ779869 | MGnify/ENA primary metagenome ERZ779869 (study PRJEB29588, sample SAMEA2154620) | human gut metagenome | biome: human gut; feature: human-associated habitat; material: faeces | place: Denmark | collected 2008/2010 ... | reverse complement strand
ACCGTCGTATGCTCCGAAAACTTCAAGCCCCGGAAGCTCATTTTCAAGCCGCTTTGCGGCTTTTTTTGCAATTCCGTGCTTTCCGCCGAGCAGAAATACCCCCGCGTGTTTTTCGGCGGCAATTTTCATTATTTCGTAACCGAAGTCTATCCCTGCTACTCGCTCAGGGAGCGGAGTTCCGAGGCGCTTTGCCGCGTCCACAACACCTCTGCCGTCTGCAAGAGAGAGAGAAGCGGAGTTTATTATACGGCAAAAATCCGGGTCGCGGCGGCATTGCATTGAGATCAGGGGATTGGGGGTGAAGACCGTCATTACTCTGTCACCGCCGTTTGTCAGTTCGTCTTGCGCCTTGCTTACGGCATTTTTGAGCGTAATATTATCAAAAATGACACCGAGCACCGTGACGGTATCGCGTACGTTATTATTAGCCGGAATAAAACCGAGCGCCCCTGCCGCGGCAGAAACCTCGACAGTGCTGTCGAGGTTTCTGCAAAGCGAAATGACACCGACACGGTCTGCTTCCTTTTTCACAAATCGGTCTGTCAATGTTCCGTCGGGGATTGCACGACAGTCTAAAAGTCTTCCGCCCGCGTATTTTGAAGCCGCCTCGAGCGCCGTCCAGCCGCAAAGAAAGCTTTCGGGTGTGTCTGTGGTTTCAATTCCGCGCGGTGCAAGCCAACGCTCGGCAAGCCTTTTGCGCTGTTCGGCTTTTTCGCTGCTCTCAGGCAGGGAAAGATATTCAAGATCAATTCCGACCTCGCCGCCGTCGGACAGCGCGCATACTACTGTACCGTTGCTGTGAGATATCGAAAAACAAATATTCGGCAGAGCAGGGAAATAAGGCTTGCCGTTTTCGTTCCGGCTTATGAGAGTGTTTTCGCCGTGAGGAATTCCGGCGCTTTCAAGCATCGAAAGCAAGAGCGTTGCCCCCAAAAGTGACATTTCCTGTTCCGCGTCTGATTTGCGCGTAAGGCTTTTGGTATACTCAGCGCCGAAAGCTGATATCAGCTTGTTTTTATCCACACACGACGTGCTACAATTGCCCGTTTCTGCGCAGTCAATATAGATATGCCCCATTTTCAGTCCGTGGTTTGACCGAGCAGGCGCAGAAGATATGACTCAAGCGTCTGCCCTGACATGGCGCCCACATGATTTCCGATTATATTTCCGCTTTTGTCGATGAACAGCGTAAGAGGTATCGAATAAACCGAATAAGTGTTTGCGGCGTCCGATTTTGTGTCGTAATAGACCGGGAAGGTGTATCCCTCCTGGCTGACAAAGCTCTTGACCCCCTCTATTGTTTCGGATATTCCGTCAGTGAGATTGACCATCAGAAAATTCACGTCGTTGCCGTATTTAGTGTACATTTCATTGAAGTCCGGAAGTTCGGCACGGCATGGCGGACACCATGTCGCCCAGAAATTTATAACGATAGGCTCACCTGCAAAATCCGAAAGCCGGACTTCGTTTCCGTCGGAATCAAGCACGGTAAAGTCAGGGGAGTTGAATTCCTTCTGGCTTCCGGCGGTCGATGAGTCGCCGCTGCTGACCGGGGGAACGGTAAGTTCGGGCTCGTACTTTTCCGAGAGCTGTGTGTAAAGTATGACTGCTACGACAAACAGTATTATAAAGGCAACGGCGGCTATTATCAGTTTTAAGTTTTTTTTCATCTCATTAAATTTCCTTTTTGATTTTATTTAAGGAGGGCGAGAAGCCGGTCAAATAGTCCGGCTGCCATGGTTATTCCCACAACGATCAGGAATATGCCGCAAACAAGATTGACAGTGCGGTAATGACGCTTGATGAATCCGAACGCGGAAGTAAGACGGTCGATGAGCAGAGCGGAGATGACAAAAGGGATACCGAGTCCCAACGAGTAGCATAACAGGAGCATCGCTCCGGTCAATGCTCCTCCGCCGGATGATGAGGCAAGCATCAGCGCCGAGCCGAGAAATGCGCCGACGCAGGGCGTGAAGCTTACGGAATAGACCACTCCGAACAGAAACGCCGATAAAACGCTGTTTATCTCGCCCGTGTCCTTCATCATGCCGTTGAACGGAAGTCTGAAAACGCCGAGATATCCCAGCCCGAATATTATTACTATTAACCCGCACACGATATTGACCGCTGTTTTATAACGTGTCAGGAAACCGCCCAGCGCTCCGGCAAAAAGTCCGAGAAGCGTGAAAACAAGCGTAAATCCGATAACGAACGCAAGAGAGCGGAAAAGGACATTCCGCTTGCCGTGTGCCGGATCTGGCGTTTTGCCTTCGGCGTCCGGATGTGCATTACCGGCAAAATACATGACGTACAGCGGAAGCATGGGAAGCATACACGGAGAAATGAAAGATATAAAGCCTTCAAGAAAGGTGACAAGATACTGCATATTATTTCCTTGTTTTGTTGATTTGTATCACGCATCTGAATGCGAGACACTGATAAAATTATACATTGTAAACCGTCTGGAGTCAATAGATTGAGCTTCAAAAGTCAAAAGAAGTGTCGGATGTGCCGGAAAATCAAAAGGATTATTGTCAAAACTCCAAAAAAACCGCGCGATGTGTACGAAATGTTTGGAGGATGTAATAAAAATGATAAATTTTCAACAAACCTCTTGTATATTTGCCCGGAATAAGATAAAATATATAGTGGCAATAAATGGTCTGCAAAAACAAAAAACAAACCAATTAAAAAACGGAGGATATCCAATTATGTCAGTAAAAGTTGCTATTAACGGTTTTGGCCGTATCGGCCGTCTGGCTTTCCGTCAGATGTTTGACGCTGAGGGCTATGAAGTAGTCGCTATCAACGACCTTACCAGCCCCAAGATGCTCGCTCATCTGCTTAAGTATGATACCGCTCAGGGTTCTTTCCTCGGCCGTATCGGCGAAGGCAAGCACACCGTTGAGGCTACCGAAGATTCTATCATCGTTGACGGCAAGAGCATCAGAATTTACGCTGAGAAGGATGCCAACAACTGCCCCTGGAAGGCTCTCGATGTTGATGTTGTTCTCGAGTGCACCGGTTTCTACACCTCCAAAGAGAAGTCCATGGCTCACATCAATGCCGGCGCAAAGAAGGTCGTTATTTCCGCTCCCGCGGGCAATGACCTCAAGACCATCGTTTACAGCGTAAACGAAAAGACCCTGACCCCCGACGATCAGATTATTTCCGCTGCATCCTGCACCACCAACTGCCTTGCTCCTATGGCAAAGGCTCTTAACGATGCATACCCCATCGTTTCCGGTATCATGACCACCGTTCACGCCTATACAGGCGACCAGATGATCCTTGACGGTCCTCAGCGCAAGGGCGACCTCAGAAGATCCCGCGCAGGCGCTCAGAACATCGTTCCTAACTCCACCGGCGCTGCCAAGGCAATCGGTCTTGTTATTCCGGAACTGAACGGCAAGCTCATCGGCTCCGCTCAGCGCGTTCCCACTCCTACCGGCTCCACCACCATTCTGGTTGCTGTTGTCAACGGTAAGGACGTGACCAAGGAATCCATCAACGCCGCTATGAAGGCTGCTTCCAACGAGTCCTTCGGCTACAACACCGACGAGATCGTTTCTTCCGACGTTATCGGTATGCGTTACGGTTCTCTCTTTGATGCCACTCAGACCATGGTTTCTAAGATCGACGACAACACCTACCAGGTACAGGTAGTTTCCTGGTACGATAACGAGAACAGCTACACAAGCCAGATGGTTCGCACCATCAAGTACTTTGCCGAACTCAAATAAGTTTGGTTCACAGCTGAATATTCCAAATGCGGCCGGTGCGCGTAAGCGCGCCGGTCGCATTTGGACTCTTTACAACCACACCCTTTTATGTTATACTTAAGAAAACATCCGGATGTGACATATTTAAAAGGAGGCTGCGGTATGCCGAGAATATTACTTGTTGAGGATGACGCGGGAATAGTATCGGGGCTTACGGATTTTCTGCGTTCAGAGGGCTTTGAGGTTGAAAATGCCCCGGGGCAGTGCGAGGCGCTCAGTCTTGTTGAGGCAAACCGGTTTGACCTTTTGCTGCTTGACGTCTCACTGAGAGACGGAAACGGCTTTGCCGTATGCTCTGCCGTCAAGGGCAAATATGATATTCCCGTGATATTCCTTACCGCATCTGGAGATGAGGGAAGCGTAGTTGCCGGACTGGATATCGGAGCAGATGATTACATATCCAAGCCCTTCCGCCCGCGGGAGCTTGCCTCGCGCATACGAAGCGTACTCCGCCGCAGCGGAGGTGCGAGAAATATCATTCAGCTTGACGATCTGACGGTTGACACCGATAAGGGTACGCTGACAAAGAACGGAGAGGATATTGCGCTTTCTGCGCTCGAATACCGTATTCTTCTGGTCTTCATCAGCAATCGCGGCAGGCTTTTGTCACGCACGCGGCTTTTGGAGGAGATATGGGATGTCGGCGGCGATTTTGTAAACGACAACACTCTGACAGTTTATATAAAGCGCCTGCGTGAAAAAATTGAGGATGACCCACAAGATCCTAAAATCATCAAAACCGTACGCGGGCTGGGATACAGGCTTGACTGACATGAATATTTGGAAAAACCCTGAGCTTCGGCTGGAAATTATACTTCATATAGTGTTGACGGCAGTGCTCGCCGCCGTGGGCTTTTGCTTTGGCGCGGTAAGCGGTATTATGCTACTGGTGTCAGGCATACTTTTTACGGTTTTTTATCTTGCCTCGGTATACATGCGTTATCGGAGCATTGTGCACCTGAGTCAGAATATTGACCGGATACTGCACGGTCAGGACAGCATTTTGCTTTCCGAGAGCTTGCGATACTTGGCAGTGTGATCCAGAAGATGACGGTTCGCCTGCGCGATTAGGCGGATATACTGGTGAGCGATAAACAAAGACTCAACGACGCAATCGCAGATATTTCGCATCAGCTTCGCACGCCGCTCACTTCAATGACACTTACAATATCTCTGCTTTCCGAAGAAAATCTTACGGAAGCGCCGCGCCGAGCTGATGCACGAGCTTAAAAAATCGCTCCGGCGCATCGACTGGCTTATTGAAGCGCTGCTTAAGATATCAAAAATTGACGCGGGAACGGCGGAATTCAAATCCGAGCCGGTATCTGTCCGTGGGATGGCGGAACGAGCCGCCGCACCTCTTCTTATCCCCATGGAACTTCGCTCACAAAGACTTTTGCTTAATATTGGGGAGGAGAGCTATATAGGGGATATGTCATGGAGCGTCGAGGCGGTGGGAAATATTCTCAAAAACTGCGTCGAGCATACGCCCGAGGGAGGAACCGTTGAGATCGCGGCGACGGAAACGGCGCTTTATACAGAAATAAATATCCGCGACAGCGGCTGTGGCTTTGATCCGGAGGACATACCGCATCTTTTTGAACGCTTCTGGCGCGGCAAAAACGCGAAGGACGATAGCGTCGGCATCGGACTTGCGCTCGCCAGGACGGTCATATGTGAGCAGAACGGGACGGTTTCGGCGTCAAACGGCAAGGACGGCGGCGCGTGCTTCAATATACGTTTTTATAAAAGAGTAATATAGTAGTATATAAACTCGCGGCAAAACAAGCTGCCTCGGATTTATAGTCAAATACACAAAGTCGGCGTTCGGTGGCTTACGGGGCTTGGAAAAACCTCTTGCGACTCGCATAGATAAAAAATTTAGTAAAGTTGTGATCAAAGCGGCGGCACGGCGTTGCAGAAGCGTTGGTTTTGGGGTGTCGCGTTTTGACGCGACACCCCAGGGGACAGCGTATAATGTTTACTTAAGCCATACGGCGACAGTGGCGAAATCTGTAAAGGTATCGGGCAGGGTAAAACCGTCCGCTCTCGTCAACGGGTTAGGATCGTGCAGCTTTACTTTATAGTAGTAGATAATAACGGGTGTTCCGTCATCGTCCAATGTCAGTTGACGCTTGGAAAGCTCGCGGCTGACGTATTCAAGCTCCGCATCCTCTTTGCAGTACATGGCGGTTATCTGTTCCTCCGCCATCGCATCGCACGCCGCCGCGTCAAGTCGGCTTGAAACCTTGTTGGCGATTCCTGTTGTCGGGGGCGTCTTTACATACCGCACTCTGCCGTTTGCGTATATCCAAACATTTGCGAAGTCGGCAGCGTGTATGCCGGATACCGTGGCATAAAATGTTACTTCATACCATCCGTAGCTCATCAGATCGGGATCGTATCTGTAATTAATGCTATAATCGTTATAGTATTTTTCGTCAGTATACTTCGCTATCTCTTTTTTTGCCAATCCAACGAGTTCTTCTTCAGATAATTGATTCGCTAAAAGTTCGGAATTGCTATATCCATCGTAATGGCCAAACATATATCCGATAACTTTAGATGTGTTTCCGGTAGGGAAGTAAACGCTAACGGATTGCCCATTTTCGTCTTTACATCCGTAAACATCATATGTATCCGGCATACAGTACCCTGCTAAGTTGGTGGTTCTGTATACTACCGAATAAGTATTTTCATCAATTACGACATCAACCTTCTTGCCTTTTTCCGAATCCAATTCACGCATCTGGTTGTAATTCAGGATCGTTCTCAAAGCGTTTATGTCGCTTTCGTTTCCCGACTGCACTATATATCCGAGAGAAACGAGTGTATCGGAATTGCCACCAATTGTCGCGGTATATGTTGGCTCAGACGCTTTGCTTACCTGCGAACACCCACAGAAAAGCATTACAATGATAATCGCAAGGCATATCGAAAAATATTTTCTGATTTCACGCATAACTATGTTCCTCCTTAACCTGTATAATTATCATTTACGATGTAAATGACATTGGTGTTTGAAAAATCATACTCTGTATAGCTAATATTGCCTAAGGCGTTAAGAATGTTTTGCGCTGTAATCTCACCCGATGATTCAGCCTCGATATTTAAGTAATACATGAATTGGGCAATCCATCCATTGGCGTTGTCGCAGTCAATTTCAACATTAAACCCAATCGTATTTTCCGCACCATTCAAATATGTCGCTCTGACAAGGTTGTCGGCATTCTTCCCGCCCGCTCCGGTTAGACAGCACATATAAAGTATGAGTTCGGATTTTGAAAACTCTGGCGACGTACCCGATTTTACTTTGGATGAAAATAAAACCGGAGAATACAAATTGCTGTCTCCAAACCATATTGAATTTTGCATGCCATGACCGCGGAAGATAAATACTTTTGAGCTTATCATATCAGCAAATGCAACATCTTCATTGCTTATTGACTGCTTTTGCGTTATTGATGCCGAAGTGCCGTAAATATTGCGCAGATAAGCGGCTGTGGTCGTAAGGTATGACGAATGATCATGGTTACCGCCCAATGCTGACGGAATACCGATAAGTGTCGCCGTATTTCTTCCGCCGCTCGTTACGGCAATATGGGCGTTTCCGGTTCATTGTTTCCTCCATTTTTGTTATTCACGTTGCTTCTAAGGTTTTGTACATACGGTTTAATTGACCACAGAAAGTTGATTCCATGAAACACATTACTTACTATTTCAATTATCTTTTCATGACACACCTCCATTCAATATAAAAGTTATCCGATATAGGTCATCTCACTTTTACATAACAACCCCCCTATAATTATAACATGAATTTTCACAAGTTCCTGCAAGTCAATTCACCGTGCAGATATTGGCATCAATTCCTTCATTGATACTATCTGCCATCATTATATCGTGATATCTCTCAATTGTCAACATGTTTCGCTCGTTTTTTTGTGCAATTTTGAAAATTATGCCGGTATACAGACGCAGCGCGGGCGCTACCGCTTCCCGACCTTGCGGATTGCGGCTTTGATTGTGACCGATAAAGCTTTTGTGACCGTTCTGTTATCATAAAGTCACCGGGGTGTCACTTTGTTCCTATATACTTATGACATCAAATTCAAAAGAGAGGTGTATACTTTGGAAATTCTTAAGGTTGAGGCTCTTACAAAGATATACGGCAATGGAGAAAACGAGGTCAGGGCTGTGGACAACGTTTCATTTTCGGTGGAAAAGGGAGAGTTCCTTGCAATAATAGGTCCGTAAGTCTCGCAAGTCAACGCTTTTTCACATTTTTGGTGGGGTTGACCGTCCAACCTCAGGAAAGGTATATATGAACGGGCAGGACATTTACGCGCAGAATGAGGATCACTTGCAATCTTCGCCGCCGTCATGTGGAACTTATTTACCAGTTTTACAATCTGATCCCGGTGCTTGACGCGGTCGAAAACATAACGCTTCCGTTGCTTATGGATGGCAGTAAGGGCAATGAGGAAAGACTTGACGAGCTGCTGAGGACATTGCGACTCAGCAACCGACTCAAAAATCTGCCAAATCAGCTTTCTGGCGGACAGGATCATTACTATTGAAGACGGACGCATTGTGAAAGACGAAAAACTCAGGTGTGCAAAGCCATGAATGTCTTTCAAAAATTCACGAGGATATCTTTGCGCCGCAACCGTTCCCGCACACTGGTTACCATAATCGGGATCATGCTGTCTATGGCTATGTTCACGGCAGTCGTTGAGGCGGTTTACAGTGGAATGCAGTATCTTGTACGCGCCGAAACTGTGCGTGTGGGAGCATTTCACGGGTATTATTACGATATGAGCGCCGATGATGTGGAAAAGTTCAGAGAAGCGGACGATGTCAGCGATGTTACGGTATGGCAACAGGTCGGTTGGGCTGAAATTGAAGGCAAAAATGAATACAAGCCCTATCTCCTTAGGCAGTATATTTGCTGTTGTTTTTGCGACAATGATATATTCTACGCGAAAGCTCAAAAAGGACAACCCGATCGATTCGCTTAAAAACGAAGATCTGTAATTATCCGATGTGTTATTTTGCGAATACTGCCGCCGTCCGGGGTTGACAGCGGCGCGCGGGAATGGTATAATAAGCGCATAGTTTTTATGACAGGAGTTATTGTTATGCCGCTTATCATTCCCAAGGGTTATCGCTCCGATCTCACCGCGCGTCAGACGCAGATCGCCATTAAAAAAGTCAAGGACTTTTTCCAGACTGACCTTGCCAACCAGCTCAACCTCCGCCGTGTGTCGGCTCCGGTATTTGTTGACTCGGCAACGGGCCTTAACGATAATCTGAACGGTGTTGAGCGTCCGGTGTCTTTTGATATAAAAAATTGTTCCGGCAGCTTCGAGGTGGTTCATTCCCTTGCAAAATGGAAGCGTTATGCGCTGAAGAAGTACGGCTTTGCGCCCGGCGAGGGACTTTATACCGATATGAACGCCATACGGCGCGATGAGGACACAGACAACATCCATTCCGTATTTGTCGATCAGTGGGACTGGGAAAAGGTTATCCTGAAGTCCGAGCGAACCCGCAGCACGCTTCATGCCACCGTCCGGTATATATATGACGCTCTGCGTCAGACCGAAAATTATATTGCAGACGATTACAATTTTATAGGTCATCTTCTGCCTCCTGAAATTACATTTGTAACCGCGCGGGAGCTTGAGGCAAAATATCCGTCTCTGACGCCTAAGGAGCGCGAATACCGCGCGGCAAAGGAGTACGGCGCGATATTCCTTGAGGGTATCGGCGGCGCGCTGTCGGATGGCAAGCCGCACGACGGTCGCGCGCCTGACTATGACGATTGGGAGCTGAACGGGGATATCATTGTATATTATCCGGTGCTTGACATAGCGCTTGAGCTTTCAAGCATGGGTATTCGGGTTGATGAGGACGCCATGCGCCGTCAGCTTGAAATTGCTGGCTGTCCCGAACGTGCAAAGCTGCCCTTCCACCGCGCGCTGCTTGCCGGAGAACTGCCGTATTCAATAGGCGGCGGAATCGGTCAGTCAAGAATATGTATGTTCTTCCTTCGCAAGGCTCATATCGGCGAGGTTCAGGCGTCTTGCTGGCCTGAGGATGAGATCAGGACCTGCACTGCGGGTGGAATATTCCTGCTGTGATACATATATAATAAAGCTCCACCGTGGAGATGATCCAGGGTGGATCTTTGTCAAAGACGAACGCCCCAATCGGTTTTTCCGTTTGGGGCGTTCGTTATTTGCTGTAATGTTGCAATATGACGGATGAGTGGTTACTCCCCGTCCACGTCAGAGTATGCTGTGATTCCTGCCATTCTTCCGAATTCACGGAAGCCATCCACGCCGCCGCGCTGGATCGCCCCGTATATGCGGTATTTAAGTCCTTTGTTTTCGCGGTCAAGCCGAGCAAGAAATTTCTTCATTTCTTCGCGCTCGGTGTTGCCGTTGGCGGGGCAGGTTGATTCCACAACCGGAAGCTCCGTTTTTTTGGCGAAGTAGCGTATATCCTTTTCGGGCATATATATCATCGGACGTATAACGGTCACGTCGCTGCGAGACAGATATGTCACAGGGCTGAATACGCCTATTCTGCCCTCATAAAAAAGGTTCAGCATAAATGTTTCGACAACGTCGTCAAAGTGATGTCCGAGAGCTACTTTGTTGCAGCCAAGTCTGTGAGCGGCGTTATTGAGTGCACCGCGGCGCATTTTGGCGCAGAGCGAGCAGGGATTATGCTCTTTTCGGTACTCAAACACGACCTTTGATATGTCGGAGGGAATTATATGATATTCCACGCCGAGCTTTTCGCAGTATCCGGCGACTTCGGAAAAATCCATTCCATCAAGTCCCATGTCTATGCTTATCCCGCACAACTCGTACTTTTGCGGATAAAAGCGCCGCATTTCGGCAAGCGCGGTAAGCAGGGTCAGCGAGTCCTTGCCGCCGGAAATTCCGACGGCTATTTTGTCGCCTTCGGATATCATTTTATAGTCTTCGCACGCACGGCGGGTATAGCTGAGAATTCTTTTGGTGTCGCTCATTGGTTAAACAGAAATGCCTCCAGCTCGGAAATGTTTTCAAGATAAATATCGCTTGCGTGGCGCATGAATTCTTCGATCTTCTTACTTTGCCTTGCCCAACCTGCAGCGGCAAAACGCACACCTGCGGCACGGGACATATCCAGCCCGGGCTTAAGGTCGTCTACCATAAGCAGCTCGTCCGGCGCATAGCCGCGTTTTTCCATTATGTCAAGCAGCGGATACGGGTCGGGCTTGCGCTTTCCCTCGCCGCTGTCCCATGCGTAAACGCCGTCGGGCAAAAAGCCGAAATTATGCCGCCAGTCGCGGAGTATACTGTAGGTATATGAGTGCGAGACTACAAATACCTTTCCTCCGGCATTCATAAAGCTGCTTATGACTTCCTTTAAGCCGGGGACGGCTTCCGGTATCGTTTCTTGGACGAATCGCTGCCAGTTTTCAAATTCAAAGCTCATTTCCTCGTCGGAAAATCCGAGTATCTTTCTGAAAAAAGGCTCAAATCCGGGATCGAAGCAATAGTCGATGAATTCCTCGTAATTATAACGGATTCCGGGGCGCAGCTTTGACATAGTGTCAAGAAACGCCGGGTAATTCACCTCAGGAGTGGACAGCACAGTAGTGTCGTCGTGGTCAAGCACGAGACACGGGAATTTGATTTTTGAATTCATATTTCAGATCCTTGATGTTTATTCGTCCGCACCTGCAAAGGAGCAGGTTTCGTATATACGCGCGGCGCGGTCAGTCATGCGGCGCGCATCTCCGTTTCCGGATGGTGCAGGGTAGAGAATCAGTGGGCGTGTGATCTCAAGCGACGGGGCTGCGCCGAGCTTTGAAGTTACAAGCACTGCCGACGGTCGTGACATGACATCAGGGTAGATCTCCGTCATCCGTTTGGGTTCAAGTCCGCTTGCGCGCATAGCCTCAAACAGGTCAGGCAGACGGTTAGGACGGAATACGCAGTAAAAGAGTCCGCCGAAGTTAAGCAGCCTTGCCGCGGCGGCGCAAAAGTCGCCGATACCGCCGAATATCTCATGCCTTGCTATCAGCTTTTCCGGGGCTTCGGAGCGGTGTCCGGTATCGGGACGCATATACGGCGGATTTGAAAATACAACGTCAAATCTGCCGCCTAAGCTTTCCGGCCTTGCATCCCTTACATCGCCGCACTCCGGAAAAAATACTCCGTCAAGTCGGTTGAGTTTGGCATTTTTGCGTGCCAGCTCGGCGTAATCGGGCTGGATCTCCAACGCACGTATCTCTGGAAATTTGCCGTGCGAGGCGCAGAGCAGGGAAATGACCCCGGTTCCGCAGCCAAGCTCGCAGGCGCGTCCGCCGCTTTTATTGATATAAGCGGCAAGCAGATAGGAATCGGTGCCCCACCGCAGACCGCGTGTTTTCTGTATTATATTGAGGTGTTCACCGACGGCACACAAGCGCTCGCCGGGACCTGGCTTGATTTCAGAAGACATAAAAACCTCGTTAATCAGTTGACGGTTACACAGACAATTAAAAACGCGGGCTGCAACGCAAAAGCGCCGCAGCCCGCATGACCGCGGAAGTGACCGCGGCAGATGCCTTATTCGGCTTTGGGAGCCTCAACAGGGCAAACGCCGGCGCAAGCGCCGCACTCGATGCACTTATCGGGGTCAATTACGTATTTGCCGTCGCCTTCGCTGATGGCGCCGACCGGGCATTCACCCGCGCAGGTGCCGCAGGCGATGCAGTCATCACTGATTTTGTATGCCATGATAGTTTACCTCCATATGAGAATAGATATATTGTATCACAAATAGCGTGATATGCAAGTGTTTTTTTGAAAAAAATTTTTAATCCCGTATAAACATTGGCGAAAAAGCATCGAAAAGAGGAAAAAACAGAGAAAAAAGCGGTTTATTCCTCGGGAAGCACATCACTGTCGTCATCCTGAGAGTCAGCCGAACGGTCGGGCTGACGCGTGCTGCGGGAAATGACTTTGACGCTGTCACGGTGATAAGTTTTGGGTGGATCACCGGGTTTATCGTCAAGACGTACCTTTACTGTGCCGGCAATAGGGCTGTTTTCAGTTACAATGCCGCGCCCATCGACTGTTTCAACTATAGAATCGACCGATGGGGTCAGCTTGATCTCCTTTTCATATGTGTCATGCTCAAAACGCAGACAGCACATAAGTCTTCCGCAGCAGCCGGATATTTTTGATGAGCTGAGTGACAGACCCTGCTCCTTTGCCATGCGTATCGACACCTGCGTAAAGTTGGGAAGAAAGCTGGCGCAGCAGAGCTTGCGTCCGCAGACTCCGCAACCGCCAAGCATTTTCGCTTCGTCGCGTATGCCTATCTGTCGCAGCTCGATGCGTGTGCGGAAAACGGAGGCGAGATCCTTTACAAGCTCGCGGAAATCAACGCGTCCTGCGGCTGTGAAATAAAATATAAGCTTGGTGTTGTCAAAGGTATAGCTTGAGCCGACAAGCTTCATGTCAAGCCCGTGAGCGGCAATCTTTTCGGCGCATACGGTGAGGGCAGCAGCCTCGCGGCGGTGATTTTCCTCATTTCTGCGGGCGTCCTCCTCATTTGCACGTCTTCCGACTGCGCGGAGCGGCTGTACAATGGTTTCGTTGGGAACAAATGTGTTGCCCATGCTTATCTCACCGTACTCAACTCCACGCGAGGTCTCCACTATTGCGTGCTCTCCGCGAACGAATTTATCGGCTCCTGGAGCAAAGTAATAGGTTTTGCCCGAATTTTCAAAACGTATCCCCACCACCTCGGTGGTGTTTTCGGATTGCTTTGCGGGTGTCGGTGTGAAGCTGTGCGGCAGCAGGCATTCGGGAAGAATTTCATCGTCGGGGATCCTGAAAGCGTCCGGAGGAAGCTCATAGGAATCCGCCGAGGTGCTTACAAGCGGCTCGGATGAATTTCTTCCGATGCGGTTATCGTCAAACAGGGAAATATCCGCAAAGCGGTCTGAGCTTTCAAAAGTCTTTTTCTCGTCATTGTCGTATGATACTTCAACGGAATGGGCTTCTTTTTCAACTGTTGACTGCTTCGCTCCGCGGTTGGTATCGTTTCGGCTTTGCTGTGGCTGACGGCGCTTGCCTGTGCGATCCTTTTTATAGTCGTCACGCTTCTTCTGCGACTCATTTTTGGATTGCTGCTGATTCTTGGCCTTTATTTTTTCGTGTGAAACAGTTGCTTCCTGCGTCACATCTTTGGGCTGACGGTCGTTTTCATGCTTATTCTGAGGACGCCGTCCCTGTTTGCGTCCTGCGTTCTTTGCGCGTTTGTCCCGCCCTTTTTCTTCGGATCTGCCGCTTTGAGCGGTTTCCGCGATTTTATTCTTATCTTTGCTTTCGTCCATTTATTAAAATTCCTTATTTAATTGTTTTTTATCTGCGGGCTTCTGATGCTTCGGCAGCATTCATAAGTCCGAAAACCGTAAGACGGGTATTGGCGTTGCGGGAGAGCAGATCCCGTGCATTTTCTACTGCGTCGTATAACGACAGCAAACGTGTAAGTGTGTATCCTCCGCAGATTTCCTCGGCTTCATCTGCATCGGCAAAAAAGCGAAGCGGGGCTTTTTCACTTTTTTTCAGCAGAGCAAGATCGCGAAGTGCAAGCGAGAGATCGTTAAGCATTCGTGCCGCTTCTTCACGCTTACCCGATGAATACGGTTGAAGCAGAGACAGAAGCTCCTGCCCGTGTCCTCTCGATGCGGCAATGCGGCAAAAGCCGACTGCGGCGGTGCGTCGGGCGGTTACTGCGTCCTTTTCCTTGCCGGAAAAAAGCTCTATTGCACGTCCCGCGCTTCCGTCAGACGCCATGATGATCCCGCGAAAGGCGGATTTGTTTTCGCGCTTAAGCTCTTCCGCCTCCGGACAACGTTCAAGCGCTATCTCCGCAACAGTGTCCGGAGGAAGCGGCTGCATTCTGAGCGAGGGCGCGCGGGAGCGCACGGTTTCAAGCAAGCTTCCTGAGCTTTCCGCTATCAGCAGGAACACAAGGTATGACGGAGGCTCTTCAAGAGTAAGCAGCAGTGCGTTCTGAGCCTGTGCCGTCATTGTATCCGCGTCGTTTATAATGTATATTTTATATTCAAGCTCGTTAGGAAGTATATGAACATCGGTGCGCAGTGCGCGGATCGTATCAATTCCGAGACTTGCCTTGCCATCCTCACGCGCAACTGTTATTACGTCAGGTGATATTCCGGCAAATATTTTACGGCAAGTGGGGCATTCGCCGCAAGGTAGCGGAGCGTTTGTTCCAGCCCGCTCACAGCAAAGCGCTGCCGCAATGTTTTTTGCCAGGGTGCGCCTGCCGCTTCCTAAGCGCCCTTCAATGATGTAGGCGTGCGCAAGTCCACCGGCTGACATTATGTCCCCGGCAATGCGCACACGGAGAGCGGAGTTGCCCTTTATTTGCGGGAAACACCTGTCAGCCTCCATAATGCGCGCCTGCCTTTCTTCAACTTATATTTATTATATCATTTACACATTAAAAAGTCAATATCTTTGATCGACCGTTGCGTTCATGCTGAATCATCCTATCAGCGTATCCATTACGAGCATCAGGCAGAAGCCGACGAGCAGGGAATATGTTGCGCCGCGCTCATTTCCGTGCGAATGTGTTTCGGGAATCATTTCGTCACTTATCACATAAAGCATTGTCCCTCCGGCAAATGCAAGGATAAATGGTAATACGGCGGATGAAATGCTTGCGGCAAAATATCCCACAAACGTTCCCAGAACCTCTACAAGTCCAGTTGCCGCCGCCGCGATGAAAGTGCGTTTTTTACTGATCCCCGCCGCAAGCATAGGCGCAATTATTACCATTCCCTCCGGAATATTCTGCAACGCTATTCCGCCTGCTACTGCCAATGCGTCGGAGGTGCTTCCCGCACCAAAACCGACTCCGGCGGCAATTCCTTCCGGAATGTTATGTATTGCAATTGCCAGAACAAACAGCAGGACTTTGTTCAGCTTTGATGTCCCGTCGGGATGCGATTCTGAATCGACGCCCACCAGCTTGTGCAGATGCGGAGTCAGGCGGTCGATGAAATTCAGACACAGTGCGCCGCAGAAAACTCCTGCAATTGTGACTATCAGGGATACGATCCCATCTCCCAACGACGGAAGGATAAGACCGATTATTGCAGCGGCAAGCATTACACCGGCTGCAAATCCAAGAGTGATGTCGCTGAATCTGTGAGAGTTTTTTTTGAATACAAAGCCAAGAACAGCACCTATAACGGTTGCTCCTCCGACGCCCAAAGCTGTCAAAAAAACGATTTTCATATAATATGCCTTTCATTATTCTACTTATTATTATTTGTCGGGAACCCAAAATGTTCATTATGTATTATTATACCATATCTATTCTGTATGTCAACATCGTCAAAACATTTTGAAGTGAAAGTTTATTTTATCGGGTTGTGAAAAAACGCGATACTGAGCAAAAAAAATAAATACATTCGTAATCTTTTGAATTATTGTGGAAGAAATCCTTCATTTTCAAAAAACAAATTGCCGTTAAAGTATTGACAAGGAAAGCGTTATGTATTATAATACAAGCAATTAATTGTTGATCAATTTTTTTGAAACGAAAGGCGCGGTAGTTTTAATGCCCAAAATGCTGTCTTATGTGCTGAAACGGCTTCTGCTCGGGGGGCTGTCGATTTTCATAATAATTACAATTACATTTTTTATAATGCACGCAATACCCGGCGGTCCCTTCAACAGCGAAAAAGCCGTAACAGCCACAACTAAAGCTGCACTTGAAGCCAAATACGGCCTTAATAAGCCGCTTGGTGAGCAGTACTTGACATATCTCAAGGATATTGTAACTAAATTTGATTTTGGTCCATCACTCAAACAAAGAGGAAGAATGGTTCAGGATATAATCATGGAAGGCTTTGCCGTTTCAGCAAAGCTCGGTCTTACCGCCGCAGGTCTTGCAATCGTATTTGGCATGACTCTCGGTTCGGTTGCTGCGCTCAATCGTAACAAGTTCATTGACCGCGTGATTATGATAGTGACGACTGCGTTTGTTGCAATGCCATCGTTCATTGTAGGAACATTTCTGCTTTTGGTCTTCTGCGTCAATGTCGGATGGTTTCCGGCCAACGGAGATGCCGCCGGCGGACTTGTGCTTCCTATTATTACTTTGATGCTTTATCCTATGGCATACATTACAAGGCTCACCCGGTCGAGTATGCTTGACGTTCTTGGTCAGGATTATATACGTACCGCAAAGGCAAAGGGTGTTTCAAGCGGTATGATAGTTTTCAAGCACGCATTGAAGAATGCCTGCATCCCTGTAATCACATATGCCGGTCCGATGATAGCCTTTATTGTCACAGGTAGCCTTGTTGTGGAGCAGATATTCGCTGTTCCGGGCATCGGACGTAAATTTGTTCAGAGTATTATCAACCGCGATTACACGCTTATTATGGGTACCACGATTTTTCTTGCCGTACTTATTATTGTTATGACGCTTGTTTGTGACATACTTTATAAAGTCGTAGACCCTCGTATTGATTATGAATAAGGGGGCAGAAAATGGATAAGAAAAAACGCTTTGCGGCGCTGAGACCCTTTTCAATGCATGTTGATCTTGATCAGTTCAACCCTGCATCAGACGAAGAAAAGTTTATGCAGGCGAAAATGCGCCCCTCTACGACCTTCTTCAAGGACGGAATGCGGCGGTTTTCAAAAAACTGGGTTGCTATGACGAGCCTGATCATTATTGTGCTGATCACACTCGGCGCAGTATTTATTCCGATGTTCTGGCCGTATACATACGATCAGATGCTTGGAGTCGGGCAGGGAACACTTGTTGATAAAACATACAACAACCTCAAGCCCTTTGAATACGGAGAGACCGAACAGGCGCGTATAGCCGCCGGAGAGAAGGTATTTCCTCATCTTTTCGGAACAGACAGCGCGGGACACGATTATTTTATCAGAGTCGTATACGGAGCAAGAGTGTCTCTTGCAGTTGGCTTTTTTGCAAGTATAATCGTACTGATAATCGGTATGGTGTACGGTTCGATCTCAGGCTATTGCAGTGGAAAAGTTGACCTTGTAATGATGCGGTTTGTGGATATTATTTATTCGCTTCCGGATATGCTGGTTATTATTCTGCTTTCCGTTGTGCTCAGAGAAAAGCTTGCCGGAGTTATTGAGGGTACATGGCTTGAAACGATAGGCTCGAATGTTATCAGTATGTTTATCGTTTTCGGACTGCTGTACTGGGTGAGCATGGCTCGTCTTATAAGAGGTCAGATACTCTCCCTGCGGTCACAGGAGTATGTTCTTGCGGCGCAGTCATTCGGTGCGTCCGGTTCTCACATCATAAGGAAGCATTTGTTGCCCAACTGTGTCAGTGTCATTTTCATCTCAACTGCGCTTCAGATACCCAACGCCATATTTACTGAGAGCTTCTTAAGCTTCCTCGGTCTTGGTGTTTCGGCTCCTATGCCGAGTCTCGGTTCTCTTGCAAGTGCGGCTCTTGACGGTATTTACTCATATCCTCACCGCCTTATTATGCCGGCAGTGGCTATCTGTCTTATCGTGCTTTCTCTCAATCTGCTCGGCGACGGTCTGCGCGATGCGTTTGACCCCAAGCTGAAAAACTGAGGAGGAAGGTAATGGCATTACTTGAAGTTAAAAATCTACAGACCACATTCTTTACCGCCGCAGGTGAGGTAAGGGCTGTAAGCGATGTTTCGTTCAGTCTTGACCGCGGCAAGGTGCTTGGCATTGTCGGTGAATCCGGCAGTGGAAAGAGTGTTACAGCATATTCTATCATGCAGATACTCACGCACCCCGGACGTATTGTCGGCGGTAGCGTGATATATGACGGTGAAGATCTTGTAGGTGCATCACAGGATACGATAAAGCACATCCGCGGTAATAAGATCAGTATCATTTTCCAGGATCCTATGACAAGCCTTAATCCGGTGTACACCATCGGGAATCAGCTTTGTGAGGCAATTCTGCTTCACACCGACAGAAACAAAAAAGAAGCCCGCGAGCGTGCGCTCGAGCTGCTTCGGCTTGTTAATGTCAATGAGCCCGAAAAAAGACTCAAGCAGTATCCCTATGAGCTTTCAGGCGGAATGCGACAGCGCGTTATGATCGCTATGGCTATTGCCTGCGAGCCGGATATTCTTATAGCCGATGAGCCGACGACTGCGCTGGATGTAACGATACAGTCTCAGATACTTGAGCTTTTACAGTCGCTTCAGAAGGAGCTTGGACTTGCCATCATAATGATAACCCATGACCTGGGCGTTATCGCTCAGCTTTGTGACGAGGTCATTGTAATGTACGGCGGCAAGGTGTGCGAGCGCGGAACGGCAGATGATATCTTCTATGATCCGCTGCACGAATACACCAAGGGACTTTTGCATTCAATTCCGAGCGTTACATCTGCCGGGAAAAAGCTCGTTCCGATAGAAGGAACGCCTGTCGATCTGCTTAATATGCCCAAGGGATGTACTTTCTGCCCGCGTTGCAAAAATGCAATGAAGATATGTCTTAACGAATATCCCCAGATGCTTCAGTTTTCCGATACGCATTTTTCCTCATGCTGGATGAATGTCAAGGAAGCTATTGAAGAAAACATTATCACACCGCTCCCGAAGGAGGAAAAGAATAATGAATGATGAGATCCTCCTTGAAGTAAAAAATCTGAAAAAATACTTTGACATCAGCACAGGTGCTTTCACATCAAAACCGCTCAAGGCGGTGGATGATGTGTCCTTTTACATCAAAAAGGGGGAAACACTTGGTCTTGTCGGAGAATCGGGCTGCGGAAAGACCACAGCGGGAAGAACTATCCTGAATCTCTATAAGCCTACGTCAGGTGATATAATCTTCAATGGCAAAAAAATTAAATCCCGTTCGGATCTTAAAGAATACCGAACAAAAGCAACAATGGTATTTCAGGATCCGTATTCCTCGCTTGACCCACGTATGACGGTATCTGATCTGATCGGAGAGCCGCTTGATGTGCATAAGATCTATAAAACACGTGAGGAACGTAATGAGCGGATAAATGAGCTTATAAAGCTCGTTGGTCTTTCAAGCGAGCACGCCTCACGCTACGCGCACGAGTTTTCAGGAGGTCAGCGTCAGCGTATCGGAATTGCCCGTGCACTTGCGGTCAATCCTGAGTTCATAGTTTGCGATGAACCGGTATCGGCGCTTGATGTTTCGATTCAGGCTCAGATAATCAATATGTTTCAGGATCTTCAGGAGAAGCTCGGGCTGACATATCTGTTTATTGCGCACGATCTGCTTGTTGTAAAGCATATCAGTAACAGAATAGCGGTCATGTATCTCGGCAAACTGGTCGAGCTTGCGGGCGCGGACGAAATATATGATAACCCTATTCACCCTTATACAGCATCACTTTTGTCAGCTGTTCCGGTGCCGGATCCCAAAATCGCGCGAGCCAGTAAGCGCATAGTGCTTCAGGGCGATATTCCGAGTCCTTTGAATGCACCGTCCGGCTGTCCTTTCCGCACGCGCTGTCCTTATGCCACGGCAGCGTGCGCAGAGTCAATGCCCGCGCTGACTGACAGAGGCGGAGAACACTTCGTCGCCTGTCATATCAAATAGTTCCCCTAAAAAAATAATATAAAGGAGTTTATCATGAAAAAAATTCTATCACTCGCGCTTGCGGTTGTGATGCTTTGCTCAGTTGTACTTACCGGCTGTTAAAAGAAAACTACCGAAGCCATCTCGGTATGCCTTGCATCCGAGCCTCAGACAATTGACCCTGCGCTTAACTCCGCTGTTGACGGCGCCACCATGATCATTCACGCCTTTTCCGGTCTTGTCGGTTACCGTCAGAATTCCAAGGGCGCGCTTGAACTCTTTGCTGACTGCGCTGCCGAGCTTGTTGAAGGTGTAGCAGGTGCCGACGGCAAGGTAACGTACACCTACACTCTTCGTGACGGTCTGAAATGGTCGGACGGTTCAGAGCTTACCGCTGCTGATTTCGTTTACGCCTGGAACAGAGCCGTTGATCCCATGACTGCCGCAGACTATGGCTACATGCTTGATGTTATCGACGGTTATGAAGCTGTTTGCGACAAGTATGAGCTGAACGAAGACGGAAGCATCAAGCTTGATGCCAACGAAAAGCCTGTTGTTAAAAATCCCGATGCGAAACTCAATGTTACCGCTGACGGCAACAAGCTGACGGTCGTTCTTAAAAACGCAGTTCCTTACTGGAACGAGCTGCTTGCTTTCCCGACCTACATGCCCGTAAAGCAGTCTGTTGTTGAGGCTGATCCCGACGGTTGGGCAACCAAGCCTGAGAGCTACATCGGCAACGGTCCGTACATCATGACAGAATGGGTACACGACTCCAAGATCGTTTACAAAAAGAACGAGAACTATCACAATGCTGACGCCATCACCGTAAATCAGATCAACTTCTACCTCTCTGATGACGCCAATAACATGCTTGCCAACTTCAAAAACGGTACATGGCAGATGATCGACGATGTTCCTACCGAGGAAATGGCGGCGCTTGCCAAGGATTATCCGAACGAGTATCATGTAACGGGTCAGATCGGTACTTACTATGTGATATTCAACGTAAATAAGGACATCCTTCCTGCTTCCAGCAAGCTTATCGGTGCAGAGAAGGAAAAGGCTGAAGCTGAGGTCAGAAAGGCTGTTTCGCTCCTGTTCGATCGCAACTACATTGTTGAAGAGATTGGTCAGGCAGGTCAGCTTCCCGCTTCCTCCTTCGTCGCCATGGGTCTTACCGATGCTGACGGCAAAACCGAATTCAAGGACAATGCCGGCGACAAGAGTAAGAACGGTTATGTCGGTTATCTGAACACCGCAAAAGAGGCATTTGAAGCCAACTGTGCTTCTGCTGTTGAAACTCTGAAGAAGTATTATACTTATGATGAGGCAACCAAGAAGTTCACGGACTTCCCGTCCATGACTTACCTCTATAATACAAGTGACGGTCACCGTGCGATCGGTGAATATCTGCAGCAGGCTCTTGCCGCTTACGGCATCACCATGACACTTGAAAATCAGGAATGGAACACCTTCCTTGAGACCCGTAAGAACGGTGGTTACACCATTGCACGTAACGGCTGGCTCGCCGACTACAATGATCCTATTTCCTTCCTGGATATGTGGATCACTGCTTCCGGCAATAACGACGCTCAGTTCGGTAAGGACGACCACAAGAATCTTGCTTGCTACTCTGTAGACCTTACCTCTCTCGGTATCGACTACAAGAAGACCGACGCAACATGGGCTGAAACCTATGACTATGTTATAGGTCTTGTCAAGTCCACAACTGATACCAACACCAGATATGCTCTTATGCATGTTGCTGAGGATCTGCTTATGGAAAGCGGAGCAATTGTCCCGCTTTACTACTACACCGACATTTATATGTGCTCCGAAAAGCTCGAGGGTATGTTCTCATCTCCTCTTGGCTATAAGTTCTTTATGTACTCTAATCTTAAGTAATTTTATTACTGCTTAAGATAACAATCAAATATCCCCCGCGGAGTTGCCTTGGCAGCTCCGCGGGGGATATTGACATAAAACTGTAAGTTGACACGATAGTTGCGGCATGATATAATTTATACAATATACATATGCGGTCGGGCATAGCTTGAAACAGTCGTTTCCTACCGTGAAAGGATGGATCTTGATATGGAAAGAAGCTCAGGAGTTCTTATGCACATTTCTTCACTGCCGGGAAAATACGGCTGCGGGGATTTCGGTGAGGGTGCGCGTAAATTCATTGATACGATAGCGGAATGCGGCTTTACATACTGGCAGGTGCTGCCGTTCTGCGTTCCCGATGAATATGCATCGCCTTACAGCTCCATGTCGACGTTTTCCGGGAATCCATACTTTATTGACCTTGAGGAGCTGCATTGTCGTGGTTTACTGACTGATGAGGAGCTAAGCTCTGCGGTTCAGAATACGCCGTACAGCTGTGAATTTGCCCGACTTGCCAATGAACGTCTGCCGCTTTTGCTCCGTGCCGCAGAACGTGCTTCGACCGATCAGGTGCTGAAAGCGGAAATTTACGGGTTTATGAAACATAACCCGCGTGTGTCGGAGTTCTGTCTATTTATGGCGAAGCGTTCGGCAAACGGCGGAAAATGCTGGACCGAGTGGACGACGGAGCGTTTTGATGACGAAGTGCTGTTCGCATGGGAATTTATTCAATATGAGTTTTTCACCCAATGGGAAAAAGTCAAGAAATATGCCAATTCGCACGGCATCCGTGTGATAGGGGATATCCCGTTTTATGTTGCCCTTGACAGCAGCGACGTATGGGGCAGCCGTGAGCAGTTCCTGCTTGACAGCGACGGCAGACCTGAGTGGGTCGCCGGAGTCCCGCCCGATTATTTTTCCGAGGACGGTCAGCTTTGGGGAAACCCGCTTTACAACTGGAAGCAAATGAACGCGGACGGTTATTCATTCTGGCGCGACAGGCTGTCGTTTATGCTTTCGCTTTTCGACGGAATACGCATCGACCACTTCCGCGCGATTGAGTCCTACTATGCAATTCCGGGAGACGCCGAGACGGCGCGTGAAGGTAAATGGCGGCGCGGACCCGGATTGAAGTTTGCCAAAATGATCAAAGACATTGCCGGCAACCGTTTGATAATCGCGGAGGATCTGGGCGACGATACGGAAAAGGCGCGCGTGCTTATCGGAAAATGCGGTTTTCGCGGGATCCGGGTCATGCAATTCGGGTTTACATCCGGTAATGATACTTACCACCGACCGCACAGCTTTCCCAATGTGTGTGCGGCTTATACCGGAACTCACGATAACAACACCCTGCTCGGATGTGTGTATGAGATGTCTCCCGAATGCCGGCGCGAGCTGTTTGATTACTGCGGCTGTCCGGAGGACTTTGACGCGGCGTGCGTTCAGATAATCCGAACTCTTATGGAGTCTCCTGCCGGGCTGGTCATACTTCCGGTCCAGGATATTCTGGGCTTTGGCGCAGACACCCGCATGAATCGTCCGGGGATCGGCGAGGGAAACTGGGGATTCCGTATCACATACGACCAGCTTTCCTCCGTAAACTGCCAAAGATACCGCAGGATGAACGGGCTTTACGGTCGCGTCGTCACTCATAACGGCATATAGGAAGAAAAATATCAGATTTTTTCTGATGCACCCAACCTTTTTGACTTTTTCCGCGTCTTATAGGTGAACCCCGAAAAAGAAAGCACACGAAAAAAGGAAGATGCAGATGACTGAATATTTCGACAAAGACGACAATACCCTTGTTGAGCTTACGTTGCTTGGCAAGGAGCAGGCATACGAGGAGCTGGTTACCCGTCACGAGCGCTCGGTGAAGGGAACGGCTTATAAGATCACGCGGAATGAATTTTCCGCCGAGGATGCCGCGCAGGATGCTTTTGTTTCTGCATGGATGAATCTTTCCTCTCTCCGTGAACGTGATAAATTCGGTTCATGGGTATGCTCGATAGCAAAAAACTGCGCACGCACGCTTGAGGCGCACTATCGCAGTACGATGCCGGATATCAGTCTTGACCTGCTTGAAAACCTTGATCTTACCGGATCTGACGAAAGCGGCTTGCTTGGGATGCTTTCCGATGACGGTAAAGCGGAGGAGGTAAGACGGGTGGTAAGCGAGCTTAGCGAAAAGATACGTGAGGCTGTAAGTCTGCATTACTTTGAGGGGCTTTCGGTGAAACAGATCGCCGCGAAGCTGTCCCTTCCGGAGGGGACGGTCAAATGGCGTCTTTCTGAGGGGAGAAAACAACTTAGAAAGGGTTACGGTGTGATGGAAAAAACGTATGAAGAAAATGAAGCTCTGGTTGCACGTGTTATGAGACAGGTCGAACAGCTTAAGCTGTGGCGGCTGAAAAATGACAGGAGTGGTTTTGAGTCAGAATACCGTGAAGTGCTTGCAGCCGTTGAGTCTCTTGCGGATTCAAAGGAAAAAAGCCACGCTCTTGCCGATGTGCTGATCCACGGATATTGGTGGATACCCGGAGAAAAGAACGATGAAGTTATGGCAAGAATCAAAAAAGCGGCGGAGAAAGGTCATAATGACGATGTAATGGAGTCGGTGGTTTGCAGCGAACACGAAAAACTGGAAGGACAGCAGAAGATCGACTTTATGCTGAACACTCAGATTCCTTATCTGACTGAAAACAAATACCGCAAGTCATTGGGATACGTCTGGTTCTGGCTGGGGTATGCATACCGCCAAAACGATGACATTGAAAAGGCACTTGAAGCATTCGGAAAGGTGCTGGAAATTCTGACGCCTTCCGACGTCTATTATGCTAACGCGCTGGCTGCAATCGGTGCTGAAAAACGTGTGCTTGAATCAAAAAAATCTCCCGAAGTCATAAAGACATTTCCGCATCCTACCGGTGAGGTTTTTCGCTATGTTGGCGGTAAGCTGTATTTCTGGCAGCAGCCGGGATACGGTTACGGAGTTTGGGATATGGAGTCGAGTCTGTTTTGGAATTGCAGCGGATGCGACAGTATTATTTATGATCCGGATATGCTTCCGGGTGATAAAATTACATCCTCTAACGGAAAAGTGACTCTGACATACACAAGAGACAACGCAAGTGTTGATACTCCTGCCGGAAGATTTTCAGGCTGTTCGGCGTTTACTCTTGAGGGAAACCATCACGGCGTGAAATACTGTGAGACATACTTTTGCCCGGGAGTAGGTATTGTAAGTCAGATAGTCGAAAGACTCGGCGCAAGATATCAATGGCAGCTTTCGGAGTATTCGATATGCGGGGGAAACGGGTTTATTCCCTTTGCGGCGGGCAACTGTTGGAAGTATGTTCAGACCGTACCGGATAACGCCCTCATAGTTGAAAATGAAAATATATTTGAAACTACGGCGTTTGAAAACGGAATGGCAACTGTATCGGCAATGTCATATACCCAACACTGTGGATATCGCGATACATGGGAAGGCAAGATCATTGAGGCGAGAAATGAATACTGCGATCGCTCAGATAAGCTTTGCGATGTGGAACCTGCGCTTCGGCGCGCCGGAGAGCTTGCCGTAACTCCGCGCCAGAAGCGTCATACCGAGATCGCCTCTGATGTAATGAGACGGATAATGTCCTGCGATCCTGAGACAAATCCCGGTTACACCGAAAAAGGCAGATGGAATTTCTTTGAGTATGATGCAGTAACAAAGAAGAACGGACGAGTATGCTTTGATTATATCAGAAGGTACTGCTTTGAGTGGAAAGACATGGCTCGCACCGATTCAGAGGGCAAACGCGTGCTGTACAACTTCCTTTATGACATTTTGCACGACGCGGCAGACTGCGTATGGTCTGACGAGTGGGTGCCGGGCTACAAATTTGAAAAGAACGGACAATATCCTACCAAGGATTTTTGCGTGCTTGATGAGGAGAGCGTCACAACTCCTGCCGGAACATTTGAAGACTGCCGTCACATTACGTTTGAACGTCAGGGCTTGAAGGGCGGTGCAGCATACCGGGGCGGAAGATTTGACTATTGGTTTGCGCCCGGAGTGGGAATAGTTAAGTTTTCACATCCGATAGGAAAGGAAAATGTTGAAAATATCTGGCAGCTCACCGAATACCTCGGTACGGGTGACGGATATTTCCCGATTGATGACGGACTTTTTCGCAGATATGAGCCGCATACTCTCGGTAACGGTTGGCACGGCTCGGTGGAGTACACGTTTGATAAGGATGAGGGCGGCACAGTAATGTTCCGCAATGCGCTCGGTACGCAGGATCGCGCCGAATATGAGGCTGATAAAGCCAAAGCCGAAGCCGAAAAAGCCGCAAAGGAAGCTAAGAATAAAAGCTGAGTCCTACATCCGTGATCTTATCCTTACCTTTATTTCAAAAAGCAAATAATTATGTGGCTGTCGGGAACTAAAAACTCCCGGCAGCCACAGCCTTTGATTGTATATAAGTTTTATTCCGCGACATACGGATTTTCCCGTGCTGCCGTGCGCATCGCAAGCATGACCTGACGGGGTCGCGGTGAACCGAATATTGCCGAACCGGCAACAATGACATTTGCGCCCGCGCTTGTGACAAGACCTGCATTTTCGGCGGATATACCGCCGTCCACCTCAATATCGGTGTCAAGCCCGCGCGCGTCTATCTGGCGGCGCAGAAATCTTACCTTTTCAAGTGTTTCGGGAATCAGCTTTTGTCCTCCGAATCCCGGCACGACAGTCATGACCAGTACCATATCAAGCATTGAAAGGTAGGGAAGCACTTCCTCTGCGGGGGTGGCTGGCGAAATTGCCATTGAAGCGCGAACCTTGGCGTCCCTGATGCGACTGAGGAGCGAAGCCGGGTCATTTACCGCCTCGCGGTGGACTGTTATTATGTCGGCTCCGGCAGAAATAAAGCGTTCAAGATATTTTTCCGGAGAGTTTATCATAAGGTGAACATCAAAGATAAGACCTGATCTGGGTCTGAGCGCGGAAATAATATCCGGACCAAAGCTGAGATTCGGAACAAAATTGCCGTCCATAATATCAAGGTGCAGAAAATCAGCTCCCGCTTCCTCGATCTTTTGTACCGATGATCCAAGCTCGCAGTAATCGGCCGCAAGCAGAGACGGTGAGATGTACAGCTTTTTCTGTGTATTCATATGTTGTATCCTGTCCTTTTTTGTAATGCGTGTTGAATTGCGGTGGCATCATTTGCTCCGCCGCCATATCATGTATATGAGAGAGCGCGGTGTGACGTCGGGAAGGGAAGCGAAAAATCCGCAGTTGCGGGAAGTCGGAAAAGCAGTCCCGGCGGATGCCGCTTTTTCTTACGGAGCGCCGTATGTCATTGCGCAGACGGCAGTGTGCGGCGTTCCGGTTTGCTAAGGCATACGGCGTGGGCGGCAATGCCCTCGCCGCTGCCGGTAAACCCCAGTCCTTCCTCAGTTGTGGCTTTAACGCTAATAAGGTTTGAGCTGACGCCAAGCGCGGAGGCAATGTTTTCCCGCATCTTTGGTATGAACGGTGACAGCTTCGGCCTTTGCGCAATAACGGTGGAATCTATGTTGACTATCCTGTAACCGTTTTCCCGGAGAAGCTCCGAGACGTTTTTTGCAAGCCTGAGACTGTCTGCGCCTTTATAGCGCGGATCACTGTCCGGAAAATGCTTTCCGATGTCGCCAAGTGCCGCAGCTCCGAGTAGTGCATCCATGATCGCGTGTGTAAGAACGTCCGCGTCGGAATGCCCCAGAAGCCCAAGCTCATATTCAAGCTTTACTCCGCCGAGTATCAGGGGTCTGCCCGCAACAAGTCTGTGTACATCGTATCCGTGACCTATTCTCATTTTTTATCCTCCGAAACGGCGACGCTTTCCTCCTGACTGCGGCGGAACGAGAGGATCGCTTCGGCAATTGCAAGGTCACAGGCGTTGGTAATTTTAATATTTTCTCTGCCGCAGTCAACCAGCTTTACGCGGTATCCGATGCGTTCGACAAGAGAATTGTCGTCTGTGGCGGAAAATCCTTCGTCGCGTGCCGTATATGCTGCCGCACGGTAAAGGTTTGCACCGAATACCTGCGGAGTCTGAGCCTGCCACGCGGTGCTTCTTTCAACTGTTTCGGTAATAAAACCTTTTATGTCCGCAGTCTTAACCGTATCGACTGCGGGAACTGCGGCGCTTGCCGATCCGTAACGGTATGCGGCAAGGCAGACCGAGCGTATCATATCCGGAGTTGTCAGAGGGCGCGCCGCGTCTGCAATGGCAAAAAAGGCTGTGTCATTGTCAGCCGCGCATATGCCGTTCATTACCGACTCCTGCCGCGTTGCTCCGCCGTGTACCATTGCGCGGATCTTGGTGAATCCGAACTTTTCCCGGTACTCTTCATATATTTCTTCATCTCCGGGGCGGATGACAAGAATGATATCGCTTATGCAGTCAGCCTGCTCATAGGCGCGCACGGTCATTGCAACAACCGGCATGCCTCCAAGCAGCATGAACTGCTTGGGAGTTTCTCCGCCCATTCGCGACGATGAGCCTCCTGCCACTATCACTGCGGCAGTGCGGCGATTTTTCAGCTTTCCTCCGACGGTACGCAGTATGTCAGCTATGCCGTCTGCTGTTTTTTTGTCGGAGTTATTCATATTTCTGCTCATCAAAAGTCCCGTCTTCAAGTTCGCTTATCATGCGAAGACGGCGCTGGTGACGCTCCTCGTCAAGAGGTTCGTTTGAAAGGAAGACCTCTGTGATCTCGGCGATCTTATCGTCTCCGATAACACGCGCGCCCATACAAAGCACGTTTGCGGCATTGTGCTTGCGGGTCATTTCGGCGGAATATGTGTCGGAGCAGACGGCTGCGCGTATGCCGCGGTGTTTGTTGGCGGCAATCGACACACCGATCCCGGTGCCGCAGATAAGTATTCCGAGCGGAAATTCGCCGCTCTGTATGCGCAGGCACAGCTTGTGTACGGGAACGGGATAGTCACAGCTCTCGGTGGAATAGCAGCCCACGTCGGTGACAGACCAGCCGTTCTTTTGCAGTTTTTCAATCAGCTTAAGCTTCGCTTCGTATCCGGCATGGTCGCTGCCTATGATTATTTTTTTCTGTGTATTCATTTTGTGTATTTTCCTTTCTATGATCGTTTAAATCTGATAGATAATGTTTTATTTGCTCGACGGTGAGCTTGATGCAAGCCGCTCGGCGCGTTCTCTTTCTGCCTGTGAAAGCCTCAGATATACCGGACGCAGGCTCTCAGCATCTTTTACCTCTCCGCGTCTGTATGCTCCAAGTGCTGAAAGAGCCACCGAGTATGCGGACTGATACCTCAGCTGTTCCGGAGTTTCAAAGGTTGAACCCTCCGGCATGAGACCGCGTACAAGCGAATATCCGTCCCCGCAGAGCCAGACCTTGCCGAGCGGGAGCGTTTCTGCTTCAAATTCGGAATAGGCTATGGCGCGGTCGGGCGTAAGGCGTTCAAGTCCTCCGCCGCGGCGTACAAATCGTGCGGTGTAAAGCTGACCGCGCCGCGCGTCCATGACGGGGCATATTATTTTGGGTTCACGGGCTTCGGCGGCTGTGTCACCGAAATCAAGATTCCGCGCCAGCGCCTCAAGCGTTGACACGCCAACTGCCGGGCGCCCTGAGCCGAAAGCGAGTCCTTTTACGGTTGCGACTCCTATTCTTACTCCCGTGAACGACCCCGGACCTGCGGCGCAGGCGAAAAGCTCAACGTCGTGAGGCTTAAGCGAAAAGGCGGAGAGTATCGACTCCACCATGGGGAGCAATGTTTCGCTGTGTGTGTTGCCGTTATTGAGCGTATACTCAGCCAGCAAGGTTTCATCCTCGCAAAGCGCTGCGGTTGCGGTTTTGGCTGTACTGTCAAGAGATAATATTTTCATTTTTCTTGCCGTTGTCCGAAAGCTTGATCTTACGGACATTTATCCCTTCTGTTCGATCAGTTCAATAGTGATGCTGCGCTCTCCCTCAATTTCGGTGCGCATAATTGACACCCGGATATATTTTTCCGGCAAAGCCCACGGAATCTTTTCGCACCATTCGGCAAGACAGATCCCTCCGCGACTTTCATAGTCGTAAAATCCGGCAGAATACAGCTCGTCGTCATCGTTTATGCGGTACATATCAAAATGAAATACAAGACGCTTGCCGCGGTTGTATTCATTTACAAGAGTAAAAGTCGGCGAGCGGACGGCAGATCCGGGGGACATTACTGACGCAAAGCCGCGCACAAAGGCGGTCTTTCCAGCGCCGAGATCTCCGTAAAGAGCAACAAAGGACGGCAGATCGGCGTTTTGTTCCATCATCCTGGCAAGGCGTACTCCAAGAGCTTCAGTTTCCTCAGCAGACTTGGTTGTTTGTATTGGCAAAAGGAAAGTCCCGGTCATTTTTTTCGCCTTTCGCTTACACGTTCCCGCGTTCCGTCAGGGCGGACAAGCACGGTGTTTTCAAGTGTTCCGGTAAACTGCGCGCGTACCTCGGCTATATATTCCGCGCGCAGGGACGCTTGCTCGGCTGCCTCTGCTTCGCTGAGTCCGATAGTGCGTGATTTTCGCGCAAGCTCGTTTATTCTGTCTATCTTTGCTTTTTCCATTATTGTGCGCAATTCCTTTGCAGCAAAAAAGAATATTACATATAATTATATCACGTCATCATGATAAAATCAATGTTTTAGCAGCTCATAAAACGATTTTGCCGTAAAAAATGAGCTGCTTTGTGTTTTTATGCTGATAAAAACCTGAAAGATGAGCCGAAAAACGCCGAATTTCAAGAAAGGTATTGATTTGATGATGAAATAGAGTTATAATATTATTTAACAAAGATTATCGTAATGAGTTAAACTCAGACTTCCTGAAATTCAAAACACAGGGAAAGGATAAGCTATAAGTATGACGAACGAAAAAACTATTCAGAAGGTCAGAAAAGCCGTTATACCGGCAGCAGGGCTTGGAACGCGTATGCTGCCTATAGCGCGTGCTGTACCAAAGGAAATGCTGCCGATAGTTGACAGACCCGCTGTTTCGTATCTTGTAGAGGAAGCGGCAAAAAGCGGCATAACAGATATACTTATCATCACCGGACGCGGAAAAGGCGTTATGGAGGACTACTTCGACTATTCCCCCGAATATGAGGCGAAATTCGCGGAGAAGGGTAAAAATGACGAGATAGACAAAATGCGCAAGACTGCCGACGCCTTCGGTGCAAATGTGTATTTTTTACGCCAGAAGCAGGCACGCGGACTGGGACACGCTGTAGGATGCGCACGCGCTTTTGTAGGTAATGAGCCGTTTGCGGTGCTTTACGGAGATGATATCATTTTCTCCGAAAGACCGGTCGTTGCTCAGATGATAGAAAGCTACGAACGCTACGGCAGGGCTGTTTGCGGAGTCAAGCCTGTTCCCGAGGAATTGGTCATGAAATACTGCTCCCTCAAGACTCATGAAATACCGGGCAGTACAAATGAGTTCTTTGTCGACGACATGATCGAAAAGCCGCGTACTCGGGAGCAGATATTCAGCAATTATTCAATACTTGGCAGGGTCCTGCTTACTCCTGAGATATTCGATATAATTGACAGCACTCCTCCCGGAGCGGGCGGAGAAATTCAGCTTACCGACGCTATGGGTACTCTGTCGCGCAGACACGGCATGACAGCTCTTGATTTTGAAGGTCAGCGGTTTGACCTTGGCTCTAAGCTGGGATTTTTGAGTGCAAATGTTTATATGGCGTGCAGACACCCCGAAGTAGGAGATGATTTCAAGGAATATCTGAATAAATTCATGAGTGAGGAGCAGCCATGAGCAGCAAGGAAAACGGACGCAGATCAAAAGACAATTATTATCTCGATATTGCAGAGACGGTGTCTGAGCGCAGTACCTGTCTGCGTCGTCGTTTCGGGGCGATAATCGTTAAAAATGACACGATCGTCTCCACCGGTTACAACGGCGCGCCACGCGGACGCGCCAACTGTGACGATCTCGGTGTTTGCTACCGTGAAAAGCTCGGCATCCCGCGCGGAGAAAGATATGAGCTTTGCCGGGCGGTACATTCTGAGGCAAACGCAATAATCGCCGCGCCGCGTGATCAGATGCTGGGTTCAACCCTTTATATGTGCTGCACCTCTCCGGTCGACGGCAGTATAATGCCCGGAACGACCTCCTGCATGATGTGCAAGCGGCAGATAATAAATGCCGGTATTGAACGTGTTATCGTCAGAGACGACAGAGAAAACTACCGCGTTATAAATGTTTCCGAGTGGATAGAAGATGATGATTCCCTCGGAGGAAAAACCGGTTACTGAAAATAAATAACGGAACTTGAACAGGAATATGAAGCGAACAAATAAAATATTCAAAGCAATCAGATATATGATGCTCTTTTTGCTTGTCGGCGCGGCGGTTTTATCGTCTCTTGCCGGATGCGGCAGGAAGCTTGTATCCCACGGAATGAGCATTTATGACAAAAAGAGCGGATCTTCCTACAAATATCTGCCTGCGTGCTTTGAGGCGGCGGCAAAGTCAAAGGACGCTTACGGAAGCGTTGAGATTTCCGGTGCAAAGCAGGGTCTTTATTCGATACATGGGCTTGATACCTCTCTTTGGCTTTGCACGGAATGGGGAGATGTATTGTACGCCGGAGATGATTCCATAGAAACGCTTGATGCGTTCAAACCGGCGAGGGCGTATCTCTGCTATACCGAGGGAAGCGTAAGTATTTCCTTTGCCGTAGTAGAGGGCGATGCTATTGACGAGATGATGGACGCATGGGATTCAGGAAAGACGGTCACCAAACCGCTATCCGAACCGGACGAGACTTATGCGATAAAATTTGAGTCTGATAAATATCCGGGGCTTTATTATTCGATGTCCGTACTTGTATATGGAAAGGACGTTTACATTTACAACAAGTATGAAGGCGCAAAATGTATTGTTGCTCCGGACAGTATAGCCCTGCGTCTTGAGGAGTCTGAATACGCGGATGACGCCGAATAAAGAATATACTGTAAAGCCGTTTTCGGATGAACACGTGAATCCCGCGGCGGGAATTGAAGCCGCGGTTTTCAGCGCGCCGTGGAGCGCGCGTGCGTTGGATGATATTTTTGTTCACTCGGATACCGTATCCGCGCTTGCATGCGAGACTGAGGATGGCTTTCTTGCCGCCTACGGCGGAATCGAATGTGTGCTGGATGAGGCTAATATTGTAAACATTGCGACAAGTCCTGCATATCGCCGCCGCGGATGTGCCACAGCTGTAATGAGCGGTCTGCTTTTGATAGCCTCCGAGAAAGGTTGCCGACGTGTAACACTTGAGGTAAGAGAACATAACGAAGCGGCTCAGGCGCTTTATCGTTCCTTCGGATTTGAAGCAGTGGGAGTCAGAAAGCGTTTTTACAGCTTGCCGACAGAGGACGCACTGGTTATGGAAAAAATACTTGACCAAACTTCTATTGAGAGAAGCCGCACTGAGCGGCATTGAGACTGATATGCTTATACTTGGAATTGAATCGTCGTGCGACGAGACCTCGGCGGCTGTTGTCGAGGAACAGAACGGAGTTGTAACGGTACGTTCAAACATTGTTGCATCGCAAATTGAAACACACAGATTATACGGCGGAGTAGTGCCGGAGATCGCTTCACGCGCGCATATAGAGGCAATTTGCCCGACTGTAAGGCAGGCACTTGACGATGCCGGGGTCACTCCGCAGGAGCTTGACGCTGTCGCTGTTACCTCTCATCCGGGGCTTATTGGCGCGCTTCTTGTTGGCGTCAATTTTGCAAAATCATTTGCATATGCGTGGGGAAAGCCTGTTGTTCCGGTCAATCATGTTCACGCACACACTGCGGCGGCATATCTTGCAGTTCCGGGACTTAAGCCGCCGTTTCTTTCGCTTGTCGTGTCAGGCGGTCATACCTCATTTTATCATGTTGAGTCATTTACACGCTATCGTGAGCTTGGCGGAACGCGCGATGATGCCGCGGGAGAGGCTTTTGATAAGATAGGGCGCGTTATCGGTCTGCCATATCCCGGCGGGGCTGCTATGGATAAGCTTGCTCGCGAAGGCGACACGAGCGAGCTAAAAAAAGAGTTCAGACTTCCGTCTCCGGCTTTGGCGGGGGATAATCTTGATTTTTCTTTCAGCGGACTTAAAACCGCAGCGCTTAATCTTCTCAACGGCAAGCGTCAACGCGGTGAGGAACTGGCAGGAGAGGAGCGTGCCGCGTTTGCGTCGGCGTACACGGAGGCAATCGTAAGCGCTATCATTTCAAAGATACCTGCGGCTTTGGCTGTAAGCGGATGTAAAAGGCTTGTTATCGCCGGAGGGGTCGCAGCCAACTCGCACCTGCGTGAAGCGGCTGAGCTCGTCTGCCATGCATGCGGCGCGGAATTGATCCTTCCTTCAATGTCTCTTTGCGGAGACAATGCCGCCATGGTTGCCGCCGAGGGAGCATTTCTGTATCTTTCGGGAGTGCGCGGAGATACTTCTCTTAACGCTCACGCCGATGACGGAGATAACTGAGAATCTGATAAATTAAAGACGGGAAAATAAAATGAGTACAAACGAAAAAGAAAGCATAAATTATGGTGAGGATCATCATAAGAATATCTCTGACGCGGTTATAAAGAGACTCCCGCGGTATTACAGATACCTTCGTGAGCTTCTCTCGCACGGTCGTACACGAATAAGCTCAGCCGAGCTTGCCGGAATAATGAATGTTACCGCGTCGCAGATAAGGCAGGATCTCAACTGCTTTGGTGGCTTCGGTCAACAGGGCTACGGTTACAATGTTGAAAAGCTGTACACGCAGATCCTTGATATACTCGGAGCTAATAACGGATATAATGCCGTAATAATCGGTGCAGGCAATCTCGGAAGAGCCATAGTTCGTTCACCGATGTTTGAGCGCCGTGGAATAAAGGTAACGGCAATGTTTGATACTAATCCTGCGGTCACTGGAGATGCTGTCGCCGGAGTCATGATATACCCGTCCTCCGAGCTGTCCGAATACTGCCGCACTCATAAAGTAGACATAGCGGTTCTGACGCTTCCGAAGGAATGCGCAGCCGATGCGCTGCATACTGTTGAGGAGGCAGGAGTTCCGGGCGTCTGGAATTTTACCAGCAACGAGCTTGATCTTAAGCAAAAAACCGCGATCGTTGAGAATGTTCATCTGGGTGATTCTCTGATGACGTTATGCTACCGTTTGCATTCCAGCGAGCAAAAAAAGGACTGATATTTATCCGAAGGATCTATCGCAAAAATGAGTGAAAAGACAGAAATAAAAAATGAAGTCACAGTCCCGAACACGACGGAAAATACCAAGTCTTTTGATATTGATTACGGTCGCGGCGTGATAGTATTGCCGCGCGCTGCCGCAGAAAAATTTTTGTCGGCTTCAAAAGATGACATTTTGTCACTTATGTATGCCGTGGCGATTTCTCAGGGATGGAGTGCTGACGCCGCTTCGGAAGCATTCGGAAAGGCTGTTATTGAAGCACCTGATGAGGCACTGTCTTTCTGGAATGGATCAGGTGTGATAGCGTCTGCGTCCGGTGCAATGTCCGCCAAGACCTCAAGGGAAGAAAAAACTGCAAAGCCGAGAAAGCTTAAAAAGCCTGAAGCTGCCCTGCCGTCATACACGACCGACGAGCTGACTGAAATTCTTGAGCGACGTGCAGAAACCTCGGCGGTGATAGATGAGTGCGAGCGGATGCTCGGCAAGATGTTCAGTACCTCTGAGACAGCCAAGGTGGTCGGACTTATTGATTATCTGGGACTTGACGGCGAGTACATAATAAATCTTTGTGCTCACTGCGCGAGAATAGACCGAAAATCGCTAAGATATGTTGAGAAGACGGCATTTGAGCTTTACGACCGCGGAATTACCAGCGTTGAGGCGCTGGATGAATATCTGAGGGTCATTGAGGAAGCCACAAAGCTTGAGGGAAAGATACGTTCGATGTTCGGCATGAACCTCGAACGCGCGCTGACAGCCCGCGAGCGCGGATTCATTGACGCATGGGTAGGGAAGTTCGGGTATGGGCTTGACGTTATCGGCAAGGCTTACGAAATAACGGTTGATTCTACCGGAAAGGCGGCGTTGCCTTACGCTAATGCCATTCTTGAGTCGTGGAATTCCGCCGGTCTTAAAACTGCCGAGGATGTTGATGCCTATATTGCCGCACAAAAGGACACCGGTGCAAAAAAGACTGCTCCTGACGGCACGAGCTTCAATACGGATGATTTCTTTGAGGCGGCGCTCAGACGCAGCTACGGAGACACAACTGCTCCGGTGATACCCGAAGGCTCGGTGGCGCGTCAGGAAAAGCGAAAAAAGTAAGTTATAAAAGGAAAACGGTATAATGGGATACAGCAGAGAAAATTACCGTCTTGTGCGTGAGGAATATGAAAACCGGAGCCTTGAAGCAAGAAACGCTGCAGACGCACGGCGAAGCGAGCTTCACCGTGTTATTCCGCGTACAGAAGAAATAGATCGCGAGCTTTCCGCTACCGGAATAAAGCTGATGGGCGCAGCGCTTGGGGTATCACGCGTGTCAGTTGATGAGATCCGCGCCGGTGTTGTTAAACTACGCGCAGAACGCGCAGCACTGCTTGCGGCGGCTGGATATCCGGAGAATTATTCCGAGCCGCATTATGAATGCGAGAAATGTCAGGATACCGGATATGTTGATGGATATATGTGTTCCTGCATGAAGCAGAGGCTTATAATGGCTGGGTATGAGTCGTCGGGGATCGCAAGACTCATGCAGAATGAAACCTTTGATACTTTTTCTCTCGATTATTACGCCGACGACCGCAGAAATCTTGAAAATATGAGATACATATACCAGACAATGCGCCGCTTTGCCGAAACTTTTGATCCCAAAAGTTCAAAAAGCATAGCGCTGTTCGGGGGAACGGGACTTGGCAAGACGCATCTTTCCACTGCGGCGGCAAAGGTGATAATTGAGCGCGGCTTTGATGTGGTATATACCGGAGCTATCGGAATGTTTTCCGATTTTGAGAAAGTTCGCTTCGGAAATGCCTCGGGGCGTGAGAGCGGTGAGAATACAGACAGATATTTTGACTGTGATCTGCTTATCATTGACGACCTCGGCTCTGAGGTTGCAAACCAGTTCACTGTCAGCTGTCTTTACGATGTTATCAATACGCGGATAAACAAAGGACTCCCCATGATACTCAGCACCAATCTGCGTCAGGATGAGCTGCGCCAGCGTTATTGGGATCGCATAACAAGTCGCATCTTCGGTGAATTTGTCACCCTTATGCTTACCGGAACAGATGTAAGAGCCAAAAAGCTCAGAGAAGGAACAAAACTCAGGTAAACAATTCGTTCAGGATTACCCGAAAGGAGGTTATCATATGGTTGAGGTAACAATTTACGATAAAAAAATTTCCGTCCCGGTCGGGACGCGTGTTATTGATCTTATGAGCGAGGAAGACAAACACAATTACCTTGTTTGTCAGATAGGCGCTCAAATAAAGGAGTTGAGATACCGCCTTTCCGAAAAGAATGACGGTATGAAAATATCCTTCAAGGGACTTGAAAATATTGAAGGCGGAAAAGCATATGAGGCAAGTCTGCGCTTTATAATTGCAATGGCTTTTCATAATATTTATCCTGATGTCAGAATTCGCTTCAGCTACAATGTGTCCCGCTCTGTATTCTGTCAGGCGCTCACTCCGGGATTTAATATGTACAGGGCTGCCGAGAGCATTAAAAACGAAGTCAGCAGGATAATTGCCGCCGACCTGCCTATCGAGCGTGTAACTGTCTCCAAAGAGGAGGCGGAGGAAATATACCGACGCTTCGATCATCTTGATAAGATAGATATCCTCAGATACCGTCCCGAAAGCACGGTAAATCTTTATGTCTGCGACGGATATTATGACTATATGCATTCTTACATGGTAGCTTCAACAGGATGCATACGTAAATATCTTATCGAGCCGTACAGCCCCGGAATAATCGTGCAGTATCCAAGATACGAGCTTGATGCTGAGATACCGGAGTTTGTTGAAGAAACCACATACGGAAGGACACTGCAGAAGGCGTATAACTGGTCAAAAAAGGCACATCTTCAGACCATTGCCGACATTAACCGCAAGGTCGAGCAAAACAGTATTGTTGATTTTGTTCAGATGTGCGAAGCGCGGCACAGCAATATGCTGTCCGAGCTTGGTAAAGCTATTGAAGAGGATATAGATAATATACGCCTCATCTGTATAGCAGGACCCAGCTCAAGCGGAAAGACTACATTCTGCAACCGGCTTCGCATTGAGCTGTTATCCCGCGGGATCAATCCGGTTATGATCTCTATGGACGATTACTACTGCAACCGTGACGAGATATGCCGTGTTCAGAACACAACTCCTGACAGCGTTGATCTTGAGCATATAAATTGTCTTGATATTGAACGCTTCAACAAGGATCTGTTTGACCTCATTAACGGTGAGGAGGTCACCCTGCCGCGCTTTAACTTCAAGACCGGAAAACGTGAAAGCGGAAGAACGATACGGGTGGAGGAAAATCATCCTATCATTATTGAGGGCATTCATGCGCTTAACGAGAAGCTGACAGCATCTATACCCAAGCATCAGAAATATAAGATATATATTGCTCCGCAGGCTCAGATAAATATCGACGACCATTCACCGCTTAATATAACTGACTTGCGTCTGATACGACGCATCGTAAGGGATATGAGCTTCAGGGGTAGCCCTGCGGCAAAGACGATCGATATGTGGCAGTCGGTACGCAACGGGGAATTCAAGTGGATATATCCCAATCAGGAGGGGGCAAACTTTGTTTTCAATTCCGCACTTCAGTACGAGCTTTGCGTACTCCGCACCAAAGCGCTTCCCGCTTTGCGTGAGATCAAGTATACCGATCCGCAGTTTCTTGTGGCAAACAGGCTGATAAAGTATCTTAAATATTTCCGTCCCATAGAGGATGAATCGGTAATTCCTTGCAACTCTCTGATGCGCGAATTTATCGGCGGAAGCTGTTTTGACGTATAAGTCTGATTAATTTGATTCTGATGTAAAAAATGACCGGGCAGGTTCGGATCTTTTGGATCTTTTCCTGCCCGGTGCAGTTTATTCTGTTGATTTGTGCTTCGAAAAAACACAGCCGCAGTAATTCTGTCGGTACAGACTGTACTCATGCGAAAGCTCTATTGAGCGTTTGTATCCTTCGCGTTTTTTGAAGTCGGAGGGAAGAAAAGGCACTCCGTATTCCGCGGCAAGCTCCATGCCTATTTGGTTCAGCTTTTCGCAGTTTTTCAGCGGACTTATCGATAGCGTGGTACAGAACCAGTCAAATCCATGAGCAGCGGCATATTTTGCGGCGCGCTCAAGACGCAGACGATAGCATATAAAGCAACGCTCGCCTCCCTCCGGAGCATCCTCTGAGCCTTGTACTGCGGAATAAAACTCCTCGGGATCGTAATTGTCGACAATGAGTTTTACATCCCGTGCCAGGGGAAACTCGCCGATAAACCGCCGCTGCTCCTCAGCCCGTTTCACAAATTCACTTTGAGGAGAGATGTTCGGATTGTAATAAAGCACGGTGATATCAAAATATCGGGAGAGATATTCAAGACAGTAGCTGCTGCACGGGGCACAGCAGCTGTGAAGCAGCAGTGTTGGACGCTTATCTCCAAGAGAGGCAATAATGCTGTCAAGCTTTTTCTGATAGTTTACAATGTTCATTTTCAGTTTAATGGGCGGCACATCGGTACCGCCCATCTTATTATTTTTCAGATTTTTCTGATTCACGGTCTTCATCCGCGTCATCGTCGTCATCGCCCTCGGCGGGTTTATTCAGCACCACCGTGAGCTTGGTTACACGCATGTCGTCCATTTCGGTGACAATAACGTAAAGCCTGCGATAGGTGAAGCTGTCTCCGACGTGCGGATCGGAATTGAGATTTTCTACCGCCCAGCCGCCGACTGTAGAATATTCGCTTTCAAAGTCGCGGGGCTTATAGTTTATCTCGTTAAAGAAATCGTAAATATTGGTCTCCCCGAGAACTTCAAAGGTGTTTTCGCCTGTTGAAACAATGTCGGTAACTATTTCATCCGATTCATCCCAGATGTCGCCGACCAATTCCTCAAGTATGTCCTCAATCGTTACAACTCCCATTGTGCCGCCGAATTCGTCGATGACAATTGCAATATGAGTGCGGCGGTCGCGCAGATGCCTCAGCGCATCGGGCAGATGCATGGTCTTATGCAGGAAGCAGGGCTTGAGCAACAGGGAACGTATGTCGACATCGGGATTGTCAACCGCTTCACGGTAGTAGTGATTGAGGTAAAGAATACCGATAATATTGTCGATCCCGTCTTCATAAACCGGAATGCGCGAGTAGGTCGATTCCTCGATAGTCTCAACAATGGTTTCCCGGTCGTCGTCAATGTCGATGGTTGTCAGATCAATACGGGGGGTCATTACCTCCTCGATGGTCGTTTCATGGAATTCAAGCGTGGACTGAAGCAAGTCGCTTTGACCCTCGTCGATGACTCCTTCCTCCTCGACTGTGTCGATTATAGAAGAAAACTCCTCCTCGGTCACATCGACCCCTTCGTTTTTATCCTTGCCCCAGATCTTTCGGAGTACCCACAAAAGCCCCATGACAATGATTACGGCAGGGAATAGTATTATCGTAAGGATAAGAACAGGAACTGCGACCCAACGCACCACGGTATCTGCGTGCTGCTTGCAGAGACGTTTGGGAACGATCTCTCCGAAGATCAACACGATTATTGTCATGATTATCGTGGAGAGCGTGGAAGCAAGTGCGTCTCCGCCATTTACATTTGCCAAAAGTGCAATGGCAATTGATGTAGACGCAGTTGAGGCGGCGATATTGGCAAGGTTGTTGCCGATAAGAATGGCAGAAAGGGCAGTGGTAAAGCTTTCGCTTATTTTGCATGCAAGCCGAGCTGTGCGCGAGCCTGATTCGCTGGCCTTGCGCAAGCGCATTTTGTTTGAGGCGTTGAAGGATATCTCGCTTCCGGAGAAAAACGCCGAAAGCACCAGCATTACAAAAATAATAATTCCGTAGGCTATATATTTACCCGCAGTCATCAGACACTCACCTCCGGTTTTTCAGGATCGGTGTTTTCGTCGGATGTGAAGCTTTCATCAAGTATGCGGAAGACAAGCTTTGTCACACGTGTTTCGCTTACTTCGTCAACTATTACTTCAATATTGCCGTAAATAAAGGATTCCTCCTCATCGGGCAGACGTCCGAAACGCTCCTGAACCCAGACTCCTACCGGCTGAGCGTCAGCTCTTCCGGCATCGGACGGAATATCAACACCCATACGTTCCAGAACATCGCCAAGCGACAGCGACGGACTCACAAGAAAACGGTTCCCGCCGAGCTTAATAAAGTCCTCCTCGACAACATCCTCCTCGTCCCATATCTCACCAACCAGTTCCTCAAGGAAATCTTCGATGGTAACGATTCCGCAAACGAAATTATTCTCGTCGCGCACGATACCAAGGTAGATCTTGTGCTGCCGCATTGTATCGAGCAGGTCGTCGATATTGTCGGTGCTTTTTACAAAATGAGGCTTAAGAAGTACCGAACGGATATTGACCTTTTTGTCGCGTATGTATGCGCGAAGGAATTTCCTTATCGGTAGAACTCCGACAACATTGTCAAGTGTTCCGTCGCATACAAGAATGCGGGAGTGAGGAATTGATTTGATCCTGTCGATGATCTCTCGGTTTGACAAGCTTACGTCGATATACTGAATATCGTCGCGCATAGTCATAACGTCACGTGCACAGGTCTCGTCAAAATCAAGCGCAGACTTGAGCATATCGCTCTGCTCCTCGTTCATGACGCCCTGTTCTTCGGCGGTATCAATTATCTCGTACAGCTCTTCCTCTGTTATCGACGGGGTCTCCTCGTGCTTGAACAGGCGGGAGAAGAAGGATGAGATAATGCCGAAGACCTTGGCAAGAGGGTAAAATACCTTCATCATGAAGATCATCGAGGATGCCGTGAGAAGCGCTACCGTGTCTGGGCGATCATTGGCGAAGCTCTTGGGGATCATCTCGCTGAACAGAAAAACTATTCCGGTGGTGATGAACGTACATGCAAGTGTGGCTGCCTCCGACATATTGTCACCGAAAATACGGGTAACATACAGCGTAGAAACAGATGCCGCGGCAATATGCGTAATATTTATACCGATAAGCAGTGTAGTCAGCGCTCTGTCGAAGTTATTTTGCGACATACATCGCGTTTTTGGCTTTGCGGTTGCCGTTGTCGGCAAGATTTTTGATGCGGATCTTATTCATGGCGGAAAAAGCGCTTTCGGCGCAGGCAAAATATCCGCCAAGAACTACAAAAATTACAAAAATAGCGATCAGCATAAACTGTCACCGTCCATTAAGAAAACCATCTCCTCAAAACTCTTATTTATTGCCGCTACGCTACGGCAGTATTATATTGATTATATTCCTTTAGTGTCGGTTTGTCAAGAGTAACTGAGCTTTTTTTATAAATCCTTCGATTTTCGTCACAATGATGAAGTCGGCGTTGTCTTGACACGCAGACGGCGACATGATATAATTATTGCAATATAAAATGAATGATTGATTTTTCCGGAGGCAGTAAATGAATTTTGTTTACGTTCATACCCATGACAGCGGTCGGATAATGCAGCCATACGGCGTGGCGGCTGATAACCCCGCACTTATGGAGCTTGCAAATGAAGGAACCGTTTTTCGTCAGATGTACTGCACCGCTCCTACCTGTTCACCGAGCCGCGCGGGAATGCTTACCGGAATGGCGCCGCACAGCTGCGGAATGCTGGGACTTGCTCATCGGGGATGGTCGCTGAACGATTATTCCCGCCATCTTGGTAACTATCTTGCCACGCAGGGTTACTATACGGCACTTATCGGAGTTCATCACGAATGCGATAAGAAAAACGCTTCCGTTATTGGATATTCAGAATGGACATACGAGGCGGGAAAGGGAAATGACGAGACTGACCGCAATCACATTACCCGCGTAAAGGATTTTCTCGCCGGAGCCAAAGACCTTGGGCGTCCGTTCTTTCTTTCCTTCGGAATGCGGAATACGCACCGTCCGTGGCCGAAAAATCCGTGTCCTCCGGTTGATTACGTCAAACCGCCATACTATATTGCGGATACACCCGAAAACCGTCTTGACTATTGCGACTATCTTGAAAGCCTCTCTCATGCGGATGCATGCATCGGCGAGCTGATTTCTTCGCTTAAGGAAAACGGTCTTTGGGATGATACTATTGTGCTTTATACAACCGACCACGGTCTTGCATATCCCGACGCGAAATGCACTCTTTATGACAGCGGAATAGGTGTGGCGTTTATTCTTCGCCGCCCGGGGCAGAAGCATTCGGTTTGCAACGCGCTGTGTACTCAGCTGGATCTGTTTCCTACCGTCTGCGACCTGCTCGGTGTAAAAAAGCCAGATTGGCTTCAGGGTCGTTCAATGCTTCCGCTGCTTGACGGAAGTGCCGAGGAAATAAACGAATTTGTTTTTGCGGAGGTTACCTTTCACGCCACATATCAGCCCATGCGCTGTGTGCGCAGCAAGCATTACAAGCTCATCCGGTTCTATGACGGTGGAGAGCTTTTGAAAGCGCCTAACATCGACGAAAGCTCGGCGAAGGATCTGTACTTGAGCAAGCCGCTTCCACGACAGCCGATGGCGAAGGAGATGTTCTTTGACCTTGATGCCGATCCTGCGGAACGTATAAATCTTGTCGGAAATCCCGAATATGAATCGGAATATCTGCGTCACGCCGCGGCGCTTGACGACTGGATGGTGCGCACCGATGACCCGATGCTGCGCGGTGAAAATATGTACACCCTCGGACGCGGAAAGGTCATAAATCCGCTCGACGGATGGTCGCCGGACAGCAAATCCACTTATGTGATAGAATAAATCTGCATATCAGACCCATGATCTCAAATAAATTCAGAATCGGCGACGCCGTAATGATTGTTGCGGTGCTGCTTTGCGCGGCGATGTCCTGCATTGGAATGTGGATGCCCGCCGAAACCGGAAAGGTCGTCGAGGCAGTGAACAGCGACGGTTGCATCGGTACTTTTCGTCTTGATACTGATGGAGAATATTTAATTGAATCCGGCGGCTACACGCTTGTCCTGACGGTATCTGACGGGAAAGCCAGTGTTTCCGAATCAGATTGCAGATGCGGCATATGCACGGCACACGCTCCGGTTTCAAGATCCGGAGAGACGATAGTATGTCTTCCGGCTGGCGTCAGTATCAGGGTGATTGGGAATAGTGAGGTTGACGGTGAAGCGGGATAAAAATAACGCAGTGCGCCGTCTCTGCTTTGACGCAGCTGCGCTTTGCGCAGCGCTGGCAATTTCTTATATCGAACATCTGATACCGCTTGGTGTAATCGTTCCGCTGCCCGGAATCAAATTGGGGCTTGCAAATCTTGTCGTAACATTGGTTTTCTGCGTTATATCGCCGATGGATGCAGCTGTGATATCCGTGTCAAGGGTGCTGCTTTCGGGAATTTTGTTCGGAACTCCGATGTCGCTTGTAATTTCTCTTTCCGGAGCCTGTGCGGCATATGCCGGCTTGTGTATTTCATGCCTTATTGCTGGAGTGCGCAGGTTTGTAAGCTTTATCGGTGTATCGGTATTCTGCGCGGCGCTTCATTCGGCGGGACAGCTATTAGCTGTTGCCATTTTTGCGGGGATGGGAGTGTTTTCATATTTGCCTATAATGCTTGTCGCTTCCTGTCTTACCGGAAGTATAAACGGTCTGATACTGAATGCAGTGTATCCGAGGGTTGCGCCGCTGATTGAAAATTACAAATTGAAAAGATGAAGAAATACAGAATTTTTTCAAAGTGCCTGAGCTGTCTGTGTGCGGCGGCATTTTTGTTGATGTGTACCGTGTCATGTTCTCCGAAAGCACGTTATGTCAGCGATACTTTTTTTGCTATGGACACCGTAATTGAAGTAAAGCTCGCCGCAGATACACCGGACAGCTCCGCAATTTTCGGGAAATGCCGGAACATTACCGCTGAATATGAAAAAATGCTGTCCGCAGAGGACGGAGATTCTGATATTGCAAGATTCAATATGTCGGAGTCCGGATGTAAAGTCAGTTTGGCTACTGGAGAGCTTTTTTTGCTTGCGCAGGAGCTTTACCGGCTGACGGACGGCAGATTTGACCCGACAACGTACCCATCCACGCTCCTTTGGCGCAGCGCGGGGCAGCTCGGAGAGCTTCCGGAAAGCAATGAAATTGAGGTTGCCGCCCAAAAACGAGGAATGGAGCTTATATCCTATGATCCTTCCGACAGGATGCTAAGAAAGCTTGAGCCGTGGGTAATGCTGGATTTCGGTGGGATCGGAAAGGGATATGCTGAATCGGAACTCATTGAGTATCTGAAGACCACAGATGCGGAATACGGTGTACTGTCATTCGGCGGTAATATTTCTGTGTTCGGGACACGTCCGGGAGGAAGTTTTTCAATAGCGCTGAGAGATCCCGCGGGGGCTTCCGCGGCGGCAACAATAGAGCTTACCTCCGGATTTGTTTCGGTGTCCGGAGGGTATGAGCGGTATTATGAGATAGCCGGAGAAAGGTACTGCCATATTATTGATCCTGCAAGCGGAGTTCCTGTCAGCGGCAATCTGCTGAGCTCGGCTGTGATATCGGAAAACGGCGCGGCGGCAGACGCGCTGTCCACCTCTTTGTTTGTGGGAGGTAATACTGCGTCGGCGTGGGAGCTTTACTCCTCGCAAAAGGGCGGTGCTTTTGAATTTGAGGCAATTATGATCTTTGAGGACGAAATATATATAACTCCCGGACTCAGGGGACGCTTTGAGGCGTCCTCCGGAAGGACACTTAAAATACTCGACGACCAGTAATAAAGGAATTATGAAATGAACGGTAATGATGAAATAAAAGGGAAGCTCCGCGACAGACAGTTGTCTTGCGAGGAAGCGGAAGCGCAAAAAAAATATGCTTCATTGGTACGGGAGTATAACAGCGGCAAAAAACGGTACGCTTATGTGCAGACATTTGGATGCCAGCAGAATGAGGCGGACAGCGAGCTGCTTGCGGGTCTTGCCGCTGATATGGGGTACGAGCCGTCCTGTGATCCTGACAAGGCGGATCTGATCATGGTCAACACCTGTGCGGTGCGTGAGCATGCTGAAAAAAAGGCGCTGTCATCAATTGGGCAGCTCAAACATCTGAAAAGGCTTAAACCGGAGCTTATGATCGGTGTATGCGGGTGTATGGTGTCTCAGATAAGCCGTGCGGATCAGCTGAAGAACAGCTATCCTTACGTTGACTTTACCTTCGGAACATCATCGCTCTACCGACTCCCGGAGCTTGTGTGGCAGCGACTGTCCGGAGGACCGCGGCGTTTTGTTCTTCCGGATGATGAGCCTCCGGTTGCCGAGGGGATTCCCGTGCGGCGTGAGTCTGCGTACCGTGCGTGGGTCAGCATAATGTACGGGTGCAATAACTTCTGCTCCTACTGCATTGTTCCGTATGTCCGCGGAAGAGAAAGAAGCCGCCGACCGGAAAACATTGTGGATGAGGTACGTGCCCTTGTCAGCGACGGAGTAAAAGACATAACTCTTCTCGGTCAGAATGTCAATTCATACGGTAAGGGATGTTCCTTTGACTGTGATTTTTCCGATCTTATTATGCGGCTTGCCGAAATTGACGGCGATTACAAGCTTCACTTCATGACGAGCCACCCCAAGGACGCTTCCCGCAAGCTGATCGACGCGATGGCGCAAAACCCGCATATGGCGCATCAGCTTCACCTGCCTGTTCAGTCCGGAAGCGACCGGGTGCTTTCCGTCATGAACCGTCACTACGGCACAAAACAGTATCTTGAAACTGTAAACTATGCGCGGAAAAAAATTCCGGATCTTGTTCTGACCTCGGATATTATTGTCGGATTCCCGGGTGAGACAGACGATGAGTTTGAGATGACTCTTGATCTTATGCGGCGCGTAAGATACGATATGGTTTATTCCTTTATTTACTCCCCGCGTGGTGGGACTCCGGCGGCAAAGATGGAAAACCAGATCCCGGACGATGTAAAAGGAAAACGTATGGACGCGTTGCTTGAGCTTCAGACGGAAATATCCGGTGAGATAAACCGCACATATGTCGGAAAAACACTTCGCGTTCTTTGCGACGGCAAAAGCAAGACTGACCCCGATGTTACCTCGGCGAGAACCGATGGCGGCAAGATCGTGCTGTTTGATGGCGGAGATTTTACCGGAGAATACGTAAACGTAAAAATAACGAACTCGCGTCCGTTTGCCCTTGTCGGCGAGATAATATAATTTTTTGGCTGCCGCGATTTTTCGCGGCAGCCAAAAATTTCAATAATTCAACACACAGTATTTGTCGCCGAAACTCAGCGCAAGTTTTTTGTGCAGCTCGACAAGGTCGTTTTCCGGGATGGCGGACTTGTCTATAACGTATGCCGACCTGTCTGTTATGTATACAAATATGTAGTCATGGGTTTCGCTCACCTTGACGAGCTTTCCGTAACTGACTGTTTCGTCCGAGCTTGCTCCGTCCGTGCAGGTGTGTACCTTTATTGCGTCGTCGGTAAAAGTGACCGTCATGCTGACGTCCCCGAAATTTTTTCGTCCTTTGTACTGAATTGCCGGCACGACAAAATAATAATAGAGCTGTATAAACAGCAAAAATAAACCAAGGAAAAAGATAAGCAGCTCCAACATTCTATTTTCGGAAGATATGCACATCAGAACGATGTCAAGGGCAAGTACTATTGCTACAAGAACTGTGAACTGGATGAGCTTCTTTTTCGGATCACCCTTCTTAAACAAGCAGGCTCTTGAAAAAGCAGCGAGAGCTTTTTTGTCGAGTGCGCATTTTACGATTATATCCATGATCTTTCTCCTTTTTGGATTTATGTAAATATGATATAACATTTTGGTACTTATGTCAAGTATATTGACACTCAAAAACTGATAATTTCCTACTTTTTGAATATAAGTACTTGCGAAAAATCGTGTTTTGAGGTATAATAATATGAATAATGCTGTTTTCCGTTCATACGGAGCGGTGTGAAAAAACAAAAGATCATGGAGATAAAAATGGATATTATTCAGATGGCTCACGACATTGGCAAGGCAATCAAAGAAAGCGACGAAATGAAGGCTTACGAGGCTGCTCAGGCTGCATATGCCGCAGACGAGGAGCTTCAGACCAAGGTTACGGAGTATAACGTTCAGCAGAAGGCATTTGCCGATGAAAGCGCTAAAACCATGCCCAACGATTTTCTTCTCGGTGCGATCCGCAAGCGGCTTGAAGCACTTGCCGATGAAATAACCAAGGCTCCCGCATATGTTGCTTTTGCGGAAGCACAGGATAAGGTCACGGCTGTTCTTGCACAGGTAAATGAGACTATTATGTCAGAGGTTACCGGTGAGGAGCCGCATCACTGTTCCCACGACTGCTCGTGCTGCAGCGGCTGTCACTGATTCCGGCAATATTTTTATAGCTCTGAGTTAAGGGGGATATCCGTATGACTCCGATGATGGAGCAATACTTTGAGATAAAAAATCAATATAAGGATTATTTGCTGTTCTACCGTCTCGGCGATTTTTACGAGATGTTCTTTGACGATGCCATAACGGGCTCGCGCGAGTTGGAGCTTACGCTTACCGGACGCGATTGCGGAGAGGCTGAACGCGCGCCGATGTGCGGCATTCCGTTTCACAGTGCAGAATCGTATATTGCCCAGCTGATCGAAAAGGGATACAAGGTAGCAATATGCGAGCAGATGGAGGATCCTGCTACCGCCAAAGGACTTGTAAAGCGCGAGGTCATCAGGATCATAACCCCAGGAACGGTAACCGAGGCTTCGATGCTTCCGGAGACACGCAACAATTACCTTGCGGCGGTATATATTGACGAGGGCGGTGCGGGTGTCTGCTTTGCCGACATTTCCACGGCGCAGATTTTTGCGACCTCATTTGATACGTCACAGTATCTGCCCCAGCTTCTGAGCGAGCTGGGTACATATGCTCCTCGCGAGGTTCTGATAAACCTTCCCTCAAAGCTGTGTCCCGAGCTTTCCGATTTTGTACGCACCCGGTTATCTGCCATGCTCAGCAGCGAGCAGGCGGAAAAATATGATTATAAATCTGCGAAAGAGGCGGTCGAGCGCCAGTTTTCCGGTGTACTCAGGGACGGAGATATTGAGCGACGAAGGATAGTGTGCGCGCTTGGCGCTTTGCTGGATTACATTGCCGAAACGCAGAAGATCGATATTTCTTATATAAAAGAGCTGAACATATACGAAAACGGTCAGTATATGCAGATCGACCTCAGCACGAGACGGAATCTTGAGCTTACCGAAACAATGCGTGCGAAGGATAAGCGCGGCTCATTGCTCGGAGTGCTCGATAAGACCGTTACGGCAGCCGGCGCAAGACTTTTGCGTCAATGGGTCGAGCATCCTCTCCTCAGCATCAGCGCCATAACGCGACGGCAGTCGGCTGTCGGCGAGCTGTATGACGACTATATGCTGCGTGAGGATCTGAGAGACCGCCTTTCCTCTGTTCTTGACCTCGAACGTCTCGTTACGAGAATTGTTTACGGCACAGCAAACGCTCGGGATCTGCGCGCGGTTTCCGCTACTCTTGGTGTGCTTCCTGATGTTAAAGAGCTGATCGGAAAATGCAAGAGTGATGAAATGGCGGCAATTTACAGCGCGCTTGACACCCTTGACGATGTAGTGGAGCTGATAAACAAAGCAATTGTTGAATCCCCTCCGGTTCTTGTACGCGAAGGCGGAATGATCATGGACGGATACAACGAGGATGTTGACCGTCTGCGCTCCATTGTGGATGGGGGAAAGGGCTGGATCGAAAAGTTTGCCGAAAAAGAACGTGAGGCGACCGGTATAAAGACGCTTCGCGTCGGATATAACCGGGTATTTGGTTATTATATAGAGGTAACCCGCTCTCTTGTCGATCAGGTGCCTGCCGACAGGTATATACGCAAGCAGACGCTGGCAGGAAGTGAGAGATATATTACACAGGAGCTGAAGGATACTGAGGCTACAGTACTCGGCGCGGGAGACCGTCTTTGCGCGCTTGAATACGAGCTTTTCTCCGCAGTGCGCAGTAAGGTTGCAGAAAATTCCGCGCGCATCCAGCGGGCTGCGGCATTGCTTGCCAGACTGGATGTTTATGCGGCACTCGCCGCCGTTGCGGCAAAAAACAACTATACCTGTCCGCATCTTAATGTGAAAGAGTCGATCTACATAAAGGATGGCAGACACCCGGTTGTAGAACAATTCGTAAAGGACAGCTACTTTGTTCCCAACGACACAAGTCTTGACATGAAAAATAACCGTGTGATGATTATCACCGGTCCGAACATGGCGGGTAAGTCCACATATATGCGCCAGGTCGCGCTTATAGCCATTATGACTCAGATAGGCTCTTTTGTTCCGGCGTCGGATGCGGATATCTGTATCACAGACCGTGTGTTTACCCGTGTCGGCGCGTCGGACGATCTTGCGTCAGGTCAGTCTACGTTTATGCTTGAGATGAATGAGGTTGCTAATATTCTGAAAAACGCAACTAAACACAGCCTGATCATTTACGATGAAGTAGGGCGGGGAACATCAACCTTTGACGGGATGAGCATAGCCCGCGCCATTGTTGAATACACCCAGAGCCGTAAGGTGGGAGCAAAGACCCTGTTTGCGACTCATTATCATGAGCTGACCGTGCTTGAAGATGAGCTTGAAGGCGTTGTGAACTACAATATTGCCGCTCGCAAACGCGGGGACGGTGTGATCTTCCTGCGTAAGATAGTCCGTGGCTCTACGGATGACAGCTACGGAATTGAGGTCGCCAAGCTTGCCGGACTTCCCAATGAGGTAATAAAGCGTGCCCGCGAGGTGCTTGCATCCGTTGAGGCAAAGTCACGCGCTTTGTCAGAGTCGGAATGTAAAAAAGAAGAACGGGAAGCTGACTCCGACGCGATATCTCTTGAAGATTGTATAAATGAACAGATAATTGATGACCTGCGTGCTGTTGACGTCAACACGCTTTCTCCGCTTGAGGCAATGAACTTCTTGTTCGGGCTTCAAAAGAAGCTGAAATAAGAAAAGGAGACTGTAATTATGGGAAAAATCAATGTGCTGAGCTTTGATGTAGCCAACCTGATAGCCGCCGGAGAGGTAGTTGACAGACCGTCCTCTGTTATCAAGGAGCTTGTTGAGAACTCCATAGATTCGGGAGCTGACCGTATTACCGTCGAAATAATGCGCGGCGGCATCAGCTTTATGCGGGTTACAGACAACGGCTGCGGAATGAGCGCCGAGGATCTGCCCGTTGCGGTAAAGCGTCACGCAACAAGCAAGATACATAACGCAGCAGATCTTGACAAAATAATTACTCTTGGTTTTCGCGGAGAGGCGCTTGCGGCTATTTGCGCGGTGTCTGACGTCAGGATTATTTCAAAGCCGCACGATTCGGAAATGGGCGCCATGTATGAAATACACGGCGGGGCAAACGGTGAGTTGTCCGAGCGCGCAGCGTCTGACGGAACGACTATTATCGTTGAAAATCTGTTTGCCAACGTTCCTGCAAGGCTGAAATTTCTGAAAAAAGATACCACGGAGGCGATTGCAGTGGGGGCAGCGGTTGAAAAAGCCGCACTTTCGCATCCTGAAATCGCTTTCAAATATATTTCCGACGGAACAGTCAAGCTTGAGACCTCCGGCAATGGAGATCTGAGAAGCGCGGTACGTTCGGTGTTCGGAAAGGCATACTGTGACGGAATGCTTCCCGTGAACGATACCCGCGAGGGGATAAAGGTTTCCGGGTTCATCGCTTCGCCGATGCAGGTAAAAGCCAACCGTAACTATGAAAATTTCTTTATCAACGGAAGGTATGTTAAGACAAAGACAGGTATGTCGGCGATAGAGCAGGCTTACTCATCTTATATTTCTCCCGATAAATTCCCGGGATGCGTCATATTCATTGACATATCTCCGGAGGCGGTGGATGTTAATGTTCACCCTGCCAAGCTGGAGGTAAAGTTTTCAAATGAGCGACCGGTTTTTGACGCTGTTTACTATGCAGTGCGCCGCGCGCTGACAGAAAACGAGCGCCGCCCGGAATTTGGTTTTGAAAAAAACAGCTCAAATATACCTGCATCCTCATTTGCTCCTGCCCGAGCCTCCGATGCCTTTGTGCCGACAGTAAGTACCCGCGAGAGAGGTGTGGAGCAGATCAATATATCCGCTTCGGAAGGCGCGACGATTCCTGTTACGGTAAAAAAAGAGGCTGAACGCGTTATTACTGACAATACCGCTGAAGCCAAACCGATTACCGATGTATCTGACAAGCCGTATCTTAACGGTACGCGTCCGCCGGAAAATGTTGCCGAATACTCAGAATACCTCAGCTATCGCGGCGACGACTATGTTCTGGGCATTGACGACGATATAACCGGATTCGAAAATTATGTGTCCCCCGGTACGGGATATGTTGAGCCGGAAATTATCCGGATCATGTACGGTGAGGAGAAAGCCAGTCGCTCGGCAGCGTCGTCGGTAAACCTCGACAGCATAAGCTCCGAGGCAAGCAAGGGCGGTGAACCGGCGCCCTCCGAGGTAAACAAAACGGAATCGGCTCCGGAAACAATTTACCGCATTGTCGGTGAAATATTCAATTCATATATAATTGTTGAAAAAGGCGATTCATGTCTTATCATAGATAAGCACGCCGCGCATGAGAGGCAGATATTCGAACGTTTCAAACGAAATATGAATAACGGCGGACGTGCGTCGGTCATTCTTGCGCTTCCACGCGAGGTCATGCTTATGAGCGGCGAGGTAGCCCTCATTGAAGAATACAGAAGCGAGATCGAGGCGGTCGGCTTTGAGTTTACTTCTTCGCGTAATACAGTCAGCCTTTCGGCTATTCCGGACGGAATTGACATTAATGAAGCCGCCGGAATGATAGAGTCAATTGCCGGTGCGCTTGCAGATTCGACAGGAAGCGTAGAGCTTACGCGTGATCTTGTGTTTGAAAAGGCTCTTTATCAGGCATCCTGCAAGGCTGCAATAAAAGCAGGCAGAATATATCCTGATGAGTATATCGAAAAGCTGGTCGATGACCTTATGAAAATGCCGGATATAACTTATTGTCCGCATGGCAGACCGGTTGCTTTTGAAATGAAAAAATCAGCGCTTGACCACCGTTTCAAACGTAGCTGAAGATAATTCAGCGTATAATTACAAGCAGGGAGTAAGATCGATCAATGTTTGAACTTAAATGCACCGAGGACAGAGCACGCAGAGGAGTGCTGCACACTGTTCACGGGGATATTGAAACTCCGGTATTTATGAATGTAGGTACCTGTGCCGCCATCAAGGGCGGGGTAGCGACATACGAGCTTAAGGAGATCGGGTGTCAGGTCGAGTTGTCTAATACCTATCACCTTCATATACGTCCCGGTGACAGACTTATTCACGATATGGGCGGAATCAGAAAATTCATGAACTGGGACGGTCCTGTGCTGACCGACAGCGGCGGATTTCAGGTGTTTTCGCTTGCACAGCTCAGGAAGATAACCGAGGAAGGCGTGCAGTTTGCGTCGCATATCGACGGCAAACGCATTTTTATGGGACCTGAGGAAAGTATGCAGATACAATCCAATCTTGCCTCGACAATTGCAATGGCGTTTGACGAGTGCGTCGAAAATCCGGCGCCATACGATTATGTGAAAGCGTCATCGGAGCGTACGGCAAGGTGGCTTGTCAGATGCAAGAATGAGATGGACAGGCTGAACTCATTGCCTGATACCATTAATCCGCACCAGATGCTGTTCGGTATCAATCAGGGTGGAACATACGAGGATCTCAGAATAGCCCACATGAAGACGATAGCCGCGCTGGATCTTGACGGATATGCCATAGGGGGGCTTGCTGTTGGTGAGGAAACGGAGGAAATGTACCGCATTATTGACGCCGTTGAGCCTTATATGCCCAAGAACAAGCCGCGCTATCTCATGGGCGTGGGAACTCCGGTGAATATACTTGAGGCTGTGCATCGCGGAATAGACTTTTTTGACTGTGTCATGCCGAGCCGAAACGCACGTCACGGAAACGTTTTCACCTGGAAGGGTAAGATAAACATTCTGAATGAAAAATATGCACGCGATCCGAGGCCTATCGACCCGGATTGCCATTGCCCGGCGTGCACCCGGTACAGCCGCTCGTATATACGTCACCTTATCAAGGCCAAGGAGTCTCTGGGAATGCGTCTTGCAGTGGTTCACAATCTTTATTTTTATAATGAACTTATGAGCAAGATAAGAGAGGCGCTTGATGAGGGCTACTACGATAATTTCTACAACAAATACCGGTTGATCCTTGCCGAACGCGCCCCTGACTGATGCGCAAAGCTGAGCTAATATTGTTTATAAACCGATAATATATAGGCTATTGCAAATACGGTTACTTTGATGTATAATTATCTGGCAGCATCGGCTATATCTGCGTTGTCTTATTAAGTCATTAAACAGCAGAAAGGAGAAACAATGCTATCGGCAGTAAAGAATTTTGCGTTGACATTGTTGATATCTCTTTTGATATTTTCGATTCTGGCATATGTTGTGGTCGGAATGGTACTGACCAATCTGTCCGGAATAACCGGAAATACCGAAACAGAGGAAACCGCTGCGCCGGACAGTCCCGTGATAACCGACAGCGAGGGTGGGATAATTGATATTACATTATCAGACTCCGGGCGCTCGTTCAATATGCTTATTGCGTTGACTGATTACGACCCTTCGGTTTACACATACGATCCTGCGGTCGTTGAATTTCTGTACGGTACTGAAAATCCGGATATCATCACGCCTGCTCCGGTGCCGGAGGACCTGTCAGAACCGCGTAAAGTGCCTGTTACCCCGGATTCCGATCCGGAGGATGGCGATTACCTTACAACGGAAAAAGGTGATCCGCTGATTCCCGGTGGGCTTTATGAGAACGATTACAAGAGCATCAGAACGACACAGCTTATTTTGCTGCGTTTTGACCTTGAACGTTCCGAAGTAACCTTCAGCGCGTTCCCGAACGATACCGCCGTGGTTATGGGTGAAAAATATATTGAGCTTGGAGATATTTACGCGGAGTACGGAAAAGAAATACTCTGCGATGAGATACACTCAATTACCGGATGTCTTGTTGATAACTATGCAATTCTTGACCCGCAAGAGCTTGCTGGTCTTATTGATGCCCTCGGAGGTGTGTATTTCGATGTGCCGTGTGAGATGAATTTTATTGAAAGCGACAATTCTATGGTGGTAATAAAGGAAGGCGGTCAGCTGGTCGACGGCAAAAATGCCCTCAGGATACTCAGCTTTGATCTGTACTTTGAAAACGGACAGTCGCGCGAGAATACCGCGGTTGAGTTTGCACGTGCAGTGCTTTCAAACATTACTCAGATAACCAACTACCCGAACGCATACGCACTGTTTGAGAAGCTGTCATCGTTTGCCGAAACCGATTTTACAAGATCGGATTTCGAAGAAAACCGTGATTTTATTTATAAGTATCCTCAGCTTCAGAACGGCACAAAAAGTCCTGTGACACGCTCCGTTCTGCTTGGAGGAGAGCAGCGTACAATTATTGATGAAATAGCCACCTTGTCGCTGTTTGCTGAATACCGGCGCATTATGCCCGGAGAATGACCCCGAAAAATCAAGAAATAAAAAATATATAAAAAGGAATTTCTGTTATGGACAACAAAGAAAAAACAATGGATAAGATAGTCGCCCTGTGTAAGAACCGCGGATTTGTTTTTCCCGGCTCAGAGATATACGGCGGACTTGCAAACACATGGGATTACGGCCCCCTCGGTGTAGAGCTTAAAAACAACATCAAACGTGCCTGGTGGAAGAAATTCATTCAGGAGAACCCATATAATGTTGGTCAGGATGCTGCAATTCTGATGAATCCGCAGACATGGGTAGCATCGGGACATCTTGGCGGATTTTCGGATCCTCTTATGGACTGCCGCGAGTGCAAGGAGCGCTTCCGTGCCGATAAGCTGATCGAGGATTGGTGCGCCGAGACAGGTCATGTGCTTGATAAGCCCATTGATGCTTTTACCCAGGCTGAAATGAAGGCATTTGTCGAAGATAACGACATTCCGTGTCCCACGTGCGGCAAGCATAATTTCACCGATATAAGACAGTTCAATCTTATGTTCAAGACCTTCCAGGGCGTTACCGAGAACGCAAAGAACGAGCTGTATCTCCGTCCGGAGACCGCACAGGGTATCTTTGTCAACTTCCAGAATATTCAGCGCACTACCCGCAAGAAGGTTCCGTTCGGCGTCGGCCAGATCGGCAAGTCCTTCCGCAACGAGATCACCCCGGGCAACTTCACCTTCCGCACCCGGGAGTTTGAGCAGATGGAGCTGGAGTTCTTCTGCAAGCCGGGCACCGAGCTGGAGTGGTTCTCCTACTGGAAGGACTTCTGCCACAAGTGG